>ENA-OUOG01000485-OUOG01000485.1-marine-metagenome-genome-assembly--contig:-NODE-485-length-52601-cov-4.404691_pt1 | contig 52601 bp, 55 predicted proteins | sample MGYA00248635_ERZ508505 | MGnify/ENA primary metagenome ERZ508505 (study PRJEB26176, sample SAMN06267871) | marine metagenome | isolation source: Saanich Inlet, British Columbia, Canada | place: Pacific...
AAATTTTACATTGCATTATATCAGGTCTTTCTTAATCTTATCAACTAACTCTTCTTTGGTTTTATACATGATAAATTCAGCGTTTTTTATATAAGATAAAGTACCGGTTTCTTCACTTACTACTAAAGCTAGTGCGTCAGTTTTTTCAGTAATACCAAGAGCTGCTCGGTGTCTTAAGCCAAAACGTTTAGGTATGGTAATTTCATTGTTAACTGGTAAGATGACACGAGTAGCTTTGACTACATTGTTATCTATAATTATGGCACCATCATGAAGTGGACTATTTTTAAAAAAGATGCTTTCTAGGATAGGTTGGGAAACTTTGATATTCATTTCGTCACCAGTATTGGTCAAGAAATCAAGATTATTATTACGCTCAATAACGATTAAAGCGCCTGTATTAGTTGTTCCCATTTTTACACATGCATTGACGATTGCTTCCACATCATTTGTGGTTTCGGTATCGCTATTTAAAAATTTAAAATTTTTAAAAATCCGACGTTTACCAGATAAGTTAGTAGACCCTACCATAAGTAAAAACTTTCGTATTTCTGGCTGGAATACTACAATTAGAGCGATAATACCAACCTTCATAAAGCCATCTACAATTCGGTAGAGTAAATGCATGTTGAGGTAATCGGTAACTACCCAGACTAAATAAATGATTAAAATCCCTATAAAAATATTTATAGCTACAGTACCTCTTACTAATTTGTAAATATAGAAGAGTAGAATAGCCACTAAAAAGACATCTACAAAATCAATTAATCTAAAATCCCAAAGTTGTATATCGCTCAAAGGTTAGTGGTTTTGTGCTAATTTAATAATTTAGGCTTAATAAAAGAATTCATCGTTTGATATAATACTTTCAAATGATTTTAATTGACTTTTTACACTAATGTAATCTTGAAAGTTCATTTGAGAATTAAAAACTAATAGTATTTCTGATGAATTTTTGCATTCTTCCCTCAACATGGTTAGAGTATTTTCAAATGTATCTTTATCAAATGCAAAGTTGAAGTCTAAGGACGATGATGTGGTGACACGGTTTAGGCTTTCAAAAGTTATCCAACATAAATTGTCTTCTTCAGAAAATGGATGGTTATTTTTTGTAAAAAATTTAGTGTTCGTAAATTCCAAAAAACCTAGGTTTTTAATACTTGTGTCGTTGCATGTAAAGTAGTTTTTAGCATTTTCATTTTTATGCATAGATGCTTTTCGGCGTTTGTTTTGTAAAAACTGAATATGCGGAAGTGCTTGTTTTAGACTTAACCGTTTGTCTACATTTACCAGCCAATTGGTTGTGCTTATTACGTTTTTTCTATTGAATGAAGTTGAGTCTGGTTGAGTGTCATCATAAAAAATATAAGCAGGAGAGACATCTAAAACTTCTGTGATTTCAGCCTCTGTAATTTCAGGAAGTTGAATAATTTTTTCATTATTACAACTTAATAGAACAAAGGTTATTAAAATGGAAAAATAACGCATGTATTTAGGCTTTTAGTTGATTAAACAGTGTAATACATTCCATAGCTTCTTTTACATCGTGAACTCTTAAAATACTAGCGCCGTTTTCTAAGGCAATCATGTGTAAGGCTGTTGTGCCATTTAAGGTTTCTTTAGCGGTAGTATTAAGTACTTTGTAAATCATAGATTTACGTGAGAGACCTGCAAGTATTGGTTTGTCTGTGATTTTTAGGAGTCCTAGGTGATTTAAAAGATGATAATTTTGTTCTAAGGTTTTTGCAAATCCAAACCCAGGGTCAATAATAATATCATTAATTTTTGCTTCATGTGCTTTGGTAATTTGTTCCCCAAAATAAGTAATCATCTCTTTTAGTAAATCTTGATAATCCGTTTGCTGCTGCATGGTTTTTGGATTACCGCGCATGTGCATTATAATGTAAGGAACACCAAGTTTTCCAACCATAGCAATCATGTTTTTGTCTAATTTACCAGCCGATATGTCATTAATTATAGCTGCACCAGCTTTAACAGTTTGTTTTGCAACTTCGCTTCTAAATGTATCAATAGAGATTAATGTCTTTGAAAAATGTTTCAGTATTAACTCAACAACTGGGAGGACACGATTTAGCTCTTCGCTTTCACTTACAAAATCTGCACCAGGTCTCGAGCTGTATCCGCCGATATCAATAAATGTGGCGCCGTAATTCAACATTGTTTCAACTTGTTTCAAAATTTGGGTTTCATCTTTATAACTACCACCATCGTAAAAAGAATCTGGTGTGACATTTAAGATGCCCATCACTCTTGGGTGCGATAAATCTATAAGTTGTCCTTTGCAGTTTATAGTCATAACTACTTAATTTTCAATTTTTAAAAACCAAATCTCAAAAACTTTGAACTTCTGATTTATTTATGCGAAATTTACGCAAAAATAATAGGATACTCATGTCTAATACTTCGAAACAATATGATGCTGTAGTTGCTAAATGTAGAAGCTTATTTGTAAAAAAAATGAGCGATTATGGCAGTGCATGGCGCATTTTGAGATTACCCTCGCTGACAGATCAAATTTTTATTAAGGCACAACGTATTCGTGGACTGCAACAAAACGAAGTTCAAAAAGTAGATGAAGGCGAAGTAAGTGAATTTATAGGTATTATAAACTATTGTATCATGGCGTTAATTCAAATAGAAAAAGGGGTAGTAGAGCAACCTGATATGGATACAAATGCAGCTGTTGAGGATTACGACAAACATGTCGCTATTACCAAACAATTAATGTTAGACAAAAATCATGATTATGGTGAGGCATGGAGAGATATGAGAGTCAGTAGTTTAACCGATTTAATTTTACAAAAATTGTTACGAGTTAAACAAATAGAAGATAATGCAGGTAAAACAATTGTGAGTGAAGGCATAGATGCCAATTACCAAGACATGATCAATTATGGTGTTTTTGCTATGATTCATTTAGGAGAAGGAAAATAATTATTATGAAATATATAGTACAACTAAGTAGGGTATTTGTAGGAATATTATTTATTATTTCTGGGTTTATTAAGTTGAATGACCCTTTAGGTTTTTCCTATAAACTACAAGAATATTTTAGTACAGATGTCTTAAATATGCCTTTTTTAGAACCTTATGCGTTAGGAATATCTGTTTTTGTTGTTGTTCTAGAAGTTGTATTAGGTGTATTTTTACTTATAGGTTATAAAAAGAAATTTACCATATGGATGCTTTTAGGAATGATTGTATTTTTCACGTTTCTCACATTCTATTCGGCATACTTTGATAAGGTTAAAGATTGTGGTTGTTTTGGAGATGCATTAAAGCTAACACCATGGGAAAGTTTCACTAAAGATGTGATTCTCTTAGTTTTTATTTTAATTCTTTTTTATGGACAGAAATACATTAAACCACTTTTTAAATCATTACCTAACACTATCATAGCTTTATTAAGTTTTATTGTATCACTATGGTTTGCATATGATGTACTTATGCATCTACCTGCGATAGACTTTAGGGCGTACAAAATAGGAAATAATTTATCAGATGAAATGGCTGTGCCCGATGACGCGCCTAAACCCATCATAGAGTATACTTGGAAATTTAATGTTAATGGTGAAGAAAAAGAATTTGTTACCAACGGTAGTTATCCTAATGTTGAAGGTGACTATATTGGTGTTGAGACCAAAGAAATAGATTCAGGTTATATTCCATCTATTCAAGACTTTACTATAGAGTCTAACGAAGAAGATTTAACAAGCTATTTTTTAGAACAAGAGAATTTAGTAGTTTTTACAATGTATAATGTCTATAATGCTGAGGAAGAAGGTTTGTTAAAAATTAAAACTTTATCAGATAAGGCGATAAAAAAAGGTTATACCGTAATTGGATTATCGGCTTCAGGAGATGAAGCTAAAAAACAAATACAAACAAAGTATAACCTTAATTTCAATATGTATTTGTGTGACGAGAAAGTCGTCAAAACTATTGTGCGCTCTAATCCAGGTGTTTTTATATTAAACAAAGGTACCGTTATTAATAAGGCGCATTGGAACGATTTTGATGACTTAGAGTTGTAAACAATTGTAATAAACTGATAAACTATCTCTTAAATAAAATCTTTTACGCACTGCTTACTTTAATAGGAGTAGTTACTGTCATTTTTGTATTGTTTACCGTTTTGCCTGGAGACCCAGCTAAAATGATGTTGGGTCAAAATCAAACGGCGGATCAAGTACAAGCTGTTAAAAAAAAATACGGTTTCGACAAGCCTGTAAGTACCCAGTATTTATACTATTTAAATGATCTTTCTCCCATTTCTTTTCATTCTAAATACAAGGAGAATTATACGTTTTTAAATCAGGATAAATATACTGCGATAACACTTTTTTCAATAGGAAAAACGACAACAGCCATTAAATTTCCTTACTTAAGAACATCATTTGCAAAGCAAGGAAAAAAAGTCAGTCAGGTGATTGCAGAAACTTTACCTAATACATTTGTGTTAGCTCTATCTGCCATATTAATAGCTATAATTATTGGTCTTATATTCGGAATTATATCGGCTTTAAAAAAGGATACTTGGATAGATAGGTCAATACAAGTCTTGAGTACTTTTGGGATGAGCGTTCCTTCTTTTTTTAGTGCTATTTTATTCGCGTGGTTATTTGGATTTGTTCTTCACAAGTATACCAATTTAGAAATGACAGGCAGCTTATATGAACTAGATGATTTTGGAGAAAAAGTGAACATAAAATGGAAGAATCTTATATTACCAGCCGTCGTTTTAGGGATACGTCCATTGGCAGTGATTATTCAGTTAATGCGTAATTCATTGCTAGAAGTTATGGGTCAAGATTATATAAGAACAGCCAGAGCAAAGGGCTTAAATGAATTTCAGATTATTAAAAACCATGCCATTAAAAATGCTTTAAATCCTGTAGTTACGGCGATATCAGGATGGTTTGCGTCTATGCTTGCAGGTGCCGTTTTTGTAGAATATATTTTTGGTTGGAATGGACTTGGTAAAGAGATTGTAAATGCATTAAATACTTTGGACTTACCCATAATTATGGGTGCCGTTTTAGTCATAGCAACTAGTTTTATCATTATTAATATTTTGGTTGATATTATTTATGCAATGCTCGATCCAAGGGTGAAGCTTTCCTAAATTTATGGCTACTACTTTAAGTTTAAACGCCTACTTTTGTATTTCTATTATTGTAATAAAAACTTCAAATTATGAGAAAAAATATAGTCGCAGGAAATTGGAAAATGAATAACGGGTTGTCTCAGACTCAAGCTTTAATTTCAGATTTAAAAAAGCAGGAGCAGACCTCGGATGCCGAAGTCATGATAGCACCATCCTACACAAATTTGTGGCCAGCTTTTGAAGCCCTAAGAAAAGATACAATTGAGGTTGTTGCGCAGAACATGCATTTTGCAGAAGATGGAGCATATACTGGTGAGGTAAGTGCAGGAATGCTTAAAAGCATAGGTGTAAAGACGGTAATCCTTGGCCATAGTGAGCGTCGCGCTTATTTTAATGAAACGGATGCATCATTAGCAAAAAAAGTTGATGCTGCTTTAGCTAATAATATGCGTGTAATTTTCTGTTTTGGAGAAGAATTAGCAGATAGAAAAGTAGGAAATGAAGAAACGGTTGTCGAAAATCAAATCAAGAATGCGTTGTTTCATTTAGAAGCAGATGCTTTTAAAAATATTGTTTTGGCTTATGAGCCCGTATGGGCTATAGGAACCGGTGAAACGGCTAGTCCAGAGCAAGCACAAGACATGCATGCTTTTATCCGTTCAACTTTAGACGCTAAATATGGAGCAGCTATAGCAGAAGATGTTTCAATTCTTTACGGTGGAAGTGTAAAGCCTAATAATGCAAAAGAAATTTTTTCTAAGCCAGATGTAGATGGTGGTTTAATTGGAGGAGCTTCTTTAAAGGCAGAAGACTTTTTTGCAATTGTAAATGCTTTTTAAGTATGTCTAACACTATTTATATAGGTTACGACTTTAAGGTGGAGCCATTGCAGCCAGCAACAGAAATTTTAATTGCTGAGTTGGGTTATGCTGGTTTTGAAAGTTTTGTTGAAAATGATTCAGGTGTTACTGCTTATATACAAAAAGAGGAGTGGAATGCTTTTATTTTAGAAGACATACATATTCTTAGTTCTGAAGAATTCGTGATTTCTTATGAGTTTAATGAAATAGAACAAACCAATTGGAACGAAGAGTGGGAGAAAAACTTTAAGCCAATAGTTGTAGATGATATGGTAACCATACGCGCGCCTTTTCATGATAAACCTATAACAAAATATGATGTAATAATAGAGCCAAAAATGAGTTTTGGTACTGGACACCATGAAACAACACACATGATGATACAGCATATTCTGAGAAATGATTTTAAAGAAAAATCAGTTTTAGATATGGGTTGTGGAACAGGTGTTTTGGGTATTCTAGCAGAAAAAGTTGGTGCTACAAAAATAGAAGCTATTGATATCGATAATTGGTGCTACATCAACAGTTTGGAAAATGTAGAACGTAATAACTGCAGTAATATAGTGGTTTTGGAAGGAGATGTAGCGTTACTTAATGGAAAAAACTATGATACAATTATTGCAAACATTAACCGTAATATTTTATTAGCAGATATAAGTGTATACGCGACATGTTTAAACCCTAAAGGCGTCTTGTTTTTAAGTGGTTTTTATAAAGAAGACATCCAATTAATTGAAAGTGAATGCAATGCCCACATGTTAAAATTGGATGAAATTATAGAAAGAGGTCAATGGGTATCCTTAAAATTTATAAATTAGTACAACTTTAGTTTTAATAAAGCGCTATAAAAAAGAGCAAAGAGCTATGAGTACAAAAGAAAAACAATCCGAAGAATTACTTCTAGAAGAAGAAGTGATAAAGCAAAACGAAATTGTATTGTTTAACGACGACGTCAATACCTTTGACCACGTTATTGATACTTTAATATATGCTTGCGACCATACGCCAGAACAGGCAGAGCAATGCTCTATTCTAGTGCATTATAAAGGTAAGTGTACTGTTAAAACAGGGTCATACGAAGATTTAAAACCACGATGTTCTAAGCTTTTACAAGCGGGACTCAGTGCCGAAATAGTTTAATAAAAAATCCCAAATAGAAATGTGGGATTTTTTATTGAACACAATACAGAAATATTATTTCCTTACTCTTCCAACTGCGCAGCTCACAAATGACTTTGCTTTTTTAGATAATGAATTGGATTCGCTAACTATAGGATAGCCCAATTCTGAAAGCTTTTTTATTACTTTTTTTAAAAGCAACCCTGTGTCAGAATATAATTGCACTTCATCAGTAGTGGTATCTACAATAACTTTAGTAATACCTTCAAGTTTTGAAAGTTGAGTCACAATAGTATTCGCACAACCACCACATTTAAGATTCTGTATTTTTAAAGTTGTGGTTCTCATAACTCAGTTTTTTAATTTACAAGTATTGATGCCAAAGACCTTATATAATAGGCAAAAGTTTATCAGGCTTGTAACTAGTAATACAATTGCTACGGCCATTACGACATATGCTAATGTACCTTCTAAAACATTAAAATAGTAGAGAAAGGCTGCTGCGACAGCAATAAGAATTCTTATTAATTTGTCGATGTTACTCATGTTTTTTTTCATAACGTAAATTTATAATGTTGATGGACAAACAAAATCTGTTGTTGGTAAATCTGTTTTTTTAATGGCACCAAAACCTCCCGCAATATCAACTAATTTGTCAAATCCTCTAGCTTTTAATATTGATGCTGCGATAACAGAGCGATAACCACCGGCACAATGAATGTGGTAGGTTTTATCTTTACTAACTTTATTCATGTTGTCATTAATATAGTCTAGAGCAAAATGCTGAGCGTCTTCTAGGTGCGTTGAATTATATTCGCCATCCTTTCTTACATCTAGAATATTTATAGTTCCCTGTTTTACGCGTTTAGCGAATTCATCTGCGGATATAGACTCTAAAGTTTCAATATCTTTTCCTGCCTTTTGCCAGGCTTCAATACCACCTTCTAAATATCCTAGTGTATTATCATAGCCAACACGAGATAAACGTGTTACAGCTTCAGCTTCTTTGCCTTCTGGCACAACCAATACTATAGGTTGTTTTATGTCAGTAATTAACGCACCAACCCACGGCGCAAACTGTCCGTTAAGTCCAATAAATATTGAGTTTGGGATGTGTCCTTTTATAAAATCTGCTTGCGGTCTTACATCCAATACTAAAGCAGATTCATGATTAGCTAAAGCTTCAAAATCTTCTGGACTCAATGGCGTATCTCCTTTTTGAAGCACTTCTTCAAATGAAGAATACCCCATTTTGTTCATCATAGCATTTTTAGCAAAATATTGGGGAGGAGGTGCAATACCGTCTAAGACTTCCTTAACAAATTCAGATTTTGTCATATCTTTTCTAAGTGCATAGTTGGATTTCTTTTGCTCTCCAAGAACACCAACGGTCTCTTTACTTAAATTTTTTCCACACGCAGAACCTGCGCCATGTGCAGGATACACCATAACATCATCTTCTAATGGCATTATCTTATTTCTCAAGGAGTCAAAAAGCATTCCTGCCAAATCTTCTTTTGTTAAGTCTGATTTTATTGCTAAATCTGGACGACCTACATCACCAAGGAAAAGTGTGTCTCCAGAAAAAATAGCATGGTCTTTTCCATTTTCATCTATTAATAAAAAGGTAGAAGACTCTAATGTATGTCCTGGTGTGTGTAACACTTTAATTGTTAGTTTGCCCAATCTGAATTCTTCATTGTCTTTTGCGGAATGAATATCATATTCTGTTGTGGCGCCAGGTCCATAAACTATTGTTGCGCCTGTTTTCTTTGCTAAATCCACATGACCAGAGACGAAATCTGCATGAAAATGTGTTTCAAAAATATATTTGATTGTAGCATTATTGGCTTTTGCTTTTTCGATGTATTGTTGTGTTTCACGCAATGGGTCAATTATAGCAACTTGGCCTTCGGATTCAATATAATAGGCACCTTGTGCTAAGCACCCTGTGTATAACTGTTCTATTTTCATGTTTTAATTTTTAGTTCTACAAATTTACAAAATCGTACCATTTCATATGTGACAAAAGTCACAAAGCGTTAGAAGAGTTCTTTCCAAATGATATAGCCGCCCATAATTAATGTAAAATAGCCAAAACCTTTTTTTAGCTTTTTTCCATCAATGAATTTAGAAAAATAAAGCCCCAAAATAATACCAACTATTGAAAGTGCTGTAAAGCTTAGAAGAAAGCTCCAGTCGATATCTATAGTTTTTAAATCGCCTAAAAAACCGATTAAAGATTTTATTGAAATTATAAATAATGAGGTGCCTATGGCTTTCTTCATTGGTAATTTTACAAAAAGCACTAAAACAGGAATGTTTAAAAACCCTCCTCCTGCGCCAACAAAACCGCTTATAATACCTGTAAGTAAGCCTAGTATAAGCACAATGGTTGTATTGAAATCGACTTCTTTATGAGTATCATCTAATAATTCTTTTTTATCTGATATCATGGAATAACTCGCCATAAGCATTACTATGGCGAAGATGATCATAATAAAAATACCACTAGTTACGGTAAAACTACCAATGGTGAACATGTTTTCCGGTAATATTGGAACGAGATATCTACGAGTTAGATAAACGCCAAAAATGGAAGGTATAGCGAATGTTATTGCAGATTTTAAATTTACAAGCCCTTGTTTTAAACTTTGAAACGCTCCGACTGTCGAAGTGGCGCCAACAACAAATAAAGAATAGGCCGTCCCAACTATGGGATTAAAACCCAGTAAATACACTAAAATAGGTACTGTTAGTATAGAACCACCACCGCCAATTAAGCCCATAATGATTCCTGCTATAACAGAGGCTACGTAGCCTAAAATTTCATTGATTTCCATTAATGCGGAAGTTTATCTTTTATCACACCATACATGTAGGTTCCAAAAATTGCAGCGGCAATTACAATAAGCATTGAAAAAACTCCAGTGCCTACCAGAATATACATTGGTCCGGGACATGCGCCGCTCAATGCCCAACCAAGTCCAAAAATAGAACCTCCAATGAGATATCTTTTAAAACCTTTATCCTTCTTTGGGACTCTGATTAATTGACCTTCTATTGTCTTTGTTTTTTGTTTTTTTGAAATGAGTAAAAGCAATACGCCAGTAAAAACCGCTGAACCAATAATACCATACATATGGAATGATTGAAATTTAAACATTTCAAAAATACGATACCAAGAAACAGCTTCAGACTTAACGAGAACAATTCCAAAGAATATACCGACAGCGAAAAATTTTATATATTTTGTCATAGCTAAAATAATATTGGGTATATAAAATGAATCATAATTAAACCTCCAATAAAAAATCCGATAACCGCTATTAATGAAGGTAATTGCAGACTACTCAATCCTGTGATGGCATGCCCTGATGTACATCCACCGGCATACCGTGTTCCAAAACCTACAAGAAAACCACCAATGGTAAGGATTAAAATTCCTTTAATACTAAATACATTTTTCCAATCAAACAACTCAGGAGGAAGCAATGATGTCCCAACATTTTTGAAACCTAAATTGTTTAAGTCTGCTATGGTTTGTTGGTTTAAATCAATATTTGTGGGGTTTGATAAAAAATGATGTGCAATAAATCCTCCGACCATAGCACCAAGAACCACAATAAGATTCCATTTTTGAGCTTTCCAATCAAAATCAAAAAAAGACACTTTTTTTCCGGCGCCACCAATAGAACAAATTGTTCTTAAGTTTGAAGACATACCAAATGTCCTTCCGAAATATAAAAGTAAGTACATGACTATAGCGATACAAGGGCCAGATACATACCAAGGCCACGGCTCTAAAATATAATTCATAGATATTTTTTTACAAAGGTAAAACTATAACTTTTGGTTAATGTGATTAATGTTACTAAAAGTCTAAAACTTCAATTTTGCTTCTACCGAGTTCAATTTTTCCTTCTCGTTCTAATTGTTTAAGCAGTCTAGAAATAACAACTCTTGAGGTATGTAAATCTTCAGAAATGTTTTGATGACTCAAATGTAGTGTTGTAGAAGCTGTTAGTTTTACCTTATCCGTTAAGTACTTAAAAAGGCGTTCATCCATTTTCATAAATGCTATTGTATCTATAGTCTCTAACATTTCATCGAATCGTATTTGATAACTTTGCAAGATGAAATCTCGCCATGATTTATTGTTATGAAACCATAGTTGCATATATTCAATAGGTATCATGATTACATCAGTGTCGTTATCTGCAACCGCTCTAATTTTACTTGAAGATTTTGACATACAACAGGTTAGCGACATTGCGCAAGTGTCTCCAGATTCTAACACGTACAATAATAAATCTTCACCATTTTTATCTTCTCTCAGTATTTTAATATTTCCTTTGATGAGTAATGGAACATATTTGAGTTCCTGGCCTATATCAATTATAATATCATCTCTCTTAAATGACCTCAAACTAGAAACTTTAGCAATATCTTCTATTAGATGAGAGTCAAATAGATAATCGTATGATTGAAGGACTTCTGTGTTTATCATATTCAAAAATAATCATTTCAATTTTTGGAATAAATAGTTTGGTTGTTTTTTAATAATTGTATTATATTTGCACCCACTTAAAAATGGCCTCGTGGCGCAACTGAATAGCGCATCTGATTACGGCTCAGAAGGTTACAGGTTTGAATCCTGTCGAGGTCACCAAAAGCTCATCTGCACAGATGGGCTTTTTTATTTTTCGTTTTTTAATTGTTTAGTCTAATGCATTTTTTGTGACATAGGCACGCCATCCAATTATAGCCAATTGCCATTTTGTAGCTTTTGTAATGTCAAGTTGTTTTTTTGTAAAGGATGGTAACAAGGTCTTATTTGTTTTTGCCAAGAATTTGAAAATAATTTTTTTCATGAGATATCTTATGATTCAAATATATTTAAAAAAAGAAAACTTAGCTAGAAGCTAAGTTATTCGTTTTTTGATTGGTTGGTGAAATTCTTAAATCGAGAGTATTATTTCTACGATTACTTTTACAATTGCTAACATAATTTAAGGCTTTTAAAGGTTAATATTTTACTACAATTTTTTGATTGAATTTTCAATATAAGATGGGGTATCGCTCTTTGCCAAACAATCTTTATAAAATTTATCAAATCAAATATAAATTTATTAGTAAAAAGACAGTATGTGTTTTATATTGTAACAATAAATACTTATTAAAGGTTTCATATTTTATAATATATAGATGTTTTAAGTTTCATAATGTAATAATTGTAGGGTGTTTTTGAGAAGAATTTTTTTGACTAAGGGAGAATTTTAATGAAAAAGGATTAAATTTTTAGTTTTGATCAATTTTTTAAAAAAAATAATCAAAAGTCGAATAAATTAATTGTATAAATAATTTTAGAGTTTAAGGCTGTGGATTAAATGTATATTTGTAAAAAATATAGTATGCGAGAAATTATTTTTTATTGCTTTTTTATTTCGTCTTTTTTTAGTTGGTCTCAAACGACTTTGGTCATAAATGAGTTGGATGCTGACACGCCAAGTATTGATGATAGAGAGTTTATTGAAATAAAATCTATGACCACAGACTTGTCTGTAGTACCTCATTTTTCTACAGACGGTTATATCCTAGTATTTTTTAATGGTTCTACTAATGGTGGTGATAGTAGTTATTTAACCTTAGATTTAGCAGGATATTCCACGGATAGTAATGGACTTTTAGTTTTAGGTAACCTAAATGTAAACCCAACACCTCAAGTAATTATTCCTGATAATATTATACAAAATGGCCAAGACGCTGTAGCCATTTATCAAGCTTCTGTTAATGATTTTCCTGACCGGACATTAGCCACACAAACAAATTTAATTGATGCACTAGTTTATGACACCAATGATGCAGATGATACTGATTTATTGAACCTGCTTGGTGAGACCGTCCAATACAATGACAATGGCACTAACTCTAATCCAAAATCATTACAAAGGCAAAGTGATGGTTCTTATTTAGCAGATGTGCCAAATCCCCGAGAACTAAACGATGGAAGTGGTGTTATTTTTAATGCGATACAAATTACCACCGCAGATACAATGTTTAACGAAGGAAATAGTTTTGTCATAACATTTACATCAGATGAGATTGTAACTTCAGACTTGACATTTAATATTAAGCTGGATAATGGAGCCTTTATTACAGATGATTTTTCTGGAGTAACCACTATTACAATTCCAAATGGTCAAAATTCTGCAGATACTATAATTACTCTGGTCGATGACTCAAGTAATGAAGGGGATGAAGAGTTGATAATTAACATGTTTAATTTAATAGAGCCTGTAGTTGCATTTAATAACTTTTACAAAATTAGGATTATTGATAATGACTTTATTGAAGCTTCATGGGGAACACCTGTGCTTCCTACTTATGATATGGTTATCAGTACACAACCTGAAGGGTATTACAATAGTTTAAATGGAAAGTCTGGTCAAGACTTAAGAGATGCTATACAAGCTATCATAGCAGATGAAGTGGAAGTTAGGACTCATAGTTACGCAGATGTAATAGATATTTTAAAAGAGGCTGATCAAAACCCGAAAAATAGTAGTCAGGTCTGGTTGCTATATACAGAAGGAGAGCGCTCCAAACTAGATTTTCAAACGTCATCTGACGGGACGGGAAAGTGGAATAGAGAGCATACTTTTCCGCGGTCACGAGGTGGATTTGGCGATTGGGATGATTTTGATGACTTAGCTACTGGAATTAATACCTTTATAGTAACAAATGCCGATTCTTTGCGTCATGCTAATTCAGATGCGCATGCACTAAGGGTAACTGATGCAAGTGAAAACAGTAGACGTAGTAATAAGCATTATAGTACTAATTTTGATTCCGATGAATATAATGGTCCTGCAGATACTAGTAATACTGGAAGCTGGAAAGGTGATGTGGCCCGTGGTGTGTTGTATTTAGAATTACGCTACAATGGTTTGCAAATTGTCAATGGATTTCCAAGTTCTTCACCAACGGGGAATTTAGGCGATTTGGCAACGTTATTGACTTGGCATACTAGTGATATACCAGATGATTATGAAATGAATCGTAATAATATTATTTATAACTGGCAACGTAATAGAAACCCTTTAATTGACTTGCCAGATTTAGTAGATTATATATGGGGTGATAAGGTAGGAGAAGTATATAATGGTGCTTTAAATACTAATGAAGTTGAAAATAATGAAATTTCAGTCTATCCAAATCCTACTAAAGGGAAAGTCAATTTTCTCGGTATAAATGAAAATACAACGGTTGAATTATTTTCTATAGAAGGTCGAAAGCTTCAAAACGTATCTATAGACGAATTTGGGGTAACTAATTTTAACCTTTCAAAAGGTGTTTATTTCCTTAAATTTAGTGAGCAAAATAAAACACAAACCAAACGTTTAATCATTGAATAGAAAAAGCCTGAATTGATATTCAGGCTTTTTCTATATTAAATGTAGAATCTAAAATGGCTTAGAGCTCACCACTAAGTCGTCACCATACTTTCCAAAATTGATGGTTGGTATACCTTTAGTATTATTAAAAGAGCCTATACTTGAGTTACCGTATTTATCCTTCACTGCTATTTTTAATCTTACAATTTCACCTTTTTTATTACGCTTCAATTTCGAATATTTAATCGTAATTCCTTTAGCAGCGAGTTCTTTTTTGTGAGTTTCCATTAAGTTGTCTGGGGTGTCCTTAGTTACAAAATGTAAGGCCATTTTGGAGTTTTTGTCATCATCTTCAAATCTAATAGAGCCAATTTGAACGTTATAGTCATTATCATTATTATTATTATTATTATTATTACGAATGATTTTGTTAAAACTATTTTTGCCTTTATTAGTCTTAATGGTTACTATTCCATTTTTTGCATCGTCACCGTATAATGTTGCAGCTCTTTTTCCTTTTATGACGTTAACTTCTGCGACATCATTATAATCTATCTTTTTATAATCTTTATTGCTAACTCGTTTTCCATTGACGATGTAAATTGGATTGCTACGATTTGAAGTATTAATTTTGAAGGTGTTTTTATAGTTAACACTATCAGTTTTAATAGTAAAACTATTAGAGTTAACTTTTACATTGCCATTCACTTTTACAGAGTAAGAGGTATTTGGTTTGCCTGTTACGATAGAATCCTTTGTTATAAAAACATAATTTGCTTTAGTTTTTGGTTTGGTTTTAATAATATAAACTGAGTCTGCTTCTATTTCAATTTCATTTTCTTCCTCTTCTTCAATTACTTCAATAATCGGCTCTTCTCTAATCTCTATTATTTCTTCATCTATTATTTCTGGTTCTTCAACAACTTCGATGATTTCCATATCAGTAGGTCCAACCATTATCATCCCGTTTTCAAATTTGATGAACCTAAATGATTTTATACCCTCCTTCGTTTCTGCCTTATAACTTGCTGAAGAGCCGTCAAAATTGAATGTAATATCAATTTTGTTAATAAATCCATTGGTGTTTCTTTTTAATGCATTCAGGGTCATTTCTACCCCTTCTTTCTTTAGGTTTTTTTTGATTTCATCTAAACGTTCATTACTCATTTTATGAGTAAATAACGCTTCGACTTTAGTACTTGTAACTTCATTTGTATTTCCAATAATGGCAGTTTCTACTAATACTTCTCTGGTATTAAAACTCAGAAGAAAGAGTGCAAAAAATGGAAGCACTACGAGTGTTTTCCATCGATTAATTGATTTTGATTGATGCTTTTGTAACATAACGATTCGTTTTTTGATTAATGAATTATAAAAATTTGATGTAAGATTGATATTTGTGTTGCCAATACTTGTTTTTAGCAAAAGTTCTTGATATTCTGTTGAAGACTCTGTATGTTTTTGTACGTCGGCATCAGCGATATATTCAAGATTTTGCTGAATGTTTTTGTGGTATAACCAGACTAAAGGATTAAACCATAATGCCACACAAAATAATCGTGAGATTAAAATGTCTAAAGAATGCCATTGACGAACATGAACTTTTTCATGATTTAAAATCAATTGTAGTTCGTTGTCTGAAAAAAGACTTGGGTTGTAAACAATCCACTTAAAAAATGAAAATGGTGAAACCTTACTTTTTACAACAACGTAGGTGTAGATACCGTCTTTGTTTTTAGCGTTTTTTACGAGTAAAAACAATAAAGAGCCAAATTGAAATAAAAACTGAATTAAGAAGATGATGACCCCTGTGATATATATGTAATTTAGTAATTGCGACCATTCAAATGGTTTTTTCTCTGCTACCAGCTCGTTTGAACTATACATAAAATCTGTTGGAATATTGGAATTCACCACAGGTTCAACAGGTATATAAACAGTGATTTCTATTAATGGTAAAATAAGGGCTGTTAAAATACCTAAGACTAGGAACCATCTGTTGTGGCTAAAAAATGTCTCTTTTTTTAAGAAAAGCACATATCCTAAGTACATTAATAGGATTAAGGCGCTCGATTTTAATAGATAATCCATTTTATTTTTTCTTTTCTATTAATTCAATAATTTCTTTAAGTTCATCAACACTTATTTTTTCTTCTTTAGCAAAGAAAGATACCATGTTCTTATAGGAGTTGTTAAAGTAGTTTGCAATTGCTGTATTCATAAATTTAGCTTTGTAATCCTCCTTTTTTACAATAGGGTAATATTGATGGGTTTTGCCATATGCGTTATAACTTACATAGCCTTTTTCTTCAAGATGCCTGATAATGGTAGATAGGGTGTTATAGTGTGGTTTGTCTTCTTTTATTTCTGCTAAAACATCTTTTACAAATGCTTTTTCAAGCTTCCATAATATGTGCATTATTTCTTCTTCTTTGTTTGTTAACTTTTGCATGGTTCTTTTAAGTTAAATAATGAATACATTTCAAATCTATAACTATTTTTATAGTTTTCAAACTATTTTTGTAGTTATTTAACGAAATTTTTAGTTTTAAATGTTTAAGTTGAGTTATAGGAAGTACCATTTACAATTGTTTATTTAAAGAAATTGATTTTTTGTTGTGACAATTAATTCTTGGTTTTTAGTTTTTTGTATAGATTTTTAAGTTTTTGTTAATTGCTACTTAGAGATGAAAGATCAGTTCAATCATAAGTAGTATCTTCGCAAAAATTTAAAATACATGAATGTAGTCCTCATATTAGTTGGATTAGTTTTATTGGTAATAGGTGGTGATTTTTTAGTAAGAGCCTCTGTCGGTTTATCTTTTAAACTAAAGCTTTCTAAATTGGTTATTGGTATGACTGTTGTCTCTTTTGCAACATCTGCACCAGAGCTTTTAGTGAGTCTACAGGCTGCTTTAGATGGAGTTAGTGATATTGCTTTAGGGAATATTATTGGTTCTAACATTGCTAATATTGGATTGGTTTTAGGGATTACGGCAATCATATCTCCCTTGGCTATAGATAGAGAGTTTTATAAACTCAATTGGCCAATGCTCATGTTTATGTCATTTGGATTGTATTTTTTTCTAAAGAATGATAACTTATTAACAGCTGTAGAGGGCGCCATACTTTTCAGTGTATTGGTATTGTTTTTAATTGTTTTGGTTTGGGATTCACGAAAAAAGACGAAAGCAGCAGCACTAATACAAGGAATAGATGAAAGTTTAGCTAGCGTTTCAAATTTTAAAATAGGAGCGTGGTTATTTATTGGTGCTGTTGGGCTTTATTTTGGCTCGGAGTGGTTGGTTGAAGGTGCAAAGGGTTTGGCCACATCATTCGGCATTAGTGATTATGCTATCTCTGTAACTGTTATAGCTATTGGAACAAGTGTTCCAGAGTTAGCTGCATCTGTAATAGCAGCAGTAAGAAAGGAAAAAGCTATTTCTCTTGGGAATCTCATAGGGTCAAATATATTTAATATAGCATCAGTTTTGGGGCTTACCGCCATAATAAAACCTATAGCTGTAGAGTCTTCAAAAATACTATCCACTAATATATTTTGGATGATTGCATTTTCAGGAATATTAATTCCACTGGTATTTTTTGGAAAGCGTTTTATGATAGGAAGGTATAAGGGTTTACTACTTTTTATAGCCTACATCATATTTATAGCATCTGCTTTTAGTTGATGGCGTGTTTTACAGTCTTCATAAAAAAAAAGGTTCCTCATGAGGAACCTTTTTTATAATTTGCTATTTCGTCTTAAGAAATGTTTGCAGTCTTTACTGTTTTTACAATACGACCAGCAATTTTATATGGGTCTCCATTAGAAGCAGGTCTTCTGTCTTCTAACCAGCCTTTCCATCCTTTTTCTACAGTGATAATAGGTATACGAATTGACGCTCCTCTATCAGAAATACCATAACTAAAGTCATCAACGTGAGCTGTTTCATGTAATCCAGTTAAACGCTCATTATTAAATTCACCATAAACGGCCATATGTTCTTTTACAACTGGTCTGAAAGCTTCACATATTTTTTCATATGTCTCTTGAGAACCACATGTTCTTAAAACAGTATTTGAGAAATTTGCGTGCATTCCAGAACCATTCCAGTCACCTTTTACAGGTTTTGGATGATATTCAATATAGTAACCATATTGCTCCGTTAAACGGTCCAGTAAGTAGCGTGCTATCCAGATTTCGTCTCCGGCTTTTTTTGCGCCTTTAGCAAACAATTGAAATTCCCACTGTCCAGATGCAACTTCTTGATTGATACCTTCGAAATTTAAACCTGCAGCGATACATAAATCAGCATGTTCTTCAACAAAATCTCTGCCATGTGTATTTCTTCCACCAACAGAACAGTAGTACATACCTTGTGGCCCAGGGTAACCGCCTATTGGAAATCCAAGTGGCAACTGTGTATCTTTATCCATGATAAAATACTCTTGCTCAAAACCAAACCAGAAATCATTGTCTTCATCTTCAATAGTCGCTCTACCATTTGATTCGTGGGGTGTTCCGTCAGAATTTAAGACTTCTGTCATTACTAAATAGCCATCATTTCTTGCTGGATCAGGATAAATAGCAACTGGTTTTAAAAGACAATCTGAAGAACCACCTTCGGCTTGTCGTGTAGAAGAGCCGTCAAAAGACCAAATTGGGCAGTCTTCTAGTTTTCCACTAAAGTTTTCTTCAACTTTAGTTTTACTTCTCATGTTTTGTGTTGGTTTGTAACCATCTAACCAAATATACTCTAACTTGGATTTGCTCATTTTGTGTTGTGTTAAATTAGCGAAAGATCAAAGATAATTTTTTTTCATTTTTCAGCATCAAAATAGCTCCACGATTTAGGTGTTTTTATGAAATTCTTATTAACATCGGTGTGGTATTTATTAACTATAAGGTTTTCGCTTTTAATTTGATAAATTCTTCGTGTCTATATAAATCATTTAATTAATTTTGAGGCAACTTTTAATATGCATTAAAGTTATGAGTCAAAACATTAGTAAAAGATATACGCAACGTGGTGTTTCTGCATCAAAAGAAGATGTGCATAATGCCATTAAAAATATTGATAAGGGTTTATTTCCAAAGGCATTTTGTAAAATAGTTCCCGATTATTTAACTAATGATGAGGATTATTGCCTAATTATGCATGCTGATGGGGCTGGCACAAAATCTTCCCTAGCTTATATGTATTGGAAAGAAACTGGTGATGTTTCTGTTTGGAAAGGTATAGCGCAAGATGCGCTTATCATGAATATTGACGATTTGTTATGCGTTGGTGTTTCAGATAACATTATGCTGTCTTCAACTATTGGTCGCAACAAGAATTTAATTCCAGGAGAAGTTATTTCTGCAATCATAAATGGAACGGAAGAACTTATTGAAGATTTAAAATCTTTTGGAGTTACCATCCATTCTACAGGAGGTGAAACTGCGGATGTGGGTGATTTAGTGAGAACTATTATTGTCGATTCTACTGTGACGGCACGCATAAAACGTAGCGATGTTATCGATAATGCTAACATTTCTGAAGGAGATGTTATCGTTGGTTTAGCGTCTTTTGGACAAGCGTCATATGAGACACAATACAATGGTGGCATGGGTAGTAACGGGCTAACTTCAGCAAGACACGACGTGTTTCATAAGTATTTAGCTGAAAAATTTCCTGAAAGTTTTGATGCTGCTGTTCCCGAAGAATTGGTATATTCTGGTCAGATAAAATTAACAGATAGTGTAGAAGACTCACCTATTGATGCTGGTCAATTAGTATTATCGCCTACTCGAACTTACGCACCAATTATAAAGTCTATTCTTAATAAATATAATAGTGATAGTATTCATGGGATGGTGCATTGCAGTGGGGGCGCACAAACAAAAATTCTCCATTTTATAGATCATCTTCATATTATAAAAGATAATATGTTTGCTATACCTCCGTTATTCAAATTGATACAAGAGCAATCAAAAACCGATTGGAAAGAAATGTATCAAGTCTTTAACTGTGGGCATCGTATGGAATTGTACGTTAACCCAGAAGTAGCAGAAGACATTATTTCGATTTCAAAAGCTTTTAATGTTGACGCACAAATTATAGGACGTGTTGAATCTTCATCCACAAAAAAATTAACAATTATAAGCGAATACGGGACTTTTCAATATTAAGTTTATGAACGTTTTTAAAGCACCTCTTCAAATACTATTTTTATTTATTTTTTCTTACACTTGGGCTCAACCAAGTGATTTATTTTTAACTCCTCAAGAGGATAAAACAAAAGATTTTGGGTGGACAACAAATAAAGTGGTAGGTCTTTATTTTAATCAAGTCTCATTTACAAATTGGAATGCTGGTGGTGCTAATTCAATTTCAGCCATTTTTAATGGAAAAGCAGAAGCCAATTATAAATCCGATAAGATGTTTTGGAACTCCAACGTTTTGCTAAGATATGGCGTTAATAAGCAAGAAAGCGAGCCTTTACGGAAAACAGAAGATGCTTTATCAATCATTTCTAATTTTGGTTATGAGAAAAATGAAAATAGCAATTGGTTTTATTCGGCGCGATTTAGCTTTAACACACAGTTTTCAGATGGTTTTAATAACCCTGACGAAGACCCAATTTCTCGTTTTATGGCGCCAGCCTATTTATTTCTTGGTGTTGGTTCAGAATATGGGCGTCATATAGAAAAATTGTCTTTTTATGCTTCTCCAGCCACCCTGAAAACAACTTTTGTTTTGGATCAAAATCTAGCAAACGCTGGCGCATTTGGTGTTAATCCTGCAATATTTGATATGGATGGGAATTTAATTAGTGAAGGAGATAACGTAAGATCAGAATTTGGATTTCTTCTTACCAATCAGTACCAAGACGAAGTGTTAGAAAATATAAAACTAAATAGCATCGTTAGGCTTTATTCAGATTACCTTAATAATTTTGGTAATATTGATTTGGAATGGGAGATTAATTTCGACTTCAAAGTTAATAAATATGTAAGCGCTATGTTTGGTTCCCATTTGCGTTATGATGATGATATCAAAACAGAGGTTATCCAAAATGAAATTACTAACGAAACAATAGTTGTCAAAGGTCCAAAGCTCCAATGGAAGCAACTTTTAGGAATTGGTTTTGTAGTTGATTTGGATGATTTTGATAAATCAGATGAGCGTCTTAATTAGTGCCGTTTAAATACCCGTAGTCTTCTAACTCAGATATTTTATTAATTAATTTTGTACTACCATTATTTAAGAGGTAAAGGCTATCAGTTATATCCATAACATCCGTGTATCTATGGTCAGTAAGAATAATTATTTTTTCTTTTTTCTCTTTGAAAATTAAAGATTTAATATGTTCTATAAGTATTGGTGAAATACCATTAAAGGGCTCATCGAGAAATACAATAGGACTTTGGGTTTTTAAAATAATATAGATTTCTACATATCTTTTCTGTCCTCCAGAAAGTTTACCAAATTTCTGATTCGCACCTTGAGAGAATTCTTTAAAATTTTCCCAATCTACTTTAAACAAATCAAATAGCTTTTTAAGGGTTATACTAGAAGGAATAAAATTATATTGTGGTAAATATTTTGCTAGACCTGTCTGGTAAAGTGGTTTTAATATAGGTTTATTATTTATGCGAATCAGTTTGTACTTTGGTTTTAAATTCCCAAAAGCAATATCCAATAAACTCGATTTTCCACAACCGTTTCTGCCTAAAATTCCTGTGACTTTTCCTGTCTCTGCTTTTAGGTAAATACCATTTAAAATCCGTTTGTTTTTATAGTAAAGTTCTACATTATCTATTTCAAAAATCATTAGGGTAATTATGTTTCATTTAGTCTATTTAAATTCTTTAAAAACAGTTAAAAATATGATGGTAAAAACACTATCAATGATATATATTATGATGAATAATCTCAGAGGAGAAATTCCTAAGTTTTTGTAGAAAGTTAGTTTTCGACGCTGTGATGTCTCATGGACATAATACCATGCAAAAACTGTTAAAAATAGTTTGGTAATTAAGCCTGGTGCCAAATGTGGATTAAAAAAACCAACAATGGCATTGGCAATTAGAGACCAAACTACAAACGGTTTGTAAAATGCAAGTATAGCTAGGAGACGATGCATATACTCTAGTAAACGAAGTTTATGATTAATTATTTTTAGTTGTTAATATGTCCTCTGAAATCTATCCGCAAAATTGAATAATTATCGTATTTTTATCGCTCAATTTTGAAGGCAAATGTTAGAGAAAATACAGATAATTAAACAACGATTTGATGAGGTTAATGATCTTATCATTCAACCAAATATTATATCCGATCAGCAGCGTTATACCAAGCTCATGAAAGAATACAAGGACCTAAAGGTAATTGTAGATAAAGGTAATTTTTACAAGGAAGCCTTGGATAATGTTGCAGAAGCAGAGGAGATTATTTCGGATGGTTCTGATGCCGAAATGGTAGAAATGGCAAAAATGCAACTTGACGAAGCTAAAGAGACCATCACAAAACTTGAAGAAGAGATACGTTTTTTATTAATTCCTAAAGATCCAGACGATGCTAAAAATGTTGTTGTAGAGGTTAGAGCAGGTACAGGTGGGGATGAGGCTAGTATTTTTGCTGGTGATTTATTTAGAATGTATTCTAAATACTGTAGCGATAAAGGCTGGAGAGTTGATGTTGTTAGTCAAAGTGACGGAACATCTGGCGGGTTTAAGGAAATTATTTTTGAAGTCTCTGGAGAAGATGTTTACGGAACTTTAAAGTTTGAAGCTGGTGTGCATCGCGTACAACGTGTACCTCAGACAGAAACTCAAGGTCGTGTGCATACGAGTGCCGCAACAGTAATGGTTTTGCCTGAAGCAGAAGAGTTTGATTATGAGTTAGATATGACAGAAGTGCGTATAGAACGTACCACATCTACTGGACCAGGGGGGCAATCTGTAAATACTACCTACTCGGCAATAAAGCTACATCATGAACCAACAGGAATGATTGTGAGTTGTCAAGATCAAAAATCATCACATAAAAATTTAGAGAAAGCTTTAAAAGTTTTACGTTCTCGTTTATATGATTTAGAATTAGCTAAGCAACAAGCTGCAGATTCAGAAAAACGTAAAAGTATGGTAAGTTCTGGAGATAGAAGTGCTAAAATTAGAACATATAACTATCCTCAAGGACGTGTTACAGACCATAGAATAGGGTTAACGCTTTATGATCTATCAAATATCATAAACGGGGATATTCAAAAAATAATAGACGAATTAATGTTAGCTGAAAACACAGAGTTGTTAAAAGCTAATGATGACGTAATTTAAATGTTAAGCCTCTTTTGAGGCTTTTTTTATATCATGACAGCACAACAATTAATTAATCAAATCCAAAAAAAGAAATCCTTTCTCTGCATAGGGTTAGACGTAGATTTAGATAAAATCCCAAGTCATCTTCTCAAGGAAGAGGATCCTATATTTGCTTTTAATAAATCTATAATAGACGCTACACATCACCTTTGTGTGGCGTATAAACCAAATACAGCATTCTACGAAGCATATGGTATTAAGGGCTGGCAGGCTTTAGAAAAAACAATTAATTACCTAAACAATAATTACCCTGAAATGTATACGATTGCCGATGCAAAACGTGGTGATATTGGTAATACAAGTACGATGTATGCCAAAGCTTTTTTTGAGGATTTAGGTTTCGATAGTGTTACGGTTGCACCATATATGGGAAAGGATTCAGTGGAACCTTTTCTGGCATTTAGAGATAAGCATACCATTCTGTTAGCATTAACTTCTAACAAAGGGGCTTTCGATTTTCAGACTAAAGAGGTGAATGGTATAGAATTATATAAACAGGTGCTTCAAACTTCAAAAACATGGGTAAACTCAGAAAATTTAATGTATGTAGTTGGTGCTACTAAAGCAGAATATTTGGCAGATATCAGAAAAATTATTCCAGAAAGTTTTTTGTTAGTGCCAGGAGTGGGGGCGCAAGGTGGAAATTTGCAAGAGGTCTGTAAATACGGAATGACGAAAGATGTTGGTTTACTTATAAATTCGTCAAGAGGAATTATTTATGCATCTCAAACCGATGATTTTGCAAAAGCAGCTGCAGAAAAAGCGAAAGAGTTACAAATGCAGATGGAGGAGATTCTTCAATCTTAAACAGTCATTGTGCAGGATTAGTTCCAGCATATTATCATGATATTAACTGATCAACTCAACAGAGAAATTTATATCAAAGAAACACCAAAACGCATTGTTTCTTTGGTGCCATCGCAAACTGAATTGTTAGCTGATTTAGGCTTGGTAGAAGCCATCGTAGGTGTTACGAAATTTTGTGTTCATCCTAAAGATTTGAGAAAGCAAAAAACAATTGTAGGAGGTACAAAACTTATTAATGTAGATAAAATAAAGGCTCTAAAACCAGATATCATTCTTTGTAATAAAGAAGAAAATAGCCATGCAGTTGTTGAAAGTTTAAAAAATATTGCTCCCATTCACATCAGTGACATTTATAATTTAGAAGATGCTTTTGAATTATTTAAAATGTATGGGATATTGTTTAGAGTAGAGGAGAAAGTCAATACTTTAATTTTAAAAATTAAGGAGGAACGTTTAAAGTTTAAAATCCTAACCAAAAATCAGCTAAAACAAAAATCAGCTTATTTTATTTGGCAAAATCCTTGGATGGTTGTAGGTTCAAACACCTATATAGATGCAATGCTTAGAGAGGCTAACTTAAATAATGTGTTTGCTTCTGAATTAAGGTATCTTGATATAGATATAGAACATCCAAAGTTAAAAGAAGCAGAGGTTATTATGTTATCTAGTGAACCTTACCCATTCAAACAAAAGCATATTGAAACATTGAAAATAAATTTTCCTGATAAAAAAATAATGTTAGTAGATGGAGAAATGTTTTCTTGGTATGGTAGTCGACTCAAATTATCTTACAACTATTTTAACCAGTTCTTATAAAAAAAGCCGATACTAACATACCGACTTTATTCAACTAACTTGCATAACGTGTAATCTAACTAATCTATAACATTACAAATATCAATACTTTTTTGGTTATCAATGTTATGTTAATATTAGGAGATAATTAAATGTGGTTTAATAAATTTAGGAAAATTGAATCAATATGAAATCACATCTATTCCTACTATTCCTTCTTACTATTATGTTTCGATTAAATGCGCAAAATAATAATTGTGCTTGTTGTACAGATAAACATTCGGAGTTTACTTTTTGGGAAGGTGAATGGGAAGTAACCTTACCAAATGGAAATAACGCTGGTACAAATAGCTTGAAATTAATTCAAAACAAATGTGTTCTTCAAGAAAATTGGACAAGTGCTAATGCTGGTTACACTGGTACGAGTCATAGTTTCTATAATGTAGAGAAAAAGCGATGGGAGCAAGTATGGATAGATAATCAAGGTGCAAGTTTACATCTAAAAGGTCACAAAAAGGGAAATCAAATGATTTTACAGACTGATGAAGCTTTAAATAAAGAAGGAGATTACTTTATAAATAGAGTAACTTGGACAGATAATAAAGACGGTACTGTAAGACAGCTTTGGGAAGTTATTACAAAAACCAAAAAGGGAAATAAAACTTCAGTGGCTTTTAATGGCTTGTATAAAAGACAACTTTAAGCACTTGCTTGTGTGTCCGTAATCACAAAATTTAATTGATTAATCTTATTTAGAATTTTAATAGCATTATACTCTGACAAGTCACTAAAGGCTTGGTCTATTTGTTTGTGATTATAAGCATCTTCAATTAATCGCAAATATTTTTGCTTCAGCTTTTGTTTTTTTTGAACTAATTTATTTATACCTGACAAAATGGTAATTGATTAACATTTACAGTATAAAAATATTAAAATTTCTGTCACAAAAATACAAAATGTTTAATTTTTTTACGTAAAAATTAAACATTTTGTAATAACGACTAATCTTGTAATGCAAACACCTTTTTTAGCAATGTTGTGGTACGCGAAGAAACCTTTTGTCTAATCTCCTTTTCTTCAACAGCAATCATCGTATACACACCTTTGAGTGCTTCATTTGTAACATAATCTGTTAAGTCAGGATTTACGTTATTGGTTAAGGGTAATTTATTATAACGTTCAATAAGATTGGTCCAAATTTGATTAGCGCCAACCTTAGCGAAAGAAGATTCTATGACAGGTTTAAATTTATCATAGAGTTGAGACTGCGTTTTTGAAGTTAAATATTGCGTTGCTGCATTATCATTACCTAACAAAATAGTTTTTGCGTCATTAAAAGTGATGTCTTTTACAGCATTTATAAATATAGGAGTTGCTTCTTTAACAGCATCTTCTGCAGCACGATTCAAAATTTTTAGTCCTTCATCTGCAAGACTGCCTAAGCCTATATTTCTTAGTGTTTTATCTACTTTTTGTAGTTCTTCAGGAAGTAGAATTTTCACCAATTCATTTTTAAAGAAGCCGTCTTTTTGAGTTAGTTTAGTTACTTGTTTGTCTATACCTAAGTCTAGAGCTTGTCTAAGACCAGATGCAATATCTGTATTACTTATAGTTCCTGTTTGAGGTAATTGATTAACAACTTGTTGAAGTTCGGCGCAAGAGGTAAAAATGAAACTCAAAACGATAAGAATAACTGTTTTTTTCATTGCACTAATTTTAGTTTTTTATGATGTGTAAGTATATGCAAACGATAAGTAATGGTAGAATGGTTAATAAATGAACTCCTTTATTTGGGATTAAACTATAGAATTTACAAAAGAGAATAGAAGATTGTTAATTAAACATTTCATAACAAAAGCTATAAATTTTTATAATTTCAGTAAATTTGCACCTCTAAAAAGCAATTATTTTACGAATGGAACAAGTCCCACCATATAAGCCGAAGCATAAAGTACGTATAGTAACCGCAGCCTCACTTTTCGATGGTCACGATGCAGCTATCAACATAATGCGTCGTATCATACAATCTACTGGAGTAGAAGTTATCCATTTGGGTCATGATCGTGGTGTAGAAGAAGTAGTAAATACTGCTATTCAAGAAGATGCAAATGCTATAGCGATGACTTCCTATCAAGGGGGGCATAATGAGTATTTTAAATATATGTATGACTTGCTAAACGAAAAAGGGGCAGGTCATATAAAAATCTTTGGAGGAGGTGGAGGTGTAATACTTCCGGAAGAAATCAAAGATTTAATGGATTATGGTATTACACGAATTTATTCTCCTGACGATGGAAGAGCACTCGGTTTACAAGGTATGATAAACGATTTGGTTGAGAAATCGGATTATGCTATTGGAGAGATTCTAAATGACGAGGTAAAAACTCTTGAAAATAAAAACCCAAAAGATATAGCACGTGTTATTTCTGCTGCAGAGAATTTTCCAGAAGTTGCAAAAGACGCACTAAGCTATATTCAAGAAAAGAATAAGACATCAAAAACTCCAGTTTTGGGAATCACCGGAACTGGAGGTGCAGGTAAATCGTCTTTAGTAGATGAACTTGTAAGACGATTTCTTATAGATTTTCCTGAAAAGACTATTGGTCTTATTTCAGTCGATCCTTCAAAACGAAAAACAGGTGGTGCACTTTTAGGAGACAGAATTCGTATGAATGCTATTAACTCTCCTAGAGTTTATATGCGCAGTTTGGCAACACGTCAATCTAACTTAGCTTTGTCTAAATATGTCAATGAGGCCATTGAAGTTTTAAAAGCGGCTGAGTACGATTTAATCATTCTCGAAACTTCAGGTATTGGTCAGTCCGATACCGAAATTATGGAACATAGTGATGTGGCTTTGTATGTAATGACGCCAGAATTTGGTGCAGCTACTCAGCTCGAAAAAATTGATATGCTCGATTTTGCAGATTTAGTAGCTATTAACAAGTTCGATAAAAGAGGTGCTTTAGATGCTTTGCGTGATGTAAAGAAGCAGTATATGCGTAACAATAATCTTTGGGACGTTCATCAAGATGATTTACCTGTTTTTGGAACAATAGCATCACAATTTAACGATCCAGGGATGAATACACTCTACAAATCTATTATGGATAAAATTGTAGAGAAAACCGATGCAGATTTAAAATCGACATTCAAGATTTCTAAAGAAATGAGCGAGAAGATTTTTGTGATTCCACCAAATCGCACACGTTATCTTTCGGAAATTGCAGAGAGTAATCGTGCATACGATCACAATGCTTTAACACAAGTGGAAGTCGCGCAAAAATTATATGGTATTTATAAAACTATAGAATCTGTAGTTGGTAATAAGGCAGAGCTTGATAAGTCAGGTATTGCCTCTGAATCAATAAATTCAAATTCAGAAAATAAAGATTTTTTAAGATTACTTATTGGTGAGTTTGATCGTGTAAAAATGGATCTTGACCCTTATAATTGGGAATTTATTATGGGTTGGGACGAGAAAGTAAATCGTTATAAAAATCCTATCTACACGTTTAAAGTTAGAGACAAGGAAATAAAAATTGAAACACATACTGAATCCCTGTCCCATACTCAGATTCCGAAAGTGGCACTTCCAAAGTATTCCGCTTGGGGAGATATCTTAAGATGGACTTTGCAGGAAAATGTTCCTGGAGAATTTCCATATACGTCAGGCTTATACCCGTTTAAGCGCACTGGAGAAGACCCAACACGAATGTTTGCGGGTGAAGGCGGACCAGAACGTACAAACAGACGTTTTCACTACGTGAGTTTAGGGATGCCTGCAAAGCGTTTATCAACGGCATTCGATAGTGTAACCTTGTATGGTAACGACCCAGATTATAGGCCAGACATCTATGGTAAAATCGGAAATGCTGGTGTTTCTATCTGTTGTTTAGATGATGCTAAGAAACTCTATTCTGGCTTCAATCTAGCAGATCCAATGACCTCTGTGAGTATGACTATTAATGGTCCTGCTCCAATGCTGTTGGGATTCTTTATGAACGCGGCTATTGATCAACAATGTGAAATTTACATCAAAAATAACGGCTTAGAAAAAGAAGTTGAACAAAAAATCAATTCGATTTATAAAGGAAAAGTTAGACCAAGTTACAATGGTGATTTACCAGAAGGAAACAATGGGTTAGGATTAATGCTTCTTGGTGTTACTGGAGACCAAGTGTTACCACCAAATGTCTATTCTGAGATTAAAACACAAACAATTGCCCAAGTGAGAGGTACAGTACAAGCAGATATTCTTAAAGAAGATCAAGCACAAAACACGTGTATTTTTTCAACGGAATTTGCTTTGCGCTTAATGGGTGATGTACAAGAATATTTTATAAATAATAGTGTCCGTAATTTTTATTCAGTGTCAATCTCTGGATATCATATTGCTGAGGCTGGTGCTAATCCTATTACACAATTGGCATTAACATTGTCTAATGGATTTACTTATGTAGAATATTACTTAAGCCGGGGAATGGACATAAATAAATTTGGACCAAATTTATCATTCTTCTTTTCAAACGGAATTGACCCAGAATATGCAGTAATTGGACGTGTGGCAAGACGCATTTGGGCTAAGGCATTAAAACATAAATATGCTGCTAATCCAAGAGCACAAATGCTGAAATACCATATCCAAACTTCTGGACGAAGTTTGCACGCTCAGGAGATAGATTTTAATGATATTCGTACAACATTACAGGCATTATACGCAATCTATGATAATTGTAATTCTTTACATACAAATGCTTATGACGAAGCTATTACTACACCAACAGAAGAGTCTGTGCGTCGTGCAATGGCTATTCAATTAATTATCAATAAAGAATTAGGATTAACTAAGAATGAAAACCCAATTCAAGGCGCATTTATCATTGAAGAATTAACAGATTTAGTTGAAGAAGCTGTACTGCTAGAATTTGATAGAATTACCGAACGTGGTGGTGTTTTAGGTGCTATGGAGACCATGTATCAACGTAGCAAAATACAAGAAGAAAGTTTGTATTATGAAACGTTGAAGCATAATGGAGAGTTCCCTATAATTGGTGTTAATACATTTTTGAGTAGTAAAGGTTCACCAACAGTGCAACCTGCAGAGGTCATCAGAGCAACAGAGGAGGAAAAGGAATTTCAGATTCAGACCTTGAAGCATTTGCATGCAGCTCACAATTCTGAAGAATTATTAAGGGATTTACAACACAAAGCAGTAAATAATCAAAACATTTTTGAAGCCTTAATGGAGGTTTGTAAAGTGTGCTCTCTTGGACAGATTACGAATGCACTTTTTGAAGTCGGTGGTCAATATAGACGTAATATGTAAATTTTATGTCATTCAAAAAATTAAATCCTATTCTTAAAGAGTCACTTGAAGTTCTCAATTTTGAAGCTCCGCTACCTTTTCAAAAGCAAGTATTGTCAATTATAAAAGGTGGTGCAGATGCATACATAATTGGTAAAAAAGGAATTGGTAAGACTACAACTTTAATTATTTATACCATTCATAAGCTTAAAGCTGCTGCTTTTGAAGACTCACCAAGGGCTTTGATTATTGTTGAAAATCAGGAAAAAGTAAATCACCTTAGAGATGAATTTGTTAGGTTTAGTCGTAACACAGACCTACGTGTATATGCGACCAGTGAACGCTATGATTTTGAAAAGCAAAAAGTAGAAATTTACTATGGACAAGATATAGTGATAGGAACACCAGCATTTATTTCAAAATTATATTTTCAGAATGCGATTCATATTGGTCAGGTACAAGTATTTGCTTTAGATGAGGCAGATTATTTAGGACGCCATAATAGTTATAATCATATCTTAAGGCTAACCGAGAGTATGGATAAGTTTCAATCTATTATAATCGCTGACGAGTGGAATTCTAAAATTGCGAATTATCAAAAAGGGTATATGAGTAATGCTAGAATTTTAAAAGCTGAAGCGTAGCTGTTCTATAAGGTTAACATCCAATTCTGTTGTAGCTTTCTAAACTTTTTAAGTTCCTTTCTAAGTATAGGCAAGTAGTCGCGACCATTACTTTTGGTCTTTTCTAATCTTTTACAGTTTTTGTATAAACGGTATGTTAACCGGTCTATGCTTTCAATATGTCTATGCTTTTTATCAGTAAAACGTTCGCGTTCTGCGTTTATAATTTCTGGAACAAGATTTGAAGATTGCTGAACAATATCTCCCGTAAAATAAATATCACTATCTTCAGTACCATCTATGTTTAATACGCACATGTCATCGTTAAGGTAGGTAGAAATACTTCGTGATAAAATGAAGATATCCATTGCCTTTTGATAAAGAGGTATATTAGAAAAATGTCCTGGAATTGAATAATTCACCTTTAATAACAATTTGAAACGAAATTACATACAGAAATCGATTTCGTACTTTACTATTTAAAGAAAATCATTAAATTTGCTTTAATAATTATGTTAATTTTTGTAAAAAACATTAAATGAAAGTAGATGTCCTAAATTGGCATATTTTAAAATGCTTACAAGAAAATGCCAGAATGAGTAACGCCGAAATAGGAAGGCGTATAGGGGTTAGTTCTCCCGCAGTCGCAGAGCGTATAAAAAAAATGGAAGATGCGGAGGTAATTCAGTCATACAAAACATTGGTTTCCCCTCTTGAAATGGGTTATCAATTAAAAGCTATAATTACATTAAGAGCTTTTATGGGAATGCTTAAGCCATTTTTAGAAAAAGTTAAGACCTATGATGAGGTTATAAATTGTTATCGCATAACGGGGAATGAAAACATTGTTATGGAAGTGGTTCTGAAAAACCAACACCATTTAGAAAAATTTATAGACCAGCTTATAGTCTATGGAGAAACAAAAACACAAATTGTATTATCTCACGTGGTCAATCATAACTCAGTAAAACCAGTTAAATAATTAATTCTTTATACCAGGTTGTTTTAGTTTCCAGTTGGATTTAGCTTTTTCAGCATCGACCATTTTTTTAACTTCATTTAATAGTTTTTTGGCATCGTAAATTATACCATCTTTTATAGTGTATTTTACACCACCCACTCTAACTACTTCATTTTGTTCTGTTAATTTAATAGCACCAGTTCCATAAAGGACTTTCAAATTTTCAAGTGGATTTTCTTCAATAATTACAAAATCAGCCAATTTTCCAATTTGAACACTCCCAATTTTATCATCCCATCCTAATGCTTCTGCACCATTTAAAGTTGCAGCCCTTATCACTTCTAAGGGATGAAATCCAGCTTCACGTAATAGTTCAAGTTCTCTAACATAAGCAAAACCATAAAGTTGATATATAAAACCAGAATCTGAACCGGCTGTGACACGGCCACCTCTATTTTTATATTCGTTAACAAATGTCATCCACAATTGGTAGTTTTTTTTCCATACTATTTCCTGCTCGGTTCCCCAATAATGCCAGTAGCTACCGTGACTTACTTTGCTCGGTTCATAGAATTTCCATAATGATGGTAAAGTGTATTCTTCATGCCATTCTGCGCGTCTCGCACGTTGCAAATCTCTACTCGCTTCGTAGATATTAAAAGTTGGGTCTAGGGTAAAATCTAATTCTAATAATTCATTCATTACGTTATTCCAATGCTCAGAATATGGCCTTGCTGCCTGAGCCCAAAGTTTTCCAGCTTCTTCAAAACGATGTTGTTCGTTTTGATAATTATAATTTAATGGATAATCTTGAACTGTACGGTCTTCAAACAAGGCCTCTGGTAAACCATACCAATGTTCCATAGAAGTTAATCCAGCTCGTGCAGAGTGTAATACATTCCATCTAGCGACACTTAACTGTGCATGTTGACAAGCAGAGCCTAGTCCCAATTTTTTGTTTTCGTCAAGTGCTGCAGACATTATTTCTGGTTCAGCACCAAAAAATTTAATACCATCAGCTCCTTTTTTTGCATTTTTCCTGACCCACTCTCTTGCATCTTCGGGGGTGCTTATTGGATTTTTTTCTCCGCTTCCAAATCAGTATAGCCAAATATTCTCGGAGCAACAATCTTATGATTGTCACTTTTATTTTTTAAATCCATTACCTCTTCGGTACTTCTGCCACTAGGTTGTCTTATAGTGGTTATGCCATGAGCCATCCATAGTTTAAAAACGTAATCAGGTTCTGCACCCTGCGCTTTTCCTCCTATATGTCCATGCATGTCAATGAAACCTGGTAGCAAATACATACCAGATGCGTCTAATTCTTTCCCACCTGCTTTTAGTTTTGGGCGACTACTTTTATTTATAGCTACACACGGGTAACCTACGACTTGTATGTTGGTAATCTTATTGTTTTCTACAACAATATCGATTGGGCCTCTTGGAGGGGAACCATCTCCATTTATTAGAGTAACACCTCGAATTATTAATTGATTAAATGGTCCTTCTGCGGAATTACCTTGACCAAAAACAGGGTAAGCAATAACACATAATAAGCTTAGAAAAAAACAAAGTTTTGAGCGTAGTTTCATTATAAATGGAGAAAGGTTAGTGTTTAAAATTAAACAATAAAAATTAGTTGACTACAATATGTGGTACTTCTTCGAGTTTCCAGTCAATAACTAATCCACCAGATAGGCTTTTCGCAACAGCTTTTCCATATAAAAACTCACAGAGATAGAGTGCCGCTTCAAAAGATTTAGCTCCACCAGCTGAGGTGATATATTTTCCGTCGTGAACAAAAAGAACATCTTTTCTGATAGCTAAATCTGGATAACGCTCGCGCATTTTGTCAATATCGGTCGGAAAGGTGGTAGAGACTTTATTTTTTAATAAGCCAGCTTCTGCTAAAACGAAAGCACCATCACAATGTGAGGTCATAAACTGCGCTTCTTTATCTACTTTTTTTACAAAATCAATCATGGTTTTGTCTTCTAAATCAGTGTCTAAATGATGCTCGGCACTGGGGATAACTAAGATGTCTATCTTTGGTAAATCATCAGAGGTATAATTAAAGTCCGGAAGTATCCGTATGCCTTCAAAAGTTGTAATGTTATCATCCGTATTAGCGACTGTAAAAACATTCATAGCTTTTATGCTATCCCTAAATATAGTATGCTGAAAAATATCGTAAGGTGCGGTAAGTTCAGTGTTATAAGTCCCATCCATAATTAAGAAAGCTACATTATAACGATTCGGCTCTAACTGTGGAAATTCCTTATTTACAATGGAACTTTTGATGTTAGTATCTTTTATTTCATTATTTTTTTTACAACTAATACATATTAGAGATAATAAGACTATGAGTTTTTTTGTGTTAGTAAAGTTCATTTTTATTTTTTAATAGTTGTCTTAAATATAACAAAAGTAAAATCCCTATGAGCCCGAGCACACACATAAAGTACCAGGTAAATTCGTACCCGAGATAAGCAGACATTTGTAAACCTGCATTATGTGTAAATATGCTTGCAATAGAAAAAGCCATTACATACATGGCAAGATACTCACCTTGTTTTCCGCGTTTGGAACGTTGCATGGCAAAGGCATTTGACATTGGAAAGCCTATCATTTCTCCGACCGTAGCTAATAACATTCCTATAACTAATACACCTAGCCAAGCGGTTATGTTAAGCACATAAAAGCTGAACACTGTTAGAAGTAAACCAAAAAGAGTGAGACCTATTTTTGTGAAATTTGATTTCTCTAAATAAGCAATCAATGGCATTTCCATTAGGAAAATAACAAATCCGTTTAGACCTAATAATGCACCTATTTCAATTACAGTTAAGAAATGAACATCCTTGTAATATAACGGCATTGTTGAAAAATACTGCATAAAGATAAAGGCAAAAAGGACCATGGCGGCAAAGAAAATCCAGTATGGTTTGTCTTTGTTTACTGATATAGGATTCTCATTGATAACCTCATCAATTGGTTTTGTTTTTTTAGGATTTAAAACCATTATTAATAAAATAGTTGCTAAAATACACGTGATACCATCCACCCAAAATAGCCCTTTGTAACCTACAGTGGCAATAATTAAACCGCCTATAGCGGGACCTGCCGAAAACCCTAAATTAATGGCCAAACGTATTAAAGTTACCGAACGTGTTTTGTTCTCAGGCTTACTGTAAACACTCATGGCTACGTACATGGCTGGTCTAAATGTATCTGCCACTGCCATCACCAAAAATATACCCACGCAAACGCTAGCAAATGTTTGCATAAACTGTAGTGCAATAAATAAAAACCCTGTTGATAGTAAACTGCGAACCATAACTTTGTAATAACCAATGGTATCGGTGAGCTTACCACCTAGCCAAACACCAACAACAGAGCCAAGGCCAAAGCAGGTCATAACCCAACCTATATTAGCTTGGCTAATGGCTAAGTCTTCACGCAAGTACAATGATAAAAAAGGAATTATCATGGTACCTGAACGATTGATAAACGTAATCAAAGCTAACCACCAAACTTCGTTTGATAGGCCTCTAAATGTATTTATATAATTTTTATATAATGTTTTCATTACGGGTACAAAATCAAAAAGTCCAACAATAATGTCGGACTTTTAGGGTTTTAGTTGGTTAAATATATCAACATTGTAACATACCAAAAGTCGGACATATTTTACATGATGTCTGTCTTTGTTTATATGTGACCATTGAAAATTTCATTGAATCTATTATTGATTTGGTATCAAAGCTAAATAAAAATTGTTTAAGTTGTATTTTTGGAATTGAAAAAGATTTTTAATGAAATTACTTAAGTATATAATTCTATTTATTTTCTTTATTTCTTGCACTCAAAAAAAAGCAGCAGAAATTGGAGAAACAGTTTACCAAATAGAACAAAATAATATTTTTAAAGATGCATCAAGATCGCCATTAAAGTCGAAGGATTTAAAGCAATTTGAGGGCTTGGATTTCTTTGCGTTTGATTCCTCTTATGTTGTCAAAGGTAATATTAAGCATACCCCTGATTCGGAGTGGTTTAATATGAAAACTACTACTGAGCGTTTATCTCGTGAACGCGTTTATGGAATTGTGTCTTTTGAATTACAAGAGAAATATTTTGAACTCAACATCTATCAAGGCGAAGAAAATTTGCTTTCTGAGGATTATAAGGATTATCTTTTTCTACCATTTTTAGATAACACCAATGGAGAAAGTACCTATTCAGGAGGACGTTATATTAATTTAAAAATTCCTGAGGGGAATGTGATTGATATTGATTTTAACAAAGCTTATAACCCATTGTGCGCGTATAATGAAAAGTATTCTTGCCCAATAGTTCCCAGAGTTAATTATATTGATTTAATGGTTAAGGCAGGCGTAAAAACTTTTAAAAAGAAGTGATTACTTGGCCAAATATATGCCTCCAAAAACAGCTAAAAAACCAATAACAAAGCTTGTTATTGTATAAAGTGCAAATGAGGTAAAATCGCCAGATTTTAAAAACACATGATTTTCATAGGCAAAGGTTGAGAATGTGGTAAAACCACCACAAAATCCTGTAGCTAGTAATAGGGTCTGTGATTCTGTAAGGCTATCATTTTTTGATGCCAATCCTAAAATTATTCCGATTAGAAGACTACCAATAATATTTGCAGCAAAAGTGCCATAGGGAATACCGTTTTCTGAACTGTTGAGCCATTTTCCGATTAAAAACCTAAGAGCACTTCCAAAGCCACCACCTACAAAAACGATTAAGAGTTGTTTCATTTATTTAATAGCTATATAGACTTCAGTAACCCAATCGGCAGGATTTGGTTGACTTGTTGGATCTGTTAAGTAAACTTCAAGCATAGGTCCTGTTTCATTAGTTTCAAGATTGTTATCTTCTATATATAACATGGTCTTTTCCCAAGCTTCTTTGAGATTTTCATAATCTCCCTTTAAAATTGTTTTAACAGCCTTAAAAGATTCAAGTTGTCCGGTAAGAATTTCAGATTCGGTTGTTGTTATTTTTGAGGTTGTAGGAATAGCACATGAGAACATTACAGCATCATTAGCTTCATCCCATTTGTGGTAAATTACAAAAGGCGCACCAGCAAATCTTATATTGTTACTAATAGCGTAACCACCAACTTTTGGCAACATTTCTTCCATTTTTTGTTTAAAGTCGGACATTTTACAAGAGGTTGTATTATACAAATAAAAGCCTCCTCCGTGTTGTGTAACACCTTCAATTTGTATAGAATAGCGTTTCATGTCTTTCAGGATTTCTTCTTCCAACAATTCTAATCCTCTTTTGTAATAAGGACCTATTTCATTATCCATACCCCCCGTAAGAGTTGCGTATGCTTTAAAATAGAAAGGTAATTTTTCACCACTTATATGCCATGTTACCTTTGTAGTGCTATCCTCATTTGAGCTGAATGTCCAATATACGTTAGCACTAGGGAATTCATCAAATTTCATGATTTGCGCTATATACTTATTTTTTTCAGTATCAATTGTTTCCATTGACCCGGTTCCATCTTTCTCTTTCCAAGTGTATGACCCGCCAATGCCTTTAGTCTTTTCTGATAATGATATGGCAATCGTAGAGTCTTCTTCTACCCAAGAATTCCAAGATTCCCAATTTTTAAAATCGATGACATTGTTATAAACAACAGATATTGGAGCATTCATTGTTTTACTGCGTTCTACCTCGTAAGAATTCGGCTGAACAGCGATATATATAGCTACGGCTATAACTATCATGAGAACTAAAAAAAGAATGTATTTAAAAGCCTTCACAGAGATTGATTGTAGTTTACAATCAAATATAGTAATTTTAAGATATGTCTGTTAATTATTGCTATGCTATGCAAACCACTATTTATTACTTTAGGACAGTTAGTAATTTGTTTTTAAGTTCAAAATAAAAAGGACTAAAATTTTTAGGATTGTTTTTTATTTACACTTGTAAATAAAAGAAACCCGTTTAAAGCCACTAATCCTATAACTAAATAAACGATAAACATGGTGTTTTAGTAATAGAACAGGTTTGTGACTAAAAACCCTACCAAAAAAATTAAAAAATGATTAAATGAAAATTACATATAGATAAACTTCACTGCAGCAATCAATCCAATAAATCCAATAAATGCTAATAGAATCCAAATCGTGCCTTTGTAGTATTTTTTGTGAAGTTTTAAATCTTTACGGTACTGAAAGACGATGACCGTAGCAAAAGCGATAAAAAATAATAATCCAAAAACTAATTGACCAGTCGTAAACATCTTCTTATTTTTAATGCAAATTTAAGGATAACAAGATTAATAAACTAAATACACATGCAAGATAAAATTGATGCAGTAAAGGCTTTTCATACAGCGTTTAAAATTGGGTATAGAGAAACACCAAAAGCCCATTTGGGAATGGAAAAAAATCAACTTCGTTACAAACTCATGCGAGAAGAGAATGAAGAATATTTGGAAGCGGCTAATAATAATGATTTGGTTGAGGTAGCTGATGCCTTAGGAGATATGCTTTACATATTGTGTGGTACCATCATTGAGCATGGCATGCAACATAAAATAGAAGAAGTTTTTGAAGAAATTCAACGCAGTAATATGAGTAAGTTGGGAGAAGATGGAGAGCCAATTTATAGAGAAGATGGTAAAGTATTAAAAGGGCCAAATTATTTTAAACCAAATATTGAATCTATTTTAGACTCCTAAATAAAAAAGCGGCAATTAAGCCGCTTTTTTTAGTTTACTTCATGTCGCCATTGATGTATATCTTCAGCTAAATTGTGCTGGATGTTTAATAAAGTAGATTTAAACAATTTGGCATAAGAATCCTCAGGTGTTTCAAGGTCAAAAACTTCGCCATTATGTCCAAATGCGGATACAGGACTAATTACGGCAGCAGTACCTGCACCAAATATTTCTTTTAAACTACCATTTTTAGCAGCGTCTTTAATTTCTTTAACACTTACACGTCGTACTTCACATGGTATATTCATATCCTCGGCTAATTGAATAACACTTTTTCGCGTTACACCATCTAAAATTCTATCATTGTTTGGTGCCGTTACTAACTTATCTCCAATTCTGAAAAAGATATTCATAGTACCAGCTTCCTCAAGATACTCGTGTGTACTTGCGTCGGTCCAAATAATTTGCTGAAACCCTTCTTTCTGAGCCAAATTCGTAGGATAAAATTGAGCTCCATAATTACCAGCAGCCTTTGCAAAACCAACACCCCCATCTGCAGAACGACTGTATTTTTCTGCGAATAATACGCGTACAGGAGCGTTATAATATGCTTTTGCTGGAGAGCAAATAATCATAAAACGGTATTCATTTGCTGGAGATGCAGAAATTGCCGATTCTGTTGCAATAACAAATGGTCTTAGATACAATGAACTGTCTAAACCTGATTTAATCCAATCCTTATCTAAATTAAGTAAGGTCTCGAGGCCATTAAAGAAATAGTCTTTTGGAAATTCTGGGATAGCCATCCTAGAAGCAGATTTATTTATACGCTCAAAGTTTTGTTGTGGTCTAAACAAAAACACTTTGCCGTCTTCGTCTTTATAGGCTTTCATACCCTCAAAAACTGCTTGACCATAATGAAATACTCGTGCAGATGGCTCAAAAGTCATTGGGCCATAAGGCCTAATTTTGGGTTTTTGCCAAGCACCATCTTTAAAGTCACATACAAACATATGGTCGGTAAATACCTTACCAAACATTAAATTATCAAAATCTACAGGAGTAATTTTTGAAGTTTGTGCTTTAACTATATCGATTTCGCTAGACGTATTAATCATAAAACTGTGTATGTATTTATTGCTGCAAAAATACGTAATGATTAGTGTTTGTAAACCAAATTTTACTTTAAATTTTAGTAAATTTGTGTAACTATTTATCAACAAAAAAATATAAAGATGAAAAAAGTATTGATGCTATTATTTGTAGCTGGAGTAATGTTTTCTTGCAAGAATGAAAAGAAAACAGAAACTGAAGAATCAAACCTTGAGACTGAGATTGTCTCTGAAGAAATAGCTTATGCAAGTTTTGGTAAAAAAATTAATGATGATGATGTGCTTTCTCCAGAACGTATGTTAGTTCATTATGAATCAATGTCTGTTGGAGATACTATGAATGCAAAAATGAAAGGAACAATCACTGAGGTGTGTTCTAAAAAAGGCTGTTGGATGAAGTTAGATATGGGTAACGACAAAATTGTACGTGTTACATTTAAGGATTACGGCTTTTTTATGCCATTGGATGCAAGTGGAGAAGTGGTGGTTAATGGAAAAGCCTTTGTTAACGAAACTTCTGCAGCGGACTTAAAGCATTATGCAGAAGATGCAGGTGACTCGCCAGAAGAAATCGCAAAAATTACAGCACCAGAAGTCACCTTGTCTTTTGAAGCAGATGGCGTTCTACTAAAGCAATAGTGAAAAGAAAAATTATTACAACAGCTGATGGTTCTAAAACCATACAGCTAGAAGATTGGAATGAGCAATACCATTCCATACATGGCGCAATTAATGAAGCAAATCATGTGTTTTTAAAACATGGTTTGCTTTTTTATTTAAGCAATCATATTAAAAATGAAGCTAAAGAAATTTCTATATTAGAAATTGGGTTTGGCACTGGTCTCAACGCTTTTTTAACTTTAATTGAAGCAGAAAAGCGCAAGTTATGTGTTAATTACCTTGGTGTTGAAGCCTATCCTGTTAAGAAAGACGAAATTGAAGTACTTAATTATGTAGAATTAATCTCAGAAACGCACAAACACGAGTTTGAGCAGCTTCATAATTCAAAATGGGAAAAGCAGATTCAAATCTCGAAATATTTTAATTTAAAAAAAGAACAAAAATTCTTTAAAGAAATAGCTCATATTAATGCTTTTGATATTGTTTACTTTGATGCATTTGGAGCTCGAGTGCAACCTGATTTATGGACTGAAGCCATTTTTAAAATTATGTTCAACGCAATGAAGCCAAACAGTGTCTTAGTCACCTATTCTGCAAAAGGTAGTGTTCGTAGAGCTATGCAAGAAGTCGGTTTTAAGGTAGAAAGGCTAGAAGGTCCACCGAATAAGCGTCATATGTTACGAGCAATTAAACGTTAAAACTTAACTAAAGTATTATTCTTGCCTTTTTAGCTCCCGTATCTTTGTTTTAAAAGAGAGTCGATGAAGATTTTAATTACAGGAGCCACAGGTTTGGTGGGTAAAGAGATTGTAAAGCTTTGTCATGAAGAAAATATCACTGTACATTACCTTACAACTTCTAAATCCAAGTTAGAAAACAAAGAGAACTATAAGGGATTTTATTGGGACCATCAACAAAATGAAATAGATGTTGCATGCTTTGATGGTGTAGAAGCTATTATTAATTTAGTTGGTGCTACTATTTCCAAACGCTGGACAGACGATTATAAGAAAGAAATCTTAGAAAGTAGAACACAAACAGCGGCACTCCTTAAAAAAACAATAACTGACAATAATTTTCCTGTAAAACAGATTGTGTCTGCAAGTGCAATTGGTGTATATCCCTCCTCGTTAACTAATTATTATGAAGAAGATTTTAAAACAGTATCAGATACTTTTTTAGGAGAAGTTGTTGAACAATGGGAAAGTGCAGTAGATACATTTAAAACCAAAGAAATTGAGGTTTGTAAATTACGTATTGGACTAGTGCTTTCTGATAAAGGTGGTGCTTTACCAAAAATTGTACAACCCATAAAATTAGGTGCGGGTGCTGCATTTGGAAGTGGACAACAATGGCAAAGTTGGATACATGTAGAAGACTTAGCAAGACTGTTTGTTTTTGCAGTAAAAAATAAATTGGTAGGCGCATATAATGCTGTAGCGCCTAATCCAGTTACTAATAACGAATTGACTAAGTTTGCTGCCAAAGTTGTTAAACGACCACTTATTTTGCCAAATATTCCAAAATTTGCAATGAAGTTAGTTTTTGGGGAAATGCATATAATTTTGTTTGAAAGCCAACGCGTGAGTTCAAAAAAAATAGAGGAAGAGGGATATAATTTTAAGTTTCACAACTTAGAACCAGCACTTGAAGATTTATTAGCCTAGTTTATTGAAAAGACCAAGCTACTATTCTACTAATTTTTTGGCCTTGACCCATTTCAATAGTTTTGACTTTGTTAGCATTTACTTTTTTTAGGTTTGAATAAATGCCTTTTAAATTTGATGCTTTTGAAACTAATGTTGTGAACCATTGGCATTGTTTTGAGAAATGTCTGCTTTCAAATATCAAATCTTTAATAAACCGACTCTCTCCGCCTTTGCACCATAATTCATTATGTTGGCCGCTAAAATTTAAAGTAATTGCTTTTGAGTTGTTATTTTTTAAATTTTTTAATTTACGAATCGAAGCTTTTTTAGCTTCTTCTTCTGATGAATGAAATGGCGGATTGCAAATCACAAAAGCAATTTGTTCATTGGGTTTTAAGACGCCTTTTAATTTATTTGCATTATTTTCTTGAAGCCTTATTTCTATAGAATCACTTAAATTGTTTTCATTCACAATATTTTTTGCAGAATCTATTGCAGATTTATCGATGTCTGTAGCAATAAAATTCCATCCATATTCATTGTGTCCAAGTAAAGGGTAAATGCAGTTAGCTCCGGTGCCAATATCTAAGCCAATGATATTTGGATTTTTAGAGATGCATTCCATTAAATCTGCGATGTAATGAATGTAATCTAATCGACCTGGAATTGGTGGGCATAAATACCCTTTTGGGATATCCCAAAACTCTATGTTATGATTGTATTTTAGTAAAGCCTTATTTAAAATTTTTACCGCCTTAGGGTCAAAAAAATCGACTGATAAATCACCATACTTATTTTTAAAAACATAATGCTTTAATTCTGGTGTAGATAAAATGAGCTCTTTAAAATTATAGCGTGTTTTGTATCGACTTCTTGAGTGAAGTTTAGATTTTATGTTTATTTGATTTTTAGGTATGGACAAATTATATAATCTTTACCTCCAAAACTACTCAATCTTTTTTTAATGGTGTACTTGGATATAATCTGAAATATTAAAAAAGCGCATCTTACTTTATAAGATGCGCTTTTTAGCTATTAATCTATAGGAAATGGGGGATATCCTAATCATTAGACAAAATTAAAATAAAACAAACTCTTAAAAATTGATGTATGTTAAGAAAACTATTTAGAAGCGAGTTCTTTTCTTATTCTACTCAAGCTTTCAGTTGTTATTCCTAAATAAGAGGCAATATGGTAATTTTTAACACATCTTTCTATATTGGTATATGTTTTTCTAAATTGCATATAACGTTCAGAAGCAGGTTTAGAAATGTTTGATAGGATACGTTTTTGAAACGCCGAAAAAGCACGTTCTAATTTTAGTCTAAAAAAGCTTTCTATCTTTGGTATTTCTTTGTAAAGTAATTCTCTATCTTCTTTGCTTATTTTGTATAGGACAGAATCTCTTAAAGTTTCAATATTAAGTATAGCATTAGAGTCAGAAAAAAAAGCTGTAAAATCACTAATCCACCAGTCGCAAATAGCAAATTGTATCGTGTGTTCCTTTCCTTCTTCGTCTGTGTAAAAAGACCTTAGGCAACCATCTAAAGTATAGTATTGGTATTCTACACTATCATTTACTTTTATTATTAAATCTCCTTTTTTGAATGTAACCTTATGAAAAACATTTTCAATGATGCTTATCTCCTTGGGAGAAAAGGACATGTCTTTAAAAACGTTCTTTATTTTTGAGTTATCGGTTTTCATTTAAATGAATAAAGGAAATTAAGGTAGTGAAAAAATAAATATAATAGCTAAAATTAACTTCTTAAAGCTAAAAAAGAACCACTTTGTAATTATAAAGTGGTTCTTTATTGATTAATTATCTCCACAAAAAGATTTTAGAAGCTACTTTATCATCTCATAACTGCGCTTTATGAAGTTTGTTAGTTCTTCACCTTTTAGTAGGCCCTGTGATAGACGTGCCAAGTCTAAACTTTGATTAATTAAGCGCTCTTGCTTTTTCTTAGTTTTAGTGTTTAAAATTTCACCAATCAATTCAGAATTTGTATTTACAACAAGGTTATACATTTCTGGCATATTGCCCATGCCAAACATACCGCCACCACCGGTTTGCTGCATCTCTTTCATGCGACGCATAAACTCAGGTTGGGTAATCATAAATGGAGAAGCGCTGCTATCCATAGCTTCAAGTTGTATCATGAATTTTTCAGAAGGAACAACTTCTTTCAATAACTCGTCCAAAGATTTTTGTTCATCCTCAGATAGTTTAGAAATCGTAGTATCATCTTTCTTTATTAAGTTGTCAATATGGTCTGCATCAACACGAGCAAAAGATATGTTTTCTTTAGATGTTTCAAGCTTTTGCATTAAATGAGAAACGATAGGCGAGTCTAATAATAACACTTCGTAATCTTTACCTTTTGCAGCTTCAATATAAGCATGCTGAGCATCTTTATCGGAAGCATAAAGGATTACCATTTTATCGTCCTTATCTGTTTGCTTTGCTTTTATAGCATTAGTCAACTCTTCAAATGTGTAATATTTACCATCAACTGTTGGGTATAGCGCAAAGGCATCTGCTTTTTCAAAGAATTTTTCTTCAGAAAGCATTCCGTATTCAATAACGATTTTAATATCGTTCCATTTTGCTTCAAAATCCTCACGATTGTTATTGAATAAAGATTTTAGCTTGTCAGCGACTTTACGAGTGATATAAGAAGAAATTTTCTTTACAGCACCATCTGCTTGTAAATAACTACGAGATACATTTAATGGGATATCTGGTGAATCAATCACACCACGCAGCATTGTTAAAAATTCAGGAACAATACCTTCTACATTATCTGTAACAAATACCTGATTTTGGTAAAGTTGAATTTTGTCTTTCTGAATCTGCATATCCGCAGACATCTTTGGAAAATATAAAATACCTGTTAAGTTAAATGGATAATCAACATTTAGGTGAATGTTAAACAATGGTTCTTCAAATTGCATTGGATACAATTCACGGTAGAAATTTTTGTAATCATCATCTTCTAAATCTGCTGGTTGCTTTGTCCATGCAGGAGTAGGATTGTTAATAATGTCATCCACAGTAATCTGTCTGTGAGGTTCTGTCGTTTCTTTACCGTCTTTATCTTTTGTAGTTTTTGGTTCATGCTCAGGGTCATTAATCTCCTTTGTTCCAAACTTTATTGGTACAGGCATGAACTTGTTGTACTTGTTTAAAAGTTCTCTTATTCTGCTGTCTTCCAAAAATTCTGTAGAGTCTTCTGCAATATGAAGAATGATTTCTGTACCTCTATCCGCTTTATCGGTTTCTTCAAGTGTAAATTCTGGTGAACCATCACATGACCAATGCGCAGCAGGAGCAGCGGTGTGTGATTTTGTAATAATCTCTACTTTGTCTGCCACCATAAAAGCCGAGTAGAAGCCTAAACCAAAATGACCAATAATTCCTGAATCTTTTGCAGAATCTTTGTACTTGTCTAAAAATTCTTCAGCTCCAGAAAATGCCACTTGGTTAATGTATTTTTCAACCTCTTCGACTGTCATTCCTAAACCTTGATCGATGATATGAAGCTTCTTAGCATCCTTATCAATTTTAACTTCAATCAATGGATTGCCATATTCTACTTTAGACTCACCAATATTGGTTAGGTGCTTTAATTTTAAGGTCGCGTCAGTGGCATTACTTATTAACTCACGAAGAAAAATTTCGTGGTCACTGTACAAGAATTTTTTAATTAACGGGAAAATGTTTTCAACCGATACATTAATGTTTCCTTTTGTCATAATATTTTAATTTTTGAAGTTCAGAATGTCTGAACTATTATTTGGTTTATATAGTTTGCTTTATGCTATTCAAATAAAATACCAAGAGAAAAAAAATGACAAGATGGCATGAAAAAAGCCATTCTAATTTATGAATGGCTTTACCGTTTTAGATAGATTTAAAATTACTTCCCTTTTACTTTAGGTTTGTTGTTTTCAATCTTTTTATCTCCTTTTTTCTTGTTTTTTACATGTTGTTCTAACCATTGGTCTTGTTCCCAAAGCATATGCATGATAGATTCTTTAGCTCTATAACCATGACTTTCTTTAGGCAACATAACGAGTCTTACAGGAGCACCTAGACCTTTTAAGGCATTAAAATAACGTTCACTTTGTAATGGATACGTTCCTGAATTGTTGTCTGCCACCCCATGAATAAGTAATAGTGGTGTTTTCATTTTATCGGCGTGCATAAATGGAGACATATTATAATATATCTCAGGAGCTTCCCAATAGCTGCGCTCTTCGCTTTGAAATCCAAATGGTGTTAATGTTCTATTATAAGCACCACTGCGTGCTATACCTGCAGCAAATAGATTGGAATGAGATAATAGGTTTGCTGTCATAAATGCGCCGTAACTGTGACCACCTACAGCAACACGTTCTCTATCTATATAACCCAAATCATCGACAGCATCAATTGCAGCTTTACCGTTTGCAACTAATTGCGTTCTGAAAGTATCGTTTGGTTCTTCTGTGCCTTCTCCAACAATAGGGAAAGCAGCATCATCCAGTACAACATAACCACGCGTTACCCAATAAATAGGAGAGCCCCAATACGGGTATACAAACTCATTAGCATTTGACGTGCTTTGTGATGCACTTGCTTTGTCTTTATATTCTCTTGGGTAAGCCCATAAAATCATTGGGTATTTTTTACCTTCTTCATAATCAAGCGGTAAATACAATGTGCCATCTAAATCTAATCCATCGTCACGTTTGTATGAGATAACACGTTTATTAACTTTTTCTAGACTTTTAAAAGGATTATCAAATGAGGTAATAGCTTTTAAATCATTCTTTTTAATATTACGGATGTAATAATTAGGATATTCTGTTGGCGATTCTATACGTACCAGGATTTCGCCTTTTTTCATATTTAAAGCTGAATTTAAATTTTCAACTTTATCAGTGTATTTCGAGGTGTATAGTCGGTTACTTGTGTTTGATTTAAAATTGTATTCGTCTATAAAAGGAAACTGACCATCCTTAGTGTAACCATCGCCCATTAAATACATTTTACTATTATCTATTTCTAAGGTGTACCGTCCGTATTCATTTTTTGAGGTTACAAAATTTCCTGGGTCACTGTAAACATCTTGATAATTTCTATCCGAAATTATTTTTGCAGGTAGTTTTGGTTTTGAAGGATTAAAGATATAAGTCTTTGTGTTTCTTGTATTCCACCAATAATCGTAAGCAATGGCTATATTTTCATCGCCCCAAGTAATGCCAGAAAATCGTTGTTTAGTTTTAAGAATTAACTCAGGAACTTTATTAAAAGGCGCTTCAGATTGATAAACAGCATCTCTATATTCTGCCTGAATACTTGGGTCACCATTATCTAATGCTTCAGCCCAAACTAAAGTTGAAGGTTTATCTGCACGCCATGTCATGTTTCTTTTTCCTGTTCGCGTTGCCATAAAACCTTTTGGTCTCACTTCGTCAAGAGGAACTTCATTGACTGTTTTTAAGACTGTTCCGTTTGTGTCATAAATAATACTTTCAGATGGAAATCTAGAATATGTAACTAGATAAGAAAATGGTCTTTTTATTTTAGTGACCATTATATATTTTCCGTCAGGCGAAAAACTCACACCACGATACATTGCTGAAGGTAAAAAGTCTTGGCTATTACCGTCAATGGAAACTTTTATAATTTCGGAATGCGCGAGTTGCTCAAAATTAAATTCGTCATTAGGTGTTTTTAATAAATCTTGATAGGTTCTATTTTGAGCTTTAGACCCATCACTGACCGATATTGTTGGTCCTGTTGGTACTGCAACAGCAGCATTAATCAGCGATTTTCTGTTTTTAGGTAACGTTTTTACAAGTAGATTTTTGTTATCCTTAAACCAACTAATAGTACTTCCCATATTGGCATTTATATTAGCGTCGGTAATCTTTTTTGCCATAGCAAATTTTACATCTAAAACCCAAACTTCAACACCTTTGTCAGTGGTATTTAAGCAGGCAATCATACTTTCGTCGGGTGACCATTGAAATCCAGATAGTCTCGGATTATCAGGTAAACCCATAACTTGTTTAGGCTCTTTTTCTGATGTTTTTTTGATTTTAAGGTTATTATAAAAAGTAGTACGACTTCCTATATTAGTCACAGGATTTATACGTAAACCTGCAAGACGCATTTCGGTTTCAGATAGTTCTGCAATAGATTTGTACTGGTTTCTATAAATAAGAACCATGTGTTCACCTTTACTATCAATTTGTACGCCTGGAGCTAAATCAACATCGGCAAGTTCTAGAATTTCATCAGAAGGTGTTTGGTAGGTTAGACTAGTTTGCGCATAGCTTGCACAAACAAATAAGGCTAAAAAAAGGTTTAAAAAGTTTTTCATGACTAGAATTTTGAAAGTTTTTTAAGGAGCTTGAATATAACGAAAAAGCTTTTTTGCGCTTGTTAACTAGTGTTAAAATTGAAACATTATTTTAATACTTTTTAGAATACTATGCATGCATAACGAATACAATTTACTTTCATTCTAAATGGTTAAATTTGTAGTTCCCTTAATATAAAGTATATGTACAATTCAAAAATAACAGGATTAGGTAAATACGTTCCAGAAAATGTGGTAACTAATAATGACTTAAAAGCATTTATGGACACAAGTGACGAGTGGATTCAAGAGCGAACTGGAATAAAAGAACGGCGTTGGATAGATCCAAAAACTAGTGATGATACAACCTCTATAATGGGAGCTAAAGCTGCCAAAATTGCTATAGAACGCGCGGGACTAACAAAAGACGATATTGATTTTATTGTGTTTGCAACATTAAGCCCAGACATGTATTTTCCGGGCGGTGGTGTGCGTGTTCAGGAAATTTTGGAAATGGATACTATAGGTGCAATTGATATTAGAAATCAATGTTCTGGTTTTATATATGGCTTATCTGTAGCCGACCAGTTTATTAAAACAGGGATGTATAAAAATGTACTAGTCATTGGTAGTGAAAACCACTCTGGAGGACTTGAAAAGTCCACAAGAGGTCGTGGTGTTACTGTTATATTTGGAGACGGTGCGGGAGCTGCTGTATTGAGTAGGGAAGAGGATAATACCAAAGGAATTTTATCCACGCACTTACATTCTGAAGGAAAGCACGCCGCGGAGCTAGCTCTTGAAGGTCCAAGCACAGGACGTTGGGTAGATGCAATAATGGAAGAAAACGATCCTGAAGATGTATCTTATTACCCTTATATGAATGGCCAATTTGTATTTAAACATGCAGTGGTGCGTTTTAGCGAAGCCATAATAGAAGGTCTTACCCAAAATAATTTACAAAAGGAAGATATAGATATGCTAATTCCTCATCAAGCAAATCTTCGTATTTCACAATTTATACAACGAAAATTTGGTTTAAATGATGACCAAGTGTACAATAATATAATGCGTTATGGTAATACTACTGCTGCGTCAATACCTATAGCGTTAACTGAAGCATGGGAAGAAGGAAAAATCAAGGAAGGCGATAATGTTGTGTTAGCCGCTTTTGGTAGTGGTTTTACTTGGGGAAGTACTATCATTAAATGGTAATATGTAATAACTAAAAAAAGCCGAAACGGGGGAGTTTCGGCTTTTTCTGCTATTAACCAACTTTAACTAACACTTTGTTATAGATACCTACAACACTTATTACTTAAAACTTATATATTACTAGACGTAGAATTTTAAGTTTTATTGCAACATTTAACAACTTTAACGTTGGATTAACAAAAATCCAAAAGCGGACAACTTTTGGATTTTACTATATCTAATACTTTAGTTTGCTTTGTATTTTGAAGACTAACTCAAATAATTGTAAACTGTAAATAGTTATAGTATAAGTCGTTATACTGCTAAAAGTATTACAAAACTAATTTCTCAATCATCGTGCCAAATAAAAACCCGAAGTGAATTTTACTCCGGGCTTTCTGTTTAATAGCCTAACACTAACACTAACCATCAACTATTAATAAAGGCTACTAAAAAAACAGACTAGAAGAAGCCGCCTCCACTCTTTTCATCGTTATCTCTACGTTTCCGAGATTTTGCTCTGTATTTTCCACCACCAAATCGGTAAGATAATCCTGCAAATATTTGTTTGAATTCACCTACTTGATTGATACGTTGTGTAAATGGGCGCTCACTTAAAACGTTAACCTCTTGAGTATCGAATACATTATTAAAATTTAGACTAAATGTAGCTCGGTTGTCCTCTAAAAAGCTGTATCTCATACCTAAGTTAACAAGGTAGATTGGGTCTACTTCAAAATTAAGTCCAGTTTCTCTACCTCTATATAAAGCAAATGCTGAAAAGGATAGTTTTTTAGAAACCTTAAAGTTGTTAAATATTCTAAAGTTGTAAATTAGGTTATCTACTTCAGCAACATCTAAATTAATATCATTTTCAGTTGGATTTGATAATGTAGGATCAATAGATTCTGCAATACCTTTCTGTTTTTGACTGTAGAGATCAAAACTGGCATTCAGACTCCACCATTTTGTTGGTCTGTAACTCCCAGAAAGCTCAAACCCATAAGCATAGGTCGTGTCAAAGTTTCCATTAGTTAGTATTACACGCCCAGAAGAAAGGTCGCTGCGGTCTACAATAACAACTTGATTAATTTCATCTTCAATTAATCTATAGAAGAGGCCTGCTGTTAAGCTTCCTTTTTCAAGCTGTCTTGTATAATTCACTTCTAATGAGTTTGTGAATTGAGGTACTAATTCAGGATTACCAAACTGCGATATAAGCGCTGTATTAAATTCAGGTACAGGATTAACTTGTCCTACACCAGGTCTATCTACACGACGGCTAAAGCTAAACTGATAAGAGTTTTTGTCTGATGCCTTATAAGTTAAGAAAGCCGAAGGGTATATTTGTATATAATCATTCTCAAAAGGAAAATCCGTTGTTGTATTGGTGTCTAAATTGGTGTCTGCCGCAAAGGCATTTACTTGAACCGTTTCTGCTCTTAATCCTAATTTATAGGACCACTTTTCTAGTTGTTTTCCATAGCTAACATAAGCAGAAAATATATCTCTTGTGTAATCAAAGGCTGTAGTTGTTGGTATAAAGTTGCCATTAGTATCTCTAACTCTAGCATCTGATTTGTAAGCTAAATTGTTTTCAAATAATCTTGCCTGCAGCCCAGCTTCTAGTTTTGCATTTTCAGATAATGGATTTGTATAGTCAAGATTTATGGTTGTTCTGCTTCTATCTACATCTGTAAATTCAACAAAATTCGGTCGTGAATTAATTCCACTAAATAAGTTGTTTGTGTCTGCATCGCTATTAAACATATTTTGGTCTACTTCCAGCTCAATACTATGGCCTTCCTCTATATCTAACTTATAATTAAAATTGTATTGTTGACTTGTGTTGTCGTTAAGACCTAAAATATCTTGTAATTGCGATGTGTTATTTGCAGTCGATGATAATTCTGTTCTTACTAAAGCGTTGCCATCGAAGATGTTTTGATTGGTAAAAATTGAAAGCGTATTGTTATCATTAAGATAATAGTCGACACCAAATTTTAATAAATGAGAATCGTTTTCATTAAATATATCAATATTTTGGTTCAGTCCAATTTGTGTTTGGTTTAAGTTTACAATTGTCACGTTATCCACTATGCTGTTACCATAGCTTCCATAGAAATTTAACTTTCCATTTCTATAGTTTGCATCTATTGAACTGTTAAATTTAGGTTCTATTTGGTAGCTAAGTCCCAAGTTGAGATTTCCATTAAAACCAATATTTACATTCTTATGAAGAATGATATTGATAATACCACTCATGCCTTCAGGATTGTATTTGGCTGAAGGATTTGTAATCAATTCTATTTGTTTTATGGAAGTAGATGGAATCTGTCTTAATAGTTGTGCAGCAGGAATATTTGATAATTTTCCGTCTACCATCACTTGCACATTTTGGTTACCTCTTAACGCAATATCTCCAGTTTGTTGATCTACATTTACAGACGGAATATTATTCATTATATCTGAAGCTGTGGGTCCAGAAGTCGTTAAGTCTTTGCCCACATTTATCACCTTTCGGTCAATTTTTTGTTGTATGGTTGACACTTCTGCAACAACAGTTACCTCATCAAGACTTTCTGTATCTTCTAC
>ENA-OUOG01000486-OUOG01000486.1-marine-metagenome-genome-assembly--contig:-NODE-486-length-52421-cov-6.161012_pt1 | contig 52421 bp, 35 predicted proteins | sample MGYA00248635_ERZ508505 | MGnify/ENA primary metagenome ERZ508505 (study PRJEB26176, sample SAMN06267871) | marine metagenome | isolation source: Saanich Inlet, British Columbia, Canada | place: Pacific...
GTCGCGATCACCGCGTCGTTTCGGTGCATCGAGTTCGAACGGAACTATTTTCGGCGCCCGTTTTGGCAGCTTCGACGATTCAGTACTGGTCAAATCCCCCGTTTCCACACGGACGAATCCTCGAAACGCGTTCGGTTTTGGGTTCGCGAACCGTGAACACCCCCGTACGACCGTCCCAGGCGCATTCACTCCGAGGAAAAAGTACCGGTCGACGCGTGGCATGTGCGATAACACCCGTGCTCGCCTTCCTCAGAACACAGGGGCGCGTTCGGACGCGACCCCTCGCGGAGAAGAGGTCAGCGCCGGGGCAGCGCGGCTTCTCGGAGGCGCGGCGGCGTCGGTCGGGGGCGAGGCGTCGGCGCGACGATGGTGGCGGCGACGCCCGCGGCGTCGGAGACGCGGCTCTTGCTGTCGCCCCCCGAGGATGCGGCCGGGACGAGCGGGGACACGCGCGCGCGTCGGGTGACGCGCGGGGCGCTCCGGGCTGTGCTGGGCTCGCTCGTGCTGGGCGTGGTGGCCGCGGCGACGTCCTCGGGATCGGGCGGCGTCGCGTCGGACGCGTTCACGACGCGGCTCGGGGCGGAGGAGGGCGGGACGTGCGCGTTCGGGTTCGTGGACGATCTTCCGGAAACACCCGCGGCGAGCACGTTTTTGCGCGCGATGCCGACGCTGAGCGAGAGCGTGGAGGCGCCGAGCCACTACGCGCGGTGCGCGGGCGAGCTGACCAGCTTGCCCGTGGTCACGTCCAACGACGCGTACCGGCTGGGGAACGCGGTGGAGAGACAGGGCGTGGGGTGGATCGGCGCGCGGCGGCTCGTGCTGGACGACGAGAAGGGATACGAGGGGAGCATCCTTTTTAACTACCTGATGGGCGAGAGCGAGGAGCAGAGGAGTTTCGTGTCTTGCGTCGTGGGGCACAAGAAGGCGCTCGAGGCGCGAGGCGTGCCGCGGAACCGCCTGCACGGCGACGACAAGACCATCGTCATCCCCCTCAGGCTGAGCGACAAGGTGCGGTTCATGGTGGAGGATTACCCGGTGATCAACACCGCCGTCGTGGAGTACAAGAAGAAGTACTGCCCGCGGTGCACGGACCTGGTCATCATGACGCTGCTGGTGTGGGGGGAGGACAAGAACCACATGTTCGCGTACAACGACGAGGAGTACAAGCAGAGCCTCACGGTGCTGCACTCCATCGCGAAGCGCGCGCAGACAGAGGAGGGGGGGAACCTGCGCGTCACCGTGCGCTCTACGCTCAACGCCGACGACGATTTCGTGTACTCGGCGTACTCGCCGCATCTGGTGTTGCCGCTGGTCACGCCCTCGTCGTGGCACCAGCTGCTGACGTACAGCAACCGCGCGGTGTTCGACCCCGAGCGCGAGCAAGCCGCGGAGAAGTACTTCGACACCGTCATCAAGCCCAAGCTGGCGATGCCGGGCCGGCGCCAGCGGCTGCTGAACGTGTACAAGCGCCTGGAAGCCGCGGTGCCGAATGACGTGCTGGTGAACTGGTTCCAGCTCGAGGTTAAGCGCCGGGGGCTGGACGAGCACAGGGTGACCGTCACGGACATGGACAAGTGGCAGGACTGGAAACACGTCATCGCGCCGTACGAGGTGGGCATGGGCGCGTACGACGGCGCCGTGCGCTCCATCGCGCACTCGCGCGAGAAAGCCGCCGAGCGCCGGGCGCCCGACGCGGAGAACGGAAAAAGCGCCGACGCGGGAGAGGCGGAGGCGAACGCGGAAGACACCCCGGGAGAGGCATCACGCTGACCTGGGCACGACGCTCCGGGCGTCGCGTGGGTGAGCGCGCGGAAGACGCGCGCGTCACACTGAGAAACTAGAACCCTTTCGTGTTTTAAACGGAATACGAGCGATAGAAGAAGGAAAAAGAAGGTCATCTCTGCGCGACGGCGACGCGCGGCGCGCCCCCGCTCCCGACGCCGTTCCCGAACGGACCTCCCGCGACCGCCGCCTCCAGCCTGGACGCGGCGCCATCGCTGACGCTCGCGTCCGCGCCTCTCGGCGCGCGCGCCGCCGCGAGCATGCCCAGCGCGGCCTCGTGGCGCCAGCGGCAGCCGGGCGGCGTGCTTTCGTACGCGGGGTCGGTCACCAGCGCCAACGCTTTGGCGCTCATCGCCACCTCGGCGGCGAACCACGGTCTTCGGCCGAGCGAAGCCACGCATCTGTACGCGGCGATCCTCAGCTCCAGGAAGGCGTCGCCGCCCTTGGCGAGCGACTCGCTGACGCACTCGCCCACGGTCACGCCGCGCGCCGCCGCCGCGTCGTACGCGGCGTCGCGCACGGCGGTCTCCGCGGTCTCCGCGTCGGCGGCGGAACCGCACGCGGGCTCGTGCGGCATCGCGGGCGCCGCGAGGCGCGACCGGCGGCCGGTCTGGTCCCCTGCGCCGGCGAAGGTGGCCACCGCGTGCAGCGCGGCGACGCGCGTACCCGTCGAAACGCGGCTCCCGCCGAGACCGAGGTGCACGACCCGCGAGAGGATCTCTTTCCGGTCGTCTTTCCGCGCGCACAGCGCCGCAATCGCCGTCGTCGACTCCGCCAGAGACGTCACCGCCGCGCACGCCACCTCTCCCAGTTCTCTGTCCCCCTCCCCCTGTACCGCGCGGGCCAGGAGCGACGCGAGCGCGTCGAGCAGCGCGTCGCCTCCCGCGGCGTGCGGGAACGAGCCGCGCGCCGTGCTCGCGGCGGAAGCGATGCGCGCGCCCACCGTCGCGGCGCGCGCGCGCGCGAATCCGGCGGCGGCGTCGTTTTCGTCGTCGCGGGGCTCCGCCGCGGCGACGGCGGCGAGCCGCGGGAGCGTCGCGTCGCACAGCGCCAGCGCGACCGCTGATGTCGGTGTATTCTCGACGATCTCCGCGACGAGCTCCATGGTGGCCACCGCCTTTAGCGGGTCGTTCGGGGAGTCCAGCTCGAGGAGCAAGGCGCGCGTGAGCGCGGCGGCGTCGCCGGCGCCGGCGCCGGCGGCAATCGCCGCGGCGAGCGCGTGTCGTCGCAGGCGAGGCTCCGCGCGTCTCTCGTTCTGTGTGGACGTTGAGACGCGCGTCAAGATCTGCTCCCCCACAGACGCGCTCGTGGTGGACACCGCGAGGAGCGCATCCGCGGCGGCGGCGGCGACGCCCGAGTCCTCGTCCCCGACGGCGTCGACGAGGCTCGTCAAGTATCCGGCCAAGTCCTCGGGCGCGGCGGCAACCACCTGCTGCGCGGCCCGGCCGAGCTGCGCGCACGCGAGCTGGCGCACGCGAGGCGAGTCCGCCTGCACGCCGGCGCGCGCGTACGGCATCGCGGACGCCAACATCGCCTTCCCGGGTCCGGTCTGGAACATCCTGTCCAGGAACGAGCACAGGTCTCCTTCGCGTTTGCTCCCTTCGTCCGCCTCCCCGATCGCGGCGAACACGTCCGGAAGAGGGTGCATCTGGAAGATCTGAGACGCCACCGCGTCGCTGGGAGGCGCGCCCACCATGGCGACGTCCGACGCGAGCTCGAACAAATCGCGGGGGAAGCTCGTGCTCGGCTCGCCGGGTCCGTCCCGGGGGTCGACGTCCATGGCGCTCATCGTACCGAGGCGCGCTCGAGGTGTGCCTGACGAGATCTGGAAACAGTGGTCGAGCGCGCCGACCGCCGAGCAGACGTTTCCACTTTTAGAGTTGACAGACTCGCGGGCGGGAAAAGGTGCCCTCGGATAACGCCTACGTCACTCACGCTTCGCACGCACGGTCGTACTTCCCCGCGACTCGCGGCGAACGCATGCACGCCGTCACCTCGAGGGCGTTCTCGAGCACGTTCCTCAAGGCGCCGCTCTTACCCGTCGCGCGCAGCCTTCGCGGGTACCGCCTCGAGTCCGGCGCGATGATTCACGGTGCCACCGCCGCCGCCTGTCCCGTCGCGGGCGCTCCATTCGCGCGGCGCGCGCGCGCGGGTCCCCGCGCGCGGCGCGCGTGGTGCTCGGCCGCGTCCGGGAGCGCACCGCCCTCATCTTCGGCGCCCGAAGCCGCGGACCAGGCGAACGCCGCCGCGGCGGTGGCCGCCGCCGTCGCGGAGGACGAGGGCCGACCCGCGCGCCCCTCGACGCCCCGCGTGCGGACGGGCGTTTTGATGCGCGTGCCGAACGTGTCCCCCGCGGACGACATCATGAACTCCGGGCTGAAACGCTCCGCGCGCGTGACGCCCACCAAAGGCTTGCGGGACCCGACGCTGAAGGAACGCAACCGGAGCGCGAAACAGCTGGACGCGCTGACCACGGCGTTGTGTAAGCCGCTGGGCGAGTACGTCAAGGGGTTCCCGCGCGTCGAGCGTCTGCACCCGTTCGAGCGCGCGCTGCTCGAGTTGACCCTGAAGGACGACAAGTACGAGGCGACCCTTCGGCGCGTGGACGTCGCGCGAAAGGCCATGCTGAGCATCGGCAAACAGCACGCCGCGCGCGCGGCGAAGGCCAAGGGCCCGAAGGACGCGGTCGGCATTCGCGAAGCCGGTTTCGAGGAGATGGAGGCGTATTTCAAGCGCAACGCGAAACAGCCGGTGGATGAGCTGAAAGAGATCGCGAAGACGCTGCGTCGGCTCCCCGTGGCGGAGCTGGAGACGCCCACGGTGGCGCTGGTCGGCGCGCCGAACGTCGGGAAATCCAGCCTGGTGCGCGTGCTGTCCTCCGGGACCCCCGAGGTGTGCAACTACCCGTTCACCACGCGCGGCATCAAGATGGGCCACTTTTTCCTCGAGGAAAAGAGGCACATCGTCACGGACACGCCCGGGTTGCTGTGGCGCCCGGACGAGGACCGCAACAAAATCGAAAAGCTCGCCATCGCGACGCTCGAGCACCTGCCCACCTGCGTGGTGTTCGTCACGGACCTGTCCGGCCTGTGCGGCACCACGGTCGAGGACCAGATGTCCATCCGGGAGGATCTGTTTGACCGATTCGCGCGCAAACGGCCGTGGCTGGACGTCATGTCCAAGTCCGAGCTGGTGCCGCAGCTGGGCGGCGCGCTCAGCCCCGACCTCGAGGGGCTGTGGGGGGAGGAGGACGCGGCGGAGGCGGAGAAGACGGCGGCGTTCCTGAGGAGCCAAGGCGCGCTCTCGGTGTCCGCGGAGGAGGACGTGGGGCTGGAGGAGCTCAGGGAGGTCATCAGGGCGACGCTCATCAAACACCGCGCGACGCTCGAGAACCTCGACGAAACGGCGGGGTTCACGCCGGGAATGTGAGCCATCTTAGAAATGTTTGTATCGATCCAACTGTCGCTCGAGTCTCCACGTCAGCCTCGATCCCACAAGCTCGTGCGCGTGCCTGCGCGCGCAGGCGACACGTTCTCGCCGCGGGTCAGCGCGCGACGAGTATGTCGACGTGCGCGCGCCTCGGGTTCGTCGGCGCCGCGCCGCGCGCCACCCCTCGGCGTCGGCCGGGGACGCGCGTTCGAGGAGAAAACCACAAAAGTCCCGTTCGGGACCGATGCGCGCGTGCGACGTCCTCACCTCGCGACGCCGAGACGTCCCTCCCCGCCACCTCGCTGTGGCTCGCGACGCTTCGCGCGGCCGAGGGCGACGACATCGCGCCCGCGGCCGCGCTGGTGAACGCGCTCGAGCCCGGGTCCGAAGCCGCGCGCTCGGCGCTGGACGAGATGCGGAGCGCGGAGGGGGGCGTCTCGGGGACGCCGCTGTGGCTGGCGTGCGTCGCGGCGCGAAACGGCGCGCCCGGCGCGATCGAGCTCGCACTCTCTATGGTCGATAAGGGCGCTGACTGCTCGATTCCGGGCACGCAGGGTGTCGCCGGGGACTCAACGACGCCTCTGTGGTGGGCGGCGGCGGCGGTGGAGGCGGGCGTTACGGGCGCGGTGGATCTGGCGCGGCGATTAGTCGACGCCGGCGTCGACGTCGACGCGGAGGGCACGTACGACGTGGTCAGGGGCCCGCCGCTGTTGTGGGCCGCGGTGGCGGTGCGGAACGGCGAAGATGCGAACGGGCTAGCGTTGGCCGAGGTGTTGTTATCCGCGGACGCGAACCCCAACCTCCGGGGAAGCTACGGGCCCACCGCGGTGGGCGTGACTCCGCTGATGCTCGCCGCGCAAGCCGCGCCCGAAAACGGAGGGTGCGTCAAGCTGTGCGCGGCGCTGCTCGAGGCGGGCGCCACCATGGAAGCGAACGAGGTGTCCTCGCTCCTGATGTACCGCGTCGGGTCGTCGCTGGTGGCGGTCAAGAACCTGCTCAAAGGAGGCAGGGGGGACTGACGCGTCGCGCGGCGGGGCGCGTCTTTAGCTGTTAACCGATATGCGCATCAAACCTGTACGCCAAAATCAACGCTCGTCCGGCATCCGGCTGCCTGATGTTTCCGTTCCCGCTTCAAAACGTCGAGCCCAGATCTGAGACGACGCGCTCCTTTCGCCACCACTGTCACGGTGCGGTGCCGACATCCGACGGCCGCCATGGTGCTCGAGGCGACGATCCTGTGCATAGACAACAGCGAGTATGTCCGGAACTCGGATTACCTCCCCACGAGGTTACAGGTGCGGCACCCGTCGACGGCTCGGTACCCCTCGAGTTTTCACGTCATCGGCGCCCGATGCAGCCAACAACAAGGGTTGTTTCCCCTCGGAGCGGACGCGTATCGTTCCAACCGGTCCCGCGCGCGTTTCCGTTCGATCGCCATCTGACGCCGTACCTTCCACGATATCGCGCGCGCGTCTCGATCGCAGGCTGAGGCGGACGCCATCAACCTGCTCGCGGGGGCGAAGACGCAGTCCAACCCCGAAAACAGCGTGGGCGTGCTCAGCCTGGCCGGAAAGGTGCCCAGGGTGCTCGTCACCCCCACCGACGACCTGGGCGTGGTGCTCAACGCCGTGCACGGCATCTCCATGGAAGGAACCGTGAACTTCCCCACCGGGGTCCAGGTGCGTTCACGCGATGAAGACGCGGACACGCGCGGGTCTCCACGCCCAGATCCGAGACGAGATCGTTGTCTCGGTGCCTCTCCTCGCGAAGGTTCCCTTTTCGACGAAGATGAAACGAATATCCGCGCGCGCGACGTCCGACTGACCGCCGCCCGCCGCACCTCCCTCTCCCGACTACCGACAGGTGGCGCACCTGGCGCTCAAGCACCGCCAGAACAAGCACCAGCGCATGCGCATCGTGCTGTTCATCGGCTCGCCCGTGGAGGCGGAGACGAGCGAGCTGGTTTCCGTGGGCAAGAAGCTGCGCAAGTGCAACGTCGCCGTGGACGTGGTGAGCTTCGGCGACGTCGACGAGAACGCCGAGAAGCTCGAGGCGTTCATGGGCGCGGTGAACAAGAACAACAACAGCAACCTGGTGACCGTGCCGCCGGGCGCCAACCTCGCGGACGTGCTGCTCAGCACGCCCATCTTCATGGACGAGGACTCGGGGGGGGGAAGCGGATTCGCCGCGGCGGCGGCGGCGGCGTCGTCGCATGCCGCCATGCAGGGCTTCGACGGCGGGGACATGATGGACGGCGGGGACGACCCGGCGCTCATGCTCGCGCTGCGCGTCTCGCTCGAGGAGGAGCGCGCGCGCCAGGAGGCGGCGGCGGCGGCGGCCAACGGGGGCGACGCCGAGGGCGACGCCGCCGCCGCGCCGGCGGAGGCGGAGGCGAAGACGCCCGCCGCGGAGGCGCCGGCGGCGGGCGCCGCCTCGGAGGACGTGGCGATGATGGACGAGGACGCGCTGTTGCAGCGCGCGTTCGCGTTGTCCATGGGCGGCGAAGGCGGCGACGCCGTGATGGGCGGGGGGGAGGACGACCCCGCGCTTCAGGCTGCGCTCGCGATGTCCATGCAGGAGGACCAGGCGGGCGGCGCGGGCGCGGCGGACCCCCTCGCGGATGCCAACTACGTCAACTCCATCTTGTCGTCTCTGCCCGGCGTCGACCCGAACGACCCGTCCATCCAGCAGGCGCTGCAGGGCGACGCGGAGAAGAAGGAAGACGAGGGCGAGGAGGAGAAATGATGTTTGACGCGAGGCGCGCGAGGTGGACATCCGACTCGGCGAGGGGTTTCGACGAACGCGCTCCGCTCTTCTACCAACGCCTCCGCTTCCCGCGTGTTACATCATACTACGTGTTCAATACTTTAGTCATATGCGTCTCGCTCCCGCACCCGCACGTCTCTCTCTCAGAACATTGAAGATGCCCGCCTCTTGGACGCCATCTCGTGCGCCTGCACGTCCGTGGCGTAGTCGATGGGCTTCGCGTACACCGGCGGGAACAGGTGGAACGCCGCGAAGCTCCCCCCCGCCGTCACCGCTCCCAGCACCATCGACGCCACGATGAGCGACCGGTACGTGACCGTGTCGTCGTACGTCCCGATCTCCGCCTCCACGTCCGTCAGCGTCGTCTCGCCCCGAGGCGCGATGAGCAGGATGATGAGCAGCACGATGTAAGACACCGTCGTCAAGACGGAGACGCGCCTGCGACAAAAGCGCGAGCGGGGAGCCGGAGAGAGTTTTTCGGTGAGTCGGCGAGGAGGATTCAAAATGGACGCGAGGCGGAGCGCGCGCGAGGCGGGGAACGCCGACGACGCGAGGGAGGACGTACGCCGCCTGCAAAGTTCCCCGGCTAAGATGGCACGCCCCGAGGAAGACGATGCTGCGGCGGTCAGGGGGGGTGGGGGCGGAGGCAGTCGGGGATATCGGATGTCAGCGTGGAGCCGTCGAGGCTCGGTGGGGGCGCGGCATCTCGGAAACGGGCGGGTCGACAGCGCGCGGGAGGGCGGCAGCGCCGGAGACGCACCCGATGATGAGGAGGGAGAGTACTCCCTCGCCCATGCCCATGATGACCGCCATCTCGACCGAGTGCGAACGACGACGACGTGCGCGTGCGCTGCAGCCAGTGCGCGCGTGGCGTGCCGAGTGAACCTCGAGTCAAACGGAACGGTCGAAAAACGGCATAAAAATGTCGAGATGTCGTTTCCTGTACAACTCTCGCGTCTACGCGTCATCACAGCCTGTTCATCAGCAGCACCACGAGCATCGCCGTTCGGAAGCTCTTCTCCTTGACCGTGAGCGAGAACGCCGCCGCCAGCACGGTCTTCAGCAGCTGCGCCTGCAGTCCCTTGTACAGCCCCGCGGCCCCCTCCGTCTCCACCACCCCCCGCATCACCGCCGGCAGAGATTTCCCGCGGAAGCTCTCCGCGCGCGGCGCGCTTTTTTCTTTCCTCAAATGCTCTCGTCGTTTCCCGGATGCGTCTTTCCGCTCCGGCGCCTTCGCGAGCACCTTCGCGCGCACCAGCGGGTAGGTGATGAACGTGGCGATCGCCTTCGAGGCGGCGCCGAGCACGAACGCGTCGCTCACGGAGAGCTCGGCGATCTTCTTCGCGCCGGCGCCGCCGTTTTTCCGCGCGGCGCGACGCTGCAGCCCGCCGATGACGCGCCGCCGCGCCTGCTCGAAGCACGTGTACTGGATCGCGGGGTTCACGGTCAGCAGCAGGGACGCGCCCACGCCGCTGTACAGGCGCCCCCACTCGCTCGCCGCGAGCGCCACGCGGTCGACCGCGGACGCGACGAGGTCGGCGAAGGTTTCGGGAGGCGCGAGGACGGCGCCTTTCCCGTTTTCGCCCGCGCCGTGTCGCTTTGCGCCGCCGCCGAAAAACGACATTCGGCTCGACGATCCGCTCGTCTCGCCGTCGTCGTCGGCGCCGCAGATCTGCCGCCGGGTGGACAGCGTGTCCAGCGGCTCGGTGACGAGCACATTACAGCAGCCGGCGAGCATGGCGATCGCCAAGTTCGCGGCGACGCCTATTTTCTTGCCGCTGTGCGCCTCCACGCGGCGGCGCAGGCTGGAGAAGGCGAGGAAATACAGGAACGAGCTCGCCATGGAGTGCGCGCCCTTCGCGCCCACCCCGGCGAACAACGCCCACGGTCCCTCGTTCTCCACCAGGTCGTTGAACACCTCCGTCCACGTCTTGCGGCGCTGGCCCTCCACGTCCACCGCCGCCTGAATGCGCGTCTTTATCGTGTCCAGGGGGTAGAACGCCACCGCGCCGGCGAGCCCGCCGAAGGCGCCCGCCAGCGCCTCCACGAACACCTTTTCGGAATCGGACAACGGGCTGAGCTTCGACATGTCGAGCGCGAGGCTTCGTCGGGGCCGGTCGAGGTCTGGCCCGACACTAAAGGGCACTGCGCGCGGACGCGCGACCGCGGCTCGACTCTCTCGACGCGCCGGTCGGACTGTGCCACGCGTCAGATTTCGTTGTTAGGTTCTTCATCAGAGGGTCTTGTCTCGAAAAGAGTTTTCCGGATAAAAAGCGCGATCGACGACGCCGCGTCGCGCGCGGGCGACGGCGCCGGCGGCGACGCGCTCTTTCCGACCGCCACCGACGGAAAAAGCGTCGGGTTTAAACGAACGCGTTTACACACGTGTACAGTCGTCGTGATCGTCGTAATAGGATTAGATACGCACGCGTTCCTCCGCGCTCTCGTCGCCGCGCCGCCGGTTCCGGCGCGCCTGTATGCCTCCCGCTCCAAATCTCGCCTACAGAAGAAGCTCAGCCACCTGCACGGCGTTGAGCGCGGCGCCCTTCTTAATCTGGTCGCCGCACACGAAGAGCTCGAGCCCAACGTTGCCCTCCTGCGAGATGTCGCGCCTGATGCGCCCGACGTACACGTCGTCCATGTCCGAGGCGTCCAGGGGCGTGGGGAACTTGTTGTTCGCGCGGTCGTCGATGAGGGACACGCCGGGCGCCTTCTCTAAAATCGCCCTCGCCTCCTCTTCGCTCAGCTCGCCGTTGAGCTCAAGGTTAATAGACTCGGCGTGCGCGCGCATGACGGGCACGCGGATGCACGTCGCGGCGATCTGCACATCCTCAGTGCCCCAGATCTTGCGCGTCTCCTTCACCATCTTCATCTCCTCCTCGTTGTACCCGTTCTCCGTCATAGGCGCGTTGTGCGAAAACAGGTTGAAGGCGTACTGCCATCCAAAGATCTCCATCGTCACCGGGTCGCCGGCGAGCACGTCGCGCGTCTGCTGCTCGAGCTCCGCCATCGCCAGCGCGCCCGCGCCGGACGCCGCCTGGTACGTCGAGGCGATCATGCGCTTGACGCCGACCGCGCGATGGATGGGCGTGACCGCCATGAGCGCGATGATGGTGGAGCAGTTGGGGTTGGCGATGATGCCGCCCTTGCGCGCGCCGCCGAGCTTGTAATCCGCCATCGCCTCGGGGTTCACCTCGGGGATCACGAGCGGCACGTCGGGGTCCATGCGGAACGCGGAGGAGTTGTCCACCACGAAGCAGCCCTTCGCGGCGGCGAGGGGGCCGAACTTCTTGGAGATGGAGCCTCCCGCGGAGAAGAGCGCGATGTCCACGCCGTCGAACGAATCCTCGGTGAGCTCCTCGATGACGTACGTCTCGCCGTCAAACTCAACCTCCTTCCCGGCGGAGCGCGCGGACGCGAGCATCTTCATCTCGCTGTACGGGAAGTCGCGCTCGACGAGAACCTGCGACGTGTGATGGAGTGGTGATGTGTGCGGACGGGGGTTCGGTTCACGCGTCGGCGGGCATCGGACGAAGACGGTCAGTCGCGGCGGGTCGAACGAAAAAAGGAGAGGAAAAAGCGAAGAGCGAGGTCGTCGCGCCTTCGATCGATATTCGCGATTGGGTCCGATCGTGGCTCGGAGCGCGGAGGGTGGAACGCGCGTGAAGGCCGCGTGTGGCGTGGACGAGCACGCACCCGCATGAACTCGGTGCCGACCGCGCCGGAGATGCCCGCGATCGCCACCTTGGGGCCGTCGGGGGTCTTGCCCGCGCGCACGGTCACCGCACCGGCAGCGGGGCGGCGGGTGGACATGGCCACTCGGCGGTTAAGCTTGGCGCGGGAGTTGGGCGCGGCGTACGCGCCGCGGGCGCCGGCCAGGGCGTTGGAGGCCATCAAGCTCTGCATCGTGGGTGTGATGGACGGTCGGACGAGGAGAACGTGTCTCTTCGCGCGCGAGGTAAGTGGCGCGCTGGCGTGACTCAACCAACTAGGGTGGTGCGATCACAAACGCGTTTTGGGTGAGGCTGAGGAAAAAGCGACTCTCATGACTCTGCGTCGCCCGACATGTTCTCCTAGTCTGTGGGCCCATCGACCACGGTCGTATGAGTTTTTAGTCTCTTCACCCGCGGCTCTCAACGTGTGCAGGTCGCCCAACGCGGCGTGGGGGTGACAGAGAGAGCCGCGCTCACCCCAGGGGTGTCAGTGCGCCGGTCACGGTTCGCCTCGCGAAGGAGACCGTCGTTCCCTCGAGGTGCGTCTCGCGAAGACACGAGACCCCGCGTCGTCCCGCCGCGACCCGCGGAGATTCGACAGCGAACGCATCCCTAACCCGCGTCCTCTTTTGATCGTTCCTCGCAGGTGAAACGTGCGATCAGCGACGCGTGCGGAGCTTGAGACGCCCAGTATCGAGACGAAAAGGTGCGCAGAGGCGCCCATCACGCGCGCGGAGCTCGATCCGGGATCGCGTCGTCGCGACGCGCTCGTGACGCACCCCCCCGTGCGCTGATCGGGACGCGCGCTCCGTTCGCAGATCCATCGCCCGACCTCCGGAAATCCTCGCGCGCTCGAAATTCGACGCGCTGACCCGCGTCCGCCGATCCCTCCTCTTCCCTCCTCAGCAGCGGCGCGACTTTCGTGTCCCGCGATCGGCCGCGATGCCTCTCCGCCTGGACATCAAGCGCAAGCTGGTGCAGCGTTCGGACCGCGTGAAGGGCGTGGAGCTGCACCCCACGGAGCCTTGGATTCTCGCCAACCTGTACTCCGGGAACGTGTACATCTGGAACCACGCGACGAACTCGCTCGTGAAGTCTTTCGAGGTCACGGAGCTGCCCGTGCGCACGGCGAAGTGGGTGGCGCGTAAACAATGGATCGTGTGCGGCTCGGACGACATGTTCGTCCGCGTGTACAACTACAACACCACCGAGCTCGTGAAGGCGTTTGAGGCGCACAGCGATTACATCCGCTGCGTCAGCGTGCACCCCACGCAGCCGTACGTGCTGACGTGCTCGGACGACATGCTTATTAAGCTCTGGGACTGGGACAAAGGGTGGGCGTGCACGCAGGTTTTCGAGGGGCACTCGCACTACGTCATGCAGGCGGCGTTCAACCCCAAGGACACCAACACGTTCGCGTCGGCGTCGCTCGACCGCACGGTGAAGGTGTGGTCGGTCGGGCAGCCCACGCCCAACTTCACGCTGGAGGGGCACGAGAAGGGCGTGAACTGCGTGGAGTACTTCGGCGGCGGCGACCGCCCGTACCTCATCTCCGGCGCGGACGACAAGCTGGTGAAGATCTGGGACTACCAGACCAAGTCGTGCGTGCAGACGCTCGAGGGGCACGCGCACAACGTGAGCGCGGTGTGCTTCCACCCCGAGCTTCCCGTGATCATCACCGGCTCGGAGGATGGCACTTTACGCATCTGGCATTCGACCACGTACAGGCTGGAGAACACGCTGAACTACGGTTTAGAGCGCGTCTGGGCGATCGGCGTCATCAAGGGGTCCAACGCCGTGTCCGTGGGGTACGACGAGGGCACGGTGATGTTCAAGATTGGAAGAGAGGACCCGGTGGCGTCGATGGATTCCAGCGGCAAGATCATCTGGTCCAAGCACAACGACGTGCAGACGGTGAACGTCAAGTCTTTGCCGGCGGAGTACGACGCGGTTGACGGCGAGCGTCTGCCGCTCGCGGTGAAGGATCTCGGCTCGTGTGACTTATACCCGCAGTCGCTGATGCACGGCCCCAACGGCCGGTTCGTCACCGTGTGCGGCGACGGCGAGTACATCATCTACACCGCGCTGGCGTGGCGGAACAAGAGTTTCGGCGCCGCGCTGGATTTCGGGTGGTCCATGGACTCGAACGAATTCGCCGTGCGCGAGAGCCCGAGCAAGATCAAGGTGTACAACCAGTTCAAGGAGAAGCACTCGTTCCGGCCGCACTTCGCCGCCGAGGGCCTGCACGGCGGCGCGCTGATGGGCCTGCGCTCGACGGACTTCATCTGCTTCTACGACTGGGAGACGAGCCGCGTGATCCGCCGCATCGACGTCGCCGTGCGCGACGTCTGGTGGTCCGAGTCGGGCGACCTCGTGTGCATCGCGTCTGAGTCGTCCTTCTACATCCTGCGCTACGACGCCGAGGCGACGGCGGCGGCGTTCGAGGCGGGCGAGGTGGACGAGGGCGAGGGCGTGGAGGATGCGTTCGAGCTCCTGCACGAAGTCGGCGAGTCCGTGCGCACGGGCGTCTGGGTCGGCGACTGCTTCATCTACACCAACGCCGACTTGAGACTCAACTACTGCGTCGGCGGCGAGGTGACCACCATCTTCCACCTCGACCGCCCGATGTACCTGCTCGGCTACCTCGCCGCGCAGAACCGCGTGTACCTCATCGACAAGCAGTTCGGAGTCGTGTCCTACACGCTGCTTCTCTCGCTCATCGAGTACAAGACGCTGGTGTTGCGCGGCGAGATGGAAGCCGCCGAGGAGCTCATGCGCGTCATCCCGCGCGAGCAGCACAACTCGGTGGCGAAATTCCTCGAGTCGCGAGGGCAAGTCGCCGACGCGCTCCGCGTCGCCACGGACCCCGACTACAAGTTCGAGCTCGCGGTGCAGCTGGGCGAGCTGGGCATCGCTCGCGAGATTGTCGAGCACGAGGAGATGGCCGCCGGGGAGATGAAGTGGAAGCAGCTCGGCGAGCTCGCGATGGCGGGCGGGGACATCGAGCTCGCCGGCGCGTGTCTCGCCAAGTCCGGGGATCTCTCCGGACAACTCCTGCTGTGCTCAGCGGTTTCTTCCCCCGAGCGCCTCGCGTCGCTCGCCGAGGCGGCGCGCGAGAAGGGCAAGAACAACGTGGCGTTCGTGTGTTTGTTTTTGCTCGGGGAGATCGATACCTGCATCGACCTGCTGTGCGACACCGGGCGCGTTCCCGAAGCGGCGTTCATGGCGCGCACGTACGCCCCGTCGCGCGTCTCGCAAGTCGTCGCGCTGTGGAAAGCCGACCTCGCGCGCGTCAACAAAAAAGCCGCCGAGGCGCTCGCCGATCCCGCCGAGTACAAGAACCTGTTCCCCGACTTCGACGAGGCTCTGCGTTTAGAGCAGGGCGCGCGCGCGCGCGCGGCCGCGCCCAGGAAGCCGGCGACCGCGTTCGCGAAAGAGGCGGCGGGAGACGACGAAGGAGCGCAGGACCTCGCCGACGACGTCGCGGCGATGCGCGTCGACGACGAAGGAGCCGAGGACGTCGCGGCGGCGCGCGAGCCCGAAACTTTTTCGTCGCCCCCGGCGGAACCCGAACCCGAGCCGGAACCCGAGCCCGTGGCTGAACCCGAGCCGGAGCCGGAACCCGAGCCCGTGGCTGAACCGGAGCCCGAGCCCGAGCCTGTGCCGGAGCCCGAGCCCGAGCCGGAGGCGGCGGTCGAGGAGGCTGGGGCGGAGGGCGGCGACGACGACGACGACGACTGGGGACTGCAGGACTGATGCCGCGCGCGTTCGTGTAAAAAGTTCGTCGGTCGACCCGATCAAAATCTCCAAATCTCTCGTTGAACTCTCGCTTCAAACGACCGCTCTCCGATCGGCTCGGGCGAATTTCCCGAAAGTAGCGTTAGGCCGCGGCCTTTCCAAACCCTGTCGAGCGCCGGCGGTCATTGCGATCGGCGTCGTATCGCCGCGAGCCGTCGCGCGAAAGCGCAGCTCCGTGACCCCACCGCGTCCCTCGGCGCGAACGAACGACTCGGAGGGTCCCACTCGCCCGAATCGGCGTGTCCACCGGAAGGGCAGCGCGGCGTTCGAACATTATCCGTCGCGTGCGGCGCAGGCTTTTTCGCAAAGCCACAGAAACCCGTCGCGCGGAGGGTGTTGTTGACCTCGAAGCGCCGTAGCCGCCGCCTCGACTCGCCGCGATGTTCGGCACTTGGTTCGGCTCGGAGGAGAAGGATCCCGCCGCGGCGGCTCCTTCGAACGGCGCGGTGTTCCACGAGTACCCCCACCCCGAGGACTGGCGCGACATCGTGGACGCGCTGGTGGGGCGTTTCGGGCCGGACGGGGAGGAGATCCCGGCGGACATGTGCCCGTGCGGCAACCGCAAGGCCACCGCGCGCCGCTTCCTGGTGGCGCGCAAGTACAAAATCGACGACGCGGAGAAGATGCTGCGGGACACCATCGCGTGGCGGCAGACCGTCGCCATCGGCGACAACGCCGGCATCGACGGCGTACTGAACGCGAAGCCGCGGTGGGACCTCCTCGCCGAGAACCGCAAGATTATTCCCGCGTCGCCGTTCCACGGGTACACCAAGCAGGGCTACCCGGTGTACATGCTGCGCCTGGGCAAGGGCGACGGCGCGCTCGCCGCGAGCTCGCAGGAAGAGTGCCACGTGTACTGCTCCATCGTGCGCGGCGAGCACCTCGTGAAGGTTGTCGTGCCTGAGGCGCAGAAGCGGCACCTCGCCAACGGCGGGCGCAAGGGGATGGAGGCGCGGATGCGCGACGCGGCAAAACAAGCCGGCGACGTCGTGAGCGACGCTCCGGATGACGCTTCGTACGTCGAGGACGACGAGCACGACATCATGGACAAGCAGGTGGTGATTGTGGATCTGGAGGGTCTCGGTATGTCCGCGCTCAGGTGTCTGTACGTGTTCAAGGTGATCAACTCGGTGGCGTCGTACAACTACCCCGAGCTGAGCAAAGCCATCTACGTGCTCAACTCGCCGTCCGTGTTCGATTACCTCTGGTCCGCCGTCAAGCCGCTGCTCGCCGCGCACACGCAGAGTAAGATCCGGATATTCCAGAGCGGCCCGGAGCAGTACAAGGCGCTGCAGCAGCTCTTCGAGGACGAGGATATCCCCGACTACCTCACGCCGCAGGTGGAGGGCGAGCCCACCAAGGGGCGCGCGGGGAGCGTGACGAGCGTCGAGGAGCCCGACTTTCGCCCGGAGGGCGTGAAACAAATGGACGAGTGGATCGAGAACCTGTCGGAGGCGGAGGACAAGAAGTGCCCGTTCCCGCCGTGATCTTCTTTTACTGCGACTTTTTGACGACGGGAGAGGACGCGTCGGAAGCGACACCACACGAACGCGATGATGTAGTAGTTATCCACGTGACTCATCGCTTAAACGACACTCCGTAGACTCCGTCGCGCGATATACTATCGTCACTACTTTCGCGCGCGCATCAGGCGCGCGGCGCGTTTACTGAGGAGCAGCTCCTCCTCCAGCGCGGCGACGCGCGCGCGGAGCGACTCGACGGTGTCTTCGTTTTCGTCCGTCTCGCGATCGTCGTTCTCTAAACCGCCCGTGTCGCTCTTCAGCGCGTCCATCGCGCCGGACGCGGCGTCTGCAACGGCGGTCGCGCTCAGCTCACGCAGCGGCCGGCCGCACACCGTCATGCCCAGCGTCTCGAGCACAAAGTGTAAACGTTCTGAATCGAAGAGGTACCAAAACGCGACGAGCGCTTCCAAAGCGGACGCTTCCCTGTGCGCCTCGCTCTTGTGTCCGCTTCGGGACTCGTGTCCGAAGTCCCGCCCCCACTTTAAAATCGCGAGTTCCTCAGACGACAGCACGTCGCCGTCCACGAGGCGCATCAGGTGCCCGTGCATCGCCACGGAGGAACACCAGCCGCGCTTAGTGGCCTCCATCGGACGCAGCGCGACGTTTTTCGTGCCAGCCTTGGCGTGTTCCGTCGCCTTGCGCAGGATCATGTGTTGCCGCGAGTACACCTCCCACACCGCGTCGCCGAGGTAGGTGTACGCCAGAGCCACCGCGGGACCCCGGTCGCGCAGCGCCTGCGGAAGCGGGGCGAGGCCTTCGTCGGAGTTCTCCACGCGGCGGAGCTTATCGTCCAAACACGCCACGCTCCGGCCCCCGGAGAGCTTACCCGACTTGGCCGGTTTCTTGGAGGTTTTACTTCCCGCGATGATGGGGGAGACGGGACCCTTCACGCTCCCGCCGACGCATCTGCCGCGCGTCGGGATCCAGCGACACGCTCTGCTCGTCAACGCCGACGGCGTCGCGACCGCGCACATGGAGGCCATCTCGCGCCGACGCGCGAGCGCGTGTGCGGAAGAGGCAAAGGGCTCGTCTAAACGCACTTTTTCCAGAGTCGATTTTTCACGTGAAAAAACTCGAATTCAACATCGACTCTACCTCAGTGCGAGGTCGCGCGGGAACGCCGCATGGCTCCCGACAGCACGGACGTCGCCGTGGCGATGGACGTCGAGGGCGACGCGCTGGTGCCGAAGCGCGTCGTGCTTGACAGCGGCACTTCGATCAGCGTCGAGCCCCTGTACGGCGTGAAAGGTACGCGCCGTGCCCCACGATCGCCCGCCTGTTTTTCCCCGCGCGACTAACCCTACTCGCGGTGTTCGCGCGCCACGCCCACGGCTGACCCCGTTCTCCCCGCGCCGCGACGCCCGCGCCCTGGCGCCCGCGTTCCCGTCGACACCAGGCGAGGATCCGCTGTGCTACCTGCTCGAGATGGACGGGCGCAAGATCCTGCTGGATTGCGGGTGGGACGACCGCATGGACGTGCAGGCTCTGGAGCCCCTGCGGCGGATCGCGCCGCACGTGGACGCGGTGCTCATCTCGCACCCGGACACCGCGCACCTGGGCGCGTTGCCCTACGCGTTCGGCACGCTGGGCATGGCGTGCAAGGTGTACGCGACGCTGCCCGTGCACAAGATGGGCATGATGTTCATGTACGACCAGTTCCTGGCGCGCTCCGCGGAGGGCGACTTCGACCTCTTCTCGCTCGACGACGTCGACCGCGCCTTCGGCGCGTTCGTGCCCGTGCGGTACGCGCAGCACTCCGCGCTGGATCTGCGTTCGAGAGAAAACAACACGGACGAGACCGCGGGTAAAACCGAGGACCCACAGAGCGGAGGTTCAGAGGTTTCGGAGGACGACGTCGCCGTCGCGAAAAAAACAAGTAACGATTCGCGGCGGCGGTTCTCCGGGATCACCGTGACTGCGTACGCGGCGGGACACACGCTCGGCGGCGCGGTTTGGAAAGTGCACAAGGATGCCGAGGACGTGGTGTACGCGGTGGACTACAACCACAGGCGGGAGAAGCACCTGAACGGCACGACGCTGGACTCGATCAATCGTCCTTCTCTGCTCATCACCGACGCTTTCAACGCGCGCGGCGAGCCCCCTCCCAAAACCCGGGACGACGATTTGATGAAAGCCGTGCTCCGAGCCGTGCGCTCGGACGGGAACGTGCTGGTTCCGGTGGACCCCGCGGGGCGCGTGTTAGAGCTGCTGCTGTTACTCGAGGAGCGGTGGGCCAAGCAGCAGCTGGGCGCGTACCAGCTCGTGCTCTTAACGACCGTGGCGTACAACACCATGGAATTCGCGCGCTCGCACTTGGAGTGGATGGGCGAGAACGTCGGCCGCAACTTTGACCGCGACCGCCTCAACGCGTTCAACACGCGGTACCTCACTTTGTGCCACTCTCTGGACGAGTTAAAGAACCTAAGGCCGGGGCCGAAAGTCGTGCTGGCGTCGTTCGGGTCGTTAGACGCGGGACCCGCGCGAGCGTTGTTCACAGAGTGGGCGGAGGACCCGAAAAACTTAATAGTGCTCACCAACCGCGGCGCGCCGGGGAGCCTGTCAAGAGACGTGCGCGTTTTGGCGGAGCAGCCCCCCGGCGCGCGGAAGCCGCTATCGGTCTCTCTCTCGCGGCGCGTGCTCCTGGACGGCGCCGAGCTCGAGGCGTGGCGCCTGAAGCGCAAGGACGAGCGCCTGAGCAAGCAGGCGCGTTTAGAGGCGGAGAAGGAGAAGGAACGTTTGGAAGCCGAGGAGAAGGAGAAAGAAGAAAAAGTCCATATGGACGTCGACGAGACGGCGCGCGCGGAGGAGCCCGCGGCGGCGGCGGCGGCGGAGTCGCTTCTGGGCGTCGCGCAAATCTCGGGAGCGGGCACGCGCGCCGCGGAGCTTCGGCGGCGCCGGTGCTTGATCGACGGGTTCGAGGTTCCCGCTTCGGCGGCGGCGCCCATGTTCCCGGACGAGGTCTGGGACCCGCAGGTGGACGACTTCGGCGAGGCTGTGGACGCCGAGGTCTTCGCGCGCGCCGTGTCTATGTCGCAAAACGCCGCCGGCGCGTCCGACGCCGCCATCGCGCAGGCGGAGGGCGCCGCGAAGGCGGCGGCGGACGCGGCGGGCGCGGCGACCATTGCCGCGCGCGAAAAGAAGGCCATCCCCCCCCCCGCGCCGCCGCCGATGCCCGAGGAGGTCCCCTCCAAGATCCTGCTTACGACGAAGACGGTCCACTTGCGCGCCGCCGTGCACTGCTGCGACTACGAGGGCCGCGCGGACGGACGATCGGTCAAGACGCTCGTCGCGCGCGTCGAGCCGCGTCGCGTCGTGCTGGTGCACGGCACGGATGCGGACACGGAGCATCTGCGCTCTATGCTCGTCGCGGCCATGCCCGGGGTGGAGGTGACCGCGCCGCGCGCGGGCGAGGCGGTGGAGTGCACGTCGGACACCGCCGCGTACAAGCTCGAGCTCTCGCAGGAGCTCCTGCAGCGCACGCGCCTGCGCGACTGCGCGGGGTACCAGGTGGGCTGGGTGGACGGCGTCGTGGGGTTCGCCAAGGACGCCGCGGGCGAAGACGTGCCCGTGCTCATGGCGCCGCCCAAGGAGGCGGTGGAGGCGGGCAGGCGCGAGGGTGGCGAAGGCGAAGGCGAAGGTTTAGGTGCGGCGTCTACGACGCCTTCGACGACGCCTTCGCGTCCCGTAACGCCCTCGCGCGGCGGCGAGGACGCGTTGGTGACGTCCGCGGCGGCGGCGGTGGCGGTGGCCACGGCGGCTTCCGAGGAGCGGCGTCTGAGCGCGTTCGTGGGTGACTTGAAGCTGACGGATTTCAAAATCGCGCTCGCGTCGGCGGGCGTCGCCGCCGAGTTCCGAGGCGGCGCGCTGGTGTGCGCGGGAGGGACGGTGTGCGTCCGCAAGTCCGCCGACTCGGAGAACCTGCAAGTGGAGGGCGCGCTCTCCGACGCCTTTTACCGCGTGCGAGACATCCTCTACGCGTCTTACCAGATTTAGAAGTTTTACTACGTATCCTACGTATCTATGCCTTCTCTCGTGTCCTCTCGACCTCGACCAGGATCGCCTCGAGCCGCGCGTTGACGTCGCGCGTCTCGGCGGCGACGGTCTCCGCTCGCTCGCGTCGTCGGCGGAAAACGTTCGCCTCTGCGTTTTCGCGCCACGTCGCGTCGGCGTTCGCCGCCAGCCGCTCGAAGCTCTCGTGTATGACGGTGAAGTGCTTGAACGTCTCTTTGCTGATGGCGTCCCCGGCGACGGCGTCGCGGTACAGAGAAGCGTCCACCAGCGCGTGCGAACGCGCCAGAGCCGCGCGAGAAGAAGCGAGAGACCCGGCGGCGGCGCGCGCCGCGCGCCGCGCCAAACGCGTCTCGCCGGCTTGCTTTTCTACGTTCTTCGTCAACTCCGCGACGCGCGCCAGCGTTTGCGACGCGGAGGGCACGTCTTCCTCTTTTTCGCCATCCTTCTTCTCGCGTTCCCAACTGACCGAAGTTTCAGCGCTTGCTCTCGCGGCGTACGCGGCGTCCAGCAGAAACGCGCACGCGTCGCGCGCCGCGGAGGCGTTTGGGACGAGCAAGTCGACGCACGTCCATCTTTTCGATGACGATTCGGGAGCGGCGTCCGAGAGAGACCGCGCGAGCGCGTTCATGCGCGCGGCGAGGGCCTCGCACGCCCGGATCCGAGCCGCGGCATCGGCTGGGTACGGCTCAGCCGAGGGCGAGACCGTCCCGTCGCCCGCCGCGCCCGAGACTCGAGACGCGTCGAGCGCGCCGAGGCACGAAGCGCACATCGCCGGGAGCGCGTTTGCCGCGACGACGTCCGCCATGGAACGCACGTTCGCGGGAACCGAGCACCCGACGCGACCGAGCGCGAGCAGCAACAGGCGGTCCGCGTCTTCCATCTTGACGCAGTACTATATCCGCCCGCGATGCCCGACGGACGAGCACGCCGCGCTTTCCTCCGTCGCCACGCCGGCCGCGCGCGCGCGAGTGCCTGATGTACGGATGAGACCCGGAATTTCGGGAGGAAAACGAAAATCAACAAGACGACATCGGTATTAATGGCGCGGTATTCTTCATATCGCAGAGCGCGGGATGCTCTCCTAGTCCCACATATCGGAGCGGTACATCGTTTGGCCTAGTATGATGTCGGTGTCAGAGCCACCTTCGCCTGACAACGCCCCGAATGATACTGGAACACAGGCGCTGTACGGCGCAGGAGAGTTGGAGGTGCGAAAGTTGGTAAGCGCTTTCAGTCGCGTGCGGGTGTCCGCCCCGCCCGCAGTTACGCTGGATGAAGTGCAGCAAGATGCCCTGGACCACGCGATGCGTGGCGAGAACATGTTCATTACTGGTGTGGGTGGCACGGGAAAATCAGTCCTGCTTAAAGAGATGAAGAAAAAGCTGCAGGAGAAGGGCAAGGAGGTGGTTGTCACGGCACCTACAGGATTGGCTGCAGAGGCGATCGAAGGGTGTACGATACACGCGGCGGCGGGCATCGCTGTTCCTAATCATATCAACGGTTTTGCATGGTTATCTAAACTTCACACTAACAGAATAAAGCAGTATGACGTGCTGATGATCGATGAGGTGAGCATGTTGTCTGGAGAGTTCATGGATAGGCTCTCGGAGCACTTTGCGCACGCCCGTGAATCCAGTAAGCCCTTCGGCGGTTTGCAGGTGATTTTGTTTGGAGACTTTCTGCAGCTCGGTCCTATCGACAACACCAAAGATCGGCACGACGAAGGACTAGGGTTCTGCCCCGCTTTATTTTTGAGCAGGGGCTGGGCGTTTCAAGGATGGGCTTGGGAGCAACTCAAATTAAAGTACGTCGAGCTCAAGCACGTGTACCGGCAAGAGGATGAAGCGTTCGTCGCGGTGTTGCGGGACATCAGAGTCGGGAAGCCGAGCGCGGTGAAGGAGCTGGAAAAATTGATTGACGAAGCGCATCCTCGCCGAGATTCCATGCACCAGCATAAGGTTTCTACGAATCTTGTTTCGACGAACAAAGAAGCGGAAAAGTATAACAAGGAAGAACTTGAGAAACTGAAGGGTACGTCGCAATACTTTTACTGCGAAGACAGCGCGGTGGTGGATGAAGGCGTCGGGGGTGAACTGCACGAAGACGCGATGAGACAGTTACTGAAAAATGGAGTCCCGAAAAAGTGTCGAGTGCCAGAAAAATTGGAGCTGAAGACCGGTTCGCAAGTGATGATGCTTAAGAACATGGATGTTTCCTTCAACCAAGATGGTGTACCTCGCAAGCTTGTCAACGGGAGCCGCGGCCAGGTGTCCGGGTTTGCAGAGGTCTCCGGGTTGTTGCCGGAGCTCGAAAAGAGTCGCGCCGAACTGAACGATAAGCTCAGCAAACTCCCCATGGACAACGCAGCGAGCGACGACCGCGCGAATCTTGAGGAAAGGATCAAAAGGATCACGTGTCAGATAGCGTGGGCGCAGGCACAAAAAGATGGTGTTCAGCTGCGACATAACGAAGCTGCATCTAATCCTGTGGTTCCGTATGTTCAGTGGCACAGCTTTCCTGAAGAGAAGCCAACTCCCGTTTTCCCCGAGGAGTTTGTTTTCAGCACCGCGGGGCTCGGAAACAACGTTAGGCGCCAAATACCTCTGATGCTTGCTTGGACCATCACCATGCACAAAGCCCAAGGTATGACGTTGTCTTCGGTTAAGGTCCGAGCGGGGAAGATCTTCGCTGATGGGCAGTTATACGTCGGCCTTTCTAGAGCCACGACCGTCTCTGGCCTGACGGTGGAAGGACTGGCGAAGGAAAAGGTCATGGCTTCCGTCGTTGCCAAGGATTTTCACAACAACCCCACGCAACACATCACAGACCGATGGTGGCACCGCATCCGCGGCCCGAAGGGCGAGTACGACAAGCATTATAAGGTACTTGACAGCCTCATCAAGCGACACCATCCTCAACATGCTGCGAAAACATTGTCAATTCCCGAGCTGAAAGAGAAGTACTGCGGCGAAGAGAATTGGGTGTGCGAATGCTGCAGCAGAAAGCTCCAGTGTTGCTACGACGCCAGAGACGAAGTCAAGAAAACGATCAGAACTCCGACGAGAAAACGTGTCCGCGAGAGTTTGGACGCCGGTCCTCGAGAGCGTCGCTCGTAGAGAATACAAAAGGTAGTAGATTTGAAGTGAACTCCCTGATATTAAAACGGAGCCTCCGCGACCCGGCGCGCGCCCTGTTTCTCCGGCGAGCCCTTCGCCGCGCCGCGTTTGGGCAGCGTCGCGAGCGTCGAGCCCTTGGTGGCGGCGTGCGGCTCGGCGAGCTCCGCGTCGGCGACGTCGGCTTTCGTCGGCTTGAGGCGGAAAAACGCCGGTCCCCCGTTCGGCGCGCGCCGCGCGCCCCACCGGACCCCCACCCCCCCGAACCCGTTCTCGCCCCCCAGCCACCCGCGCGTGCACGTCCACGCGGCAGCCACCAGGCTCCCCGCAACGAGCGCCTGCGCGCAGAGGATCCACAGAGCCCCGCCGGTTTCGCGGTCGCTCCGGGTAAACGCTCTTCGCGGATCGGTACGGTTCTCGGCGCCGCTCGCGCCAAACGCCTCCGCCGCCTGCTCCTTGACGATGGCGATCGTCTCGCGCGCCGTCGTCGTGGCGTTGCGTTGGGGTGCCGTCGAGACATCCGATGTCGTCGAGACATCCGTCGTCGAGGGATCCGATGATGTCGTAGCGGAGGTAGCGGTGGTAGCGACAGTCGTCGCGGCAGTCTCTTTTCCGCTCGCGACGCACGCGTCCGCCGACTCGGGAGTCGCCAGCCGCGTTTGAGGCGCGACCGCGTCCTGCGGCACGGCGACGAATTCGGCAAAGGCGCCTTCGTCTTTGCCGCCTGTTTCTTTTTCTTTTGAGGCGTAGAAGCACCCGGCGGACATGCCCCGCCACGCCTCTGCGTCCGCGGGACACGTCCCCTCGGGCGTGTCCCGCGCGGCGCCGCACTCGGCGGGAAGCGAAAAGCACGCCACGCCGTTCCAGCGCGCGCCGCACACCACGCGCGCGCCCATCTCGGCGGGCTCGGTTTGTTCTGAGACTAATTGCTCCGCGCCCGCCGTAAGACCTCCCGGACGCGTGCACACCCCGACGACCGACGCGGCGGCGCCGAAGGAGGGCACGTGCGCGTGCGCGCAGTACTCCAGCTCGGCGTCGTTCGCGTTGACGTCGCACGCGGAGAACGCCGTGCGGCACATCTCCGTCTTCAACGCCGAGGCGCACGCTTCCTTCTCGGCGTCGCTCGCGTCGAACGACGTAAACAAAGCCGCCGTCGCGCGCGCGTGCACGTCTTTGATGCCGTCGTCCTCGGCGCGGTGGTGCGCGGCGTTCCCCGCGGCGATGGGGTACGCCACCGCCTCGCCGCAGAAGGGGAGCGACGCCACCTCGGGCGCGCCCCCGCGCGCCGCCGCGACGCGGAAACCGGCGCCCTCCGCGGCGAGCGCGCACCCCGCGAACCCGAAATCGAAACCCGCCTCTGTTTGGGACTCCGTCCGAAGCGAAAAGGCGTCGCACCCGGCCGGGTCCGGGTCCGAATCCGCGATCGTCGCGTTCGTCGCGTTCGTCGCGTTCGTCGCGTTCGTCGCGTTCGTCTGCGCGGGTATCAAGTCACCGAAACCGAGCGCGCCGCCAGTCTCTTCCGCCCGTTCGACGACACCCGCCGTCGCGGCGGCGTCCGGTTCGCGTCCGCCGGTGGTCGCCTCCGCGGCGTCGCCGCGCGCCTCGCAGAACGGGAACGCCGCGCCCCCCGGCGTCTCGCGCGCCGCCGCCGCGGCGAGCGCCGCCTCGGCGCACGCGGCGGCCACCGCCGGGTCCGTCACGAGCCCGCACAGACGCTCGGCGACGCCGCCGTCCGCGTCCACGCGCCCGGCAGCCTCCGCGGCGTCGTCCGTGAAGGAGGACGCGGTGATCATCGCCATGGCGCGCCCGAGCGCGGCGCCGCACAGCGCCGGGTTCAGCTCGCGCAGAAGCGCGTCGTCCGGGGCGGAGGCGCCCGCGGAGGACGCCGCCGACGCCGACGCGTCGGCGGCGGTTTCGGCAAACGCGGCGCACACCGCGTCGAGCCCCTCCCGCGCGCGCGCCGACGCGCTTCCGTCGTCTTCCCCCGCCTTCGAGACCGTCCCCGAGCCCGTCTCCGACAATTCCGAAGACGCGGTCGCGTTCGCGTCGAGCGCGAGCTTCGTGACTTTGGCGAGCGCGTTGCGCAGGAGCGCGCCGGAGACGCAGGCGCGGCGCAGTCTCGTCTCCGCGGCCATCTGGTCCAAAGACGGGTCACCCGCGGCGCGCTCGGCGGCGATCTCGATGGCGGCGGCGTGACACAGCGACACGGACGCAGACAGAGACTTGGACGCCGCGAACAGACCTTGTCCGATGCCCGCGGCGCACGTCGCCGGAGACGCCGCGTCGGCGACGGAGGCGTCGGCGACGGACGCCGCCGCGCCCGGCGTGGCGGCGCACGCGCGGAAGGCGCCCGCCGCCGTCGCCGCGAGCGCCGTTTCGTCGCCGCCCGGGCTCGAACCCGCGCCCTCCCCGGCCGCGCGCACGAGCATACCCACCAGCACGCCCTGCGCGCATCCGCCGTCGCAGAAGGAGGCGTGGCAGGCGCGGAACGCCTCGCGCGCCGCCGTTTCCGCCTCGGCGGGGCTCGCCGCGACGCCGGCGTCGAACGCCGTGCGCCCGAGATGCTGCGCGACGAAGCGACAGTTGGCGAGGCCGAGCTTGTCGTCCGTCACGAGCGACGCCAACACGCACGTCGCGTCCGTGGCGTGCGCCGGGGCGGCCACCGAGTCGTCCACGTGCATGGCGATGCACTGCACGTACTCGGCGGGGTCCGCGTCCGGGGCGGAGCAGGCGGTGTCGTACGTCGACGCGCGAGCCAGCCAGCGCGGATCGGGCACCGGACGCGCGCCACCAGCCTCGATGACCGGCGACCCGGACCCCGCGGCGGTCGAGGACGCGGCCGCGAGCACGACGATTCCGAGCGCGAGCGCGCTGCGCGATGCGCGGACCATCGCGGTGTCGTGCCTCACCGACGCCCCACCCGCGCGCCGGCGAATGCCCGCGGCCCGCCCGAAACAGTCTCGATCTCGCGAAACTCTCGTCCCGCGCATCACGAGACCGGTCCACTCGTCCGCGATGTCATCGAGGGCGCTTGCGAAGAAAAAAAAAACGAACAAAAATCAGAGTAAATCATTCCCGCGTCCTACGCCACTTCCCACGTTCGCTCGGCGTGGAACGCCTCCGGCCTCCCCTTCGCGACCCACTTGGTGACGTCCCGCATGACCCGCCCCAGCCTGACGCGGTCGATGGGCTTGCCCAGGAACCCGTCCATGCCCGCGTCGCGGCACTCCTGGATCACCGACGCCGCGACGTCGGCGGTGAGCGCGAAGATTTTCGGTTTCGCGGCGCCGACCTCGCCGACCTCGCGGCCGAGGATGGCGCGCGCGGCTTCCACCCCGTCCATCACGGGCATCTGCAGGTCCATGAGCACCACGTCGAAGGGTTCGCCGCGCTCGGCGTGCTCGACGAACCGCGCGACGGCTTGTTCGCCGTCGCCCGCCACCGCGCAGAAAAAACCAAGCGCGTGCAAAATCTTCGTCGCCACTTTTTGGTTCACCGCGTTGTCCTCCGCGAGCAATACGCGCACGCGCCGCTTCGCCTCGGGATCCAAATCCGAAACCTCCGTCTCGTCCGCGCGCGTCTCCAGCGCAGCGAGGTTCACCAGCGAACCGCGTTTCTGGAGCGACCCGAATTTACCGCCGCGAGGAGGGGAGGTCTTCGAGCCGAAGCCGAGATCCGCCGGCTGAGATCCGACGGCGAAATTTCGCGGACTCGAAGGCGTAAGGGCCCGTACGCCCTCCGTCGCGACGTCGCCGTCTGTAACGCCGAAACCGCTCGCGCCGCCTTCGCAAACGCGGGCGTGCTTCGCATCCCACCGCGCGTTCGCGGTGGCGTTCGCGGCGTCTCCGGTGTGCCGCTCTTTAAGCCCCTCGACCCAGCGCTGGAACTTGCCGTTCACGAGCGGTTTCGTGACGATGGAGACTTCGCCCGGAATCCCGACGTCACACGCGGTGGGCGCAAACGTCAGCACGAGCACGCTCGGAGGCGACGTCGCGGAAAACGCGCCGGCGTCGTTTTCATTCGCCTTCTCGCGCTCCGCGCGCAGCGCGCCGACAAACTCGTCGCACGCGTCCAGCAGTCTCGACTCGACGCGAGCGTGAGCGCTCGCGTCGTTTTCCATCACCATCGTCTCGCAGGAGAAGAGATCCGGAGCGAACGCCGAGCGCGGCGCGAACTCGCGGTCGACGAGAATCGCCGCCGGCGGTTCGTCCCCGAAAAAAAAGCGCAGAGGCTCGCCGCGCGCGGCGGCGCCGACGAGCTCCGCCGTCTCCTCCGGGGACGGGAAGTTGGTCTCGAGCCCCGCGCCGGAGATGAAGAAGTCCGCGGAGTGGCAGAACGACGCGCACGTCGAGATGACGTCCACTCTGCGTCCGCGCAGGATGCCGCTGGAAGGCTCGAGGCCCTCCAGGCTCCGGCGGCCGTCGAACGAACCCGACGAAAGCGTCCGCGTCATCTCCCGGCTGTTTTTCGATTTGCCCCGCGCGTTTTTCGGCTGCGCGTCCCGCCGGCGGAGCCGCACGACGAATGCGAACCTCGAGCCCTTCCCCCTGCCCTCGCTCGTGGCCGCCATGTCGCCGCCCATCAGACGCACGAGACGCATGCTGATCACGAGCCCGAGCCCGGTGCCGCCCTCCCGACGCGTGCGCGACTTGTTCACCTGCTCAAACGCCGTGAACAGCGACGCGCGGTCGCGCGGCGAGAGGCCCGCGCCCGTGTCCGTAACCTCGAAGAGCAGACGCACGTGCGAGTCGTCGTCTTCCTCCTTCGACGCGCCTCCGCTCGCGTGCGGGTGATGCGTCGAGTGCGTTCGAGCGCGTGAGTCTCGCGCGACGTCGGGGACGCGTTCCTCGCGTTCCAAAGCGTCTCCGCGCGAGCCGAACGATCGCCGCGATTTCGTCGAGCGCCGATCCTCCTCCGGCGACGCAGCGTCGTCCCCCGCCGACCGCTCCATCGCGCGTCGTCCCCGTTTCCCCGCGTCGCCTCCTCGCGTCGCCGTCGAGGCGTACAGCACGTCTCGCGAGTCTTCGTGCTCCTCCAGCGCGCGCACGCGGAGCACGACGCTCCCGCGCTCGGGCGTGAACTTCACGGCGTTGCTGATGAGGTTGGTCACCACCTGCCGCAGCCGCGCTTCGTCGCCGACCAGCCCCCACGGGACCGAGTCGTCGATGGAGTAGTTGAGCACGAGCTCCTTGGCGTTCGCCTTGATGCTCTGCATCTCGAAGCTCAGGTCCACGCAGTTCTCCAGCACGAACGGCCTGTGCTCCAGCGTGAGCTTATCCGCCTCGATCTTGGAGAAGTCCAAAACGTCGTTCACGATGGACAGCAGTGTCTTGCCCGCGCGCGTCACCATGTCGATGAGCTCCACCTGGTCGCCGGTCAGACCCTCCGTGATCTCGCCCAAAAGCTCGCTCCCGGCGATGATGGCGTTGAGCGGCGTGCGAATCTCGTGGCTGGTGTTGGCGAGGAAGCTGGACTTGGCCTCCACAGCGGCGTCCGACCGCGCCTTCGCGTTCATGAGCATTCGCCGCGATTCGTGCTCCTCGGTCACGTCGCGCACGTGCACGAGCGTCGCGGGGCATCCCAGCGCGTCCATGGGCACGTTCGTGAACGAGAGCTCGACGCGGCGGCGGCCGTCGACGAAGTCGGCGTCGATCTCGACCGGTGCCATCGGAGTCGCCGGCGCGCACTTCCTGAGTCGTTCCGAAGTCGTTCCTAAGTCTTCGCGCACGCGTCCACCGCTTTCACCGGAAACGGACTCACCCTCCGTGTCCATCGGAATCGACTTGGTGGACGCGGAGCGCGCGAGGCTCTGCGACGGAGTGCTCACGGAGTGCTCTCGCGATTGCTCTTGGGATCTTCGCGCCTTGCCCTGCATCAGCGCCTCCGTGTTCTCGCACACCTCGCCGTGCTCGCCTGCGCGGCGGGAGCGACGGCGCGCCGCGTCTTTCGCCAGGAGCGCCGAGACGCGTTTCAGCGTCGCGGCGGTCTCGGGAGGCCCCGGGAACGCGCGGACCAGGTCCAGGCCCTCCACTCCCCGGGGGACGCGCGGGACGAACGACTCCTCCGAGGGGTTCCTGAACATGCGGGGAATCGGCGACGGCGGCGGCGGCGGCTCCGTCCCCGTCGCGCGGCGCGTTTCCCCCCATTTCTGGTTTCTAACGTCAACGTAGTTGACGTCCGCGCGCAGCATCCGCTTGGCCGCCGCGTTCGCGAACACCACCGTGTTCGTCGCGCCGGGAAGGCCCGGCTCGAATCTGCCGAAATCTGCCGAAATCTCAACTCTCGTCGGCGCGTCGCGGAGCATCTCCGTCGCCATGTACTCGTCCACCGAGTCAAAGACGCCGAGCGTTAGCTCTTCCCGCTCTTCTTTTCCTTTATCTTTTTCTTTGCCCGCGGAGTAGTGCTCCAGCAGCAGCACGCCCTCGCGCACGGTATCGATGGCGGCGCCGAGCCACGTGCCGAAGGACGGCCGCGCGAGGTGCGTCGCGACGGTCTGCGCGACGGCTCTTAAACGCCTCGCGGCGGCTTCGTCAAAGAATTTCTCATCCAGATGCGGCTCAAAGTCGATGAGGCAGAGCGCGCCGAGCACGACGTCGTCCACCACGAGCGGCGCGCCGGCGTAGAACCGCACGCCGGGGTCACCCGTGACGATCGGGTTGTCTTTGAATTTTTCGTCCGCCGTCGCGTCGCGCACCACTAAAACTTTGCGCTCGATGCACAGCGTGGTCCACGCGCAGAAGCTCTCGGCCCTTCCTGTTTGCGTCGCGTCAAAGTTCTTGCGCGCCTTGAACCACTGCCGGCGCTCGTCCACGAGCGAGACCAGCGCGACGGGCACGTCGAACATCTCCGCGCACATGCTCACCAGCGCGTCCAGCGTGTCGTCGGGCGCGGTGTCCAGCACGAACTTGGAACGGAGCGTCGCCAGGCGAGCGGCCTCGTCCACGGGCTAGAAGAAGATTCGATCAAAAGCGAAATGTCGCGTCGTTCCGGAACGATTACGGGGGGGCGAGCGCGCGTTCGTGTGGCGCGTGGCATGTGGCGAGCGGGGCGAGTCGCCGCGTTAGGGGGGGCGCGGCGGGGGTGAGGGAAGGGACGGGCGGGCGGTCAGAAGGTTGCTCGCGACACACGTCGCGAAGTGCGCGGGCTCGAAGGGGGACGCGCCGCGCGCTCGATGCGTGGATGCGCGCGCCCGACCGCCCCGGCTCGGGCGTTCGCGAGGGGCGTGTTGAAAGATTTCTGACAAAATGCATCAACAAGACACGCACCAGGGGCGCGCCCACATATCTTCCGCCCGCGTCGAACGGGTTGACGATGTATCCGCTTCGCCTGATATCCTCGTCCGTGAGGATGACCGGCTTTTGCGAGTCCGACATCGCGGTCCCGGGACTGGCTCCGGGAGCGCGAACGGATTGACATGACCGCCCGAGCCACAGGATAAAGAGGTTCTCCAGTTGGGCCAATCATAAGACAGCATAAACGTATCGCCGAGTCAGCGCGCGGGAAAACTGCGATGTCAGCAAAATGGCAAGCATGCTTTTTCCGTCGGGGTTTCGGCGATGAGGGGATTGGTTTTCCCCGAGTCCCCCGCAGATGCAGCCGCGCCTCGGGGTGGCAGTCGCGTCCGTCCTCGTCGCCGTCCTCGCCGCGCTCGTGCGTCCCCGCCCGGTGCCCTCTCCCGACCCGCCCTCCCCTCGCGCGATGGCGGACGCCCTCGAGCTCCGCGCCGAGCCCCTCTCCGTGGAGAAGCACCTCATCCTCGGGTGCTCCCCCCTCGCCGGGATCTACGGGTCCATCCCCGAGTCCCAGGCGTTCGACACGGTGAAGACCGCGCTCGAGCTCGGGTTCCGCGACTTCGACACCGCGCCGCACTACGGGCTCGGGCTGAGCGAGCGCAGGCTCGGCGCCGCCCTCGAGAAGCACGCCGGGGAGACGCCGGACGTTCGTGTGTGGAGCAAAGTCGGCCGCGTGATGAAACCCCACGCGGAGGTCACCGAGAGCGACCGCGCGGAAGGGAAGGTGGAGGAGGGGAACATGCCCGGGCACCCCGGGTGTATCTTCCCGGACGCACCAAAGGACGTGACGCCCGTGCTGGACTACTCCGCGGAGGGCGTGCGGAGGTCGCACGCGGACTCGCAAAGGCGATTAGGCTCTTCGCGAAAAATCTTCGGCTTGCGAGTGCACGACGCGGAAGATGCGACGCGCTACGCCGCCGCGTCTGAACCGGTGACCGGCGGCGTGGACGCGCTGGTGGAGATGCGCGAGTCGGGGAGCATCGAGGCGGTCTCGTTAGGCATGAACGACCCGACGTACGTAAAGCGCATGTTGCTTGAAAAGCCGAACGGAACCTTCGACAGCGTCATGTCCGCCGGCGCCTGGAACCTCATCGACCAGGACGGTTTAGAGTTGATGCTTCTGTGCCAGTCGCGCGGTGTGAAGATCCACAACGCGGGCATCTTCGCGAGCGGGCTTCTGGTGGGCGGGGACCACTACAAGTACGAGAAAGCGCCTGCGGAAATCATCGCGCGCCGAGAAAAGTGGGCGGCGCTCGCGGAAAAACACGGCGTGCCCCTCCCCGCGGCGGCCATCGCGTTCGCGCTCGCGCCGGCGGTGGTTGAGAAAGCCGCGGTGGGGGTGAAATCCGCAAACGAGGTGCGCGCGAACGTTTTGTGGCTGGAAGCGGCCGCGAACGTCCCGAAGCGGCTGTGGGAGGACGCGAAGGCGCAGGGGCTGCTCGCGGCGGACGTGCCCACACCGGGGGGCGAGTGAGGGAGGGAGAAGAGAGGCGAGTGATAGGCGCGCGAGTACGTCGTGTTATTACACGTGTGAAACGCGCGCGGAAAACGCAACTGCCTTTGACGTGAAAAACCGCGACACGCGAGCGGACGCGACGGCGTGGAACTGTCCGACACGTCACACACTGCGCATCGAAAGGTGCACGTGTTGAACGATTTGAGTCGTCTATCCGAAGTGCTTCTTGTCGTCGCTTACTTCTTCATGGAATCCACGACGGCGGCGGTGGACTGGGAGAACTCGACCATCACGCTGCGGGGAGGGACGAGGGGGCGTCCAGGGGGAGGGCGCGTCAGGAGCGGGGTCGCGGCGCGAGAGAGAGGACCGCGTTCGCGGTGATGTTAGAAAAAAATCTCTTCGTCGTACGAAACGAAAGAGAACGTTTTTGCTGTTTTCGTCGCACGTACCAGGGGACGTCGCCGACGACCTCGGGGAGGTGGCCGGGGGGAATGAGGTAGGACTCGCCCGCGTTGACGGTGGCGGTGGTGCCGTCGTCGTAGTGGACCTTCATGGTGCCGCTCTTGAGGAAGCCGAAGTGGTTCGCGGGGCACGACTTGGGGCATCCGGGAAGAAGAGGGGACACGGATTCCACCCAGTTGAACCCGGGGTTCAGGGTGATCTCCATGGACGTCTTGTCGCCGACGTTCACGACGTTGGCGGTGGCGAGGCCCATTTCCTTCTTGGTGCCGGTGGCGTAGTCGAGGACGGTCATGTTGCTGTTGGAGTGTGGTGGTCTGCGCGGGTGCGAATGCCGCGCGTTCCGAAAACAGAGTGCATAACGTGAGTGCATAACGTTACGCCTGTGTGGTAACGCACATAAAACGTTTGCGTACCTTGAATACACGTCGCAGATTTGAGTTCGCCGTCCCGCGCTTCGCGCAGGTCGCGCGGAACGAGCCTCGGTCCTCTACCCCGCGGGCCTCGCTGGTGACATCCGCCACCTCGCCACCTCGACGGTGTGTCGGTCGCGCTCGAAATGGATGGCCGTGTTGAGCGACGCTCTCGCCGTGCGGAACTTCGCACGTTCGCATCACAGGAGACGGAAAGAAACGGCCGCGTCGCGCGTCAAATTTTTTGCCCGCTCGGGAAAAACCAAAACTCGCCGGCGCGTCGCGCACACGCCCCGGCGCCTGTCGGAGGCATGGCTTCCGCCCCCGCCCCCCGACGGGGATGGGCGGAAACGCTTCGCGTGGTCGTCCCCGCGCTTTTGTCACTGCTGGTCGCGATCCTGCGCGGCGAGGTGGCGCGCCGCGTGCGCGCGAACCTGACGGTGTCGCGCCATCCGAAGGAGGGCGGCGGCGGCGGGGGCCATCGAGGGAGCAACAACCGCACGCGCGCGGACGACGGCGTGGTGTACGTTGACGGGAGCGTCAACAGAGGCGTCGCGGGTGTGGGTATTTGGTACGGCGCGGGGCACCACCTGAACTACGCCGCCGCGATTCCAGACTCGGCCGCGGATAACAACGTCGCGGAGCTCGTCGCCGTGTTCGTGGCTCTCATTCGGCACCCACGAGACGCGCGTTTGGCGATACACACCGACTCGCGCGCGTGCATGACGACGCTCGAGTCTTTGGCGTCCGGCGCGAAGACGAAGGACCTCGCACGGCGCGACCCCGCTCTGAGGGCGTTGCTCGACGCGCTGCTTTGCGTGCTGTTCTGGCGCGAGAACCGAACGGTGATCCACAAGATCAAGGCGCACGCGGGGCATAAACCGAACGAACGCGCCGACCAGCTGGCGAGCCTCGGCGCGAACTCGGGATTTGTATTAGAGATCCCCGGGTTCGGGGACGGGCGTACAAACGGAAGGTCTGAAAAACGGCGATCGAAAAACGTACGCGCGCGCAGCGCGGGGAGGTTCCCCGGGCGCGAAATGAAATCGGCGCTCACGCGGTTCCTCAATCGCGAGCCCGGCGTCGGCTCGGGCGCCATCGGCGACGATCACGACGCTTTCGTCGCCAAGAAGGCGCACGGAAAAAAGCCGAACCCGCACGGTTTATCGCCCAAATACAAAGGCCCGCTTGTTGTCCCGCGCCCCTTGGATGACAGCACGGCGCTCACGCGCGCGCTCGCGGTGGACTGCGAGATGGTCGGTGTCGGCCCGGACGGCGAAAAAAGCGTCCTGGCGCAGGTGAGCGTCGTGAACGAGAGCGGGAACGTGGTGTACACTTCGTACGCTTCGACGAGTAAAAAAGTCACAGATTACCGCACGCGCGTCTCTGGGATTTTGCCGCGGCACATGGAGGATGCGCCGCCGTTCGCGACGGTGCGCGCTGAGGTCAAGCGGTTAATCGAGGGGCGTGTGGTGGTGGGGCACGCGCTGGAGAACGACTTCGACGCGCTGCAGCTGAAACATCCCCCGGAGCTGGTCCGGGACACGGCGCACTGGCGCCCGTTCCTGCGGATGGGGCGGTTCTCGAAGCGGCTGAGGCACCTCGCGCGCGACCACTGCGGGTTGAAGATCCAGGGCGGGTCGCACGACCCCGCCGAGGACGCGCGCGCGGCGATGTACCTGTACCTCAAGTACAAGGAGAACTGGGAGGGGCAGGTCTGGGCGACGCGGCAGGGAAGAGACGGGCGAGGGCGCATCTACCACTATTAGGCGTATTAGTGACAAAGTAGGACTATTATGAACTAACGCGGGCTAGAGCTACGGGAGAGTATCGATTTTGCGCGCCTCGCGACGCTTAGCGAGACGAACGACCGTTTAACTTGAACGGAGGTGACATCCATGGCTTATCCAATATCTTCCGTCCGTCAGTCCACCTGTTCCATCCCCCCGTCCACTAACCCCAACGCCTCCATGCCCTGGCTCATCAGCCCGTCGTGGTCGTCGAACTCGCCGCCGTTAAGGTCGACGTCGCGCGACGCGCGCACGTCGGCGTCTTCGCCGTACTGCACGGCGCTGTCCACGGTGTACAGGATGAACGCCAGCGAGTCTTCGTCCGAGATGTCCAGCGGGTGGAACGACACCATGGAGTAGTCGTCCAGCAGACGCGCGATCTGGTCGTTTAGTTTCCGGTACTTGGGACGCATGCGGTCGTGCAGCTCGCCCGCCAAAGTCTCGTGGTCGGGGATCAAGTACGGCTCCAGCTTCGATTTGTCGTCGAGCAGGTCCACCTTGCTCATGACGTTGACGTGCGGGAGCTCCAGGTTCATCATCGCGGCCTGGCACTGCATGCACCCCGCGATGAGCTTCGCGCCGTCCGTGATGAACTGGCTGTCCAGCATGTACACCGCCACCAGGCGCCAGCCCCACTGCTGCATCTGGTCCACGAACGAGCGGAACGCGGAGTGGTGCGAGTAGAGCTCGATCTGGCCGGGGCAATCGAAGATCACGCAGTCGTCGTCGCCGAACCCCTCCAGCGCCTCCGCGAGCCAGTCGTCCAGGCTGTCCTCTAGGTATTCCATGCAGTACAGCAACGCGCCGTTGGGCCCGAGGTTCATCTCCTCCATGACGTCCGCGAGCGAGATGAGCTCCCGGATGTCCGCGGCGACGGGGTAGGCGAATTCGTCGGCGGCGGGGTCGAGATTGATGATGTGCACCGTGCGCCCGATGCTCTGGCAGTGCGAGTGGATGTTGTAGCAGTACGTGGACTTACCGCTCCCCGCGGGCCCGATCACGAGCTGCGCGCATGGCGCCATCGCGCACGCACGCGCTGAACTCGAACGCGGTGCCCGTCGCAGTGCGCCCCCGAGGGCAGCGGCGGGCGCGAAAAGCGCCCTCCTTCGAGATGCGCGTCCGAAAACGACTGCGACCGCGAATTTGGCCGCGTCGCGGACGCAACATCAGGCGAGTCGCGGAGTGCGCGTCGCGCGAACGAGAACGTCTAACAGACACACGACACTCGTGATGCGTATACAGAATCGAAACCTCTTCAGATGCGTTCCTTCCTCTTCCGCCCCGTGTACTTGCTGTCGCGCGCGGTGTCCTTCCCGCGGTTCCGCGCCTGCTCCTTCTTCTTCTTGATCCACGCCACGCCCTTGCCCTCGGGGTGCCGCTTCGACCCGACGAACACCGTGCGCGCGTGTTTCCCGTTGCCCTTCTTCAGCCTTTTGTTCGAGCCCCCGCTCCGCCCGTCCACGCGCACTTCGCCCTTATCGTAATCGGCATCAATCTCGGTCCCGTCGCCGCTCCGGGGCGTCGGCAGCGTCTCGGGCGGGCCCGCGGCGAGCACGAGGAAATACTTCTTCGCGCGCGTCGAGTTTGGGTAGTCCACCACTAATCCGCCGCTGAATCCCACGCGCAACGCGGCGGTGGTGATCATCTCCGCCTGCTTCGCGCCGTCAGGGTAGAACTGGAGCACCGCCTTGGCACCGCGCCTGAGACACCGGTACAGCTGCGTGAAGAACGCCTTCAGTCGGCGTCTCGGCTCGTGCGCGGAGTTGTCGGCGTTGCACAGCCACTGCACGGCGGAGATGGAGATGGCGCCGTCGAAGACGCCCGGGCGGAAAGGGCAGCCGTGCCCCATGTCGTAGTGGATGAGACCGCCCTCCACCTCGCGCTCCTGCGCGACTTCAAGCATGCTCTTGGAGATGTCCGTGCCGATCCACTCGTGGCCGAGCTCGGTGAGCCGGTCGCCGGACAAACCGGAGCCGCACCCGACGTCCAGCAGCAGACGCGGGACGCCGTCGCGAGGAAAGTTCAGGAGCTCCACCGCGCGTTCCGTGAGCCGGTCCTGAATCTCGATGACACGCGAAGACGCGGTGTACTTGCGAGCCTCGGTGTCATTGTAGAACTCCTGGGGAGGGGCCGTGAGCTCGGGGCGGCTCATGGCGGGGGTTGCGGCGCGACACGAGCTCGCGTGGAGGCGGGGGAGCGCGCGCCGAGGTGAAGTGGGCGGCGGCGGCGGCGTTCCGAAACCAATGCCCTTTTTCTCCTCGAAATTTCCGCTGCGCAACCCTGAAGTCAAATTTCGCCCGACACTCGAGTGCGACGCGCGCCCGGGGCTGACGCGCACGAACGCGCGCGGGTTCTGATCGTTTCTTTGGTGTCGTCTGGTGTCCTCGTCGTCGTCACGCGCGGCGCGGCAGGATGGCGCTCGACGTCGAGGCCTCCGACGTGGTTCGCATCGTGCTGCAGTTCTGCAAGGAAAACAACCTGACGCAGACGTACGCCGCGCTGGCGGAGGAGACGCAGTGCACGCTGAACACCGTGGACAGCGTCGAGGGGTTCTTGGGCGACATCCGCAACGGGCGATGGGATCTTGTGCTCCCACAGGTGGCGACCATGCGTCTGCCCAAGCGCAAGCTCGAGGACCTGTACGAGCAGGTGGCGGTGGAGACGATGGAATCGAACGAGGTGGATGCCGCGCGAGCGCTGCTTCGCGAATCGGTCACCATGACGACCATGCGCGCCGAGCAGCCCGAGCGCCACGCGCGTCTGGAACGCGCGCTGGAACGCGCTGAAGCCCAGCGCCTGGACAAAGCGAGTGCGTACCCCGACGGCTCATCCCGGGAAAAGAGACGGAACGCGGTGGCGCGCGCGCTGGAAACAGAGGTTTCGGCGGTGCCGCCGTCAAGACTGCTGGCGCTCATGGGGCAGGCTTTAAAGTGGCAGAAGCATCGCGGTTCGTTGAAGCCCGGTGAGGCGTTCGACGTGTTCCGGGGCGAGGCGCGTTTGGTGGTGGACGAGGAGGAGCGCTACCCGACGGACCTGAGCGTAATAATCGAGCTGGGCAAGAAGAACCACGCGGAGGCGGTGGCGGCGTCTCCGGATGGCAAAAGCGTCGCGGTGGGCTCCTCGGACGGCTTCGTGGAGCTGTACGACTGGGACACGGGTAAGCTCCGGATGGATCTTTCGTACCAAGCCGAATCGTTGCTCATGATGCACGACGACGCCGTCCTCGCGGTGGCCTTCTCGCTGGACGGCGACATGCTCGCATCGGGCTCGCGCGACGGCAAGATAAAGGTGTGGCGCGTCTCCACGGGCGCGTGCCTGCGCAAGTTTGACCGCGCGCACGCCGAGGGCGTGACGTGCGTTTCGTTTTCGCGAGACGGGAGCAAAGTGCTCTCGGGGTCCTTCGACGGCGTCGTCAAGATCCACGGCTTGAAGTCCGGCAAGACGCTGAAGGAGATGCGCGGGCACACCAGCTTCGTCAACGACGCGATCTTCACAGACGACGACGCCCTGGTCGTCAGCGGAGGCTCCGACGGGGACGTGCGCGTCTGGGACGCGCGAACCGCCGAGGAACGCCGCGCGTTTAAGCCGCCGCAACCGGCGTCGGCGCGCGCGTCGGGCGCCGCCGCGCCCGTCGCGCGCGTCGTCGCATTCTCCGACGCGCGCGTGTTGGTCGTGCCGAGGCACGGCGACGCCGCGCACGTCGTGGACGTCACGGACGGAAGCGTCCAGCGCGCGTTCGCGGTGGAGGAGCTGGGAGCCGGAGGCTCCCTCGCCGGAGACGAAGCTTTGCACGCGAAACGGCTGGTGAGCGGCGCGGTTTCGCCCAAGGGCGATTTCGTGTATCTGCTGGGCGGCGACGGGACGGTGCACTGCTTCGCCGCCGTCTCCGGCAAGCGCGAGCACGCGCTGGACACGCGCGCGCCGGACGCGCTCGGGCTGTGCCACCACCCGAAGCAGAACGTGCTCGCGACGTTCGCCGCCGCGGGGGGGGTCAAGTTGTGGAGAGCGTGAGGGCGGAGCGTGTGATGACTCACTGAAATAGGGTCAGCCCTACAGTATATGAACGCCGTCGCTTTTTATACATCCACCGACGTGAAAGTCACGATTCGAGAAAAGAGCTACTGATGCGCGGCACGCATCAGTAAAGCGCGACGCGTCGGCGATGCCGCGTAGTCGCAAGCACCAGGCCCCTCGGGGGGGTCTGAACGGATACGTGGCGTGGAACAGGAGCCACCTGGTCCGCTCGTTCCTCGGCCTTCCCGTCCCACCCAAGGAGTTTAGACATCCCGATTTCGCCGAGGCATTCGCGAAGGTCGACGCCCGAAATAACAACGCCGAGGTTTCGGGCAAGGTCAAGGTCAACGTCGAGTCGAGCGATGCGGGCGACGACGAAGACAAGCTGCGAAGTCGGGAGGTCTTTGATCCGGTCGTCTATCACAACTCCGACGTCTTTACCCCGCAAGTCGTGGCCATCGAGGGTGACAATTCCATCTTCAGTTTCGGGACCCTTGAGGATTGGTGGTTCCAGCTGGTGCACGAGGCGTCGTGGCCGACACTCATCGGAGGAGAGATAATGCTCGAGTGCATGGTGATCTTCACGTGCGGCTGCCTGCTCACCATCGCGAAGACGCTCGAAGGGGCCGACGTAACGACGGGGGACTTCAAGGACAACCTCCTTCTGGCGCTGACTACGGTCCGCCTGTCAACAGACAAAATCTTTGGTTGGCAGCCGACGACTGCGAGTTCCCCGCTGGAGGTGTGCGTGCTGGCACTGTACGGCTGGACGCACTGGCTTCTGCTGAGCATAGCCTCAGCACTCATCGTGGCGCGGGCGCTTCGACCGGCTCGGTCCGGATTGTTCTCGCCGGATTGCGTGGTCAACGACGACTCCGTGCAGGTCAGGTTCATGGTCCTTCGCAACCAGATGCAAACCGGAATGGGATTCCTGTACAACATGGAGTTCACCATGCAGGGCATGACCGTCGGCGGGCAGACGGTGGACATGCCCTTGCTTCGCGACAAGTACGCCCTGTGGCGAAACGGCAATAACATCATCACCTTGCGACACAGCGTGAAGGATGAAAAATCGCCGTTCAACGAGGGATACCCCGGCGGTAAACAGAAGGTGAGGGACATTTTCGTGACACTCAGCGCGCAGGACATGGACGGAAACTCGGTGCTGATGTCGGCCATATTCCTGGATCCGGAGTTGATGGACCCGATCGTGGAAAAGAGGCTGCGGCCGTTCAGCCGGATCCTGCACAACCACAAGTTTGTCGACATGTACCGAGTCGCGAGGCATCCAGAGACGGGTCAGATGGCGACGGCGGACCCAAAGTTCGTCTGCAACCTGGACAACTTCATCAAGACGGCGCCCATCAAGGAGGGTGAACCGGGGTACATCATGTCGGCACCGGATAACGCCGACAAATGAAGGCACTCTGCGCAGTGTCGAGTTAGCTTCTGCTTCTGTTATTGATAACGGACCATACAATGTAGCCTTGGTGAGCTCGGCGATCTTCTCGTCGATGAGCTCCACCACCCTGCCCGACGACGTGTACATCGTACGCGTACATGTGCAAAAAATACAACTGTCGCCTCGAATGCGGTCGATCTCCCGACTGTTCTCTCGGGCGGACCGCGGCCTCGATTCGCCGAAACCGTGTCCTGAGCGCCACACCTCGTGGCGCACCGCGGCGTCAGCACCTCGGCGACTCGAGCGTTCGACTCGTGCGCATCGCCGCACTCGAGCGCGGTCCCTCGTCGGCTCGTCCTCGGCCTCCGTCGCGTCCTCGGGGCGGGCGTCTTCGCGCCTTCCCGAATCTGGCGGTCGAGTCATCGTCACCATGGGATCCTTCGAAGAGGCGAGCCGGCGCGCGCGCCTGAACAAGGCGCAGCAGTGGATCAAGAAGCGGTCGCAGCACGAGAAGACCGCGATGGTGGTCGGCCTGTGCGTGTTCGTGCTGCTCACCCTGAAGCTCGTGATCGAGGACCACGACTCGCTGTTCCTCATGGCCGAGGCTGTGCATTTCCTGGGGATCGGCGTGCTCGGGTACAAGCTGGTGCTCACGAAAAACTGCTCCGGACTGTCCTTGCGGTCGCAGGACCTCACCGCGATCTTCCTCGGGATCCGCCTTTACTGCAGTGCGATGATGGAAGGGGACTGGCACACGCTGCTCGACGCGCTGACGCTCGCGGCGACGCTGTGGATCTGCTACGCCATGCGCTTCACCGAGTTAAAGCACTCGTACACAAAGGGACTGGACACGCTTCCGGTTTCGTGGGTGCTCGGTCCGTGCGCCGTCGCGGCGCTCATCGCGCATCCCACGACCACACACATGTTCGTGAACCGGTTCCTGTGGGCGACGTGCGTGTACGTAGAGGCGGTGTCCGTGCTCCCGCAGCTCAGGATGATGCAGCGCGCCAAGGTGGTGGAACGCTTCACCGCAAACTACGTCTTCGCGCTCGGCGTCGCGCGTTTCCTCTCCTGCGCGCACTGGGTGCTTCAGATGTTCGACGGGCAGTCGTACCTCGCCACCGCCATCGGAAGCGGCCTGTGGCCCGTCATGGTGCTGCTCAGCGAGGTGGTGCAGACGTTCATCCTCGCGGACTTCTGCTACTACTACGTGCTCTCCACGGCGGAGGGGGGGTCGGTCGTCAGGCTGCCCGCGGACGTCGTCTGAGAGACGAAAAAAAAAAGCGCGCGGAGGAGGGACGGAGCGGAAACACGCGCGCAGCGCGCCCTTTTTTTTTGCATAACTCTACACCACCTTTTCGCATAACTCTACACCACCTTCTCGCACGCGATCACGTTCAACTTTGCCCGCGGCGCGATGGTCGAAAGGATCAGCGCCACCGTGCCCGCGTACTGCACGGGCGCGCCGTTTATCTCGACGAGCGTCGCCGACTCGATCCGCCGCCACTCGCCGCCGTTCGCGTCGCCCATGCCGGCGCTGCCGACCGCCGCCACCAGCGCCGCGTGCAGCGGCGACATCGTGGGGTTGTACGCTGCGGACTCCACAGAGCGCCCGGTGTGCACGACGCCGTCGCTGTCCACCAGCGCCAAGCCGGCGGGCGAATCGCTGTACGGAGCGTACGCTTTGTTCGCCTCCGCCAGCGCGAGCGCCGCGGCGGCGCCGTCGAGCTCCGTCGCGCCGCTCGCTTCGGGAATCGAACCCGGCGCGAACCGGAGTTTGTTATGCCTCTCTTCCAGCATCAGAGGCAGGGAGTCGTCGTGCGTCAGGTCCAGCGGCCCGAACGAGTGCGGCAGCAGGTCGCACAGCGGTAACACGAGGTGTCTTCTTTGTCGTTCTTTGTCGTTTGGATCGGGGATGATGACGTTTATCGACGCGGCGCCTCTTAACTCGTTCATGAACTGCCGGCAGTGTCCGCACGGCGCGGCGGTGGTGGCGATCGCCTCCAGCGCGCGTTCGCCGGCGCGCATCGCGGTGACCACCGCGAACTGCTCCGCGTGTATGCTCGCGTTTAAAGGGAGCCCGGGGAGCTCCACGTTCACACCCAGGTACACCGCGCCCGACGCGCCCAGCGCCGCCGCGCCGACGTGGAACTTGGACGTCGGGGGAATCGCCAGCTTCTGCGCCTCGCGCACGAACTCGGGGAGGAGGTCCTGCGCGTCCAGGCCCCGCTGCGCCGCGAGCGCGAGGACGCGCTCGGCGGAAATCACGAAGTGGTCCGTCGCGGTGGCGCGCGCGACGGCCTCGAGGACGAACGCGCACGGGTCCGCGGGGGGGGCGGGGTCCGCGAGGTCCGCGGCGGAGGCTCTCGGTCGAGACGAACAGCCCGATTTCGAAACCCGGGACGACCACCGGCGGTGCCTCGCGAGGGGCGGCGACGGTGTCCGAGCGACCGACGCCATCGACATCGGGGATGGGCGTCCACGCGCCGCCTTCGCGGGAACTCCACCTGAACCGCCTCGTGCGCGGCAGCGTCGAATGCGCGCCTCGTGCAGGACTCGCGAAACATCGTGTATTTTTTTGTTTCAAACTTGGGCACCCCGCAGACGGCAGCCGAGAATATTGTCTCGGACTTCGAGCCGGCCTCACACCGCGCACGCGCAGCCCCGGAGTGGTTCTGTCGTGGGCGAGGAGGCACGAGGGTGTGTTCTTGGCGTCCGCGCGAAACGGGGAGAGGGTCGTCCGCGCGTTCGTCTCGAGATGGGCGCGCCTCGCGCGGGTGCCTCGCGCGACAGACCCGCGATGGGCGTGTTCCGTCGCGCGGCGCCCATGGTCGGCGCGCTGTTCTTCCTCGCCACGCTGGCGCTGGTCGCGGTGTTCGACTCCGAGGTGCGCCTGGACACGCGGTGCCAGACCGCGTCGTGGCGCCTGCGCTCGGCGGCCACCAAGGGCCAGCTCCGGGGCGGACGCCGCGCCGTCGACGCGGCCCTCGCGGAGATGGGGTGCCTTCCCGATGCGCGCGCCGCGGTGGTGCTCGAGATCGCCGCCGGCCGCGACGCGGCGGCGGCGGCGCGCGACGGCGCGCGGACCGCGGCGCCGTCCGTGCTGGTGGACCCCCACGCGAGGGCGGCGGGCACCAAGTCGAGCGCGAACGTCCCGCGCGAGATCGCGCGCGCGGCGGCGGAGAAGCACGAGGAGAACGTGCGGCGCTCGGGCGAAGCGACGCGCGCCGACGTGGAAAAAAAAAAAGTGGAGAAGAAACGTATAGCGGACGCGCTTCGTTTGTCCACGGCGCGCGCCTGGGAGGATTTCCGGACGCTCGTGGGGAACGCCTCGGACGCGGAGCTGGTGGCGTACCCGGAAACGCCGCTTTTGTCGCCGTTCCCGAAGCAAACCGGACCGCCGGACAAACAAACGGGCACGTGGGACGAGTGCGGGTCCTGCGACGCGTGCGTCGTCGGAGAAGAGATTGTCGTCCCTCCCTCCTCGACGCCGTCGACGTCTTCGCGCGGCGACGGCGGCGGAAGACGCTCGACGCTGAGCGACGACCTTCCGACTGACCTTCTCGCCACTTCTTCGTCTGACGCGAACGCGAGCGTGAATGCGTCGGTCACGAACGACGGCGGTCCCCGATGCGGGACGTGCACGGGCTGCTCGACGGTTCTGCGCCCGCTGCGCCGCGCGACGCGGTTCGGTCCGTTCCGGTACACGAACGAGCCGGGCGCGACGGCGGCGTCGGTGTTCGAGGCGGAGTCGCCGCGCGCCGCGGGAGGCGCGGGCGTCGCCAAGACGCCCTGCTTCGCGAAGCGGTACGCGGACGGCCGGTCGTACAAGCAGGGAACGTGCGTCGTGAACCGCGACGACGAGCGACCGAACTCGGAAGAATCGGAATTCGCGTCGGAGGTTGAGCGGGACCTGGCGCGGAACCTGGCGGTTTCGCGGCTCGCCGAGCGGTGCGGCGTCGAGGACGTCTCCGTGCGTCAGTGGCGCGAGCGCGTGAAAACGGCGCACCCGCTGAGCGGCGAGAAGTTCGAGGGCGACGTCCTGTTCATGGACCTCGCTCCCGGCGTTTCGCTGGAGAGGCTGACGCGTTCGAACCCGGACGAGATTCATCTCGTCTCCGGAACGACGACGGCTCCGCCGGCGTCCGCGAGACTGGTGCACGACGCGTTGGCGGCGGTGGACGGCGGAAAGATTCTCCGCGCGGCGCTTTTCGATTTCCTCTTCGGGCAGTGCGACAGGCACGCGCAGAACGCGTTCGTTACCGTCGAGGGCGACTTTCTGTTCATCGACAACGACCAGAGCCTCGGCCGCGGGTGGAGACGGTGCGTGGCGAACTCGTTCCTCATCCCGGGAAGCGAGAAGTTCACCATCGCGCGCTTCGGCAACACGCACGTCAACGGCGACGAGCCGCCGAACAAACTCGCGAACAATCAAGTCACGCTCGATTACCGGTGCCACGCCGAGAACGGCGAGATTGGGTATAACTTCCCCGCCAAGTTCGCGGCGTGCGTGGAGTGGCTCGCGGAGTCATCGACGGTGGCGCAGGTGGAAGAGGAAATAGGCTTCCCCACCCGCGCGGACGCCGAGTTCGTCGTCGAGCGCGCGCGGAGTCTGAGGAAGCGCGGGTTCGAAGGCGCGCTGCGGCGCGCGCAATACGACGCGTCGCGCGAAAACGCCTCCGGCGCCGCGAAAAAAAAACAAACACACCGCGTGTTCGGGTGGCCCGAGCCCTGCTGCGCGCTTGTGGAGACGCGGGAGAGGGATACTGTGGTGGGGTACGAGTGCGCGAAGCAGACGACGCCCGCGTGCGACGGGGGGTACGACGCGTGCCAGGGTGCGCGCGACGCCGCGTTTTTCGAGGAGTCCGCGCAAATAGAGTAGACAAGATAGACTAGGTAGAGCTCGCGAACGCCGGGCCGTCTCAAACGAAAAGCCGCGACAGACGCGAGACGCGACATAAGCCTATCGCTACGGTCGCCTTTCTTCCGCGTCTTTCTTCCGTATTACATTCGGGTCTCTGCGGCGCGCGGCTCCCCGCGCGTTTTCCGTCTCGCCGGCCGCGCCTCGAAGCGTCCGCCGCCAGCGCGCGCGATATCGGCGGCGTACACCGGGATTGCTTCCCGTTTGAAGTACGCCGCGTCACGGCGCGCGCGGCGGGCGGCTGGGCGCTTCGGGCTCGGACGCGGCGACAAAAAAATTGTCGGCTCGCGAAACTCCGAAAACTCTCAGAGGAGTCTCTTGATGTCTCCCTCGATGGCGAGCGGGTTCACGGTGGGCGCGTACCTGTTCACCACCTTGCCCTGCTTGTCCACGAGGAACTTCCCGAAGTTCCACTTGACGTCGTTCCCGAGGAACGCCTCCGGCCCGGAGACCTTCTTCGCCTCCTTCAGGTACTTGAACAGGTCGGCGGCGCCGTCGCCGTTAATCTCCACCTTGTCCATCATCGGGAACGTCACGCCGTAGTTCTTGACGAACGCCTTGATCTGCTCGTTCGAGCCGCTCTCCTGCGCGCCGAACTGGTTGCAAGGAAACGCCAGAATCTCGAAGCCCTTCGACTTGTACTTACCGTACAACTCGACGAGCTCCTTGTAATTCTGGTCCGTCAAGCCTCACGCGGACGCGACGTTGACGATGAGGACAGCCTTGCCCGCGAACGTGCTCAGATCGACCGGCTTCTTGTCGATGTCCATCACCGTGAAGTCGTGGACGGTGCCCGCGGCGACGGCGGGCTTGGCGCCGCCGAAGAAGGCGCGGGGGGTGGTGTTGATCGCGCGACCGCGAGGCGCGCGGCGGACGACGCTCGCGCGGAACGCCGCCGTGGAGGCGGACATGGCCGAGGCGACCATGGTTGTGGCGCACGCGCGGAGTTGGATAGGACACGTCACACCTTTTGATCGATCCGAAGTTTCGTGAGTGTTCGGCATACAAATCTAACGAACTCGCCCAAAACCCGGTCACGCCTTTCTCGGCGCAAACGGTCGCGCGCTCTGCGCGGCTATCCTCCGCGCCTGCGGCGTCTCCCCCTTGCGCGCGCCCCGCGCGCGACTGCTGCTCTGCGCGCTGTAGTACGCCGCGGAGGAGGCCTCCGAGTCGTACGGCGCCGAGGTCTCGGGCGCGTTCGTCGCCGTCCTCGCCGCCGCGGGCCGCACGAGGGCGTTTTCGCGAAACGGCGACCCGAGAACGTGAGTCTCTTCTCGTCGCTCGCTCTTCTCGTCGCTCTCGAGCGTCTTCGCCGGACTCGACGGGACGCTCTCGAGACTGTCTAATAACACGCCTCGAGATAACGCGCCCGGTGATGCGTGTCCACCTTCGTCGAGAAACGGCGAATTTACGCCGATCGATCCCCCGTACTCGCGTTTGTACCACGACTCGAATTCCAGCACGAGCGTCGTTTTGCACTGCTCGATGAGCCGTTCCGTGTACGCCGCTTCGCTCCGAGCGGCTTTCATCTCCTGGAACAGATCCCTGTACTCGCGCTTCAGGTTTTTAACCTGAAGCATGCACGCGTACTCCTCCTCGCTGAGCACCTCCGCGATCTCCTCTCGTCCGGACGAACGCATTTGCACGTCGGGGGGGGGCACGGGCGGCCGGTCAAGCGCCAGCGCGTCGCGTCGCGCCGACGCGGCGTCGAGGTTTTTTTTTATGGCGTTGATTTGTAAGCCGAGACGTTTCGCGCGCACGCGCCGATCGCGCAGGGCGGCTTTGTTCTCGGCCAGCGCCACGCTCGTCGTCGCGCCCTCGCTGTTTTTGTACTCCTCGAACGCGGCGTTGCGATCGGGGGGCGACGAAACCTCCGACGCCAAAAGCGCGGTTTCTGATTCCGACGCCGCAGTCGTCCCGGAAGGTTCCGTCTTCGTCTCCAAACGTCTCTCCGGTGAGCCGCGAGGCGACAAACGCTCTTCGCGGTCCTCCCCGACCGGGACGCTCTCGTGCTGATCGCCGTCGCTCAAGAACGAGTCGTCCATGGAAAGCTCGTCCCGAGGCGGCCGCGCGTCCGCGGGGGCGATCCCCGAGACACGAGTCGCGTCGTCGTCCGCGACGCCGCCTTCCAGCTCGCCCACCATGGACGCCGCCTCGGGTTCGGGTTCGGGTTCGCTCGTTCGAGTCGTTCGAGTCGTCTCCAACGCGCCGGCGCGCGCCTTGTCCTCCCGCTCGTACGCGTCGAGCATGCCTTGCGCCACGCGGCGCACCGCCAGCAACGCGCGCCTCGCCTGTTCCGGGGTGGCCGCGAACGCGTCCAGCGGGTCGCACGAGTCGGGAGACGCGCGCGCGAGACGCAAAAAGTCGACGGCGAGCTCGTCGATTTCTTTGTCCGAATCCGCGAATCCGCGATCCGTCGCGACGCGTTCGCGCCTGGCGTGTCGCAGCTGCCGGGACAACGCCGCCACCTCGGCTTCCAGACGCCGCGCTTTCGTCGCGGGGTCCTCCACGACGTTCACGTTGGGCTCAATCTCGACCCGCATCATGCGCCGCGCGAACTCACACGTGCCGGCGGTTTCCTCGACGTGCGCGGATTCGCCCCAGACGTTGGCGACGAGCGCGGTGCGGCAGTTCCCGCCGAGGCTGTCCTTGAGCACGTGCGTCAGCTTGCTGCTGCGGTACGGCACGTGCTCGCGACGCTTGTCCCCGAGCGCGATGATCACCTGCTCCAGAAACGAAAGAGACTTGTTGATGTGCTGCGCCTCTTTAGCCACCGACCCCGCGCTGAGCGTCTTGTCCAGGCGCTCCGAGCCAGCGAGGTCCACCAAGTTGAGCTTCGAGCGGAGCAACCGATGAGACGCGGAAGAGAGCCCTTCGTTCGGCGCCGTGAGCGTTCCGCCGCCGGAGGAGACGCTCGTTCCGCGGCGCAGCTCCAGGGAGACGGTGAACACCGTGTGCGACCGCGAGGACGCGCGGTTCAGCTTGTGCTCCGCGACGGCCCGGTTGGCCTCGCCCTCGAACAGAAGGCGCATCGCCTCCTCCTCCGACGTCACGGAGTGAAGAGTCAGGTTCTTCACCACCACGCCGCGCTCGGGGTCGTCCGTCACGACCAGGTCGGAGCTCGGGGTTTGCGGCCTCAGCAAGTCCACGACGAGCTCGTTATAAATCTCGGCGTACGACACCTTGCACGACGCCAGGACGCCCGTCTCGCGCGAGAGGCGCTTGAACAGGTCCGCGAGCGCGCGCGGGACCATGCCTCGGTGCCGGTACGACCCGTGGCCTCCGGTCATGGTGAACGTCTTACCCGCGCCGGTCTGCCCGTAGCACATCACCGTGGCGTTGACGCCCTGCAGCACCGAGCTCACCATCCCCGCGCCGACGGTCGCGTACACCTGCTCCTGCGTCGCGTCGTGCAGGATGCCTCCGCTGAACTTGAACGTGCGCTCCTCGCGCTGATGCACCACAGCCCCGAAATCCTCCCTGATTTTGCCCAGCAACGTCACCGCGCCCCGCGCCACGTCGAGCGCCATGCCCCCGTCATCCGCGACGTCCGCGGTGGGGCGCGTGCGCAGGTAGACCTTGATGGCCTCCTTCGACGGCATGGCGGCACGACCGAGACGCCACTCACGCGGCCATGCCGTCGGAGATGTGGCGGGGACTCGTGCGAGCGTTGCGTTGACATTTACGAAAAGTACCCAAGACCGCAGTGGACCTTCTTCTCCTCGGACGCGAGTCGTGTCGTTCGTTCGACGTCCGATAAAAAAAGCGCCGCGAAAGCACCCGTCTCGCGCGTCGCCGCGAAGCTCTATCATCGCTCTATCACACGGTCCCGACGCACTTCCGCGACGCGACGCCACATGGCTCATACTCCATCACATCACCACATCACCCACTACTACGTACGCACACTACTTCTTCTTCTTGCCGCTCGGCCGCCGCGCGACGCGGAACGCATCCGTGCGCTTGTTGTTCCGCGTGCGATGGCCCTTTGTTTGCACGCCCCACGGCGTGCACGACGGTCGCCCTCCGCTCGTTCTGCCTTCGCCGCCGCCGTGCGGGTGGTCGATCGGGTTCATCGCCACGCCTCGCGTGGTGGGCCGGATCCCAAGCCACCGCTTCGCGCCGGCTTTACCAAGCACGCGGTTCTGGTGCGCTTTGTTGCTCAGCACGCCGACGGTGGCGTAGCACTTGAGCAAAACAAGTCGCTGCTCCCCCGACGGCAACTTCACCGTCGCGTACCCGTCCTCGCCCTTCTTCACCAGCGTCGCCGTCGCGCCCGCGGCGCGCACTAACCGACCCCCCTGGCCGGGAAGCAACTCGATGTTGTGGATCAAAGTACCGGCGGGCATCGAACCGAGGGGCATGGCGTTCCCCGGCCGGATATCAACGTCCTCGTCCCCGGCGCGAACGACGTCGCCGGCGCTCATCCCGTCCGTGGCTAAAACGTACGCGGGTTTGTTTTCCGATGCGTTTTCGAAATCCACCAGCGCGATTCGCGTAGTCCTGTTCGGGTCGTACTCGATCCGCCTCACCGTCCCTGTGACCCCACGCACGAGCCGCTGAAAATCGACCATGCGGTACTTGCGCTTGTGCCCGCCGCCGCGGTGAAACACCGTGATTCTTCCGCGGTTGTTCCTACCGCCGCTCTTCGTCAAGCCCTTCGTCAACGCTTTGAACGGCTTACCTTTCCACAGGCCGTCGCGCGCGGTAGTGATGCGACCGCGCTGGCCGGGGCTCGTCGGTTTGTACACCTGCGCGTGGACAGGAGGAGGAGGAGGTTAACACAGAAAAGCGCGCGCGGAAAGAAGACGGAGGCGGAAGGCGCAGGACGCGCGCGAGAGCCGTCGGCGCGCGTTCGGCGAAGGCCCGACGCGCGACAAACAGATGGTGATCCAACCCTAAAAACGACTCGAGTCGACGCGACGCGATCGCGCGCGTCGGCCGTGATATCGACGACGCGCGTCGGCGTACCTTCATCGTCTTCACCGCCTCTTTCGCGTAGCCTCGAGTGTGCGCCATCGCCCAGGCGCTCGCGCGCTCCTGACCGGGCAAACCGCGCGCGGTCCCCTCGGAACGCACGCCAGACACCGCGAAGCCTCCGAGCCTCCGCGCGGAGACCGCGGAGGCGGCCGCGCCGGATGAGGCGTACGAAGCGCCGGGGGTTCCGGACGGAATGCGCCGGGTGGCTTTCATCGCCGACGAGAACGTCGAACGCGCCGATCCCGCCCACGCGATCGGCTCGACGCCGAGCGCGGAAGAGGTCGCGGTGCGATGCTGGCGCCCCGAGCGCAGACCCGGGCCCGAAGCGATAGACTCGGCCCTCGTCTCCACCGCGGTCGCGCGCGCCGCCGCGTCCGCGACGCGCGCGAGCGCCCGCCTGAGGAGTCGCATCCCGAACACCCGCGGCGTCGACCGATCGGCGCGCGCGAAGTTCTGGCTGTTGGCAGAGCGGGGCGCGGCGACCTCATCGCTTCCGGTGGGTTTTCGCGCTGGCTTCGATGACTGATGAGAGAGTCGCGGCGAAAATAACACGTCGGTCGGCACCGAGCGATTTCAGTCCGGCACACCTCCGCGCGCGAGATGGGTCTCGAGGCTGCCGCCGACGTGGTGGACCAGCAGCTCAGGCGCTTCGGCCTGCGCATGGACGCCGCGCGCTGTCCGCGCGAGCTCGAAGGGCGCTGGAGGGTTGACAAAGCGAACAGCCAGACCCTGTGCCCCTTTGTCGTCGGCCTTGGCGTGCCGGCTTGGACGTGCCCAGCCATCGGTCTGCTCGAGCGCACCACGGAGTTGACGATCCGGTGCACGTCCGACGACCGCGCTATCCGCATCGAAGACAAGACGGCGTTCTCGTCGCGGAACGTCACGGAGGTGACGTGCGACGGCGTGGAGACCGAGAAGGCGTCGAAGACTGGCCGCAAGCGGTTCTACCTGTCGGGCGCGGTCGCGCCCGATTCGAAAACGTCGGTGGTGAAGTGCCGTCTGTTCCAGCGCGGCGAGGGATGGGAAACCAGGCAGGAACGAAGCGCGATCGGCGAACACAGGATGCGCGAGCGGAACGTGCTGGTGCGGCCGGGGGAACCGGACGTGACCGTCGACAGGTTCTTCGACAGGGTCGAGGAACGAGCGCCGTAGCGGCCGTAGCGAAAGGGGAACGACCGCGCCGCCGGCGCTCTCCGCGTTGTGAACGAGTAACGTCGTGAACGTATTACGTACAACCTTCGGTCCTACCTCTCCAGCAACAACACGGCTTCGCAGTGCGGCGTGTGCGGGAACAAGTCCACGGCCATGGCTTTGACCGGCCGGAAAGGCGCCCCCCCCGAGTCGCCCCTCGGTCCTTGCGGCGTGCACAGGTCCGCGCAGTTCAAAGCCATGCTCTCGGGGTTGCACGACACGTACACCAGTCGACGCAACCGCGTCTCGGCGCGAAGCGCGTGCAAGACGTTTTTGTGCAGACCCGCGCGCGGCGGGTCAACCACCGCCACGACGTCGTCGTACTCGTACGCGCCAGACGCGCTTTTTTCGGCTTCTTCTTCGACACC
>ENA-OUOG01000489-OUOG01000489.1-marine-metagenome-genome-assembly--contig:-NODE-489-length-52346-cov-5.319138_pt1 | contig 52346 bp, 24 predicted proteins | sample MGYA00248635_ERZ508505 | MGnify/ENA primary metagenome ERZ508505 (study PRJEB26176, sample SAMN06267871) | marine metagenome | isolation source: Saanich Inlet, British Columbia, Canada | place: Pacific...
CGACGGCTCGGTCATGCGGTGCCCGCACCTCGTCGGCAAACGACCGACGCGCGCGCCGCACGCCATCGTCACCGAGCGCCGAGCGAACGACGTCTCTTCCGCGCGCGGAGGTTTTCTCGGAATCGTCTCGAAGGATGTAAAAGATCCAACCGAGCGCCCTTCGCTGCGACGCGTCGCGCACTGCTGCGAGTGCTGGGAAAGGCTGGAGTTCAAGCGCCTGCGCGCCGCGGTGATGTGCCACGCGTGCGGCGATGCTTTCCCGAAGAGCAAAACAGAACCGTTCCCGTTGCTGTGCGATCCGAAAATCGCGACGTCGTTAAAGCGCGACTCGTCGGCGGCGGCGACGGCGCGCGCCGCCATCGTCGTCGACGTCTGTTTCCTCTGCGCGCGCGACTGGAAAGAAACACGAAAAAACGAAGAAGATAAACAGAACCAGCTCTCGCAGCTCGCATCGAGACACGCCGCATCCGATGCCGCGTCGAGGGCGTTCGCCGAGCTCCCGCTCGCTAAGCGCGTCGAGGCGCTCGAGTCGCGCGTAAAAAATCGCGTCAAGGTCGGCGCGGAAAAAAACGCTCCGTCGTCTCCGGAGCGGAGCGGTCCCGTCGTCGTCGCCGGGACGACCTCCACCGGGTACGAAGCGGTCGTCTCCGACGACACCGCTTTGATCTCGGCAGAGGACCTCGCCTTGGCCGCAGAGTCCCTGACCGCCGACCTGCGCCGGAGGATGGAGGCGGTGGACCTGAAACGCCGCGCCGCGGACGCCGCGGACGCGTCGCCGAAACCTCGCGCGCGCGCGCCGGCTCTCGTCGGCGGCTCGGACGACGACAAAGACGCGCCTTTTGACGCGACGAACGACGACGACTCCGACGACTCGGACTCGGCTGTTAGACAGATTCTTGAGGCGCTTCGTGTTCGCGGCGATGACGTGGACGCGGCGATGCGCGACACGCGCGACGCGCGGGGGGAAGACGTGGCGGAGGCGTTTCTGAAAAAAACCGTCGGCGACGAAGAAGACGCGTCTGAACGCGCGGCCAAAAGAGACCGCGCGAGACTGGACGAAGTGATGCGTCGCGACGGCGGCGCGTACCCTCTGCGGCGCTCGGTGCGCTTTTCGTCCGAGTCTAAAAGCGTTCAGTCTGTCGAACCGACGGATGTAACGGACGTCGGTGAGACCGGCGCGGACGGAGAAGGCTCGGACAAGAGAGCGTCTTCTCGTCCCTCCGAAAAGGATACGATCCTTCCCGACTTTTACGACACGGCGCGACAAAGAGAGGCGGCGTTGCTCGAGAAGGCGAAGAACCGCGACGCCGTCTCTTTCGCCGTCGCGTCGGAGGAAGAGACGACGCGACTCGCCGAGGAGGCCAGGGAACGCGACTTAAAGGCGGCGGAGGAGGCGAAGAGACGCAAACGAACGATTGAACAGGAAAAACTCGAGAAGTGGGCGACGCGAGGCGTGGACCTGGCCGAGTACAAGTTCGTCGGCGGAGTTCACGGCGTCGCCGCGAGCGTCGCGACGGACGGCGAAGACAAAGGAGACAAAGGAGACGAGACGAAGGAGGAGGACGACGCGCGTGACGCGGGCGACGAAAAGAAACAACCGGCGTTGGATCGTGCGTCGTCGCCGGACGCTCCGACGGACGCGGCGGCGACAAAAAACGTCGACGATTTCCCATCGACGGCGAAAACGGGAGACCCCCCTGGAGACGAACTTTTAACCGACTCGCGATCGGGCGGGATCGGTTCCGCGGAAGCCAGCGGCGTGAGCGTTTCCGACTTACCGCACTCAGTCGTGCGGTCGATGGCCGTTAGAGCCGCGTCGATCACGCAGACGGTCGTTTCGCCGATCATCGAAACCGTCTTACAGCGCGTCTTCGAGGTGGCGAGGGAACCGAAGAATGAACCGGCGGCGGCGCGTACCGACGCGCGCTCTTCGTCTTCGTTCCGAGACGATAAAAATAACAGTTCAAACGCTCCGGCTCGAACGAAACAGAAACACCGCCGAAGAGCCGCGCCCTCCGTGGACGTCCTGGCGGTCGCGGACTCGGGACACGCGCTCCCCGCGCACCCAAACGCGCCTCCCGGCTCGGGGTTCGCCGCGGCGTGGACGGGCGCCGCCGCGCGGCGGCGGCGGCGGTTGCGAAACGTGAAACGTCGCGAGTCTTTCGACGAAGCGTTCGTGCACAACGCCACTCACGGCCGCGCGCACGAGCCTTTCGACGAGACGGACGCGCCCGGCGTGCCTATCCCGCTTCGCGAAACCCTCCGGGTCGCCGCCGAGCTCCCGAGCGCGCTCTCGCCGCTCGGGTCGCCCGGGTCCGACGACCCGGAGCGTTTGTTGCGACGCGCGGAGCGAAGCGCGGCGGGCGGCGCGTTCAGCCACGAAGCGCTTTCTTCGGCGAACGACGCGGAGGTTTCGGTTTCGGTGCACTCACTTCATGTGAAGCCTTCGAACGGAAACGAACACGTCGAACACGACGCGTCGGGAGCCGAACCCGAAACCGCGGCGTACGCGCGCGCGCGAGCGCGTCGCGAGGAGAACACAAAACGCGAACACGCGAAGCTCCGCGGCGTCGCGCTCGGGATCGCGGACGACGATTGCTCGACCGCCGCGCGGGACGCCGCGCTGAGCTTCGGGCGCGTCATCGCGCCTTTGGCGCGCCGCACGGACGCGCGTCTTCCGGGCGGGGGCGAAGGCCAAGGCGAGGACTCCGTCTCGGGTTTCTCCCCGGGCGCGACTCCGAGCGGGTCCCCGGGTGTCGGCGGCGCTGTTGCTTTTCCTCTCTCGTCTCAGGAAAAGCGAGAAATACCGAAAAAAACTCGGCGCCTGTCCGCGTCCACCGCGTCGGCGCTGGTCGCGGAGGCGGCGTCGCGCGCGAAAGCCGCCGTCGCGGACGCGCTCGGCGTGAACTTAGCCGAACGCAAGGCGCGCGTCTTCGGCTTGGGGTTACCGGTGTCTTCAGAACTGGAAAACGCGTTGATGTCGGAGTCCGAGCGGGACGCGGAGCTTCTGTTAAAAACGCGCAAACGGCAAAAGGCGATACGCGCGAGGGAGGCGATTCGCGCGAGAGGCAAGGCTCTTGTTTTTTCGGAACAAGACGCCGACGACGCTTCGGACGCGTTCGTGGAAGGACGCGGCGTGTGCGCGGTGGACGTCGCGACGCGCGCGCGAGTTCGAACCCCGGGGGGGGCGAACGCGGGCGTTCTTTCGGGCGACGACGCCGACGGCGACGACGCCGTTTCCTCGAGCAAAGACAAAAACTCGCGGACTTTCCTGGAAAAGGAACGCGCGTACCACCGGGAGACGTTCGGGCGCGGGAGCGAGCCCCCGCAGACGCCCTCCGCGTTGGTAATCGCCGCGCGAAGCGGCGCGCTCGGCGGGTTCGGGCTAAAAGCCCATACCCTCATCGAAGCCGAAGCCGAAGCCGACGGAAGCGCGTCCGCCTCGCGCCGAGCGCCTATGCCCGACGACGCGTTTTCGGCGAGCGCCGCGCGTACGGCAAAAGACGAACAGGGAAAACACGAATTAAACGAAAAAGAAAAAGAAAAGAGCGGGTTTCTTAATGCCGGCGGGAGTTCTCTGCGTCGCGTCGTGTCGGCGTCGGCGTTCGACGCGGAGGAGGTGTTCCTGGACCTGGAGGACGCGCCCTTAAACCGCGCGACCGCCGCCGCGGACCCCTCGGCGACGACGCTGGCTTCGGCGGCGGCGAAGCTGGAAGCGCTCGCGGAGGCGCATAAGCTCAAGCTCGACTCAGAGCGCCCCTTCCCCGAGCGGCACTTGCGCGCGGAGGAGTCCTCGCCCGAGGACTCTCGGTGGCGCGGCGCGGACATGAGCTCGAAAGACGCCGAGAATCTTTCGGACGATTCGGACGCGGCGTATCAGCGCCTGGCGACGCCCTTCGACTCGGACGGCGTTCCGACGCCGACGCTCTTGGACCTGGACGACTCGACGAATCACTTTGGGCCGGCGACGCCGGAGACGGAGCCCCCCACTGATTCGTCGGACGAGGAAAACGACTGGGTCAACGTCGCGTACACGAACCGGTTCGTCGATAAGTCCGGTCGGTCGCTGCGGCTGTACGAAGACGATCCCGGCGACGACTCGAGCGGCGGCGAGGACGCGAACGGATCCGGCCCGGACGAATCCGAATCGAAAGCGCTTTCGTCGAACGGGCTCGACGTGTCCGCCGCTCGATCCGTCGGTCGGGCGTCGTCGTCGAACAGCGACGGTGCGGCCACGAGCGATGCGCGTTCTCGCGTCGCCGACGACGTTCGGAGCGTCGGCGCGTCTCCGGAGGGTTCAGTGACTTCCGCCTCGTCGTCGCCCGATGACGAAAAAAAACCGGCGAGACGTTCGGTCGAGGACGATTACGAAGCGCGCGTCGCGCGCGTCGCCGCCGTCGCCGACCGGGTATCGGAGGCGGCGAGGCTCGAGACGCGAGCGGCGCTCGCGCGCCTCGGGCGCGGCGCGCGAACGATCCCTTCCGTCGACGAACCCGCGAACGCGTTGACCAAAAGCGACGGGAGTCTTCCGCGCGAGTCTTCCGCGCGCGACGAGTCTTCCGCCGGCAGGAACGAAAAAACCGAGCGAAGAGAAAAAACAAAAAACGAGGAAGGATTTTTTGTCTCCGTCTCGTTCTTCTTCCCCTCCGTTCCGTACGCGGACGTCGCGACGCCGCACGCGCGCGGCCGCGTCGAGCGCTTCGTGGGAAGCGAGATCAAGCAAGCTGTCGTCGCCGCCGTCGCCGGGTCCACGACGATTCGTATCACTAAAGAAGACGTCGAGGTGGTCGGCATGAGCCGGGGACCGCCCCCCGCCGTCGCGGCGGCGACCGCGGCGGACGCCGCGAGCGGACGAATGACTCGTGTGAAACTCGACGAGGCGACGATTCCTGGCGTTCGTTCCGAAAAGGAAAACACGACGTCGGACGAAGAACAAGCGCGCGCCCGTTTTATTGACTCGGAACGGGACAAAAAACGAGCGCGCGCTCTGGCGGTGCACTGCGCGGTTCGCGTCCCCGACGGCGCCGCGTTCGGGACGGACGCGGCGACGTCTCTCGGTCGCCTGAAAAACGCCCGGGCGCGCCGCGCGCCGGAATCGAACCGTCGCTTGATGTTCCGGGAACCCCGGGACGACGAAGACGCGCGTTTTAATCGCCGCGCGGCGGCGAAGGCGAGATGGGACAGGCTTCGCCAAACCGGCGTCGCCCTGACCAACGTGTCGTCTCGTCCCGTCCGCGGCGTCGGCGTCGCCGAGGTGGCGGTGACCGGCTCGGGCGCGTTTCGCGATTTGCCCCCGCCCCCCTCCCCGCCGCCGCTGGTGGACCTGTTCGGCGGCGACGAAGCCGCGGCGGAGGCGTTTTTGGAGGAGAAGTTCAGGCGGGACGTCCGGGACGCGGAGGACGACATCGAGTTCCCGGACGACGACGAGAACGAGAGAGACGCGTTTCACTTTCTTCCGCGCGGAGAGGAAAAGGAGGGTTCGCGCGAGGGACCCGAAAAGCGCGACGACTTCGAAAAGAAGTGGTCGTACGACCCCCTGGACGCGATGTTCACTAAGCCCCCGCTCGCGATGGACGCGGTTCCGCCGCACGAGCGTGTTTTGACGCGCTCGCCTCTGGAGCGGCTGGCTGTCGTCGCGGACGCGCACGCGCGTCGGCTCGCGCCGGAAACGCGTCAGCGGAGCGCGGCGGATGTCGAGCGCGACGCGAAGCGCGTCTTGGACGAGATCCGCGACGCGCACGCGGACCCCGTGTCGGTCCGCGAGCGGCAAAAGGCGGACGCGGAGGCGAGAGTCGCCGGCTTAGCGTCGAGGCGCGCGAAGGCGAACCGCGCGCGTCACGACGGAGGCATCGATCACGTCGACGTGTTTGAAAACGTCGAGAACGTCGCGCCGGCGGAAGTTTCTCGTTCCGGAAGGAGAACTTCCGCGGAACGACGTCGTCGTCTTTCGCCGGCGCGGTTCGCGGTCGCGCGAACGGACGACGACGACGCGTACGTCAACCCGCGGCTTCTGCGGCTCGCCGCGCGCGGCCGCGGCGAGGCGGCGTTCCGCACACCCGGCGAGGCGTACGCGAACCCGAGGCTCGAGCGCCTCAAGGCGGGAAGGGCGCGAGAAGCGGTGAACGCCGAAGGAGATAGAACCCCGAGCTAGGTACTAGTCACACGTAGGTAAACTACTCCAGAGGCAATTTTTCCTAAAAACCACGTAGAATTCAAAAACCACCTTCAAACGGCGAAAAAGAGCCACGACCCTCGCCCCGCGTCACTTCCCGCTCGCCCCGCTATGCCCCCCCGCGTGAACGCCAAGAAGGCGAAGAAGGCCAGGGCCAGGGCCAAGACCAACGCTAGCGTTGATGTCGAGAAATCAGCCTTCGACGCCCACGAAAGCGTCGCCGCTGCCGTCCTCGCCCACGTCTCGAGCGTCAGGGACCGCCTCGCCCTTGCCTGCGTTTCCCGCGCGTGGAGGAAAGTGGTCACGTCCGAAGGCGCCTGGGGTACCTGCGACCTCGTGCTCGACGGCGAGCTCGGCAAGCGACTCACGGACAAGCGCTTCTTGCGTCTCCTCCGGTATTGCGGCGAGGTGAAGCGTCTCGAAGTGCGCGACGCCCCCGCGACGTTCAAGGCTGAGGCTTTTCACTTTCGTCACCTCAAGTCTGTTCTCCCCAAGTTTTCGTCCTCGCTCACGGACGTACGACTCACTGGCTGCTCCGGCGTCACGGGCGAACGCGTTTTCGTGTTCTTGGGCCATCCTCGCTTCCAGTTAGACATGCCGAAGGAGCGACGACTTCAGAGCCTCCATCTCGCGGGGTGTGACGTGAAGCTCGATTACTTTCGCCACATGATCAATTTTGTCTTCGATCCCCCGTTCGCTGAGGAGGCGGATGACAGGGAGTCGCTTATCGCGGCGTGCCGTTCACCATGCTGGAACCGCGAGTGCCGTTCACCATGCTGGAACCGCGAGAGCGTCCAATCCATTCGCGACTTGGGCGTCTGCGCGGTATGTGGAGCTTATATATGCGGGTGCGAGGTTGCCGACATCCCTTCTTGTGATTTCTGCGGAGAGATCATGTGCCACGGATGCGTTGACGAAGGAGCCACGCGCACGTACGCTTGCGAAGTTTGCCGCAAGGCTTTCGTTTGGTGTAGGACGTGCGATACTGACGTATTCGTGTGCTGCAATGACGAGTGCAAAAAAGTGACGTGCGGCGAGTGCATCGAAATCGACGCACCCGACGGCTACTACGTCCATTGCGACTTCTGCTATAAGACGTGGTGCCCTTCGTGCGACCCCGACGTGGCCATCGACATCGAGACGTATTGTTGGCTTGGACAAACCGGTTCGTCGTTCTGTCCCGCGTGCTTCAAGAAAGCCGGCGAACCCGAGGAATGGTGCCCGTGCAGGACCAGCTGGGACGAGGGGTACGGGTTTTGTTAGAACCAAACGCGGAACGTCTTCGATTGCCGAACCGGTCGAACGAACGTTTACGCGTGTGATCGAACCGAACGCATATGAACGAGACGTCTTTCGTGCGCATCACAGCATGTCTTCCGACGCGTCGAACCCCCTGCTCGCCCCCGGACCCCCCGCCGCGTCCCAGCTCGCGCGCGCGTCCCGCGGGGGCGCCGCTCTTCCCCACGCCTCCGGCGGCGGCGGCGGCGGCGACGAGACGCTCTCGCGTCGCGGAGACGCGGCGGCTCGGTTTTCGCCCGCGCCCTCGTACTCGTACTCGTACTGCCTCTGCTCCTCCACCACCCACTCGTCGAAGCGCGTCTGCCTCTGCTCCCGGATAGGCGCCGGCGCCGGCCGGTCGCCGTACCCGCCGTCCGCGTCCCGGCGCTCGTACACCTCGTTCGGGCGCACCAAGGGCACGCGCGCGTATCGATTCTCCTCCGCGTCTCGCGCGTACGCGCGTCGTCGCTCAAACGCCTCGCGCTCGAACGCGGCCTCTCGTCGCTCGCGTCGTTCCCGCTCGTACGCCTCGTACGCGGCGTAGTCGTTGGCGTAGTAGTCTCCGTAGGTGGCGAGGTCGTCCTCCCACGGCGGCGCCGTCAGCTGCAGCCGCTGCAACAGCGACGCGCTGAGCTGCTCGACGCGCGCCTCGGCGCCGTCGGCGACGATGATCCTGTCCATCCCGCTGGACAGAATCTCCGAGACGTCGACGGCGTACGTGCTTATGACCTGTTCCGGCACTACTGGTAACCCGAGCGCGTCGACGATCAAACGCTGCACTAAGCCGTCCTCGGGGTCGAACTCGAAATCGCGCACGCGACCGATGTACGTCCCGCGCTCGGTCACCACGTCGCACCCGACGATGGTCGATAACCCGTAACTGCTCCATCGGCGTTCGACCGCGTTCTCGTCGTGCACTAACACGACGTCACCTACTTGTCTTAACGAAGACATCAAGACGTGGTCCACCGCGCCGCCGCCGACGGCGTTGACCACCGGAGACAACACGCCGTTTTGGACAACACGCACATCCAACGCCACAACCTCCCACTCGTCCGTGTCCACCCACAGCTGCGACACGTTCCCGAGTCGCGTGCCCCCCGTGCGCGTCACCACGTCCTTGCGCACCAGCTGGCCGCGTGTCAGCGTGACGTACGCGTCGCCGTAGGAACCCACAGAGGCGGGCGAGTTGAGGGCGGCGTCCCGGGGCATCTGCGCGGCGGGGGCGTCGCCCTCGAACGCGCGCGCCGCGCAGAAGCCCCGGCGGGCGACGCCGAATCCTCGAGCGGGCGACGCTCGCGCGACGCGGCGGGTCGAGCGGGCGCGCGAGGGAAGCGCGCGAGTCGAGGGCGGCCGCGCCGCCGCGACGGCGTGCGCGCGCGCGCACGCGGACATCATGGCGTCTGCTCGGACCGATACGCTCCAGAGCGAGTCACGCCGGTCGCGCGCGTAACGCCGCCGACTGTGTTTTATCCAGCGAAGCGCGCGGCGTGTTCGCGTGCGCGTAATGCGAAGCCCCCGCGTCGGAGGACGGGTCGGGGAAACGACGGAGACGCGTGCGTAGGGCGTGCTCGCGAGACTCGCTCGGCGGTAAACGAACGCGCGCGCGTGCGCGTCGCGGAGTGCGCCTCCTCGGCGCGCGAAATGCGCTCGGACGAGCCGATGGAACGAATGTCGCAAACCTTCCGCACCGGAAAAGGCGCTGGGAGCGCTCGTTAGGTTTTGGTTTCAAGGTTTTGGTTTCAATCGCGCGCGTTCGCGGTCACGGGGCGCGGATCGACCGAAAGGATCCGTCGATTGACCGGTCGATCGAAAAAGCGACGTGATTTTGCAGGAATGCCCAAAACCGTATGAGGGCAGTCACGCTTTTTTTCACTTTTCTCTCGCCGCGAAAATGCGTCGCCGCACGAGAGCGAGCCACGTCGCCCCGCGCACCTCAGCCTCTAAAAAACCGCCGTCGGCGTTTGCTTTATCCTTCACTCGCTCGCCATCGCTCGCGACGTCGCCACTCTTGACGCGCCGACCTCCCTCGAGGCTCGACCGGCTCGACCGCGCATCACACACCCCATCACGATGGCGACCGCCTCTTCCCTCGCCGCGCGCGCGGCGCACGCCACCCCCGTGGTCGCGGCGCGCAAGTCCTCCGCGCCTCGCGTCAGCCGCACGCCCCTGCGATGCGTCGCCGAGGAGGCCGCGCCCGCGGCGGCGGCCACCACCGGCACGCCCGTGCGCAAGACCTCCATGCTGGTCATCGGCGCCACCGGCACGCTCGGCCGCCAGGTCGTGCGCCGCGCGCTCGACGAGGGCTACGACGTGCGCTGCCTGGTGCGTCCGCGCCAGAACCCCGCGGATTTCCTCCGCGACTGGGGCGCGACCACGGTGTCGGGCGACCTGACCAAGCCGGAGACGCTCCCCGCGGCGTTCGTGGGCATCCACACCGTCATTGATGCGTCCACGGCGCGCCCGGAGGAGGACACGCTCGCGATCGACTGGAAAGCCAAGGTTGACTGCATCCAGACCGCCGCGTCGATGGGCATCCAGCGCTACGTGTTTTACTCCATCGACAAGTGCGAGCAGCACAAGGAGGTGCCTTTGATGAACATGAAGTACGCCGTCGAGGAGTACCTCAAGGCGTCCGGCATGAACTACACCGTGCTGCGCCTCTGCGGCTTCATGCAGCCGCTCATCTCCGGCTACGCCGTGCCCATCCTCGAGGAGCAGCAGGTGTGGGGCACGGACGACGACACCCGAACCGCGTACCTCGACACCCAAGACGTCGCGAAGATGACCCTCGCGGCGTGCCGCCGGGACGAAGCCGCGAACGAGATTATGACTCTGGCGGGTCCTAAGGCGTACTCCGTGAACGAGGTGATCGCGCTGTGCGAGAAGCTCGGCGGCGCGGAGGCGAACGTCTCGAAGGTGCCCGTGCTTTTGCTGAAAGCCACCAGAGGGTTGACTCGATTCTTCCAGTGGACCGCGCCCGCCGCGGACCGCCTGGCGTTCGCGGAGGTGCTGGCGTCGGGCGTGAAGTTCGACGCGCCCATGGAGGAGACCTACGCCAAGCTCGGCATGGACCCCAGCGAGACCACCTCGCTGGAGGAGTACATGGAGGAGTACTTCAGCAAGATCCTCAAGAAGCTCAAGGAGGTGGGAGGCCAGTCGCGCCAGAAGGATTTCTACTTGTGAGCGTTTTGAGGCGGAGCGAAACGGTTTCGAAAGCCGACGACGAGCTTTGAGCTTTTCGCGCGTATCAGTGCGCGTCGTCGTCGGGTTTGGGTGAGTGGGTGTGTGGGTGCGGGCGTCGGAGGGACGCTCGAGGCAAAAGTGTGGCCGATTCGGGTCGATAGGTGCCGTTTCCGTTTTCGCGGAGCGGCGCGGCGGCGAAACAATCATGCAATTCGATGATTTCAGGACGTTTCCCTTCCTTCGCGGCAAGAAAAAAGCCGGGGCTCACTCCGCCGCCTCCAGCGCCGCGAGCGCTCGCCGCAAACAGTCCGCGGCGATTTTTTTATCCCCGCTCGAGGGGTCCAAAGCCTCCGCCGCGCGCATCGCGAGCTCGTGCGCCTCAGCGAACGCCGCGCGCCGGATCGAACGCGCCGCGTCCTCGGTCGCCTCGCGATCGACATCGAGGTGTGGCGCCGCGGGCGTCGTCGTCGTCGCGAGTTTATTTTCCTCCTCCGCGTCGTTCGGACGCGCGTCGTCGGATGTCGACGTCACCGTCGAATCTCGGAGTCGCGTCTCGAGTTCGAACTCGCCGACGTCTCCGTCTCCCGCGATATCGCGCGCGATATCGGTCGCCTCGTCGTCGTTTTTCGCTTTTCTGTCGTCCATCGCGTCGGCGGAGCCGTTCCGAATGACGTTTTCCGGAAGCGCTCCACCGGGAAGCGGCGACGCCGAACCCGAACCCGAAGAAAACCGCGTCGCGTCGCGCGGGTCCGGCGGCGGCGCCAGCCTCGTCGCCTCCGTGCTCCGCTCCGCGCCGTCCACCTCGATCACGTACGCGGGCGGGTCCACCGAGCGGTCCACGGCGACGACGCGAGCGAACGCGAACCCGCTACCGCTCGCGGCGGCGCAAGCATCGTTCGCGTCGCTCGCGTTTAACTCATTTTCTTTCACGGAATACAGCACGGAGGCTCCGACCGCGTGGGGGCCGCCGCCGCCCCAATCCGGGCGCCACCGCTCGCGCGCGCGGTCGTCGCTCGGAGAAGTGCGCGTGAGACACGCCGCCGGAACCGACACCGGAACCGGAGGAACCGGAACCGACGAGGCGGGGGCGTCGAACGCGGGGTACGCGTCGAACGCGCGGCGCGGCGGGGAGAGGCGCGGGGAGGGGGTCGTCGTGTTCCGACGCTCCAGCGTCGCCGGCGCCGAGGCATTAGTCGCGAGAACGTTTGTTTTTGTCGTCGCCTGCGCGTTTTCCGAACGTCCGTCTCGTTCGCCGACGACAGACGCGCTTCTTCGCGCCTTGGCCGCGGTCGCGAGGTCCCACGCGCGCCACTCCGCGTACTTTCGCCGGGTCGCGAGGTCCTCGGCGTCGGCGGCGAAAAAATCGCCGAAGTGCTCGAGCGCCTTCAGGAACGTCCCCGCGGCGCTGAACGCCTCGACGTGCGCGTTCGTCGGGACGTCGTTCGGCGGTCGAGCGCGGTCGCCGCGGTCCGCGCGCGCGTAGACGCTCAGCGCGAACCGCTTGCAGCTCTCGAAATCGGTCGCGGCCCCGTCGACGACGCCGGCATCGACTTTGGTGCGCTCGAGTGTGTCGACGAGATTCGCGAGGAGCTTCCTTGGACGCGCGTCGGGGGGGGCGGACATGCCGAGCTCGACCGCGCGCATGCGGCCTGCGACGGGAGGCGGGAAGGGAAGGCGGACGGGCGGTGAGCGGTGCGTCGCGCGCGCGGGCGGAGGAGGTGAGGCGGAGGGAAGAGACGCGACGCGCCACCGCGCGCGTCGTTCGGTTGTTGACACGGCGTGAGAAAAGACGTTCCGTCGCGCGACTCGACGGACACGCACAGTAATACGCCATCAGCGGGTGGTGCGCCTGAATCTCGTCCGCGCGCTTCACCAGCGGCGCGAGCTCGCGCGACGTCTCCGACGCCATCGTCCGCTTCGGGACGCTCGGGTCCGCGGCGCCGCTCGATCTGAAGCGCGCGAAGACATCTCGTGATGTGTCGAATCCACGTGTCTGTTTTATTTCGATACATGTACATGTACACACAACGCTCTCCGCGCGCGTCTGTCTTCAACTCTCCTCGCACAGCTCCCAAAACAGGTTGTGCACGTCGCACACGTCCCGCGGACACGTCGCGAGCCTACTCTCCGCGCTCCCCAGCTCGCCCGCGTCGTTCCCGTCGCGCACCTCCGCGACGCAGAAGCGGCAGTGGTGCGTTCCGAGGTCCACGCATCCCGGCCCGGAGTGCTTGTGCTTCGGCCCGCAACTCGGGTCCTCCCACACGTACCGACCGAAGTCGGCGTCGCCGGGCTCGGCGACGCACCGACCGACGCGACGCGGCACGGACGACGTCGTTTCTGACTGCGCGTCGGAGAGATCGTCTTCCGAACGCGCGGTCGTCGACGTCTCAATCTCCGCCGCGATCGTTTCGGGATCGGAGATTGAGGGTAATAAACCTCCGCGCGAGTTTCGCGCGCCGCCGCGGCGCGAGTTCCCGCTCTTTTCGCGCTTCGCTCCGAACGCGTCCGAAGAGGGCGAAGAGTGTTCATGAACGTCGCTCGTAACCGCCACAGAACCGGAAGGGCCGTGCCGCCGAGTCGTGCGACGCGGCAGGTCCGACGTCCCGCGTTCCGAATCCGAAGCCGCAGACTCTTCGTCGTCCGGCGCGCACCCCTCGATTTTGAGCCGCTCGCAGACAGACGCGCGGCACCAGCCCATGCTCCCCTTCTGCGTCTCCGCGGGCGTGCCTTTCAGGTAGCACCGCTGGCACGCGTTTTTCGCGCCTCCGACAGATCCCGCCGCGCCGAGATCCGCCTGCATGTGCACGCCGTGGCGCGCCTCGCCGAGAGCCGACACGCACTCCACCGGGCCCCGGGGGAGCAAACCCAGAGCCGCCGTTTCGTCGTCGGCGTCGGCGTCCCTCGCGACGTGCGCCGTCCTCTTCGCGGACGGCGGCGAGGTCGAGGACGACGACTTCGACGACGACTTCGACGTGTGCTTTTTACCGGCGTGGCTTGTCTTTTTCTCCGACGTCTTCGGCGACGTCTTCGACGCGGCAGTCTTCGCGGCGGCGCTTTTCCGCTCCGTCTTAGACGAAGAGGGCGCCCTCTCGTGTTTTTTCGCCTCTTCTCGCGCCCCGCTTTTTTTCGCGGCGCGCGAAGGGGGGGGAAGGCTTTCGCTCGCCGCGAGGGCCTCGGCGTCCGGCCCGACGACCACCGTCGAGTGCGGCGTGGCGAAGCGCAGGGTCAAAACGCCCACCGTGCACGCCGCGCACACCGCGAACGTCGTCGCGGCGAGCACGGCGGACTTCGCGCTGAAGTTTCTCGCGAAGAAACTGTTTTTTTTCTTTCCGCGACTCCGACCCTCCGGCCCTCCGCTCGCCGAATCGTTCATTCTCGCGTCGCGTCGTCGCTTCGCGACGCCGTGCACGCTCACGAGGAGCGCCTTCTCGTCTTCCGAAGTGGAAGACACCGCGGCGGACTCCACGGGATCCTCCGCGTCGCCGCTCGACGCGTTCGTCTTCAACAGCGGCGTCGTCTCGTCCGCGCGCGTTCGTTTCGTGTTTCCGTCCACCGCGTCTTCCAACGTCACCCGTTCCTCGTTCTCGAATCCCTCGTTCTCGAAAGAGACATCCGAGTCTACGTCTCGGTCGCGCGCGGCGACGTCGGACGTGTCGGTTACGTCGAGATCGTCGGACGCGTCGTCCGCCTCCGCCATGATGGACGACGCGAGCGCCGCCGCGACGGCGCGCGTGCGTCTTTTTTCGTCGTCGTCATCCGTCGCGTCGACCGAGACGTCTTCGTCGAAGACGTCGCCGGGAAACCGCTCGCCGTCTACGCTGGAGCCCTCGCGACGAGGCTCGAACCCGGCGCGTTCCGCGAAAGAGACAGTCGACGCGGCGCTGACGGGCGTCGACGCGCGCGAGACGTCCGGCGTCGCGTCCTCGGGTTCGACGTCGGTCGCCTCCCCCTCCTCCGCGATGCCCGCGTCCACCACCAGCACGGTGGCCTCCGCCGCCTCCTCCGGCTTGATCGGCGACAGCGGGTCCGTCTGCACGTCGCCCGCCTCGCTCTGCGTGTGCGTCGCGCGCCTGGAGCAGCACGCGAAACCGCCCCGGGTCTTCCTCGCCGCGCGCGTCTCGGGCGAGGCGGACATCTCGGGCCGACCGAAACCGACGCGGATCGATCCGCGGGGCGAGGCGACTCGGGGGGGAACCGCGGGAGAGCCGCTCGCGCGACGCGCGACGGACTGGCGCGCCTCGAGCGCCCGCGAGACGGTAATCGACTGACGCTCGCGCGCGCCGAGACCCCGTGGTCCTCACGCGCGTCTCGCAGTCTGGCGCGCGCCGGTCCGTGTAACACACGTCGAGAAAAAAAAATAACGAGAAACCGCCAACACCTTCTTCCGCGAAAAGTCTCCGCGAGCGCGGGTGTTCCGTTTCCGCCCGCGGCGTCCGGTGAGCTCGGTCGGCGACGCGGTCGAGCGCGTACGACTCCCGATGAATCTGGAGTCTCGACCGATGAACGGAACGCGCGTTCCTTTGAACGACGATCGAAAAAACACAATCGAAGAAGAGGCGCGCTTTTCGTCCTTCGTTTTGCGACCTTTCGCGGTGGTTTATTATTACTCCAGGAGTTCTTCACACGAGACGCGGAAAAAAAAACGTGACGTTAATACGCGCGATGCAGACACGAACGTGCGACGGCTATCTTCCTGAGATAAGTAACCAAGTTTCGCGCCTTTTTCCGACACAGATTTTTAAATCGAGTGACTCAGCACGTTTTACATCGAGCCCGATTGACGGTTCCCGACTCAAGGTTTTGGTAAAAAAACGTTTGGCATCCCTCGAAATTCCAAAACGACGCTCGGTTGTCGCGAAATCTCCCGACCCGCTCTCTGGTCGGTTTCACGACATGCGGGACGCGAAACTTTTGTACGGGCGTTAGTTTAAAAAAAACCGTCGTTTTTTTAAACAGAGCGCGCGCAGTCGGAAAAACTGCGCGGCTCACGTTTGCCGAAAAAAGGTACGACGATCCAGTCGCGAAATCGTCACGACGTCGCGATGTTGAGCTCTTTTTTTTCAACACGCTTCGGGCTTTTTCGTTCGCACGCCTTTTCAAAGCGATCGCGCCTCCCGCTCGCCACTCGGCGCGCGCGCGAGGCGAAGCACGCGAGCGTTCGTTGTGGGAGGCGTCCGCGATGGCCACCGCGTTCCACGCCGCGGACTTCGGGTTCCGGCCGATTCGGCCGGAGGAGGCCTTGGAGGAGGGCGACGAGGACATGGACGTGGGCGCGGACACGCGCGATCCTGGCGAGGTTGTGTCTGTAAACGCCGAAGCGGCGATGGAGACGGCCGGCGACGAGGACCTGTGCTTCGCGGACGCGGAGACGCTGCCCGACGCGACCGGCTTCGGCGCGCGGCAGCGGGAGATCAACGAGAAGGAGCACGGGAAGTACCTCGAGCAGACCGAGCGCTCGTTCCCCGGCCCGTTCCTCGGCACGACCCTCAGAGAGCTGTGCGACTCGTACGCGGACGTCGCCGCGCAATCCGCCACGCCGACGGACGTGTGGGCGGACGTCGTGACGACGCTCCGGGAGCGCGAGCGCACGGCGTGCGCGACGGTGCTCGATCCCGCCACCGCGCGGCACATGAAGTACCGCGCGACGCTCATCGAGTGGATCCTGGAGGTGTGCGCGGACTTCGGCTTCGGGCCCACCACCGCGGACCTCGCGGTGCACTACATGGTACGACATGCTTCTGTCTCTGTCTGTGCGACGCGATCGCGGCGCGATATTTCCCGCATCCGATCGGCGCCGACCGCGGGGGCGCCCAGGCCCACGCGAGGTGATTTTTCGAGCGCGGAACTCACGCTGACCTTCCCCGCGCATCACGCATCCCGTTTCCGCCGCCTCCCGCCTCGCAGGATCGCGTCTTGAGCAAGGTGAACGTCCCCAAGACCTCGCTGCAACTCGTCGCGATGTGCTGCTTGGAAGTTGCGGGTGCGTACTCAACCTCCCGATATCTCTCGCGTATCTCTCCGCGCGTGACACACGCGACGCGACGCGCCGAGCGCGGCGTCGCGCGACGCGCTCGGGTCCCGAGTTTCCCGCGCGCGCGTCTTCCCCGCGCGCGCCTCCCGCCTCTCCGTATCCCCCGCGTTCGAACCGACGCGGGGGAACGGGGCGACGCCCGCCGGCCTCCCGCCCCCCTCCCGGGCGCGTTCGTCTGCTCGGTCGCGAGACGAGCCTTTACGCGCGTCATGGCGATTTTCGATCGCCGTCGTTCGCGGTCGCCGGAGAGCGCCGTCGCTGACCCCCGCCGTTCGTCTCATCCCGAAAAACCCTTAGTCAAATACGAGGAGGTGGAGCAGGATGTGCCCTCGTTGTCGAAACTGCGCAAGTGCGCGTCGAACGTGTACTCGGTGGACATCATCCGCAAGATGGAGCTCGCGGTTTTAATCGAGCTCGACTGGGAGTTGAGCGTCGTGTGCTCGGCGCACTTTCTCGAGGCTGTGTTGGCGTTGACCAACGGCGGAACGTTCCCGCACGACGACATCGGCGACCGCCAGTGGACGAGCGCGTGCTGCGCGCAGTTACGGAAACTCTGCGGCTTTCTGCACAGCATCTGTCTCCAGGATGGGCACATCGGAACTCGGCACGGCTCGTCGCCCTCGCGTCTCGCCGCCGCCATCGTCGCGACGGCGCGTTTACAGCTGGGCATATACCCGGTGTGGCCCGCGGAGTTGCGCGCGGCGACGGGGTACAACTGCGACACGTTGGGGCCCGCGATGAGCTCGATCATGAAGCTGTACAAGGACTCGCTGCCGCCGAGCGGGACGGAACGCGCGGCGCGCGACGTCGACGACGCGCGCGCGTCCCACGGCGCGAGCGACGGAACGTATTTCGAGACCAAGGCGCGCGACGACCGCGAAGGTTCAGGCTCGCTCGGAAGCGCCGCGACAGATATCATGGCGGATGCCTTCGTGAGCGCGGACGGCGTTTTACAGGAACACCTGGATGTGTCCCGCGGGAAGTACGACGAGGAATGTCACCGGGAGTTCCTCACGCCGTCCCCGACTGGGCCGCTGGACGCGTCGCCGTTCTTCGACGAGCCCTTTTCTTCGGCGCAGGAGGCGCGTTGAGATGGTGACGTGAGTAGGGGTGCGTTTGGGAGTTGAAGACGGAAGGGCTTCTTGTGGGCGCGCCGTTTGAAAACACAAGCACGCGCGGCGCGCTAAAAAACGAAGAGGAGACGAAGATAGGGGGGAGACGACCGACGCGTCCGCCGAGCCATTCGCTTCGGCGCGAGACGCTTTCGGCTTTACGTTTTTCTCTCTCTTTGTCAATCGGGGGGGGTTCGGTCGATACGTACGTACGTGTGTTGTAATTTCGAAAACGAGAAGGACGTATTACGAGACGAAGCTTTATCTATAGCGCCTAAACTCCTTTGCCGTCGATGTCTACGCCACGACTCGTATGCCCGCCTCGCCGTCCACGCGGTACCGCGCGCTCGGCCTCCCCGCGGGGAGTTCCCAGCGCGCGACGAAGGATGTGCCGAACCCGCCGCGGCCCTGGAAGTTTTTTATCAAGTCTCCGTCGCGCGCGCCGACGCTCGTCTCCGCCCCCGAATCGTCACGTTCGTACCCGCGGTCCTCGCCGCTCAAAAAAGTCGGCTCGGGCTCCAACACGAGCCGCTGCGTCACAGCGCTGGTCCACTTCGGGGGTAAAAAGTCCTTGTGCGCAGTCCGGACAGTGTTTCGATCGACGGAGCCTTCGAAGGCTCCGCTTGCGTTTTTGTCGACGTTGAACGACGCCGCGCTCGCCACGGCTTTGGTGGCGACGACGGGCGCGCGGCACCGCCGCGAGATGTCCATCAGCGCCTTCGCGGAGGCGTGGTGCACGTTATGCAGACTGAGTGGCGCGTCGTGCTCGCGCCGGGACGCGCGGTCCAGCCAGTAAAACGCAGCCACGTTGTCCACGAGAAGCAGACGCCGCGGCGGCGCGGAGCCGTCGTCGGAGCCGTCGTTTTTTGTCGACTCGCGCTCTTTCGTCTCCCTCGTCGCCTTCGCGTTATCGCGTTCGCGCCGCTCGAAGATCTTATCCACCACGGCGAGTGCCTTGAGGAAGTCCAGGCTGTTGTGGCACCGCACCATCTGGAACCGCCCGACGCTCTCGCGGTACACCGCGTCCGAGAGCCGAACGAGCGCGTTCGCCGTCTCTTCCTCGGACGCGTTCGAGACGGCTCCGTGTTTTCGTCTCGCGCTCTCTCGCGCCAACGCCGCCTCGACGCGCGCGGTGAGGATCTTGAGCAGGCGGAGCGTGTCGAACTTGCCGTCGAGGTCCAGCAGCAGCACGGAGGACTCGCAGCCCCCGAAGCGCACGCCCTCGCGCTCGCGGGGCAACGCGCAGTTCACGGCCGCCTGCATCAAGATCTCCGTCTTGCCCGACCCGCCGACGCCGCACACCTCGACCAGCTGCCCGGCGCGCATCGCGCCGTGCGCGTCCACGAAGGGTATGCCGGTCAAAACGGGGTCGGTCAACGTGCGGGACAGCAACGACGCGGCTGCTCGAGAAACGCGGGGCGCGAGGATGGGAGATTCGAACGGAAATGGCGCGGTCAGTCGTCGATGCGCGCGAGGGGATACGACGACGAGACGCGACACCCGCGAGCGAAGGGTGAGATTCAAATCTGGCGCGTGCGTCCCCGCTCCTGACGCACCGGACTCATCCGGCTCGAGCCAACGCAGGATGGCCTCCTCGGAGTCCATCGCGGCGACGCGTGCGGCGCTCGCGCGCGCGGGTCCCCGCTCGTGCGCGTCCCCGCCCCGCCCTCGAGCCTCGCGTCCCGAGACGCGTCCGCGCGACAATCGTTTTGCTTCGTGGGCCCGCCTTCAGGTTTTTTCCGACCGGGGTTCTTTTCGAGTCAGTTCGTTGTTAGCACTTTTCCGATATTTCCGCCAGCTGGCGCGAAAAAGTACAGCTCCCGCCAAGATACGAAAAGGGGCCAATCGCGAGTCGGATCGGGAGTATCTTTTTTTCGAAATTGCTTAAAGTCTGGTATCGAAACGTGCGTGGTATCGGGACGGTCGACGAGCGCGACGTGGCCGATCGGGGATAACTTCCGGCGCCCGTCCGATGCGAAGCGCGTGGACGGCGATGACACCCCGCGCGCACTTCCCGACGCGCGTCCTTCGCCGCGGAGCGCTCCGCCCGCGCCGGCTTCACCACCCGCACCGCCCCCCTCCCCATGGCGCACGCGATGTCCTGCGCCTCGGCGCTCGCCGCGCGCGTCGCCGCGCCCCGCCGCGCGCGCGCCACCTCGCGCAAGCCATCTCGCGTGGTTCGCGCGCACGCGCACGGCGACGCGGCGTCGACGTCCACCGCCGGCGCGGCGGCGCACGGGCACGGTCACGGCGTGTCCGACCGCCGCCCCGGCGAGAAGAAGGGCTTCGTGGAGGAGATGCGCTTCGTGGCGATGAAGCTGCACACGCGCGAGCAAGCGCCGAAGGAGGGGGAGAAGAAGCCCGAGCCCAAGCCCGAGCAGCAGCCGATGCGCGCGTGGGAGCCCACCAAGGAGAAGTACCTGAAGTTCCTGGTCGAGTCCAAGGCGATGTACGAGGCGATGGAGGAGATCGTCGCGTCCGGCGCGTCGCCGCAGTACGCCGCGTTCGTCAACACCGGGCTCGAGCGAACCGAGGGATTAGCGAAAGACATTGCGTGGTTCGAGCGGACGCATTCAATGACGGCGCCCCCCGCGGACGGCCCCGGCGCCGAGTACGGTTTGTTCTTAAAAGAGCTCGCGGCTCGGTCGCCCCCGGAGTTCATCTGCCACTTCTACAACGTGTACTTCGCGCACAGCGCGGGAGGCAAGATGATCGGGCGCAAGGTGTCCGAGATGATCCTCGACGGGAAGGAGCTGGAGTTTTACAAATGGGGCGGAGACGGGCTCGACGCGTCGCTGACGAGCGTCAAGGAGAAGCTCAACGCCGCCGCCGAGGCGTGGAGCCGCGAGGAGAAGGACCGGTGCTTGGAGGAGACCGCGAAGTCCTTCGAGCTCTCGGGGAAGCTCCTCAGGCTCATCGCGTAGACGACGGAACTACCGCAGTCTGCGACTTTTTTTAGTCGCAGAGCGCGTTTCTTTCATTCGTCGAGTCTCGCGCGTACGAGACGAAAGACGAAAGGGGACGCTTTTTTTTCCACGTCGACAATCAAAATACAACTACTGCGTATATGTACTCACCGCCTCGCCGCGGTCTTCTTCACCCCGAACGGCGACGCCCCTCCCGGCACGCGCTCCGCCACGAAGTCGTCGTCCAGGTAGCCCCCGCTCGATCGATCGAAGCTCTGTCTCTTTTCGTCATCCTTCAACGCGTCGGATACGCGCCCCTTGGCTTTGCTCCACCGCTCGCGCCGCGGACCAGGCGTGCGCCCCGCGTGCGTCGCGTTCACCTCCGGCGACGACAAAGACATCAAGCGCGCCGCGTCGCTCACGTCCTTCACGGTCTGTTCCGGAGTTTTGGTTTTCGTCACTTTCTTCCCGCCGATGTCCTCGTCATCGTCCGAGGAGGTGGGCCCGGACGCGTTCGCGCCGCCGTCCACGAGCGTGCTGTTGGGCGACCCGTCCCTTCGGACGTCGTCGCCGCGGCCGAGCAAACGCGCGACGTCGCGCGTCGCGTCGCGCCGCGACCGCGTTCGTTGCGCGGTCGAGCCATTTGTGCCGTACTCCTCCGACGTAGGTCTCTCCTCTCCCTTCTTTCTTCGCAACTCCATGATCTCCTTGACCTGCGCCTTGGAGTACTTGGCGCGCGGCAAGGGGTCGGGCAGCGGCGGCAGCGCGCGCGCCTTGTGCCCCTCCAGAAAGTTCTCAACCGGGTGCAGGTAGTCGCGGTAGTAGGAGAAGTAGTTGTGCGTGCCTTGCGTGGGGAAGAACGTGACGTGCAGGCCGTGCTTGACGCGCACGTCCCTTAACCGCTCGGCGTGCGTGAACGGCACGACCTCGTCGCTCGCGCCGTGGATGATCAGTAAACGGCACCGCAGCGACGCGAGCGGCGCGGAGTTGTCCCACCGGTCGCTCATCACGTGCGCCACAGGTCCCAACAAACTCAAACCAACCTCTCGGACGGAAACGAACGGCGAGTGTAAGATCACCCCGCCCAGCTTTTCTCCGAGCTCCTGTAACCGCTGCGCTAATCGGCACACCGGCCCAGAGCCTAACGACCTGCCGAACAAAACGATGCTCTCGGGGTTCAACCGAAGTTCTTCCACCAAATACGTATACGCCACCATCACGTGTCGGTCCACGCTTCGCTCGTACGGCACCCCGGGTGACGAGCCATAACCCGGATACTCTACGAGTAAGATATTCGCGCGCCAGCACTCGGCGTCTCGTTGACACAGCTCGTAGATGTGCCCGACGTCGCACGCGTTGGCGTGGCAGTGCACGACCGTTCGCGTCGCGGGACCTCTTTTGCACCGCACGAAAACCGCGGGGAAGTGGTAGCCGGCCATGGAATCCAGCCACACGCAATCCGCGGGGGACCACGGGTGCGTGCTGCGTGTGTAGGCGGAGACGGTGGAGAAGCGACGAATTGGGGCGTCGAAAAGAGGCGTTTCGTCAGACGTGATCGCGTATGAGGGACGTTCGTTCGATGTCGGCGACGCGCTCTTCGACGAAAAAGAATGAAAAAAGGCGCTCTTTTTTTCGGACGCCTCGTTCGGGGTCACCGGTCGTGTAACCGGAAGAGGAGACGTGTGGAGTCCGACGCGGGAATTAAATCCGGGGAGACACGCACCTCTTGGAGTAGCTCGGCGCGGGCGCCTGGAAGATGGCCTTGTTGATCAGGCTCATCTGCTCCACGAGGGAGTTCTCGAACGGGTCGTCGCCGAGCATCTGCTGCAGCCTGCTGGGCTTCTTGCCGCGGCCCAGCGGGCCGACGGAGCACGTCCCGAAATCGAAATTCAGGCTGTAGTTGGCGGGCATTTTTTTCGCAGACTGAGACGCACGTCACCGCGACTTCGGGTGTCGTCTCGAGAAGTGTTCGACACGATCCCCCCGGGGAGATTCCGGGACGATAGAGCGCGGCCGCCGAGGGTACGCGCGGTCCCGGCGCGCGCGACGGGTCCGGCCGCTACTGGAACCGCGACGGAAGCCCCCGCGTCGGTCTTCCCCGGTCGCGCGCGCGCGCCTCCGCCGCGATCAACTCTCGAAGCGCGTCGCGGCTCGCAGCCTCACCCGGGCCGAGGACGGCCGGCCGGCGCACGCCACGCGATGTGCCGCGCGTTACGGTCCCGCGCGCCCGCCCGCGCTCGTTCCGCGCGCTCGCTCGCGCGGCGACCCGCTCGCCTCGACCGCGTCCGCGTTACGCGCGGATCGGCCCTGCGGAGCGCGCGCGAGGGACGCAGACGCGCGCTGCGGAGTGCGCGCGCTTTGGCCGCGCGATTTCCCGGAAGTGCTCGGTCCGCAGCTGTTCAGAGCCCGTGTTGGCAAAAATATCTCCACTTCTCTGCAGCGCACGCAGTCTGGGAAAACTTCGCGAGCGAAACGTCGCTCATGTTTCTCGTTTCGAGAATAGGCTCCGTTTCGACCACGCGTTTTATGCGAAAACGACGCGAAGGACAGTCGGTCACGTTTTTGTGAAAATTACCATCAATCGAGATGGAAACGACCCGAAACGCAAATTCATCCACACTACGCTCGAACGCTCGCTCGAGGTCACTCGAGGTCACTCTGATCTCCCTTCGCCGGCGTCCGGACGAAGTTCCCGTCGGCGTCCCGGCGCAGCCGCCCCGCGGCGCGCCCCCGCGGTTTCCCGAACCCCGGCCGGTTCGGCCGATCGAACCCCGGCCGGTTTCTTTCGGATCCGACCATTCCACGCGACCGATCGAAAAAAGACCCGTCTCGCCCGCGATTACTCTCGCGCTCTCCGAACCCGTCGCGGTTCGCGAAGCGGTCGTACGCGCCGCTCGGCGACTCCGCCCGTCTCAAGCGCGCGAGACTAGCGGCTTCGCGCGCGTCCACGATGTGCATCGTCGCGGCGACCGCGTCGATGATCTCGGAGGACGCCTTCGGTAACGGCCGGCGCGGATGCATCACTTTGTGCGCCGTCGCGGCGTCCAGCTCGCGTCGCACGTCCAAGAGCAGCTCGGAGGTGTCCGCGCACGATGAGCTGACCACGATCCAGTTATCGAGCAACGCCGCCATCGGGGCGGAGGAGGACGACGAAGAAGACGCCGAGAGCTCGACGGGCGCGCCGTCCGCGCCGAGCAAAGGCAAAGGCGGCTCCGAGGAAGCGTCGGTTTCCGACCGCTTACCTTCGGGCGCCGGCGCGTCCGTGACCCTCGACCCGCCAAACAGCGCGACTTGCTCCGGCGACACCGCCGAGCAGTCCCGCAGGAACACCTGCGAGGACAACACCATCTCTTTGTACAGGAACCACTGCGGCAGCGCGGCCCACTCGCTTCTTCGGCGCGGAGGCGCGCGCGCGAACGCGACGCATCCGGGGTGCAAACCGGCGTTGTCCTCGACCCTCGTGCGCATCACTCCGAAGTGCGCTTGTTGTCGCCTCGACGCGAGGTTCCCGGGGAGCCCGGTGAGTAACACCGCGACGGTCAACGGTTCGTTCGAACTGTGGCGGTTCACCTCCGCGTCCGGCTTGAGCTCTCGGTTGCGCCCGCCGCCGTACGCCAAATCAGACGTGGGCACTAAACCCGTTCGCACGAGCTCGTTCAGAAGTTGCGCGCGCAAGCTGGTGAGGGTCTGCAGACCCTGGATGGACAAAAAGTTGTCCCGCGCCCAGCGACACGCCGCGTCGAACCCCTCTTCCGCGATTATAAAACGCCACTCCTGGTACGCGCGGAGCACGGCGAGGTGGTCCGACGAATCGCAGAAGTTTCTTCGCGCCGCCTGCGCCTCGTCGCGCATGCCCGTGGGCACGATGAACGGGTCTCGCGACGACATGCACGCCGCCGCGGTGAGCACCGGGTCTAAACACTTCGTCGTGACGCCCACCACGAGCATGCGGCCGGTGGCGGGATCCAGCGGGAGCTGCGAAAGCAACGACCCGAGAGGCGTCAAGACCTCGACGTCGTTCGATGAAACGTCGTCCACCTCAGCGATCGCGCCCAGGGTCTTGAGCCGCTCCATCGCGATCTGCACCGTCTCCGTCGCGGGCGGGTCCATGGCCTCGCTCAAAAAGCTCTGCACGCCTTTCGTGGTCATGGAGCACGTCTGCAAGCACGTCGCCTCCAGCGCCGTGCGTTGAATCTCGGGCGTCGGCCGCTCGGGCATAGCCTCGAACATCGCCTTCGAGTACAGGCGGTAACACACGCCGGGCGCGACGCGCCCGGCGCGGCCCGTGCGTTGCGTCGCGCTCGCGCGCGAGGTGGCCACCGTGCCCATGGCGCTCATCGCGCTCTCCGGGTTGTAGCTCATCTCGCGCACCAAGCCGCTGTCCACCACGGCGAGCACGTCGTCGATGGTCACGCTCGACTCGGCGATGTTCGTCGCGAGGATGACTTTCACCGTCCCGGGGGGGGCGGGGTCGAACACCGTCTGCTGCTCCTCCTGCGGCACCTGCGAGTGCAGCGGGATCACCTTCATATACGCGCGCTCCTCCGCGGGCAAAGACTCTAACGTCTTCATGATCTCCTTGATCTCGTCCCAGCCGGGCAGGAACACCAACACCGAGCCGCTTCGGCCGTCCGCCGTCTCCCGCGCCGCGACGGTTCGCGCCACCTCAGCCGCCAGCGCCACGACGAGCTCCTCGCGCTCGCGCTTGTCGCCGGCGGCGCCGCCTCCGCCGCCGCCCTTTCCGCCTCTTCCCAGACGCTGCTTGCGCACGGCTTGCCTCGCGGCGCGCGACACCACCGCCCTCCCGCCGGGGGAAACAACGGCGTCGTCGTCTCGCCGCATCTCCACGGCTCTGCGGAGCGTCCGCACGCGGTTCGCCAGCCTTCCGTTGCGGCCGCGCGCGACGCGGCCCTTCAAGGGCGGCCCGCCGCCCTCCATCTCCACCTCGAGCCGCTCGAGCTCGTCGTCCTCGTCCGAGACGTCGTCGTCGGTAAAAGAACCGTTCGACGACGTCTCGCTTTCGTCGCCGGCAAGGTCGCAGCTCTCGTCGCCGTCCGCGCACGCCTCGCTCTCGAACGCGTCCGCCGCGCGTTCCTCCGCGACAGCCTCCTCGAGCTCTCTCTCTAAAAGCTCATCCTGCGCCTCGAGCAGCGCCGACGCGAGCGTCGCGCCGATACCGTCCATCGCCGCGGAAGACGTGGTTCTTTTGGTTTCACCTGTCTGCGTATCGACAGACGCGTTGTCCTCAATTAACTCCTCGTCTTCATCCTCGTCCTCCTCGCCCGCGAGGTCCTCCAGGTAGAACATCTCCACCGGGTGCCTGGGCTTCGTGGGCACGCTCAGCAGAGGCGCGGGGGGCGCGGGCGTTTTGTCGGCGTCGAGAGTGAAACTCTCGCCGGCGTCTTCGGACAGCCCTTTGACGCCTTTCAACTCCGCTCTTTTCGCGAAGTACTCGCTGAAGCTCTCGGCGTCGAGCGTGGCGGACATGAGCACGACCCGGAGCTCTGGCCTTTTGCGTAAAAGCGCGCGAAGCAGCACTAACAGAAAGTCGGTGTTGATGTCGCGCTCGTGCACTTCGTCGATCATGACGTGCGACACGCCCTCGAGCGACGGGTCGCGCATCAGGCGCCGCAGCAAAACGCCCGTCGTGACAAACTCCACGGACGCGCCCTCGTCGCGCGGCGAAGTGCCGTGGAGGCGCACGGAGAAACCCACGGAGTTGCCGCATTTCTCGCCTCGTTCGTTCGCGACGCGCTGCGCGACGGAAACCGCCGCGATCCGACGCGGCTGCGTGACGACGACGCGCGTCGTTGGTCCGGCGCCGTTTTTGATCGCGTCCTCCAGGATGTACTGCGGGCACTGCGTGCTCTTGCCGCTGCCCGTGCCGCCGGAAACCACCACCACCTGGTTCGTCCGCAGCGCGTCGACGAGCGCGTCTTTGATCTTGACGATGGGGAGGTTCCGCCGAACGTCGCGCATCTTCGCCTCGCGCGACTCGGGGTCGGCGTCCGCCGCCGCGGCGAGCGCCGCTTCTTCGTCGCGGAACTTCTCCGTGAGAAACGCGGAGCGAGCCAAACGAGCGTCGTTTTCGAGTTCCTCCGAAGACGCACGCGCGGAAGCGTCGCGGGAATCGTCTTCGGATGAACTCGCCGTCGCGCGCGCCGTCTTCCGACGACGGTACCCGCCGTCGACGGCGTCGCCCAAGGCTCCGTCTAAAAATTCCGAAGCGTCGTCCGTCTCGTTCCCCTTCCCTAACACGCGTCGCATGGCGTCGCGCTCGGCGTCGCGCCAGGCGGCCATGCGCCTGTCGTGGTCCTCGGGCGTGCCCATGGCGTTGATCAGCGCGTCCATGGCGTCGTCCGGCAGAGGCGGCACGCGAAGCGACGCCGCCGAGCCCCCCGGCGAATTGTTCACCACGGACATCAACGCCGCGTGTCTTTCCTCTCCGATGGTCTCCGCGAGCGTCGCGACGATGTCCCCGTACGCGGCGTCCTCCGCGTCGCCCTTCGAGCCGCCCACGCCGCTCGCGGTCAGGCTCTTGCCTCCGTCCACGTACGCCGTGACGGTGGCGACCCACTTCGAACCTTTCGGAGAGTACGTCGTGTTGGGACGCGAACCGTTGACGAGTTCCAGAAGTAACCGCCCCTCGTCCGCGCCGCGCTTCAACTTGGCTTTCTTCTGGTCCTTCACCATCCTCCCCACGTTGATCGGGTTCGTAGGGTCGATCGCGTTCGCAGTCACGATCCGCACCGCGTCGAACATGTCGTGAATCGCCAACCTCTGCGCGTCGTTCTTGGAGAAATCCAAACCACCGGCGACGATCTCGAGAACGCGCCGGCCGGCGTCTTTGCCGTTCCCGTCCACGACGCGCGCCGGGCACGCGACGCCCCGCGACTTTGCGTTTCGCTCGGCAAATGCCAATGCCGCGTCCACCCATTCGGATTCCGCCGAGGCTCCGACCGGCTCCGACGGAACACCGAGAAAGCCCATGTCTTTCCACGCCTCGGGGACTTGCACCCGCGCTTCGCACGAGAAGACCCGCTTGTGCGGCGGCCCGTGACCCGTGTACGACACGTGGTGCTTACCGATCAGAAGCAGCTGCGTCGCCACCGCGAACTCCTGCTTGATCTGCTTCAGACGCTCGCGGTCGACGTCGCGGCGCGTCAGCAACGCGCGGCCGGTGGGGCCGGCGACGGGCGCGGGGTCGTACTTGGGCTTCGGTTTCCCGGGAGCGGCGGAGCGGGATCCGCCGCCGCCGCCGCCGCCGCCGCCGCCGGTTCCCGAAGCCTCCTCCGCCGCCAAACGTCTCTTCCTCTGGCGATTTTGGTAGCCGCCCCGGCCTCGACCGCCTCGACCGCCTCGGCCGCCTCGACCGCCTCGACCGCCTCGGCCGCCGCCGCCGGCGGCGGTGCTGGCGTTCTTCGCGCCGCGGCCGCCGACGACGCCGCGGCCGCCGCGGCCGCCGGCGCCGGCGCCGGGGTAGTCGGCGGCTTTTGGCTTGGCGCCTTTCGTGGCGCCCCCGCCCTCCGCCGCGGCGCGCGTCACCAGGCACCGCCGCGCGCCGTACGCGCGGCCGATATGGCGCAGCGGCGGCGATGGGCGGATCGGCGCGACGCCGACGATCCCCCCGAAGAACCCGGACGAGAGGAGACGCGCCGCCGCCGACGCCGACGTCGTCGTCGTCGTCGTCGCGGACGGTCTCCATGACGCTCGGGACGCGACCGCCCCGAGCGCGCCGACGCGCTCGCGCGGCGCGAGCGCCGACCACGACGCGCGCATCCCGACGGCGCCGGTCGTGAACGCCGCGCGCGGCGTCGATCGGCACGCGCGCGTCGTTGTCGTCCCGGCGGGGGCGACGGCGACGCGCGCCCGCGCGAGAGGCGTCGTCGCGGCGGCGGTGGCCATTGCGAGTCGATGCGTCGCGGGCGCCCCGGCGAAGGCGGCGACGGTGGCTTGCGCGATTCGGGCGGCGTTCGAGACGGACCTCCCGCTCATGCGCGGGCGCTCCCGCGCGGTCGGTTCGAGGCGAGCGCCGCGCGGAACCCCGGGACGCCCGAACCCCCAAGCCTTTGCGCGCGACGTTTCGATCGTGGCTCTACGAGCGCGTCTCGGAAAGAGCCACGTCAATGTCCGGAAAACCGCCGACTCTATCGGTCGGTGCCTCGACCCGCGCGCTCCCTTCGAAGACCGGTCCGGGCGCGTCCGCGCGATGAGCCGTCGCCTGAGCCGACCGCGCGTTCCCGATTCGCGCGACCGGCGAGGGGTGCGCGCGTGTGTGTCGGTCGCCCCGCCGCCCGCGTCTGTCGCGCCACGAAGTAGGTCAGCACTCCACTGCGGCGCGCCGCGCGCCGTCGATGTGAGTATACTTCTCGAGTCGCGTTGTTTGTTTGGGGCGCGTGCGCGACGTGACCGACGAAACAGACATCTAATCTAAATGCGTGTGCATTTCACACGCGATGAGGGCGTCCGCGATAAGCGCCGACGCCCTTTCCGCGACGAGGCGCGAGCTGAGAACGCGCGCGGACCGTAGTCATGACGCGATAGATATCCGATACGCTCTCGCGTCAACGCTCTCGCCGACCCGACGTTCGCAAACCGACATGTCGGGTTTTTGTTTTCGTTCCCCAGCGCGCGAACTTCCGTAAACGTCTCGACGGTTTCGGTCACGCCGTCGCGACCGCCGCCGCCGCGACGAGCGCCGCGCCGAGCCACACGAATCCTCTCATCGCGGCGTCGGAGGCGGAAGCGTCGTCGGAGGAGTCGGACGCGGCGGTGTCGTCGGGCGCGGCGGAAGCGTCGTCCGACGGCGGCGGCGGCGACGGCGGCGGCGGTGGCGACGGCGGCGGCGGCGACGGCGACGGCGGCGGCGGCGGGTCGACACCGGCGCACGGGTCGTGCGCGGTGCCGTCGACGCTCTGCGAAGCGTCGAAGGCGGTCGCCGTCATCGCCCGGATGTCGGCGTCTGACTCCAGGATCGCGAGAACGTCGGCTTGCGTCGCGTTCACCGCCCACGCGTCGAACGCGGCGTAAAACGCAGTCATCGTCGTGTACGTCCCCGTGAAGTTTAGGAAAGCACCCTTCCATCCCTTATCCTCGGGGCAGTCCTTGGGCAAGTGCGCGACGTAGTCGTACCCGTCCCAGGGCGAGATGGCGTTCCAGAACCCGTCCGACCCTTTCGCTTGCCAGAACTGCGCCGAGGTTTTCCCGGATTTCTCGATCGCCCACGCGATGGCGACCGCGCCGACGTCGTACCACATGTACTGCGCGTTCCCCGCGTCCGCCCCCGATGTGATGACCGACTCGGCATCGGCCGAGCCGCAAAGGTCGCCGTACTCGCCGTTGTTCGTCAAGCACGCGTTCTCGCCCGACTTCCCTAAACCGTGCTCTTTCCCGTACGGAGACGCGTAGAACTTCAAAAAGTTTGGCACCACGCCGCCTCTGCCGCCACCGTACAGGAACTGGTTACTGTAGCTCGAGCTCCCCCAGCTCAGCTTCTCGTTCAGAAGGCACTCCAAGTGCACGGCGCCGCCCTCCATCAGCCAGGTGGGAGGGTAATCGCCCTTCATCGCCTGCACGGCGTGCCCCAACTCGTGAACGCCGCGCTCGCCGACGCCGTTCGGATCGTCCCCCGGCCCGAGCACGTAGTACAGACCCGCGGCGGTGATTTTCTTCTGCTCGCACGCGCACGCCTCGCCGCCACGGCCCATGTAGAAGGCGCCGCCCGTGGCCCCCTGTGCGTCGCCGCGAGCTTGGCGGAAAACGTCCGATCCGTCGCTCGCCGACCCCATCATCGTCTCGAACGACGCCTCCATCGATGCGTACGCGGCGTCGTCTCCCCCGGGCTCGAGCAAGAACGCGTACGTCGGACTCGCACCGCCGATGAAGTCGACCAAAGCCTGATGGCCCTCGGCGAGAGCCGCCTTCTCTGCGTCGCCGACGCCCGCGCTCGCGACGACCGTCGGGAGAGCCGACGTCGCGTTGAGGTCGCTGAAAATCACGGGAGGCGCGTCGTGGCGCGTCGTGGGGCACGCCGTGTTCGCGGCCGCGGCCGCGGGCGCGAGCGCGGCGAGCGCGATAACGACGTTGACGGTCAATGTGGAGCGCGGGAGGGGCATGGTGGAGTGGCGCGGAGTGGCGCGTCCTTGGACGGTTGAAAACCTCCCATGTCCTTTCGACTGTTGATCCGTCTGCCACTCATCAACCTTTCGACTGTTGATCCGGCAGTCCGGACGCAATGCGTCTTGTTCGACAATGGTTCCGTCAGACCCGAGTCGCGGCGAACGTTTTTTCAGAGTCAACGGCGCCATGGACGCGGCCGAGGCGTTGCCTCCGCTCCCCCCCGGGTGGCGGGACGAGGCGGTGACGATGCTGTTTGAGTTCCTCGAGGACGCCGGCCTGGCGAGCACGCTGGACGCGCTGGAGAAGGAGACGGGGTGCGTCCCCGGGCGCGCACTCTCGGCGCCCGCCTTCACAGATCTTCGCGCATCTTCCGCGATACTCGTGCCACTCGTGGTCCATCGGACTCGACCCCTCCGCGACTTCGCCGACGTCCTCCGTCGCTGACGCTTCCCTTTCCCCGCATCTTCGTCCCCCGTCGACGCTCTCAATGCGATACCCCACGTCAGGCGCCGAGGCGGCTCCGCCGCGAACCTGTGCGACGCGCTCGCGCACCTAAGACGACTGGTGCTGGACGGGCGTTGGGCGGAGGCGGAGGCGTTCGCGGCGCCCGAGGACGATAAATCCTCGCACCCCTCGGTGGACCGCGCCTGCGTGCGCGCGCACGTGCGCACGCAGGCGTTCCTCGAGCTTCTGGACGACGCGAGTTTAGAGACCGCGGCGGCGCCCGACCCGGACGCGCTCGTGGCGGCGCTGGAGCGGCTCAGGGAGGTGTGCGACGACGAAGACGCGGACGATGGCGAGGAAGCGCGCGTCGAAGCGTACGGCGAAGCGACGTCTTGCTTCGCCGTACCCAAACGAAGAGCTCCCACGTTCCGCGACGCCTGCGCCGTGCTCGCGCTGGGCGACGTCCGCGCGCACCCGCCTCTGCGAAACTGGACCAAGGCACGCGGGAGGCTCGAGACGTTCGAGGCGGTAAAGAGCGCGCTCGCGCCGCTGTATCCCGAATCGGACGCAAACGCGTTTGACGGAGCGCGGAACCGACGGAGTAGAAAACCAAACGAGCGACCCGGCGCGCTGGAACTCGCGCTGCGGCGAGCCGTCGCGCACGCGACTGGCGACGATGGAAACTCTTCCGTATCGTTGCGTTCGGCGCTGGGGTTCGAGCTCGGCGACGTTCCGGAGCTCGGGGCGGGCGAAGGCGTCGAGTCGTTCAAACGCGGCGAGGACGAGGACGAGGACGACGCGACGATGAACAGCGTATCGCCGTCTTTCTTCGTCTCCTCCGCCACGTCGACGCAGCTTTTGCACGAGGACCTGATGGGCGCCTTCCGCGAGACGGACGTGAACGTACCGGTAAAGGTGAACGTAAAGGAAGAACGAGACTCGACTCAAACGCGACGAAGAGACGACGACGCGCTTACGTCGTCGCCGCGCTTCGCGCTCGTCGGCGACGTCGTCCGGGCGGACGCGGGCGTTCGGTGCCTGACGCGTTGCCCTCGTGTTTTTAATCCGCGCGAATCCGGACCGGATCGCGGCGACGGCGTCGGGGCGTTCGCGGCGGCGACGTCGTCAAGAGTCCTGCACGTCATCGCCGACGCGGGCGGCAGTTCTCGAGGCGGAAAAACGAAAACGTTTTCGAGGCGTCTGGACGACGCGCACGCCGGTCCGTGTTCCGTCTACGCCGTCGCCTGGGCCGCCGCGGACAACGGCGGCGGCGGCGTCGTCGCCACCGGCGCCAACGACGGCGGCTTGGCGTTGACGGAGGTTCTTTATTCAGACGGCGCTGAAGAGCCTCTTCGCCTCGACGAAAACGAAAGAGAAACGTTTCGTTTCGGTGGATCGTGTGTCACGCGAAACGCCGTTCGCGGCGGCGCGATTCGCGCCGTCGCCTTCGTCGGCGCGGCGGCGAGTCCCGACTTCGACTCCGGCGACGAGCTCTTGCGCGCCGCCGACGCGCGCCTGGTGGTGTGTGCGGGCGAGGGGGACTTCAAGCCTCGCGCGTGGCAGTTGGACGAGAGCGGCCTCGCGTTCGCGGGGCCGAGCTTCTCTTTGGGCGCGCACGGCGCGCCCGTGATCGCGGCGGCGGCGGATCCCGACACGCGCTGGCTGTTGTTCACCGCGTCGCGCGCGGGCGAGGCGTTCCTGTGGGACCTGCGCGAGTCGCGCGGCGCGCGCGAGAACCTCGCGGCGCGTCCGAGCCTCCGCTGCGACGTCGCGGGCGCGTGCGGGGACGGCGCTTCGTTGTCCTCCGCGACCATCCGCGGCGGGCGCTTCGCGTTCGGGTTTCAAAACGGGGGGGTCGCCGCGGCGGACGCGCGGCGCGGGTGCAACTCGGTGGCGTTCGGCGGCGTGCGGCGCGTAAGCGCGTCGTTCGGCGGCGCCGGGTCATCCGTCGTGTGGAGCGACGTCGTGCACCCCGGGTTCGAGTGTCGTTCGGTGGACATCGCGCCGAGAGGATCCTCGGTATCTTCCGGCGGTAGCAGAAACGACTCCTACGCGTGCGCCGCGTTTCAATCGCCGTTTTTGATCCTCTCCGGCGGTTTCGACGGACGCGTCGCTTTGTCCGACGCGTCTTCGAACGGGCGCGGATCTGTGTGGAGTTGTGAAAACGCGCACGCCGACAAAGTGACGGCGGCGCGGTTCGACGCGCGCGGCACCGGATTCGTGTCGTGCGGCGTGGACAGAGTCGTCAAGGCGTGGGCGCTGCGTGACGAGAATCGCGATCGTTCGTGAGGAGCGTCGCGCTCTTTTTTATGAGAAAAAAAAGCGTTTCTTTTCTCCAGAGAAAAGTGACCGTTGCGCGTCGTCAACGGCGCCCCGAAACGCGTCGGTCCGCGTCTCGGAAAGGCTTTCCGAAAGAAAGGACGTTTTCCGCGCTCGACACTCTCGGCGCGCGCGCGGAAGTACGCCTCGCGCGCGTACGCCACATGGCGGCGTCGGCGGTCGGCGGCGCGCTCGGCCCCTCCGCCGAGGCCATCTTCCTCGACTACGCCAGCCACTCCCGGGAGGACGTGCGCCGAGTCTTCGCGAGGTACGACGCGGACCGCGACGGCAGCCTGAGCGGTGTCGAGTTGCGGAATCTGCTCCGCGACGTCGGGCTGGTGAGCGCGTTCGACACCGCCGAGGACGTCGCGTTCCTCAAGAAGCAGCTCGTCGCCGCGGACAGGGACGGCGACGGCGCGGTGGGCTTCGACGAGTTCATGGTGTACCTCAACACCGTCGCCGCGCCGCGCGCGAGCGTCGCGAAAGCGGGGGGGAACACCTCCTTCGCGACGGGTCGCGAGACGAAAAAGACCGGGACCAAGATCTCGTTCTTCGCGGAGAACGACCTGTTCGTCGCCGACGTCTGCGCGAGCCCCGGCACGCCCGAGCTCGCGGAGAGCTCGCGTCCGACACGCGAGCTCTCCAGACACGGCACGCGGTCGCGCATTCCCACGCCGCCGGCTTCGTATTCGAGATCCGAGACGAGCAAAAACGCGCGGAACTTCGCTTCTCCTGGGTCGGCGACGAAGTTCGGGTTCGCCGGTTTCCGTTCCCCCGCGACGCCCGCGAGCGCGTCTCTTTCGGGCGCGTCGGCGCGTCCGCCGTCTTCGCGGCTCGCGCGGCTGGCGACCACCCCGCGCACGCCTCTGGAGCGCGTAGACGTGAACGCGCGTCGTGACGACGCGCGGAGGCTCGCGCCGGAAGCCTTACCCGCCGGCGCGAGATTTTTTTTCGCGGAGGACTCTCCGACGGCGTCTCCGCCGAAAACCACCGAAAAGCCGCGTTTCGTCGGAAGCGAAGACGCCTCTTCGTCTCCCCCCGAGACGCCCTCGCCGTTACCCGCGTTCGCGGGGCCCTCGCGCGTGCACGACGCCGCGGGCGACCTGCTGGCGTTCGTGCGGAACCTTGAGTTGGAGAACGAGAGGCTCAGGAGCGAAGCCGCCGAGGCGAAAATGCGCGCGGCGAACGCGGAGACCAAAGCGGAGACCGCGCGGGACGCCTTTCCTGTCGCGAAAGAGGACAGCCTCTGCGTGGCGCCTCCGACCGATACCTTTGTTTCCGCGGCGGCCGTCTCGAAGCCAGTCGAAAGAGCCGTGGAGACGTTCGAGGCGGTCGCGCGGCGACGCGCGACGGAGACGGAGGAGGAGACCTCCTGTGATGCGTTCGAACCGGAGTCGCGCGAACGCGTTCGTCTCGACGCACGAACGAACGCGCTCGTCTCGACACGCGCACGATCGCGCGAAAGATCGTCTCGACGCGCGTTCGCGGAACGCGCGGCCGCGACGTTTCTGGTTCTGCTCCTCCTCGCGGCGGCGACGGCGGCGCTCGCGTCGCTTCGCGGCGCCTTTGTTGAGGTTCCCGTTCCGCCGGAGACGTTTTTCTGTCCGGCGCCGAGCCCGATCACAGCCGCGCGGGCGGGTCCCGCCTCGAGGAGTGGACCTCGCGGACCGCCCCAAGTCGAGCCGAACGTCATCTTACCGCGTGAGTCGTTTCCGGCGACGACGTCGTGGACCTTCTGAGGCGAGGCTTCCGCGGTGGTCCGCGCGCGCTCCGTGTGTTTATTTTTTGTGTGTGTGTCACTAAAAATCCGTCCCGGATGATATTCTCACGCCTCGTTCCCGGTTTCCGCCTTCGCCTTCTTGTCCGCCCTCTCCTTCTCCTCTCGGCGCTTGCGCCGCTTCTTCGCCGCCTTGTTCTCCTTCTTCTTCTCCTTCTTCTCGCGAGACTGAACGCCGCCCTTCTCCTTCGCCGCGTCCGTCTCCCCCCCGCGCATCTTTTTCTCGCGCGTTTCTCCGACGGTTTTTTTCACCGCCGCCGCCGCCGCGTCGCTCATCCGCGCGCCCGCCAACGCCTCGCGGACGTCCGCCTCGAACGAAGCGCCGTTCTTCGCGACGAACTTTTTACCGGCGAGCGTCGCCTCCGCTTTGCGCGAGCACAGCGCGAACACGCCCGTGTCGTACGTCGAGCTCCGGAACGACGCCTTCCTCTGATGCGCGGCGCCGTCGCAGTACCCGTGGTCCGCGGCCGCGACCACGAATGTGTTCTTCAAAAAACGCGAGCCCGTCAACGCGCTCCACGCCTTCTCGTCCGTCCACCCCGGCACGAACACCACGAACGACAGAGGCGCGTCGTGTGTGTCCGCGTCAACGAGTGCCTTCTCGATCGCCTCCGCGGCGCGGCTCATGACGCCGCCCACGAACGGGGGGTTCACCTGGATCGCGCCTCGTCGAAACGTTTTACGCGCGGCGGCTTTGAAAAAGTCCCCGCGGCTTCCGAAGGGCGCGTCGACGTCCGGGAACGCCGAGCAGAACCCTTTGGTGTGGAAGCAGTTTAACGGACTGGCGAACGCCTCGAATGTAACGCCGACCGTGTCGCGGAGCGTCGCGAACACGCGCGGGCCCACGCCGGACTGGAAGCCGTACCCCTGGATGGACTTGTAACGGAGCAGAAGCGCGAACAGACGCGCGTGGAACGCGTCGCGGGAGCTTACCGAGTCCTTCGAGTTGACGTCCGTCTCGCCCGCGCGCGTCTCCGCCTCCTCCACCGCGAAAGTCGTTTTCGATTCACCGTTCTTTTGTGTGTCGTCCGCGTCGCTCTCGCCCGAGTCCGAGTCCGAGTCCGAGTCCGAGTCTCCCGAATGTTTTTCTCCAAAAGAACGAGAACCCGTCTCCGGCGCGGTCAGCGCCTCGAGCCCGCTCTGCGGCGCGGCCGAGGCGACGTGCCTGTACATGGCCGCGAGCTTACCGTACGCGTTACGCGAGAGCACGACGAAGTGTTTGCCCTTGTCCGAGCTCAGCTCCACCGACCGCTTGCGGAAGACCACGGAGACGCGCGCGAACCGAACGCCGGCGTCGGCGGCGTTTTCATCGCCTCCGCTCTTTTTCTTTTCCTTCGCCGGGGCCCCGACGACGCGCGTCGCGAGTCTGTCCGCGAGCTTGCGCAGGTTCGACGCCTCCGCGCGGGACGCCTCCGCGGTGGCCCTCGCCGCCTCGCGCGCGGCGTCCGCGGGGACGCCCGCGCGGGTCAAGTCCGCGGCGAGCGCGGCGAGAGCCGATCCGTCGCCGTCGGCGACGGAGCACGGAACCGCCGGGTCCGCGACGATTCCCATCTCCGAAGACGCGTCGTTCCCTTCGACGGTCGCCGCGAAGCGCCACCGCTCGAACGCCTGCGGCGGCGGCGCGCCCGCGCCGGCGGCGATCGCGGCGGCGTTCAGCTTCTTCCGCAGTCTGTCCAGGGCGACAGCTCGAGCGCACTCCAGCGTCGCCGCGACGTCCGGCTGCTTCTGGAACGCGGTCTTCTTCCCGACGCCCGACGCCATCACCAGCGGGGGCGCCCACTTCTGCGCGTCCTGTACCAGGTCCCACAGCGCCCCGACGCTCTTCGTGCCCTTGCCCGCGATGGGGCGGCCCCTGCCCGCCTCGCCCGGAGTCGGACGGACGCGGCCGCCGCCCGTCGCGTCGTCGTCGTCTCCGCGAGAAGCGGCGTCGGCGGCGGCGGCGGCGGTCTTCGGCTGCCACGGGTTGATGAGTCTCGGCGCGTTGGTGTGCGCGTGCGCCGGGCGCAGGGTGGTCGCGGACCGGCCCATGCGTGCGGCGTGGCGCGATAAACCGAAGGCGCCTCTTCGCGCGGGGCGGCAGTGGCGTCGATCGAGCCCACAAGGGGAAGGTCGCCCGGCGCGCGAGATGAAGGCGACGACGAATGGACGATACACGCGCTCGGCGCGTTCGGCGCGTGTCGGTTTCTCGTCGTTGTTGTTCGACCACCCGAACGTTGTTGTCATTTCATTTTCCTCGAGGCCCTCAGTCGCGCCCGCGCGAGCACCGCGCCTCGCGGCGAGGGGCACGCGGCGGCGACGATGCCCGCGACGCGCCCATCTTGGGTCATGACGCACGCGGTGGTACGTTCCGAGACGCGCGGCCGTCGCGTTCGCTCCGGTTTCCGCTCCACCGTCCGCCCGCCCGCTCGACGCACCTCCGGAAACGCGCAACGCCCCGCATTCTCAACGCGGCGCTCACGTCTGACTGACCACCGCGCGTCGTCCACGACCGCGTCGTCCTCCTCCGCGTTCGTCACAACCCTTCCCTCGTCTCCGCGCTCGAAACGAAGCGTCCCCGTCCCGGCGCGACGCACGTCTCCCCCGAGGACATTAAGGGCGTGGTGAACGTGTCGTGGCATCCGAATCGCGCGACGTGCGCGGTGAGCGTCGGCCGGAGCGTGTACCTGGTCGACGGCGCGACCGGCGCGGTGCTCCGCGTCGCCAGGACGCCGCTCGCCACGCTGGCGCTCGCGTACGCGCCCGCCAAGCTGGGCGCCAGGCTGTGCGCGCTGTTGCGGGACGGGAGCCTCCACGCGGTGGACTTCGAGGACGAGACTCGAACCGCGTCGGATGCGGCGCGGAGCGGAATGAATCGCGGCGGCGGCGGCGGCGGCGGCGCGCCCGTCCGGCGTCTGCATCCCCCCACCGTGAATGTCAAGAAGCGCGGCCTCGCGCCGGCGGATCGCCGGGGGCTGATTTGCTTCGGGGGGGACGCCGCGACGCCGTGGGCGGTGTTCGCGCTCGCGGGGGACGTCACGCTCCGCGCGGCGCGCGTGAACGGCGGCGACGCGGGGGACGACGCTCCGGGGTCGCCGGCGTCGTCGTCCAGCGCGCCGTCGTCGCCGACGTTCTCGTCTAAAAGCGGCAGCTCCTCCTCGCACACGCACCACTCGGGGGGCGGGTCTTCGTTCGGGTCGCTGTTCGGGAAGAAACGAACGAAACACCCGCCTCTGCTGAAGATCAAGGGCGAACACAAAAAGCCGCTCGCGTGTTTGTGCTCGGCGTCCGAGCCGGAGGCGGTTTCGGACGAAGACGCGTCGTTGATTTACGCGGGCTACGCGGACGGCGCGCTGTTCTGCTACGACCTGAAGACGCAGACGTGCGTGGGGTCCGCGTCGTTGCCGCGCGCGGTGGTCACGCGGAAGAAAGGCGGGACGTACGCGTCCACCGACGACGCCGCGGACCCGCTGGGGATCGCGAGGACGGCGACGGAGAAAGGAAAAAGTCGCGACGACGGCGTTTCCGCCTCTGGCGCGAACGTCTCAAAAGATCCGTCTGTCGACCCGACGAAGAGCGGCTCGTCGAGCGGCTCTCGACGAACCGTCGACGCTGTGGTGGCGAAAGAGAAGAAAAAAACGGTCCGCTCGAAGACGCCTCCGCCGTGCACGGCGATGTCTGTGGTGGCGCGGCGCGGCGACGTCGTCGTCGTCGTCGCGGACGTCGCCGGTCGGCTCACGTCGTGGAGTGCGCGGCCGAAACCGCAGACGCCGTCTCTCGAGACAGACGCGAACGTCACGAGTATTTCTTCCGACGACCAAACTTCTTCTTCTTCGTTTGGCACGTCACAAACGACACACACCAAACTGAAAACCAAACCCAAACAATTAAAGCCGAAGCGAGTTAAACCCGGACCCGGCGGCGCGCCCGTTTTAGAGCTCCTACACGGCGTCCGAGCGTCAAAGTCGGACGCGCCGGCGTTTTTGTTGAGCGCGTTACCCGACGGTGGAGGTGTCACAGCGATCGTCGGCGAAAGAAGCTTCGTGACGAACGCTGCGTTTTGCGTGTTAAAGACGTTTCTCGTGAACGTTCACGACGGGTCGTTCGACGAGGGTGTTAAGGTTGTCGGAGAGGAGCGTTCGCCGTTTCCGCCTTTGCCGCCGGCGGCGCACCGCGTGGCTCTGGCGTCGCACCCGACGCAGATTAGGGTCGCGGCGGCGGCGGCGGCGGTGAGCCTCATCGGCGGCGATGCACGCGTTGATAACTTCGTATCGCCGCTCGTCAAGACGTCGGACGCGCCGCCGTTCACCGCCTTTTTCGCGAGCGGCGACGACGCGTTTGGCGGCGCGACGCGCGAAGAAGGATTAAAAAACCACGCGCTCGACTCGTGCGCCCTGCGCGACCGCGTCGAGGCGGAGCACGTCTCGACGCTGGCGGCGGCGTCGGCGCAGCCGCCGCCCCGTCGCGCTCGCGTTTTCTACCTCGGCGACGAGTCCAGCGTGTGGTCCGTGGCCTTCGCGGAGGGGCCCAAAGCGTCGCGGCGGTGCCGCCTGCCGCCGCCGCCGTCGTCCGCGGAGCGCGCGGTGCCCGTGCGTTTGCGGGTCGCCGTGACGGCGGGCGCGCCGTCTGGGACGGCGACAGCGAACGCCGTGGCGACGACAGACGGCGCCAATATCGAGAGAAAAAAAACTGCGTCGTCCCTGACTCGAGAGCTCTTCCTGACGCTCTGGCGCGTTCCGAACGCAAAGAAATGCGCGTCGGCTGTCGTGGTGGACGGCGCGACTGGTTCTGTTTTAGCGCGCACCCCCTCGCGCGACGCGACGTTCGTTTTCGAGACCGAGACGAACGACAAAAGCGTTTCGTTCGTCACGCTGGACGTAGCGGGCGTTACCGTCGAGGTGCGCTCGATGACGACGCCCAGCGTCGTCACGTCAACGCTGGATCTGAAGCGTTCGCTCGCGTCTGAATCGGTCGAGGCGTACAAAATCTTCCCCGGTCCGGCGAGTTTAAGCGTCGCGGTCGCGTGCGTCGCCGACGGCGCGAGCGTCTTCGCGGCGTGTCCTTTTAGTCTCGGAAACGATCAAAAAGGCGTCGCGACGTTGGCGCTTCGGCGAGGCGAGCGCGTTTTGGACGCGGCGTGGCAACTCGTCGGGCGAGGCGACGGCGCGTCGGACACGACCCCGTGGGGAGGCCTCGCGGTTCTGACGAACGAACGGCTGCTCATGTGCGAGTACGCGCTTTCGAATTTTCGCGAACGTAAAGAAAACGTTCCGCTCTGCGCGCTTAAAATTCGCGCCGAGGTAAAGAACCACTCGCGCTCGACGCCGATTTTTTCGTTCCTGTGGGTCGGACCCGCGTTGCTCTTCTCGCACAAAGACGGTGTCTCCGTGCTGGGGTGGGACGGGAAAGTGTCCACCGCGTTTGTACGCGGCGTGGGCGGAGGAAACGAGCTCGCTTTGAGCGCGGCGACGGAGGATGCGCTTTTGCTCTTCCTGGATGCCAATGGGACGGACGCGGAGGAGCGCTCGACGGATTCCAAACGCGCGACGCCTTTTTTCCGCCCCGTCTCGGTCGCGGACGCGCTGCTCATCGGGTGGGGCTCGCTCGTTCACGCCAAGTCACGCGATGGACCGAACGGCGTCTCGGACGGTTTATTACTGGTCGCGAGAAGGGCGGTGGCGTCGTCGTTGTCGCGGCACGACGCGTCGCGCGTCTCGGTTTGCGCCGTCTCTCACGTGGCCGACACGCTTTCGTTACCAGGTCTCGCCGCCAACGTCGCGCGCAGAGCGACGCACTTGAGTTTTATCGAGCGCGCGAGGTTTATGGTGTGGGCGCGAAACACGAAGGCCGCGCTCGAGACGGTTCGGAATTCGCTTTTCATAGGCGCCGAGGGTCACGAGCACGGAGATCGGGGCGACGCCTCCTCGTCGCACGTCGACAAGACGACGCCGCACGTGCCCGTCGACGACGCGTTATTCCGCGTGGCGTTTGACGCGTGCGAAGCCGCCTCCGCCGCCGGCGACGCGGCGAGCGCGTTCGACGCGGCGTGCCTGGCGTTCGGCGCGTCCGGGGGAGAAAACACGGAGGCGCTCGAGAGGTTGCTGGAGTACGGCGTCGCGGCGGCGGGTCCTTCGCCGAGCGACGTCGACGGGTCCCTCGCCGGCGACGACTCTGGCGGGTTTAAAATCTTGGACGCGCTGGTCGAGACGACTCTGGCGCCCGGCGCGGCGCGCGACGCGTGCGCGTCCGCGGCGCGGCGGCGTCTGCGGCGCTGGAATAAAAACAAAACGTTTCGGCTTCGCCCCGCCGACCGAGCCGGTTTAGAGCGCGCCAAGGCGGGAAACGAGGTGCCTCTCGGGTGGTCCGCGGTTCCCGCGTCTGTGTCCGCGGAGAGCGTCGGCGCGCCCACCGCCGAGACGAGCCGCGTCTCGGCGTTGACCCACGCTGACGCGCTCGGGCGTCGGATACGCGGCGCCCCGTCGTTTCTCGGCGGCGTCGAGGGCGACAGAGAGAAGGTCGAACGTTTCGTTCGCAAAACGGGCGTGGGCGCTTTCTCTTCCGCGCGCGCGTCCGGAACGTCGTTCGGGTCCGGCTCAGAGTGGCGCCGACCGGAGCCGCTGCGCGTTCCGGGGTCGGAGGACGCGACTGGTACGCATACGTCGCCGGGGGTGACGTCTCCACCCCCCGCCCCCTTCCGGGCCGCCTTCGCGTCCGAGAACGACGCCTCGGCGTCGGGGGACGAGAGCGACGAGGAGGACCCGTTCCCGTGGGCGCAGGAGGAGGAAGAAGACGACGACGGATCTCCGTGGAGAGCGGACGCGTTTCATCCGAGCGGGAGCTTCGCCCCGGGCGACAAAGGAAACGGGGACCCCTTCGCGGCGGAGTCGTCCTCTCCGTCCGGGTTCGGACCGAGCCCTGGGGGGGGGCAGGGTGTTCCCTGGGGCGCGTCTTTCGGCACGCTCGCGCTTCCTGAGCCGAGCGCGGACCCGTTCGGTGCGCCCCCGGGCGCCCCCGTCTTTGGTACGGCGCCCGACGCGATGCCTCCGCGCGAGTCCCGGGACTCGGAGGTCGCGCCTTCGTTCGCGGCGTTCGGCGAAGCGTCGCCTCCTTTCCGCGCGTCTCGTCCCGACGCGTCGGTATCGCCGTTCGCGTTCGGCGACGGGTTCGCGTCTGGGTTCGGCGGCGGCGACGCGTTCGAACCTCCGAGCGACACGTCTGACGTGTCGTTCGCGCCGTTCGGCACACCGTTCGGCGTACCGAACGGCGGCGAGACGATGACGACCGAGACCGAACAAACGCGAACGCCGACGGTCGCGTCTTGGTCGCCGCCGACGAAAATCGTCGCCGACGCATCAAACGCGTTTGATCCGTTCGCGCGTAAACCGATCGAGACTTCATCGAACGCTTCTGCTTTCAAAGGCGATCCGTTCACAAATGCTTCGGCGGACGCCGATCGGGACGACGATCGAGAAGACCCGTTCGGCTCGGTGAGCGACGAGGACCCGTTCGGGGACGTCGAGGAGGAGGAGGAGGAGGAGGAGGACGATCCTCGCGTCGCGCGACGAGACGACTTTTTTGAGACGACGACGACGACGGATCGAGTCGATCCGTCGATCGACGTCGTCTCAAACGCGATCGTCGACGCGTCGCCTCCTCCCGTCACGTCACCGTCACCGTTACAGAAACGACCGGTTTCAAAAATAAACCAATCGCACGAGGAGACGTTACGGTGGGCGTTACGCGGGATGGACGCGCTTAATAAATGCGACTACGAGACGTGCGAGTCGGCGTTCAAAGCGGCGACCAAGCTCGCCGTCGCGGGGCGCGCGCCGAGCGTGCGAGCCGCCGTCAAGTGCCGCTCGTACGCGGTGGCGGCGCGCGCGCTGCGGTTCGCGCGAGCCGTTTCTTCGACGATCGTGAAAGAAGGCAACGTACCCAAACTCGTGGGACAAAACCTCGCCGCGGCGATCGAGCTCGCGCGTCTGGCGAGGCACGTCGCGGCGCTCCCTCTGGACGCGAAACACCGCGCGTGTTTGTGTCGCTTCGCGGCGGCGTGGCACTTCAAGTTGGGCGATGTCGAGTCGGGATCGCGGTACCTCGCCGCCGCCGCCACCGCCGCCGCGAGCGCCGCGCGGTTCGAGGGCGAGGACGGAGAGAGGGCTCGAGTCGCGATCGCGTCGCTCGCGCGATGCGCGCGCGCGATGGAACGGGGCGCGAAACCGGGCGGGCCGTTCGTTTACGCCGACGACACGCAAAGCGCGTCGGAGGTTTCGGCTGACGCGTGGGAGGTTCCGGGGTGGGTGTGCGCGGCGACGCTGCGTTCGCTTAGACGAAACACGGACGTTGAGTCGAACCCGGAGATGAAGGGTTTAGCCGCGGTGGAGTGCGCGCGATGTCGCACCGCGCACTGCGAGGCGTTCGCGCTCGGCGACGGCGCGGCGTGCGCGGTGTGCGATCAGCCGTTCCGAACGTAGTTTCGCCGTTTCGCGAGAGAACGTGCGACGAAACCATCTTCCTGAATCGATGGTGTCTGTCTGGAGTCGTTTATTGGTGGTCGTGAATTAAAAAAATCGCAGACTGAATTCTCACACGGTTTGTCACGCCACCAGATCTTTCCGGGCGCCGTGTGCAGAGGCCAAGAAAGCGGGGGGTAGTCCCCGCGCTCGCGCTGTCTCATCGCGCGCCGTCCCTCGCGCCTCACCACTTCGTGGCGCGCAGTACATCGCCCTCGATGTTCGCGCTCACCACCCCCACGACGTGCGTCGCGGCCGTCGCGTGCCCCGGGTCCGAGCGCCCGCGGGGCGCGCGCGTCGCGTCGCTGGCCGGCAGGCACGTCGGGAGCACCGGCGGCGACCGGGTCGCGATGCGCGTGGGCGGCGCGCGCTCGGCGCGGTCGGTCCGCACCGCCGCCACGGAAGGTACGCGGGGATTGGGTTCCCTCCGCGGCGCCGTCGTCGCGTGCGTCGAACGAGCGACGGAACGCCGGGAAGAGCGTTGGTCTTTCTCGACGCGCGAGCCTCGGCCCGCCGCCCGTCGCGCGACGACCGCCTCTATCCACTTCCGCCGCGCGAGACGAGGCGTCGATCCGGTCTAATGACTCGTCGAGGTTTTTTTCAATCGCCGTTTTCGCGAGGCGAGACGATCGATCCGCGTCGACCGCGTCCACTACCGAGACTGACATCTCATTGACCCATGCCTTTTCACGACCATCACGAAACAGACTCCGAAACCGAAAACGCGGGCGGCTCCGAGTCGTACGCGCCCGCGGCGTTCGTCGGCGAGAACTACGACAAGCAAGCGGTTTTCCCTCGCGTGAAGGAGCGCGATCCGTACCGCCGGCTCGGCATCGACGCGGAGGCTTCGTACGAAGAGGTGCAGGACGCGCGCAACTATTTGGTGGACACCTATCGCGGCCACAGCGCGGGTGTGGAGTCCATCGAAGCTGCGTTCGACCGGATCATCCAGGATAAGCTGAACACGCGCAAAAAAGCGAAAGGGTTGAGGCTCGCGCGCAAGAAAGAACGCGATCCGAATTACGTCCCGCCGTTCCTGGAGCGGCTCAAGTCGCGGTTCGAGCGGCCGGACGACCAGACGATCGTTCGCCGTGCTGTGATCTACGCCATCATGGCGGGCTGGGCGATCGTGCAGAGCACGTCGAGCGGGCCCGCGTTCCAGATGGCCATCTCTTTCGGGCTCACCGTGTACTTCTTGCACGAGAAGCGAGGGAAGAACAAAGATCTGCTCGGGAAAGCGTTCGTCAACGCGTTTGTCGCGCTTTTACTCGGATGGCTCGTCGGGAGTATTTTCCCCGTGTACATTCCCATCTTCCCGAGCGCGTGGGGACCGGAACTCATCCTGTCGCTCTTCTCGTTCGTCGCGTTCTTCGTGTTCGCGACGTTCCTGAAGTGATAGTTTTTGGAGCGATGGGACGAGTACTTAGCTCGATTGCTTTCGATTCTTGAAAAAATATACCCACATTCGACGTCGATGCGTTCATTCATTCTGTTCTTCCCAACCGCGCGAGCGCCCGAAAAAAAAAACAAAAACCAAAAACCACGAATTCGCCACCCCTGAAAAATCGCGGTCGCTTTTCGAGGGTTCTCGTATGGGTATTGTTCCTCGCTCGCGTTGCGAATCTCGGCGGCCAATGAAATCGCGACTCGGAAAGGAAAACGCTCCGTTTCCGATTGCGAGTTTCGCACGGGAAGCTGCGCTGCGGATGCCGGTGCGCCATTCCTGCACACCCCGCCTCGTTCGCGGCCCACCACTCACGTCTCGACTCTCAGTCACCATGGCGTCCATCACCGCCTCTTCCGTCGCCGTGCGCGCCGTCGTCGGCCGCAAGTCCTTCCTCGCGGGCAACGCTCGCGTCGCCGCCGCGGCGCCCAAGACCGTCAACAAGGCGCGCTTCACCGTTCGCGCCGCTGACGAGGTGCGTGATGGTTTTTATCGCGTGACATACCGCGTTCCCGGACGCGCACGCGCGAGACGCGCGGGGCACACGATGCCGTCGAAGCGCGCGTTCGGCGAGGAGCGAGGCGGACCAGTCGCGATCGCGGTCGCGCGCGTCGCGCGACGGTCGAGCGCGCGTCGGGGGACCGCGACCGAGCCGAAAGCGATGCGCGAAAAAACACTCGCGGGTTTTTTTCGATTTCTTCGGGCACGCGCGAGGTGGCCCGATCGCGGGCCCCGCCCTCGCGATCCCCGCCGCGATCGGGGCGCACCGCGCGTCGCGCGCGACGACGAACCCCCCACCGACGCGTCTCGCTGACCGTTCGCTCCCGTCCCCGACCCGATCGATCCCCCCGCGGTCTCAGGATGCCGCCCCCGCCGAGGCTGAGACGAAGGCCGTCGCGAAGGCTGCCCCCCGCTCCAAGGATGACCTCTACCTGATGGGCGTCTCGGACCAGAACATGACCTACCTGGACGGCACCCTCCCCGGTGACTTCGGCTTCGACCCCCTGGGCATGTCCGACCCCGAGGGCGCCGGCGGGTTCGTCAACCCCCAGTGGCTCGCGTACTCTGAGGTGATCCACGGCCGCTGGGCCATGCTCGGCGTCGCGGGCATCGTGGCGCCCGAGGTGCTCGGCGGCGCGGGCATCATCCCCGCGGACACCGGCCTTGTTTGGTTCAAGTCCGGCGCGATCCCCCCCCAGGGCACGTTCGACTACTGGGCCGACCCCATGACCATCTTCTGGGTGAACATGTGCCTGATGAACTTCGCCGAGATCAAGCGCGGGCAGGATTACTGGTTCCCCGGGTCGCAGGCGGAGACGCCGCTGATGGGTTGGGAGAAGGGCTTCGCCGGCTCGGGCAACCCCGCGTACCCCGGCGGCAAGTACTTCAACTTCGCCAACCTCGGCAAGGACGACATGGCCAAGATGCAGAAGAAGGAGATCAAGAACGGTCGCCTCGCGATGATGGCGTTCCTCGGGTGCGTCGTCCAGGCGGCGGCGACTGGCGAGGGTCCGTTCAAGAACATCTGCGACCACATCGCGGATCCTTTCGGCGCTAACATGCTGGTTAACTTCTCCAACATCGGTGGCGGCGCGTCGCCCTTCTAAGCGTTTCTTCTAAGTGTTTTCGGTGTTTTCGGTGTGGCAGTGACGCCTCGACCGAAACCGGAGAGAGACGGCGGGTGACGACGGCGGAGAGAGCGAGCGGTCGCGCGCGCGGGCGAATCGAGGCGGCGGGACGCTCGGGACGCTCACGTAGAGTGAAATACGAATCATTAGCAGCGTAAAAACGAACAATCAAACGTCGTGAATGTGCTCCCGTGTCCGCCTAGCATACGCCGAAGGCTTCGCGGAGCGCGTCGACGCTCGGCGGCGGCGCCGTTTCTTTGTCTGAAGAAAGCGCGCGACGCGTCTCGAGCGCGTCGAACAGTTTCGCGAGCGCCTTCTTGGCTTTCCCCGAGATGAGCCGCCGCGCGAGATCGAAGCGCCCCGCTCTGCGAACGCGGTCGAGCAGACGAACGACGGAGGACGCCACCGCGTCTTGGTCGGACTCGGAGACGCCGCGCCACGTCGATGAGATGTTTTCGGGGACGAGCTCTTCGTCGCGCGGTTTCGGTTCCGCGCGGTTACTCGTATCCTTCGTCTCGCCGCCGTCGTCGTCGTTCGCCGCGTCGTTCGACACGCGTTCGAACCCCTCCGCGAGCGCCTCCGCGATCTCCCCGAGCGTCGCGCCCGTGATGTCCACCGCGAACACCTTGTCCACGTCCTCGTCCCGCATCGCGCCCAGGTACCGCCACCGCGCCGCGCCTCCAACGCATCGCCGACGCCACGTCTTGTCGAACTGCATCGAGTTTTCCGGCGGGGCGAACGCATCGCGCGCGTCCGGTCTCCCGAGGCTTGAAGAGGTTGTCATCCCAGGGTTCTTTGAAGGCCCCGCGTGCGTGCCATCCGCCGCGAACGCGAACGCGGGCGGAACCGGCCCGGAGTGGTCCTTGAGGTTCTCGGCGTGCCACGGCCGAAGATGCGCGACGCTCACCATGTTCTTGAATCCGTCGTAGTTCTCCATCTGCGCCACCGCGCGGTGCTTCGCCGCGTCACGCACCGATCGGTGCCAGTCATCCTCCGCCGCGTGCTCGAGCTCCTTGCTCACCTTCGGGGGGGGGGCGTCATCCGAGGCCATGCTTCGCTCCCGTCGACCGCGCGCGAAGTGCGGACTGGAAACGACACGACGCAGTTGAGATCGGTTCGAGCGCGCGTCGGAAAGGCTGCGTTGACTGAGAGACCTTCGGCACCGTCGTTCTGTGGAGACTGAAACGAAAGCCGCGAAACGGCGACGAACGACTCGAGTGTTCACTCGGCTCTGATCACACGGACAAAAAACACGCTACCGCACGCTCTTCGCGACGAGCCGAGCCCCGGTCGCGCGACGCGCCGGCGCCTTCTCCGCGAACGGCGAAGCGCCGGCGCCCCTCGCGAGCCGCCTCGCGCGCGGGGAATGTATTTTGCTCTTCAGAAAAAAAGAAGGTTTTCGTCTCGCGGCGCGCGACGCGCGCCGCGAGAAGCTCCACGCCGCGTCGTCTCCGCGACTAACCACCCATTCAAATTATGAACGGACGCTTAGTACACCTCGACGTGCCACTGCCCCTTTTCCTTGAGCCCCTCGAGCCACTCCTCGTAGTTGATGCCCTTCTCCTTGCACACGCCCTCGAGCATGGCGAGGATGCCGGGCATCATGCCCTTCAGCCCGCAGAAGTACATGTGCGCGCCGCCGTCCAGCAGCTGGAACACCTGGTCCTTGTACTCCTCAACCTTGTCCTGGATGTACATCTTGCCGCCCTTGGCGTTGTTCTGCTCGCGCGACAGCGCGTAGTCCACGCGGAACTGGCCGGGGAAGCGGTTGACGCACTCCTGGATCTCGTCGTCGTAGAGCTTGGCGTCCGAGTTGGCGACGCCCATGAAGAGCCACGCGAGGCCCTTGAACTCCCACGACTTGACGTCCTCGACGAAGAAGCGGCGGTAGTACGAGCGCATGGGCGCGATGCCGGTGCCGGTGGCGACCATGATCACGGGCGTGGCGGGGTCCTTGGGGAGGAGCATCACCTGGCCGGTGGGGCCGGTCATCATCACCTCCTGGCCGGGCTTAGCGTCGCACAGGAAGTTGGAGCAGATGCCCTTCTTCTCGGGATCCTCGGCGTTCTTCTCGGGGTCCCAGTAGGTGGCGCGGCGCACGCAGAGCGTGGCGGTCTTGCCGTCGAACTCGTCGCCGTAGCGGGTCGAGGCGATGGAGTACAGGCGCACGCCGTGGGGCACCTCCTTGCCCTTGGAGTTCACCTTGGTGCCGGGGGGGATGACGCCGTAGGACTGGCCCTCCCAGAAGGGCATCTTGCCGCCGTGCTCGATGATGATGTGGCACGTCTCGCCGGTGGCGTTGGGGCCGACGATGCGCTCGACGGACTTGACGGTGCCGGTGAAGGGGCTCTTGTTCTTGAACGTGTTCAGGGGCAGGGGCATGTCCTCGAGCTCCAGGGGCACGGGCGCGCGGCCAGCCTTCATGGACTTCTCCTTGGTGGTCTTCATCTCCAGACCGAGGCCGTAGTCGGTGCCGCTCGCCTTGGTCACCGTCGCGACGCGAGCCGCGGAGGGCGCGCGCGCCGCCTTCAGGCCAGCGGAGCTGCCCTTGAAGGACGACTGTGGTGAATAGAGTGGGATGGGGCGGAGGTCAGCCGCCGATCGCGTCGGGGAAAAATCTCTGAGATGCAGAGCCAAAAAAAAAGTCTCGAGTCACGACTCGGAAACGGGCCCGACGCCGAATGACGTCCGTCAGAGTTATCCGGTGCGTCGCGTTGGCAGCGAAAACCGGCGCGTTCCAGACCCGAGTCGGGCGGAAAAGACTCCTCGATTGCTGGGAAAAAACCCTCCGTCCGCGGCGTGACGCGCGTCTCCGCGGTCGGAGACGCGCGGTCGGAGGCGGACGCGAGGCGCGCGAGGGTGAGCCGCGACGTACCTTGGCCAGCACGGGCGCGTTGATAGCGAAAACCTGCGTTTCGAGGGAGGGGGAGGGACGAGGGTGAGCGCGTGGCGTCGCGCGGACCGAGGAGGCGCGCATCGGACGACCGCCCATCGCGTGCGTGTCGATAGCGTGAACGCAATCGCGCGCGGAAACGCGCGGGCGCGCGCGGGTCGACGCTCGTCTCGACCGGGGGCGCGATGGATCACGCGCGCGCGATGCGCGCGCGACGCGCCATAAGTCTCGCTCGTGCACGCACCTGAGACGCCATTGTTGACGGTGTGGTTAGATGTGGCGCGCGCAAGCCATTCCGAAGCGTGAAGTATTTGGGAAGCGCGCACAGCCTCGAGCTCGCCGCGAGTTGGCATCGCGCAGCCAATCAAAACGGACGATTTCGAGACCTTTCTCTGCGAAGCTCTAGTCGCGAAAAACCGAAAACAGACAGCGGAAAACACTCGGAAAAACGACAGCGTGCCGAGCGTTCGAGCGTTCCCATATTCCACTTTTCTACATCGGTGTTCTACATCGGCGCGACGCGACGCGCGCGGTGTGCCACTGCGACGCGCGCGCGATGGGCGGCGCGCGACGCGCCTCGCTCGTGGCCGCGGCGCTCGCGTGCGCCGTCGCGGTGGCGCTCGCGGCGGGAGTGGACGCGACGGACTTCCTCGAGCGCGTCGCGGGATGGCTCGTTCGCATCGCGTCCTCGTCGGACGGGTGCATCGGCGAATTCGCGCCGCGCGGGTCGTGGGCCAACCTGGGGCTCTCTCTGCTGCTCGATTTGGCTCTGTTGCTCGCGCTCGGGCCCGCGGGGCCGGTGCACAGACGCCTCGCGGGGGCCGGCGGCGCCTCCGCGAAGGCGGCGCTCGAGACCGCGGTCTTCGGACTGGACACCATCGTGGACGTTTTTTCTCCCACGGGGGGTCTTCGCGTCGTCGCGTCCGCGGCTGCGGCTTTCGCGAGGTCGCTGGGCACGGCGGGCACCGCGCTGTTCCTGTCCGTCCTGTTCGCCCTCGCGGAGGGCTGGCGCATGTCCCGCGTCCGCGCGCGCCGCGTCGCCGCGAACGTGGCGACGCGCGACCTGAACCTGGAGGGCATCCGACGGCTGGGAAACCTGTCGCTGGGCGCGTCGGCGCGCGCGCCGGCGTGGGCGGGCGACGTCGTGGCCGCCGCGGCGGAGGCGGCGATCGGCGACGTGGAGAAGGTGCAGTGGTGGAACGACATCATGGCGACGGCGTGGCCGAACATCTCCATCGCCGCGCAGGCGTACGTGCGGAACATCTTAGAGCCGATGTTAGATCACGACAAGCCGCCCGGGATCTCCGAGATGAAGTTTGACAAGTTCGACCTCGGGGACGTGCCTCCCGAGATCGAGAGCGTCGCGGTCATACCACCCGACGAGCCGGACGAGATCCAGGTCCAACTGAGAGTGCAGTGGCGAGGCGCACCTGATGTGGTGTTCAAGGTGACCGGTCCGAAGATCTACGGAGGCATGAGCCCGGTGAAGATCGGCATGACTGATTTAACCGTCGCGGGCACGGCGAAGGTGACGCTCGCGCATCTCATGTCCGAGCTCCCGGTCGTGGGGGGTGTGCAGGTCACGCTCACCGAGGACCCCACGGTGACGTACAAAGTCGCGGTGAAAGCAGCGCCGGGCATGCCTAAACTGAGCCTGAACTCCATCCCGGGCCTAAAAGCCGCCATCTCCAACGCCGTCGTCCACGCTTTGCGAGACACCGTTGTTTTCCCCAAATCGGTCAACGTGCACCTCGCGAAGTTTCACACGCCGCGCGTGAGACGCGCCGTGGAAGACGCGCTGCGCATCTCGCCCGTGGGCCGTTTGACCGTCACGATCAAGTGCGCGCGCGGCTTGAAGAACGCGGACCTGATCGGTACGTCCGACCCGTACGTGGGCGTGGCGCTGGGGTCACGGAAGGTGCCGCCGCAGATGGCCGGTATGCGCGACCCGGCGAAGCCGCCGGCGGACGTGAAAAACGCGAGTTTTTTGAGTCGCGCGACGAGTGCGTCGCGAAAGCACAGACTTAAAACGAAAAGCAAAAGCGGTTCCTTCAGGAAGAGGCCCCCTGCGAAAGGCGCGGTGCGCACGAAAACGGTGAGCAACGACTTAAACCCGGTGTTCGACGAGACGTTCGTGCTGGACGTCATGAGCACGGAGTTGCAGTGCGTTTGGATCCGTGTGTTCGACGACGACGGCGACTACAACGCGCACGACGTGATGGGCACGGTGGTTTTGCCTTTAGCGGGTCTGCCGTCAAAAGAGGACGTTCGCGGCGAGTACGCGTTGAAGTCCACCGCCGAGCTGGACGGCGCGGCGGCTACGAAATCGCGCGGGTTCGTGGAACTCGCGCTGCGGTACGAGCCGGTGGAGGAGGAGGGCTCTTCTTTGGGGGCCTCTTTCGAAAAAAATGACGGCGATAACGGCGCGGAGGAGGAGACGAACAAAAACAAAAACAAAAAAGACGCCTTCGCCTCCGGGGGCACCGGCGATTCCTCGTCCGACGCTTCTTCCGCGACGCCGTTCCAGCGAAATGTCGCGCGATGGCTG
>ENA-OUOG01000491-OUOG01000491.1-marine-metagenome-genome-assembly--contig:-NODE-491-length-52263-cov-8.223527_pt1 | contig 52263 bp, 48 predicted proteins | sample MGYA00248635_ERZ508505 | MGnify/ENA primary metagenome ERZ508505 (study PRJEB26176, sample SAMN06267871) | marine metagenome | isolation source: Saanich Inlet, British Columbia, Canada | place: Pacific...
CCTGTAGCAGCTTCTGTTATTACTTCTTCTTGGAGTACTTTAGATATAATAGCTTTAAATGCTTCTTTTATTTCTTTATGTTCTTCTATACCATCTTCTGCTAAGCTATCTGTTGCTATGAATTTATAGTCTTCTCTTTCTGATGCTTTCTCTATTGCGGTGTGGCGTGGAAGTTCTTTATATACTATATTACCCTTTCCATCAATAACATTGTATGCTCTATGTGAAGGTTTATAATCTTCTTCTACATTATCTTCTACTATATCTTCTCCTTCATTAATTTGACTATCAATATAGCTAATTAAATCTTTTTTAGCAAAAGGTACCATTCCAGGCTCTGTAGCTGGGCCGTTTTTCCATTCATCCCAAACGGTTGTAAGTGCTTTTAGTGCCTTATCTAATCTTGGTCCCATAGATTCTACATATCCTCCGGTTTCGTAATCATTTTCAGTTACTACTTTACCGCCTTTCATTTTTCTACGTCTACCTTCGTTAACAGAATGTGATGCATAGTCTTGACTTGCTTCCATATGATCTTTAAACCCTTTCATAAAACCACCTACAAAACTATCAAAGTTCGGATGATTGAAGATTTTACCGTCTATACTCATTAATGCTTTTTCTCCAGCACTATATCCTAAATCTTCTAGTTTTTGGTGATCTGGTCCTCCTATTGCTTCACTAGTGTTTTTGTTTCTATCTTGATATGGTTTAGGTGATTTACCCTTTATTCTAGGTGGACCAATATTAACTGGGTCTTTGTCACCCTCTTTACCACCAACTCCCGTTAATGGGATACCTTTATTAACTGGGTCTTTGTCACCCTCTTTACCGCCAACTCCCGTTAATGGGATACCTTCATCTACATCTTTACCTGATGCTTTTTTGATAGCCTTATCTTTAGCAGCCAAGTAATCATCTGAATCGATATCTCCGTCTCCGTCTAAATCTCTACCTTTCTTTTCATCTATGTTTAAGATTTCTGGATTAACTGATAAATAATTCTCAAATTCCTCCATTGGATCAGCTCCTGCTAAAATATCCATAAAATGCATAGTAAGAAATTCTCTGATGTCAGATGCAGATAGTTCAGGATACTTGCTTCTAATATCTTTTATAACTTGATTCATCATAATTAATTTGGAATCTCTATCCATTTCTTCTCTTAGCTCGGCTTTTTTCATACCGTTAAATGTATCTACGTGGTTATTTTTCTTAACCTCTACATACTTGTCGTGCTTATCTACTTTTTTAGAGTCTCCTGATAGAAGGTGTAAGTAGTGGTTAGGATCCTTATCTAGATTTTTAATAGCTTTCTTTTCTGCTTTGATAAAATCTTTTTCTAAGATAGATTCTTGAGACATTAGTCCCATACCTTCTAATTCGTAATCAACTCCTCTTCTTAAGGCTTCGTCAGAATATTTTCTACCTGGTAAATCATATTCGGGTATTTCTTTTTTCTTAGCTTCGTAAATTACTCCTTTACTTTTAAGAATAGATACTGTGTCTTCGTATCCATTATATGGAGATAAGAATTGAGATAGTTCTCTTTTTGCATCTTTTACAAATTGAGATTTAGAGAATTTTCCCTCTAAAATAGCGTTATATTTTTCCTGTATTGTTCTCATCTAAATAATCAAACATTTTAGTGTTATATGGTCTTTTTTTTGTCTTTGCTACCTTATAGCCTAATTTCTCGGCATATTTTGTTGCATTATTCTTTTTACCCTTTTTTGAAAAAGCATGAGGAGTAGCGTATTGCGCTCCTGCTCCAGGTGTAAAAGAAGCACCGCCTACATTGGTAGCGCTTTGCTCGTTTAATTCATGCATTACTTCTTTAACTAATTCTCTTAATTGGCTTACTTTCATAATCCTTTTAATTCTTGAACTAATTCGTAGTATTGCATAATATTAACAAGATGATCATCTGTTACTCTTTTTGTTTTAGCAACAGGTTGAATTGCTTTGGCTACTTCTTGTAACTTAATAGCAACGATTTCATCTTGTATTGTATCTTTTAATTTATCAATGATCTGTTTAAGTTTTTTAAGCTCTTCATTTACTACATTACGTAATCTAGCTGATGAATCAACAGAAGTAATAAATTCTTTTAGGATATTTTTTTGCTCTGGAAGAAGTGACCCGTATTTAGAATTAAATTTTTCTAAAAGGATTTTAAAGGTAAGTAATTTAAGATCTTTATCGTACTTAGAATATTCTTCAATTAAAGTATCTCTTACTTGTTTTTTGTTTTGTTCTTCTTTTGTAAGATGTTCTAAAATAGTAGTTTTATTATCTACTAGGAAGTTAGGATTAATCACATCAGTAACCTTATGCGCTTCCATTAAGCAGTATAATGCTGCAAGTGGTTTATAATCTTTAACAGAAATAGAAAAGAACTCATCAATGTTGTAATTGTCTTTTATTTCTTTAATTAAACTATACTTCTGTTTTTTAAGTACTTCTTTATCTACTGTACGAGCTACTTCAATTATAGTAGAGACAATAGATTCTGCCTTGGATTGAGATACTGATCTGTTTTTAAGAATAAACTCGTATAGTTTAAATTCACGGACCAGAGCTGATTTACCTGTAAAGTACTTCCTAAGAATCTTTACTGCAGGTGAATCTTTTTTGTCTAAAGTATCAGCAGCTATTTGCTTAACCAACAACTCAAAAATTAGCCCGGTATTTTTATACTTACTGTGTTTGATACGCATTATTTGAATGTTTTGTTGTACATATAGTACACCCTACCTTTATAAATAGTAATTAATTATCTAAATCTTTAATTTGGGTTTCATCAAGGAGTTTATCGTCCTCTTTTTCCTTATTTTCGAAGATAATTTGCTTTTTATCAGAAAACATATCTTTATTCTGATAGAATAATGTTCTTGCTAAGGTGTTGTCTACTTTTTCTTTAGACTCTTGCTCATTTACGTTCTCATTGTCAGAGTCAAACCCACCTTTCATACCATGTTGACCTAGAGGATCTCTTCCTCCTAAGCCTGCATTAGTGCCGTAATTGGAAGCATGTGTCTTAGGTCTACCGCCTTCTGGTCCTATCTCTCCTATACCTGGTGTATCATCTTCAAATCCAGCCGGTACTCTACCAAACGGCATACCTTTTTGATCTCCTTGACGTCTACCGTATAGTGAAGCAAGATCGTGAGGAGTACCGTAAGACTTACCGGACTTAGCAGGATCGTTTCCTTCATTCTCAATCTGTGTAATTCTAAATAACCTCTTTTTGTCTTCTGCTACTAAGTCTCTCATTTCCATGTACTGATCTTCAGATAAATTAAATATATTATCGTAAATATAATCAGTAGGAAATAATTTAGTATCTAACATTTGAGATGCTAAATCTACTTTTTCTTTTAGTAACGCTACTTTTTCCTGTTCAAATATTATAGAAGGGTTAGTAAGGCTTATTTCAAAATTAGTTAGTGATTCACCTTTAAATCCTTGAACGTATAAATGAACTAAAGCTATCTTAGTAAGTTCCGATTCCAATATTCTTTGCAGTCTTTCTACTGTTCTAGCAAAACGAATATCTTCTGCAGCTAGGGTTGCTTTACCGTTAAGGTCTCCTTCATATCCAAAATATGCTTTAGGTACCTTTAAGGCTGCAAACATCTTATCTCTTAGGTATTCTATATCATTTGTACCGTCATAATCAAGACCTTTTGTAGTATCAATTTTTGTTTGAGTATCTCCACCTCTCATAGGAATATAATAGTCTTCCATCATATTCATCATATTAAATCGAAGATTATAGTCACCTGTATTTGGATCAACATATGGAGTTTTTTTCATAGTGTTGATAGTTTTTTGCATAAACTGCTCAACCTCATTAGGTGGAATCTGACCTACATTAATATAGAAAGTTCTCTTTTCAGGAGCTCTCATTATACGATGTATTAACATCGCATCTTCCATTAAAGTCAGCTGCTTGTATATTTTTCTAGCTGGTTCTATAAAAGAACGTCCGTATGGTAGGTAATTAGTATCTGAGATTAATCTAAAGTGAGCTATTTCGTAATTGTCGAATTCAATTACTCTTTTATTACTCTTAGGGATGTAGTTAGGATCTTGAGAAGATGCTAGTCCATCAGGATCTAACTGGAAAGTAACTCTAGCTGGATTTTTTGGGTCTGTTCCTTCCTGTCTAGTCATATGGTAAACAGTATAAGGAAGTACATTATAAACTCCAAACTCTTCTGCAATCTCTAATTTAAGAAAGAAATCACCGTATTTACACATATTACGTGTCCAGGACCATAGATTGAATTCTATGTTAAGAACATCGTAAAATAAGTTATAAAGTATTTTTTGTATATTTTCGTCTGATGACTTAATAGAGAGTACTTCTCCCATATCATTCTTTAAAGTAGCTTCATCAGCTAGAATATCAAGGGTAGATGCAATTAGAGGATCAGTATCCATCGCTTCATAATCAGAGTATAATTGAATACGTAAAGTCTGATAATTAAGATTAGGGTTGAATATATTTTTATTATTGTAGATATATAATCTACTAAATCTATCGATAAGAGAGTTGGTCTGATACCTGCCTGTGGTTTGTATCTGATTAACGTCGGCAACTTTAAGTTGGTCGCCTCCTACGTTTCTTATTACTACATCGGAAGAGAAAAGTCTACCTAGCCTTTTAAATAGTGAAGTATCTGCCATTTATACAGTTTATTAATAAATATCGTTTATCTAATTAACCACGAAATATCTTCGTTACCGTGATCTGTCTTTACAATATACGGATTATTTGCTTGGGAACCAACTGAAGATATAACTGCTTGGTTTTTAGCGTTGAGATTAGAAAAGGAAGATAACTGTGCTCTTGCTAGATCCATACCTTGTTGACGTAACCTAAGTGCGGTGTCTCTAACATATAGAGCAGTTGCACAGGACATTAGTAAATCATCATTGTAATTTGTCTGGGCTTGTGCTTTACCGTTCTTCCATACAAAAACCCTCATTTCACCCATCAATCGTTTTGATTGAATAGTAACTCCTTTTTCACGGACATACTCCATCATCTTAGCAATCACTAGAGGTCTAGTTCTAACTGACATTGTAAATCCAGGTACAAGTTGATCTCTTTCATATTTAGTCATATACGATTCAACTGTATCCATCTGACTTTTAGGACTATAGTATAAATTACGGTATTCTCTTTCCATAATCTGTTCTATAGTAGCCCAGCCAATATTAGCATTTTCTACTACTAGAAGAGCATCATTATACTCTGCTGCTATGGCTACCAGTACATTTCCAAAATCTTTAGGAGATAATTTACCTTTATATTCTCCTACTTGTACGCAGGTTTCTATGTCAAATACATGAAATGCAGAGTAATCGGCAGAGTCTCCTCTAGATACATCCGCTACAACCATATACGATTTTGAGTAGTCAGGTTGTTCCCATATCCATAAATTATTATCTATTCCTCTTTTTTCTACAGGATCTTTTTGATAGGTTTGCTCGTAGAAACTAAGGTCGTCTGGTTCGAAAACTGTATCACCTGAAGCTAAGAAATCACAGTCACATTCCTGTCCTGCCATCCTTGGACCTAGGTCTCTATCTTGTTGATCTCTCCATTCTTGGTTTCTTTCTGGATGTACTGTCCAGGGTAATCTAATCGGTAAAAATGAATTATCACCGGCTTCTGCTTTGTCCCACGTTTGATGGAACCAGTTACCAATACCGTTAGGAGTTGATAGAGCCATACATTGTCCACCGGTAGCAAGTGTCTGCTGTGCAGCAGTAAACGTTTCAGCAATGTTATCTATAAACGCTGCCTCATCTATTAGTAACAGTGATACCGCTTCAGATCTAGCAGCATCTGCATTAGATGATTTTGCTGTAATCTTAGATCCGTTTTTAAGTCTTAAAGATAATTTATTCTTTTCTACTGCTGGTAGTTTTAACCATTTAGGTAACTCGTCATACATAAACATTGTCTTTGTAACAAGGTTTCTTGCAGTTGCCTGTGTAGTTGCTAGAGCTAGTACGTTTTTATCTTTATGAAAGAGCATCAACCATAAACTATAAGCTGCAGCTAAAGTTGATATACCTAGCTGTCTTGACTTAAGAGTAATGATATATTGATGATCTTTAAATAAATGAAGAACTTCCGACTGAAAAGGGTATAAATTAAAGAGAATTCTACCTCTAGTAGGGTGTTGAATGTGGCAATACTTCTTCATGAAGTACGCCGGATCTTTAGCGCACTTGATATATTCCTGTGCGATTATTTTTTTTATGTCTTTTGCCATAACTTATTTTTTTAGCCAAATACCCTACTATAATTCAATCCTATTTTACTTTGTTGAATAGTAGTATAGTTTAATACATTTTCATGATTGGTAAGCTTTTCTTGACTAATTTGCCAGAACGCTATAGAACCATTCTTTTTTAAATTAACTAAATAACCCCCAAATCCTGGTTTTATTGCTAGTTTTCTTGATAATAATTTACTTAACATAATTCCAGCTGCTGTTGTTGGATCCGTTGTATTTCCAACATAGTTTTTTACTTGCTGAACATTATTATATATTGATTGAAAAACGTTGAATTGCTGAGCTAATGCTTGTAAGTTAGGCAATTCTGAGAATGTTTTAAAGCTTTCAAATGCTCTTGGTAACTCTTTTCCTAGAAAATTTGTAGGATTAAGTATTTTACCTTCTAAATCTTTTTCTGATAATACTTTAGTTAAAGCATTTAATCCAAATAGGATTGTTAGAAGAGATACTTCTTCTTTAAATTCACTAAAACGTCCTAAGCCGATTTTAGCAGTATGACTTGGTTCTGCTTTTACCTCTACACCCACTCCATCAAAAAATAAATCTGCTCCACCACCTTCTCTACCTTCTGTTACGTTTATGTTACTATTAGAATAGTTATAAAGCCAGTATAGAGATAATTCTCCAGCTCCAACTCCTTTTGAAGCTGTTCCAGTTTTAGCTGCTGGTGGTGCTGAGTCCCATAAAGCTTCCCAGATTTTCTTATCTTCTGCTTTTACATTTGTGTAGAATGAAGAACCTCCTTTGCCGTTAAATTTATAGACATTTTTTGATTGAGGTATACCGCCTTGTGGGCTAAGTAAACCTTCTTTCTCTAATTGGGTTTTTATAACATTGTCGTATGAATCCGATCCTTCAAAAATTATTCTCTCTTTTTGTATAGGGCCGGCAAGTTCATTGACTAGGTTATCTAATATAGCTTTATCTTCCGGATTACTAATGTCCGGTACACCTGATTTAGTTCTCCAGGCCCATTCTGTATATAATTTTTCTATGAGATTCATTTATGAGTTTATTATAAACCGTTTTCTTCTATATAATCCTCTAATACGGACTGTAAGGCAATATGAGGAGATGTTCCTGGTTGTTCATCCATAAGATTTATAGCGGTTTTAGCTATTTGCATAATAACTTCTTCTCCTTCTTGGTTAGCGTAAAATTGATGATCACTTTCTTGATCTTCTTTTACAGTATTTCTATTTTCAGCTAAAAATTTTCTTAAATCAAAATTATCCATTGTGTTTTATTTTATTTATGCTTCTGGTTCTTCTCCTGCTTCGAAATCTATATCTCCTGATGTATCTGTTGGTTCTTCTGCTCCACCTTCTCCTCCAGCATCATCAAATGCTGCTTCTTCTCCTCCACCTTCTTCTCCGGGGAAGTCTCCTCCACCGCCTCCGCCTCCGAAGTCAGCTTCTTCTCCACCTTCTCCTTCTTCACCTGCTCCTTTTAAAGGTGCTTCTTGGTAAAGACGAGCTAGTTTATCTAAGGCTTGTTGGAAATCGCTAATATTACCTAGCATGTATTTTTTACCTAGTATTTGAGCTTGAAAATTCTTTCCTGTCCATTTTAAGGTAAAATCTTGTCCGTTAACTAAATTAACTCTAAAGGTAGTCGGTTTAGGAGAAACCCAATCAATTGTATCAACAAACTCTTTAAAATCCTCTGTCATTAATTTAACAAGAGTTGCTTTAAGAGTTGGGAATTTTTCAAGCATTGTATCGGTAGCATCTTCTAGTACTGTTTCTTCTGATGCTTTTTCATCTCCTATCGGATCTTCCGGTGTAGGTTCGTCAGCTTCTCTAAGTACTTGAATGTATGCTTCTTCAATAAGCTTTTTTAATTCTTTTACTTTCATAATATTCTAGTTATTTCTACAGTGATCTTTACCGGTCAAAAATGGTCTTTTGCATTTTGTACCTTTAACGTGCACTCTACCACATTTACCGCAGCAAGTAGCTTCTTCCTTTATTACTTCATTCAAATCAGCATCAATTTCGAATTTTGTAAATTTATCTACATCGTTGATACTTTTAATACGAACTCTTTTACCGTCCTTATCTAAACCGTATACTTTAGATCCATCATTAGATGGGTTTTTTAAGTGTGCTTTAGCTCTACGTTTAGATATAGATGATACCATTCCTAAGTCTTGTCTAGTAGCTTCACTAACTCTTTTTCCTAATCCAGGCAGGTTCCTAAGATCTTCTACATATGCATCTGTCTTAACAAGTATTGTACCTAATCTCTCATCACCTTTGAGTAAAGTGATTTTTGTTACTCTAGGATTAAAGCTTGGGTCTTTATCTTTAAAGTTACTGTTATAGTATTGTGTTTGATGCATTTGATATTCTTCACCTTCATGCTCTAAATTATGATACTGAACGTGAACAAACATTGGGGCGTATTGTCCCATTCTTGCTTTGATAGGACTCTTATCGTGCGCTTTTAAAGCTTCTATAGCATCGTTTTCACTAGCTACACCTTTAGGAAGAATATCTGCGAATAATTGCTTACCGAACATATCTGGAGATCTTTTGCTAACATCATCTATTAGATCAGCTCCTGTAAATCTATTATCAGTATATTCTTTTACTACTTTAGTTAGAGGAGTTAATTTACCATTTACCATCTTATGAGGAATACCATTCTTCATAACATATTTTCCTGGTTTCTTAGGCTCCTGGGATTTTAGAGTAGCTTTAAGGTCTGGGTTCCTTTCAGTACCTTTTGAAATAGTCTTACTTCTACCTTGTCCGGTTCCAAATCCGGTTGGCTGTGCTTCTTGTAATCTCATATCTAAGTAACCTGTATTTACAAGTACTTGATAGATAAGATGTACAGCATCCATTTCATCATAGCCGTATTTTTGAGCTACTCCAGAAATAAATCTTTTAACGTATTTTTCTGCTTCAGGATTTATATTATATTCGTTAACTCCTTCGTCCATAGGATCTTCGATCTTGTCTCCTTTTTTATAAACTAGTTCTAATCTATCGTGATACTTATCATCTACATCATCCATAGCAACTAATTTACCATGCTTGTCCGAATAGTATAGGTCTTTAGGAGCAATAGAGCCTGGGGAGTATCCTTCTAAAGCAAGAGCATCTATCATAGGCTGCTTTTCTTCTGCTTCTAAGTAGTGTTGAGCTGAAGATACATATTGTCTAGCTAAAGTAACTTTCTTCTGCCACCAATGAGGAAAATCTACTTCCCCATCCATCTTATCGTACTTATCTAATTGCTTATATAATTTAGAAGCATAAACAGCTATATCATATAAATCTTTCTTAAGCATACTTGGCTCATCATCCTGATGTCCTACATCTAAATCTCCTCCTTGATCATGTCCTCCTTCTGGTGTTTCAGTTTCAGATAATTTTTCTTCTGCAAATAAATCTAAATTCGTATCAGATACGACTATATCGTTAGCAGAAAAATCCATCATAGCATCGTATGCTGTTTGTTCATCTCCAAAATAATAAGTATCTGAACCGCTGAATTCTACTTGCTTTCTATATCTATCGTCTAGTATGTCTATAGCCTGTCTAGCATCTCTTATATCTACCTTTAAGTAAAATAGTCCTTCTGGTGCTTCAGAAAGTTGTAATTTAATACCTAATTGCTTTGCAGCTTTTTCTAATTTAGGTCTAATATCATCTCTATCATTTCTACCTGCTCTTTTGTACATATCAAGCATTCGAAGATATTTTTGTCTATCGTTTTCTTCTTCGTTAACCTCTCTATTATATGTATCCTCATCATGTCCCTGCTGAGTAAGTGAGATAAATTCCATATCTCTAGATAAGTTGGCTTTTAGTGGAGTTGAAAATCCATCATAACCTTGACTAACGTAGTTATCTAATTCTTTTTCTGCATCATCAGGATCTTCTGTATATTTTAAAATTATGTTAAATAATTTATCTAGATACTGATCGTTACCGTTTTGCTCGTTTAACGATTTAAAATGCTTAGTTAATTCGTTTGCTAAAACATCAACGTTAACAATTGCCTCTCCTGAAGGTTTAACTCCTACATCTACTAAATCTTTATCAAAAGAAAAATCTACTAAATGTAATCTATCATCTCTTACATCAAACGTAAATTCATCTTCAAAATCATTTTTATATTTAACGTAGATATCAAATGTATTAACATCTATATCATGTGCTTTTATAGTCTCGATTTCGTCCCCAACATCTCTTAATGCTTTGATTAAAGCTTCTCCTACTTTTTTAGCAATAGGCCTCATCTCTTTAGCTGAGAATTCAATTCCTTCTTGCTCGCTAGTTAATTTAACTTTAACACCATCTTTTGCTAGATCTGCTGCTTTACCTTCATCATCTGTTGCTACAAATCCATCATCTCCCATTTCTTCATCTGCTTCTTTAAGCAAAGCTAGTTTTTTTGTTAGAGATTCTTTTAGTACTTCTAATTGAGTTTTGGCTTTTTCTAGGTTAACCGTTGATGTAGAAGGGTATGAACCGTCTTTAATTTTATTTAGTGCTAATTCGCACTTCGATAAACGGTCTTTAATTTCTTTATAAGTCATCGTGTTTTTAGTTTATTATAGCTATATAAATAAATAGATTAATCTTCCCAAATAACGTTTTTAAACTTTTCTGGTGATAATCCGAAATAATCTGTTCTCCATTGAGTCTGTTCAAAGAAATCTAAATTATACCATTGGTCTTTCTTTTTCCATAGGGTTTTTGCTACATCATCCCAGTCTAAGTTAAGAACAAATTTTTCGATTTCCAACTTTTTTTCTATAACTGCATTATATTCAAATGAATCCCATTCGTAATGAAAAACCTCAAATACAGCATCTTCAGATACATAATCGATTGATATATCAATACCCCATTTTGGTTTCATTTTTATAAGCTTGTACAGCATAGGGTTTTTATTTGTAAAAGCAAGTAACTGTTCTTTAGCGTGATCATCAAATCCTTTTCTTTCAAACAAGTCTGAGTGGTTGATATGAGCTCCGTCTCTTTTATCCCATATTAGCCAATCATATCGTAAACAGTCTTCATGTCTTCTTTCTATAGGTTGATATCCATTATAACTAAGAAAAGCCTGTTCGGCTTTAGTTAAGTGGTATCCATTTTGATCAAATAAATCTACGCTGTTCTTGTCCTTTAGTACGTCTAGTTCCTCCGTAGCATTAACAAAATAAGCGTCTCTATGGAGTTTATTATCAGTTAATATCATTTCTTACCTGCTTTCATATTAGCACACCAGTGGTACATCTTTCCTTTCTCCCCGCCGTATTTTTTAGCCTTAGCTCGTAGGTCGGTTACCGAGCCTTTACATGAGGCCCCTGCTCTTTTAACTCTTCCGGGTCTAGATTTTCCTTTTACTTTACCGTCGGCGTAGTTTTCACTGTATATGTCATCATCTACTACATATATACGGTCTGGGGAGAAACTATTACCGATATACAAAGTTTCTTTTTCTGATTCTTTAGAGTATTCTAAATCTTTAGAAAGCTCTCCTGTAAAGTTAGGGTGTAAAATAAAGTTAGGATTATCTAAAGAAACTCTAACATAGCCACCTACTCTATCAGGTGATTTTTTATGATCGACATATCCAGAATAATGTCCAAACCCTTTAGCTACTTCTTCATCTACCGTAAAACTTAAAAATCCTTTAGTGCTTCTAGAGTTAACTTTTATATTAGAAGGAACTTCGTACTCTGTAACTCCATTAGAAGTTTTAACTGGTTTTAGTTTGTTAATAAAGTCTCTTTTAAAAGTCATACCTCTATACCCATACTTGTTACCTCCTGTTCTAGGATCAAGCTCGTTAGGATGTTTCTTTTTGTCTTTGAGAAGGTTTTTCAATAGATTTACGTCGATTTCAGTATAATCGTCTATATACTTACGTAATTCGTCTTTTACTTTACCGTCGGCGTAGTTTTCTAAAGCATCAGGTTTATTATCATGGTTGCATTTATGACAGATATATAAATCGTCTCCTCCGTCTTTTTTATACCAGCTCCATCCACACCTATCACAAATTATACTGCTATCAGTTATGACCTCTTTAATAAGATAACTAAGTGTTAGTTTAGATTTTTTCATAGTATTATTTCAAAGGTCCCCCTGCTACCCAGGCATCACAAGTTCTATCTCCGGCACATTTAAACCAGAAGAACTCACAAAATCCTAAATTAGCTTCTTTAACTATTTTTTTACCTTCTTTACCAATAGCTTTTTCCATCTTTTTCAAAGTAGCAGCTTTTTGATTAAAAGCTACACAGTTTGAACATCTAGAAGTTTTAGCGTGCTCAACTGTTGTATCCCACATTTCAGCTTTATCTTCCCAGAATTTTTTAGATCCTTTTTCATCGTCCGGATTAAGAGGTCCGTATCTATATTCTTTTATAGTTACGTTTCTACCAAGAGTATTAAGATCTAAGTCTTCTAAAGAATCCATAGCATCTACTTTCTTTCCTTCTATTTCTTTCTCTTTTTTAAGAGCAGCTGGAGTATTATTATCTCCAAAGTCAGAAAGCTTGCCTTCTTTAACTAGTTCTTTTACTACGTCGGTTAATTTCATCTTAATTTCTTATAATCAAATTGCCGCTAAAGCTTTAGTTACGAATTGAGTTACTTCTCCTCCTTTTACGGCTGTTAACGCCCCTTCTAAACCTGCTAATGCTGAAGAACCTGAAGTTGCAGCTTTATAAGCCCCAACACCTGATGCTATCATAAGGCCTGCTACTGCCGAGGTTAGTATAATCCCGGCTGCTTTGTGCGCTTTATCTTTGGGTAGCCCTAGTTTAGTTAATGCCCATTCTATTGGTCTAAGAAGTAGGTGATGCATCTTTTCTGCTTTTGCTATAATTGCATCTCCCGTTGTTCCTTTACCTCCTAAAAATTTACCGGCGGCTTTAGTAACTTTACCTATAATTTTTACTATTTCTGGAATAGCTAATGCAATACCGGCTACTAGTACAACTCCTGCTGCTTCATTAACATTATTTTGATCTTGAACTATATCATCAGAACTACTTGCTAGTTCTTTACCTAATTTATCAAAGGTCTGTTTAAGAGCCGAATCTACTTGTGTGTTTTCTTCTTTTTCAAGAATAATCTGCGCTAATTTCATTATTTATCGTTTTTCCATATATCACCTCTTCTACATCTTACTACTGCTCCTGAAGCATAAGCTGATGGCCAAGTATCGTATTTACGTTTAGCTATTCTAGTACATCTATCGTCTTTTTCGGATAAAATAGCTTCGTTTTTAAGCTCATGAATCATACCTACTACCAAATTAGTTAGGTCTTCTTTAGTTACTGTTGCTTTTTTTGTTTCGTCAACATCTGGGATATATTCAAGTTTGCAAGCAGCATGTAAAGCTCTTGAAAATTGATTTGTTTCGTCATTATACCCTGTAGTCAATTCTTCAACTTTTACTACTTTAAAATTTTTACTGTGAGCATAAATAGAGTAGTTAGGGTCTTGATTAGCAGTCTTGCAGCCGTCAGGTAAAGGTTCAGGCCAATCTAATCCTTCTACTCCGTTAGCATATACCACTATTTCTGTTTCACCTATATCATCGATATCAAAATCAGCATCGTAACCTTCCTCTGGATCTTCATTTACTACTTTTGGGTAGATAGTGACATTAGAGTTAAATTTAACAGTATGAAGATAGAATTTTTGTACAGAATCATCCATACCTAGAATAGTGCTTCCTCTATGTAAAGCTTGCAATAGCGTACCAATATGATAGAAGTAATTACCGGACATACCTTCTTTATCATTAAGGCTGTACATAATATTAGAGGGTACAGTACTTGGAGCTGCTACTTCAGCAAGTTTAGTATTTTCTTTTTTTACTGTTGCTTTCTTTGTATTTTTCACGACTGTCTTTCCTTTACTACCTGCTTTCTTTTTCTTGGCAGCAGTAGCAGCTCTTTCAGCCTTTGTTAATGATTGCGCTTTTGCTCTAGGAAGACATCTATCTGGGTTCTTTTTATTTTTAGAAGTACCACATGGACCTGCTATATCTCCAGAAGTAGTTATTCTTACCCAGTCTTCTTTTTTAAACCAATCACGTAATGACTCTCTTATAAGCTCTCTCATAAAAGCTTGCATATCGGGTGATATTTTTTTCTTTTTAGCCATTACATTTTACCAGACATTTCAGCTAAAGCTCTAATTATTAACCCTGCTAGAACTGTAAAGATGATCCATAGAGCTTTTGATACTCCGTCTTTCCATCTTTTAAGTTCAGATAATTCAGCTAATTTAATTTGAAAGTCTCTTTCACCTGCCTGCATATCTTGTCTGAATTCTGTATTTTTATTTGTGTTTACAATAACTCCATTATCTGGGTTGAGTAAAGTATACTTTAAGTCTGATATATCTTCTTTTAAATTTTCCATGTCTTTTTGCATTTGCTTTAACTCACCGTTAGGCATATGCGATTTAATATGAGAAATCTCAGAAAGAACAGATTCTAGGAGCTGTTTTTGAGTCATTACTTTAAATAGGTTTTATATATAAATATACCTATTTTATGTGTTCAGAAAGATGAGTAATATACTGACGTACGTTTTTAAGAATTTCTTTATCTTTATTGGAATTAGATTTCCAATCTTCTACGTCTCCAGCTTCAGTTACAAAGGTATCTTTAGTATTTACTAAGTCTACAGCCCATTGTTCAACATCATTTGCAAATGCTTTCATATTTCCTTGCATCATACGTTTTTCATATTGCTCGTATAATCCGGCTTTTCGTAAATCTGCTTCCATTTCTACGGTACAAGGATCAAAACAAAACCCGTGTATTTTATACATTTTTTTAGCAAGATGGTGTTTCATAGGTCCACCGCAATTAGGACACCTTAGGGGTATACGAACTGCTTTTTTAGCAGCATCTAACTTAGTTATATTTTGCTTAAGACCGTTCTTAATAGTCCACTGTTTACCTCCTTCTTCCCAAATATCCCCTTCTTTATACTTTTTAGAAGATCTTTTATAACCGGCTTGTTGTTTAGTTTTAGAAGTAAAATCCTTATTAACTAAATTCCTAACTCGCTGTACGTCTGATCTTTTAAATTCTTTTTTAAGTAATGATTCATTACTCATAACCAAGTTCTTTTAACTTATTAATAACAGTTGTTACATCTCCGTCTTTACATCTTATAGCTATCCCTCCACTTGCAGCCCACTCATTTATATTAGATTTTTTATCATCTATAAGAATACTGTTTTCATTTGCGTATCTTTGTTTATCTTTAGAGTATGCAAATATGACTTTAGGTTTAGGATTAAGATGATTTTTAACCCAAATATTTTTACCTAATCTAGAGTTATTATCTCTAGAAGGAGAAGTGAGTAAATCAGGGTTATATGGAGAAATAAAATTCCATAGTTGTTGTCCTTGAGGCATCCAAGGCATTCCAGCCCAGAATTTAACTCCTACTTCAACATCTATCAAATTCCAAAATCCTGCTGTACCGTATTTATTCTCATACTCTTTAGGAGTCATGCCTGAATAGTGGTCAAATCGAGATTCGAAATCAGTCAGTACTCCGTCCATATCACAGTATATCTTATATGGTGGTACTTCTTTTTGTTCCGGTAGAGGATACGCCTCTAATAAATCTACTATACTATCACTCATAATTTGTTCCAATTTTTTTCTTCTGCTGTAGCAGCTAATTCATATGGGTGATTATTGTAATCATAGCCCATTTTATAATACCTAGTCATCCACGAAGGAGATTGTAGGTAGTGTTGATATTCATGAATCAACGTCTGTATGATTTGTTTCCTGCTCTTCATTTTAGGATAGTATAAGACTATACTATTAGTTATGTGATCGTACTCTGCATCCGGATTTTCTTCTCCTAATTCACCATCATCCTCTTCTCCGGATAACCTAGCATAAATACTCTTCTCGTATTCGACATACGGAGTACATTCTGCAAATTTACTGTATCCGTACTTTACCTCTATTTTAGGAAATACTTCTTGGACTATTTCTTTTATTTTATTTATATTCATAACCTTTATTATTTATATAAAGATAAGAAAAATAATTCAAAAAAGCAACTAATTTTTAATAGAATCTTCCCAATTTCTAAAAGTTATATTACCTTCTAGATATGCCTCTTTTTCTATTTCAAGTAAATTACTATCCTCATTAGTATTAGTAGTACCTAATTTACCAAGCCTACCTTCTAAATTTTGCTTGTGATGAATCATTTCATGAGCAAAAGATCTCATAACATCTTTAGGATGTCTACCTTCTACATATAATACTACCTCCTTTATGTTAGGATCGTAATAAGCAGTTCTTCCGAAGAAGTTAGAAGATTCTGATATATCTCTTTTAATTTTCACTTCTGGTAGAGGAGTTATGTTCATTCCTTCATCGATCATATACTCTAAGATTGAAGCCATATATGGAGTATAATCAAAGCCTATTTTTTGATCTTCATCTTTATTTCTTATAATAATGTGATCTTGATGAAAACCAATATCATAGTATTGATCTCCTATTACATTTCTTAATCTATTATATAAAGTAACTAACTTAGCTCTATCAGCAGAACGAGTAACGCTTTGAGGAGCTATAGCTGTACCAGATGATCCTTCTTTTTTAATCTTTTTTTCTGATTCAAACATCTCATTTAATTTATTATCGAGATCTTCTTGCATTATTTCAGCTATAATACTTGCTTTTAACATATTCATTATTTTTAAAATCTCATCGTTAGATAATTCTTTTGGGAAAAAATCTAAAACCTCATCTAAATTACCTGATAGTATAGCTTTTCTAAAATCTGTAGCTCTAACGTTGGAATCCTTTCCTGAAGGAATAACTAATCCTTCTACATTGTCTCTATTTTTATAAGTTGTAACTCTTTTTAAATCTGGGAGATCGTCTTCTGATCTAATACCTGTTACTGCGTAGAATTGATCTTGAGGATTTGCTTTAGCATAATCTTTAGAAGCAAACATAGGATTTTTTTCTCCATCCATTATCTCCACCCCAGGAAGATATTTAGCGTAAATCCTCCATACAGCCATCGACTCTTCCTTTGTTATCCCGTTTCTCTCACCACCTCCGATAAAAAGTAATACCTTATTAATAGGTTGTAATTCATCCGGCTGACCCTCTAAAGCACCTATACCGGCTTCTGCATAAGAATCAATATCATATACCTTACCGCCATGATTACCATTAAGAAGGCTTTTTACGACTTCAAAATGACCTCTATGAGGTGGTTTAAATGCTCCTGGGTATAATGCTATCATTTTAAAAATTCCTGTACTTTTTTATCTATTTCTGCTACATCAGAGTGTTTAAGTTCTTCTTGAAACTCTCTATCAACCAACATATCTGCAATGTCTGTTAAGACCTGTCTTTCTCTTTCTTTATTACTATTATATCTTCTTTCAATAGTAGCTATTTTACTTCTCATTTTTACATCACCAGGGCCGGTGCCGTTTTTATCATAAAATTTAACCCAGTATTTTTTAAGCTCTTTTACCATAGATTCATTCTCTCTATCGAATTCTATATCTGTCATTTCTTGATTAAACGCCTGGATAGCTTCTTCTGATGGAAGTTCGTAGTCTGTTCTAAATGTAGAACCAAAAGCATCTTTGCCTCCGTTTTGCTCCATATAGTCTTCTAAGTAATTAGTAACTCCTTCTACTCCTCTCTCTGCTGCTTTATTAAATCCTTCTACCTCTTTTGCGAACTTATTATTTCGCATGTTGATAGATAAAGAAAAATTATCTCCAAGCATATCTTTATAACGTCCAATTAAATCATAAACATTACGCCAAGTAGAGAATACAGCTGATTTAGGTACTCTTCTCTGTCTAGAAAAATTATTTATGAAAGCAATCATAGGATGAGTGTATACCATAATCATGTATACATCGTATCCTTTATCTAATAAGTTTTGTACTTTAGAAGGATTAGATGCTGTAGTATCCCAAATAAGAGATTTACCTGTTTCCGCTGCTGCTGCTACGTCTTTGTCTACTTGGCCGCTGGCTGCGGACAGATTGTTGTGGTACGGATGATCTGGATCTTCCACGTACTTGTCTGGGTTGAACATTGGTAGGCTGATTAGTCCTAGTTGATTGATTAGGAATGACTTGCCTGCTCCTGCTCCTCCTGCCATTACTATAGCTTTGGGTTTTGACTCGTTTTGTTCTTTTATTAGATCTAGTAGTTTGATCATTTCTATTTAAATTTAATATATTTGTTCTATTATTATAAATAGATGAGGTTCTTGCTCTATATCCATTTACATAATTTACATTAGTTCTTCTAAAGTACGGGTTATAGTAGTTCCAATACCTATAGGGTCTATTCCATCTATTCCAATACCAGTTATTATTTGGATAGTACCAATTCCATCTGTTCCAATATGAACTATAACCTAAGTAGGGATTGTAGAAATTATACCTATTACCAAACATAGGATCACTCCAAATAAAAGGTTGATTAAAGCTATATAAAGAAAAATTATAATTAATAGTATTCACTCTATAATCGCTAGATCTATAGATTCCATCTACTTGAGCAGCATGATTTAAAGTAACATATTGCCATTCAACTCCACATGAACTAAGTAAGGTAAAAGAAAGTACTATTAGTATTTTTTTCATAATTTTAAACTAGTTGGGTACTTTTTATAAATAGGTTCCGTAACTGGGTTTTCTAATGAATATAGTTTATATATTGTTTTAAATAAATCAAAATTATAATCTATCTCATCTATAACTTTTATCTGCCATCCTTTTCCTTGGTATACTCCTTTCTTTTTAGAAGCAGATCTAGTACTGGATTTCAACCATATGATGCCGGTTCTGTCTATTTTTATACCTTTAACTTCCTCTATAGCTTTAGCATATGCTGAAAGTTGTAGATTATAAGCTCTATGTAGTGAATTAGAAGTCTTTAAATCTAAAAGCCAGGTTTCACCATCCATTTTTACAACTAAGTCAGCAGTACCTGCATATTTAAATTTATCCGAAAATACAAATTCTTCAGTGGAGATTAATTCAGGCTTATGAGTAGACCAAAAATCATAGAACTTTAAAATCATCTCCCATACTATTTGAGAATACTTAGCATTGCCGTAATCATCCATCCAGTTTACTTCTTCACCTTTTACAAGAGCTTCTGCTGCTTCATGTACCTGGGTTCCTTCTTTACCTGCTTTTCTCATAATAAGATCAGCATTATGCCCTACATCTTTTAACCAGTTATCAAAGAATTTATTCTTTGGCATATATTGAAGGATAGTAGTGACTGAGGGATAATATACTCCTTCATCTCTTTTGTAAACCCTGCGGTCTAAAAAATTAATTTGTTTAAGATCAGGTTTAAAATCTAATCTATTTTTTGAATTTTCTTTTAAAATATTTGTACCTTGACGAATCATAAGGCGTTAATTTTATGCAGCATTAAACCGGATAGGTCTAATTCTTCTGCTGATTGTATAAGACGAGTAAAGGCTTGAAAGCCCATCTCGCTAGGATCTTTTTGTTGTAAGTCTACTAGGAAGACCCTCTTACCTAGATTTAATAAATTCTCTGCTATTTCTAATGCATCTTTTTGTGCATCTTCATCTAAAGCAATATATATATCCTCTACTTTAGAAGTAATAATTTTTTTCATTAAGGAAGGAGATAAGCTTTTTCCTAATATAGGAACTGCGTTTCTACGAATAGCCATAGCATCAAATGCTCCTTCACATAAAATAATCGGTTGATTCCAATTAATTAAATTCTCAAAAAATATTATGTCTTTGGAAGCTTCGGGATTTTTATATTTAAAATATGCTCCTTCATAAGTTCTTCCAACAAAATAATTGAGCCTATTGGACTCAGAATAGCTAGGGATAATGATTCTTCCGCCATAGTCTCCACTTGTTGTGTATCCAACATTATATTTAATAAAATCATTGTCGGTAAGTCCTCGTTCATATAGGTATTTTCTTACTTTGTTAGCAATAATAGAAGTTCTAGAGGCTGAGTAGAGTGATTGATACTCTTCAGGAAGTTCTACTATTTCTTCATTCTTATATTCGTATTTCTTACCTTTTTTTACATACTTAAGAATTTCTTGAGCTTCGCTTTTAGGTAATTTTAATTGCTTAATAAGTGAATATATAGATTGACCTCTAGTTTTACAAACCCAGCATTCCCAGTAGTTTTTACCTTCATCGTTAGTAACCATATTGATTTCTAACTTGGGTTTACGGTGATTACAAAAAGGACAATGAAAAGCATAGTTATCTCTAGCTCTCTTATGACTTTTTCCTAATACATTCTCTACTGAACCTAATAAAAAGGTATAATCCATACATAACAGTTAATATATAAAGATACGAAAAAATGTAGTAAGGACCAACTATACGTCGGTCATTTTTATTTTTCCTGATTTTGGATGTACCATGAAGTTGTCTGGTCTTACATCTAATTCTTCTGGGTCAATACCGTAATTTTCAGCTTCTTTTTCTAGAGCATCCATAAATTCTTCTGGTATATCACCTCTATATTCTCCCATAACCTCCATTGTAATGATGCCTAATTTACCTCCTAGTCTTTTAACATCGTAGATATAGACAAAATTATTTGTTTTTTTACCTTTAAGTATCTCTGCGTGATCTAGTTCTATTTCGTCTGTTGTTACTTTCACAGCTTTACCGTTTAAGAGGTAAACAGAACCGTAATCTCCAGAACCTAAATATTTTCCTCCCTGATCTTGTATTTTATCAATTTCTCGATTAAAATCAGGATCATATTGAAGTGGTCCCTCTAATATGATTTTTGATAGTTTCATTATTTTATTTTAAACCCAAACTTAATTTTTGGGTAATAGTCTCTTTCACCCGGCTCGTAGTCATAGAATCTAGTTGATTGCTTTTCATCAACTTCGTAACCGCTAGAATTAATAATATTAATTACTTTATTAAACTCATCTTCAGGAATATCTTCCTTTTCAATAAACGATAAACTACCGAACCCTTTATCTTTTAAAGGATCATCTTCAGGTCTTCCTCCGCTATAAGCTCCTATTGAAACTGAAAGATGGAAATCTTTAGTAAGAGCAGATTTTACTTTAGCCTCTAATTCGTTTTCCTGCTGTCTGAACTCTCCGTATTCGTTGAGTAGTATGTCTGTTAATTTCATAATTTAATTACTCGTAATTTTAACTCACCTGTGCCTTTTATTAACCTGTGGTAGACACCCTTTCTAATAAATAGTCGTTTTAAACTCTCAGGGTTATTATTATCGAATTGGAATTTCCAATCAGTTTCATGTAGAGGTTCGATAATACGATCTTCCCTATCTCTATGCCATACCATCTCTTCTTCTGATATGTTTTGAGTAAAGATTCTTACTTCTCCTTCTTCTATGTACGGTCTACCAGTATCCACTAAAATTTTTAGAACCTCCTAATGATTTCCAATAACGTCCAATATTACAAGACCAGTATCCTGGTTTTGTTTTATCTTTTTTCTTATCGCAGTTATGTCTAGCAGCAAAAGAAGCTCTTGCTCCTGGCTCTTTTATCTTAACAGATAAATTACCGCTATCGCCAAAATTAACTTTTTTTACGTTTCCTGTTTTAGGGTTTTTAACGTAAACGTAGAATTTTTTAGGTCCTCCTCTTTTAGGTTTATTTAAAGCTACATCTTTACCTTTATATTCTGCTTCATCTACCATTGGTAAATCTAAAGGTACTTTTTCACCTTCAAATACTCCATACTCGCCGATATCTGTAGATTCTAATAATTGAGCATCTTCTTCATTGAGTTCAATAAGACCGTCTCTCCAGGCGTCTCTTGCTTCAGCAAATAATTGTATAAATCTTTCGCTAGAATAACGGTAGACATTTTCAGACAACGTTAGTCTGTTTTCTAAGTGGTATTCTAATGATGGAAGTCCTACTATGTCTTTAATTTTTATCATCTAAAAAATCTTTTCTGTAAAATTTACCGAGGATATTATCGTTAATGTAATTATTACGGGTCTCTAATACCTCATTTATAAATAGGTATTTACACTCATAATAAGTTAATTGTTTTTTATCTGGTACGTATTGTAATATTTCTCTTTTGAAATCCTTTTGATTTCCTTCTTTAACTAATTCTAATACCTCTTTTTGAGAACCGTAATATGTCTTCCAATCTGATTCAGTAACTACTTTTTGCTTTAATGGAGTTCTACCTCCAATACCTTTAGCTTTTCTCTCTTCTCTTAAAGCTTCTAAAGCTCTTTTACCTAATCTTTTATTACGTTCAAAGTAAAGTACTTTTTTTCCTAAGTATTTTCTACCTGATGGAATATGGGTGACTTCATAAATAAAACCGTATGAATTCTCTGGCATTGCTTTTATCGAAACTACTGGTGTGCCTTTATAAATCCAAGTTGGGTCGGTCATTATTTTAGAGATTTAATTATTTTATCTACATCAAATACATCCTCTAGTTTTTGATAAGGACATGTTGTGATATCTTGAGATAATCCAAATGGTTGATATAGGTTATTAAGAAAATCTACCGATAGAGTAAAATCATTAGCTTTAATATTATCGTGCATTTCGTAGCCATATACCTCCGGTTTAGTTGTAACCCAGCAGACTGTAGAAGATAATTGATATGCTGCAGCTAGGTGTTGTGCAAAAGAATCAATTAACAACCTCTTATCTGCAAGCTGTAGCAATATAGCTATACTTCTAAATCCATCTAAAGCATGAAGAGTATCTGGATATTTTTTTTGATCCTCTCTTTTTATATGAACTATAGAGTGAGTTGCTTTAAATTCTTCGATAATTTTAAGTACAGCGGGCTCTGGGATATCTCTAGTCCAGGAATAATTAAATCCCTGATTTTGAGGTCCTCCGTTAGTTTGGATTGCTAGGATTGGCTTATCTGTATTATAAAAAGGAGAAAAATACTCTATTTCAGATTTCGTTAAATATATTTGAGGAGTTTCTCCTGTATACTCTAATCCCCATTGATTTGCCCAAATATTTAGTAAATGATCTTGCTCAAGAATAAAGTCCGATTGTGTGTAAGGGTCAGCAAAGTATATTTTAGTTTTACTTTCTTTTCCTTTAATATAATTTCTATAAAAAGCTCCATGTTGACCATTTTGATGTACTTGATCAGCTGCTGGATTATGTTTAAATACATCCGGGTAAGCACACACAACATGAATTGTATCGTTAGGATGGTGTTTTTTAATTACTTTAAGAATTGCGGTAGCCATTATATGTTTTCCCAAGCCACCTTCAATGTGAAATATAACTGTCATGAATCTAGTTTAGACTATAATATAAGAAATAATCTCTCAAAAAACAACTTTTTACCAAGGAGTTCCTTCTCCAGTAGTAATTGCATTTTTTGTGTTAATTGCCTCTGCAATAGAAGCGGAATGATTCAAATAAATAGAAGCTGTATCTATACTACCTGTTATCCATCCGAGAATTATATCTTGAGTTAACTCTTCATAAACTATAAAATCGGTATCTAATGTATCTTTGTAAGGAAGTTCAATTTCATTTACTGTTTTTGCACTTTCACCGTCGAATTCTGTTCTACAGTAGTATGAAGCAGATACAACTAATCCACTATCAATACTTCTTTTTAAATTATGTATTTCCCAAATATGTTCCATAATCTTATTTTATTTAATATTCATATTACCAAGGAAGTCCTTTTCCTTCTGTAGGATTATTTAACTCATATATCATGTTAGATAATCTACTTTGAAGCTGTGATTCTACCTGTTGTATTTTTTCCGAACCTAATTCAGAATGTACCCATCCTATTACAGTTTCTTTATCTAAATCCTCATACATTATAAAACCTGGTGCTTTTGGATTACCTGTTAATTCAATAGTAAAAAACTCTCTTTCAAATCCTCTAGGATGATTAACTATACATCCACACGTTACCTCGGTTATTAATCCGGTAGATAAAACACGTTTCATATCAAATATTTTCCAAGTTGTAGTCATTGTTTTATTAAATTATTTTATAATTCTACCCAAGTCTTATCAGGATCAAAATATATTAAATCGTTTTCTACTCCGTATCCAAGTATTCTAACATAAGTTCCTGCTCCAGAAGGTAATGAAGTTGTAAAATCGCCAGCTGTACTGGATAGGTATAATTTCTGTCCTCCCCATGCTCCGTAGGTTGTATTGTTGATAAATCCTTTCAATAGGATTCCATCACCTGGTGTAGTCCCTAGAGCAACACCGGCTTGTCCAGTAGCTGTCAAGTCTGCATTATTTTCCCCTCTCTGCCATTGTGTTGACCCTAAAGCAGATCGTGCTATAATTACATCTCCAGCAGCAATTGCACCGTTTGTTGCATCAAAAGAGCCGTAGTAAACTATTTCTCCACCTGAATCACCGTTATATAACGTAAATCCATCGTAAGATAAGTTATTTACATAAGTTGTGTTAGGGCTTAATGCTGTAATACAGTTACCTACTATAAAAGTACATATTATAGAGTTAGTGTTATTATAATTTCCTCCCAATATTGCACTAAAACAAGTATCAGCAGTATTACTCCGTCCTCCTCCAATGAAAGAACATGCTCCACTAGCAGTATTGCAACAACCTCCTACTACTGTACTTGCAAATCCTCCACTAGCGGTATTGCAACAACCTCCTGCTACTGTACTTGCAAATGCTGAAGCGAGGTTTGCACCTCCACCTCCAATAGTTGACTTATTTCCGCTTGCGCTGTTAGTAACTCCTCCACCTACAAAAGAACTCTGTCCGGCAGCGGAATTAAAATCTCCTCCTGCTATGGTAGCTGTTAAACCTGCTGTATTTCCACCACCGCCACCTACAGTAGATAAGATACCTACTGCAGCGTTATTAAATCCGCCACCTATAGTAGATCTACCACCACTAGCAACGTTACTACATCCGCCTCCAATAAAAGAACAAGCTCCTGAACCTGTATTTGCAGTCCCTCCGGCTATAGTAGCGACATTAGCTGTAATGCAGTTATCAATTCCACCTCCAATAGAAGCATTTCCAAAATTCCCATAAATGGTATTATTTGCCCCACCTGATATAGTATTTTTATCATCTGCATCGATTGTGTTACATCGTCCAAAAATAATATTTACATAGTTATCACAACCATTAAATGAACCTGTTATGACATTATCGTATCCACCGCCTATAAGATTGTACCCTCTTGTACCATCTATTAAATTATTACACCCACCTAATATTACACTGTGTCCGGTATTTGAATAACCAGTCGTACTGTTTGATATAGTATTGCCATATCCACCTATTATTGCATCAAATTGGTGATCTACAGAGTTGTTTCTACCTCCTCCAATAAAGCTACATGCTGAAGTAATAGAGTTGTCATCTCCCCCAGCAATAACACTTGCAAATCCTGTGTTTATATGTGAAGGTCCTACAGTCATATTACAATTAACTACTAAGGTATTGCCGTCAAATGTTAGGTTAGCTTCTGCTGTTCCTGTTCCGTCTCCGTCTGAGGTTATAACTCTATTATTTCCATCTGTTGCTAGAGGTATAATTCCACTAGTACCGGAAGATCCTGACGTACCAGAATTACCTGAGCTACCGCTAGTTCCTGAATCACCTGAAGATCCTGATGAACCTGAAGTACCGGAATTACCTGAAGATCCTGATGAACCTGAAGTACCTGGATTACCATCTTCTCCGCTAGATCCTGAAGAGCCACTAGTTCCTGAATCACCTGAAGATCCTGATGAACCTGATGTACCTGGATTACCATCTTCTCCACTTGAACCGGAAGATCCTGATGTACCTGGATTACCATCTTCTCCGCTAGATCCTGAAGAACCTGATGTACCGGAATTACCTGAAGATCCTGAAGATCCTGATGTACCGGAAGAACCTGATGTACCGGAATTACCTGAAGATCCTGAAGATCCTGATGTACCTGAGGAGCCTGAAGTACCGGAATTACCTGAAGATCCTGATGAACCTGAAGTACCGGAAGATCCTGATGAACCTGAAGTACCGGAATTACCTGAAGATCCTGAAGATCCTGAAGTACCGGAAGATCCTGATGAACCTGAAGTACCGGGATCTCCGTCTGAACCAGAAGATCCAGAGGACCCGCTTGTACCATCTGAACCACTACTTCCGCTAGAGCCATTTGTTCCGTCTAAACCAGAAGATCCAGAGGACCCGCTTGTACCATCTGAACCGGAAGATCCTGAACTACCAGATGTACCGCTTGAACCGCTTGAACCGCTTGTACCATCTGAACCGGAAGATCCTGAACTACCAGATGTACCTGATGATGCTGCAGATTCTTTTGTTCCTACATTTCCATTTTCATCTATTACCAAAACAGTATTATCAGCTATAGCAGGTAAACTAGTTAAATTAATTGCAGATCCAGTTATAGATCCTTGTATATTTGTACGGGTTGCTACTGTTACAACTCCGTTTAGATCGCTTACATTTGAAGTATTTAAGTGATTACCGTCAGCTACTACTAATGAACCAGATGTTGGTAGGGTTAGAGAACCTCTAGATGCTTTAGGACCTGCTAGTATTACTGATGCATATCCTTCGTTTGCTGATTCGTAAAACCAGTGGTTAGCTACTGAGTCATATTCTAGAGAACCTGTTTCATTTAATGATCCAGAATCAAATACTCTAATTCCTGAGTATCTTTCGGCAGGAGTATTAGCATTTAATATAATATAGTTATCCCCAATTATTTTTGCTGAACCGGTTATGGATTCAATATGTGCAAACGAACCTGTACCGCTTACTGATAGATTACCTATTACGTTAAGCTCTGTTCCATCGTATGTCAATCCTGATTCAACAGTAGCATTTGGAGCTGATCCATTGAGTGTAATTACTCCGTTATCAGTAGTACCGGTTAATGTAAGAGTTCCCGAAGTACCGGAACTACCAGAAGTACCACTAGAACCTGAAGTACCGTCTGCTCCACTAGAACCAGAACTACCTGAAGTACCGTCTGCTCCAGAACTACCGCTAGATCCACTAGTTCCATCTACACCGCTTGTTCCTGAGGAGCCTGAGGTACCATCTACTCCTGATGTACCACTAGAACCTGATGTACCATCTGACCCGCTAGAGCCAGAACTACCTGAAGTACCATCTGTTCCAGAAGAGCCGCTAGAACCCGACGTGCCTGAACTACCGTCTGTTCCAGATGTACCATCAGTACCGCTAGTTCCATCTGTACCTGATGAACCTGATGAGCCTGAAGTACCTGATGAACCGCTAGTACCTGAAGTACCTGATGAACCGGAAGTACCGCTTATACCTGAAGATCCAGAAGTACCCGGATTACCATCAATACCGCTAGTACCTGAAGATCCTGATGTACCATCAGTCCCAGATGTACCGTCTGTACCGCTAGTTCCATCTGTACCTGAAGATCCTGATGTACCTGAAGATCCTGATGTACCTGAAGATCCTGATGATCCTGATGTACCGGATGTACCTGACGACCCGGAAGTACCTGGTGCACCATCTACCCCGCTAGTACCTGAAGAACCAGATGTACCATCTGTACCTGAAGACCCTGAAGATCCTGAAGTACCTGGATTACCATCCACTCCGCTAGTTCCTGAAGAACCAGATGTACCGTCTATACCTGAAGATCCTGAAGATCCTGAAGTACCTGAAGATCCTGATGATCCTGAAGAGCCGCTAACACCACTTGTTCCTGAAGAACCAGATGTACCGTCTGTTCCGCTTGTACCATCTGTTCCAGAAGTACCTGATGTTATTGCAAATTCTCTATAACCTACTAATCCGTTTCCATTTATAACTAGTAGCGTATTTTCTGATGGTTGTTCGTATACTTTATCAATTATTAGAGATCCTGATATATCTAGACTACCTGTAAATTGATGTAAGTCATCTAGTGAATCACCAAATTTAGTTGAACCTGATTCTTGTATTATACTAGAAGATACTATTTCTGTATGAAATTCTTGGGCTGTGACTCTACCGTCAACTGTTAAATTATTTGTTATAATTAACGAACCAGTTATCTCAGCATCTCCGTCTCTTGTGCCATCCCATTCTACTCCTGTCAAATTAGAACCATCACCGTAGTAAGAACCTGTAAAAGAAGATGCAGTAACTCCTCCGGCAAATTCTACTTGAGAAGTATAAAAATCTCCATAAATTAAAGCACTACCGCTATTATTACTTATGTATAATTTATTTGATATAGTTGAACCTATGTTAGGTCCTGCATTATATCCTATGAATACGTTACTATTGGAACTACCGGTTATATTATATCCAGCACCGTACCCTATAGCAGTATTATTTTGCCCTTCTTGATTATAGAATAAAGTAAAACTACCTAAACCTGTGTTCTTATCTCCGGTACTATTAGAAAATAGAGTAGAATTACCAATAGCTACATTGTAATCACCTGAGTTATCAGTATTTAATGCTGCATTTCCTACAGCAGTATTAAATCCTCCTAGGTTATTGGTAAGAGTAAAAGCTCCTAAAGCAGTATTTCCTGAGCCACTATCATTCTGTTTTAGTGACTCAAAACCTACAGCTGTGTTCTGTATTCCGGTGGTATTATCTCTAAAAGCACTATCACCAAATGCTGTATTATAGTTATTAGTTTTATCGTCGTTTTCACCGGCTCTATATCCAAAATATGTACTAGAACCTAATCCAATTTGAGATACCGGTCCATTGATTTCTAATGAACCTGAAATAGAAGCTGATCCTGTGTGAATACCGTCCCAATTACCTGTTACGTTGGTTAGTCCTGATCCGTCTCCAGAGAAGAAAGATGCGGTTACCGATCCCGTTACATTAACAGAACCCGTAATAAAGGAATCACCTGTGAGATATCCATCCCAAGATCCTGTAATACCTGTTAGTTGAGAACCATCACCTTTAAATGATCCTGTTAGCGATGCTGATCCTGATAATGTTAGAGATCCTGAGACCTCTAAAGAACCAGATACTCTTAAATCTCCAATTATTGGCATATCTTATAGTATTCTAATTTGTATTGAGTTACCACTTCTGTATAACCCTCCTAAAGGTACTCCTTTTGTTGCTGCTTCTGCATCATCTTCTGCATCTAATGAAGCTGAAACTTGTGATAATATAACGTGTCCGTTTTCAAAAGTAACAGCAGTATTAGCAGCTGCACTTTGCGAAACAATTAATGATCCTGTTATTTGTGCTGTACCTGTGTAAGGGAATCCAGAGCCGGCTACGTTTGTTAATCCAGACCCATCTCCTACGAAAGAACCGCTAAAAATTGATGCAGACACTTGAGAGTTAATTGTAACCTGTCCTGTTGCAAAATCACCTCTTATCAATGCATTAGATTCTCCGCTTTTAACACCAACGTATAACTGATTACATTGTGCTGTTCCTGTACTCGGACCTGCTTCATTTCCTATGTACACATTACAGCTTGAGTTTCCATTAGCATAGTATCCGCTTTTAAAACCAATTGCTGTATTTCTAGCCCCTGTTCCTAAACTTAATCCTGATTGGTAGCCTATAAGGGCATTTCTCCCTCCTTGATTAGTCCATGCAGCTTGTAGTCCTATGATTACATTCAATGATGAAGCGCATCTACCAGCTTCATGTCCTACAAGTACATTAGAACTTCCATTAGAATAAAGTCCTGCTTCAGATCCTATAATAGTACTTTGACCCATAGTAGTACTGGTATATGCTGCACAAGTTCCTATTATGGTATTTTCATATCCTGTTGAAAGTAAGTAAGCTGCTAGTGTTCCGATGGCTACGTTACTAGCTCTAGTATTAGGGTTTCCTAAATCTTGTCCTGTATTATTTCTTAAAGCATAGTTTCCTATCGCTATATTATTCTCTGTTGATACACCGCTTTCGCCTGCGCCATTACCGATTAATATATTACTCAATCCTGAGGTTTGTGAAGCTGCAGCATTTTTACCTATTGCAATAGTACACCTATCTACAGTAGCATTTGGCAAAGCTTGATAACCTATTGCTAAATCTTGTAATTGATTTCTATTAGAAATCTCAATATTTTGGTCAATAGTAGTGTCTCCTAATAATTGTATAATTGGACTGGAGCCAGATATTATAAATGAACCGGTTATTTCGGCATCTCCGTTTCTTATTCCGTCCCATTCAGATGCTGGAATATTGGTTAATCCAGATCCATCACCTACAAAAGAACCTGAAAATATAGATCCTGATATAGCAGGAGTATTTGTAAAGTCTATTACTGATTGGGATACTGTTAATGAACCGGTTATCAATACATCTCCATTATAGGGAAATGGTTCTAAACTAGTTAATCCTGATCCATCTCCTTCAAAAGAACCGGAAAAAGACCCTGATAAAGTAGATCCAGAAGCTTGGTAGCCGTTTAGATTTAAGTTAGTTAAACCTGCACCGTCTCCTGTATGTTCTCCTTCAAATGAACCACTGAATGAACCGCTAACCCCGGTTGTGTTTAGAAAATCTACATTTACTGATGAGCCAGATACTAGAAAAGATCCTGTTATTTCAGCATCTCCGTTTCTTGATCCATCCCATTCAGCTACCGCTGTAATTCCGGTTAAACCAGAACCGTCACCGTAAAAACCATCAGAAGCTGTAACGCTTCCGGTTATTATAAGGGTGTTATTAAAAATGTGTTGGTTAGCCATGTTCTATTTTATTTATACTTGTCGTTTAAATGCTGTTATCAACATATTTACATCGTAAGTACCAGCAGAAGCATCTAATTTAAGTATTGCTTCAGTAGTAGATGATGCATCAATAGAGAAAGATGTATTTACTATAGCTCCTTCTGCTATTGTATATGAGTCATTTATAGTTGAATTACCTACCTGATCCCAAGCTCCTAATAGGGTACCTATTTTCTTTTCTAATTCATTTGTATTAGATAGTGAATAATCTACTTTTACTCCCGTATATCCTGTAGAGCTATCAATAGCAAATGTATACAAGTTATGATTACCTACTAGACTACTAGAATAAAAATGAATCATTTCTACTCCAGGGTTTCCTGGGTATCCTTCTGATGCAATAGTTATAGATCCGACAGCATCAATTGCTCCTGATACTATTAATGATCCTGTAATTTCTGCGTCACCGTTTCTAGTTCCATCCCATTCTGTTTCAATCCCTGTCAATCCACTTCCGTCTCCCACAAAGGAACCTGAGAAGGTAGATCCTGATATTGCTAAAGTATTTGTAAGGTCTATAGTGACGTCAGAACCAGATACAACAAATGAACCTGTAATTTCTGCATCCCCATTTCTAGATCCATCCCAATCTACTCCAGTTAAATTAGAGCCGTCTCCTACAAATGAACCTGAGAAGATAGAGGCTGATAATTGACTATTAATAGTTACTTGACCGGTAGAAAAATCACCGTAAATTAATGGAATATCAGATGCTAAGTTGTTTATATATAGTTTATTGTTAACTGTTGTAGTGTAGGTAGCTGGTCCAGCACACTGTCCGATGAATACGTTACAGTTACCTTTTGCATTAAATCCTGAAAAGGCTCCGATAGCTGTGTTATTTCTATTATTACCATCTAATGCATATAAAGAATTCGAACCTACTCCGGTATTGTTATTACCTGTCTGTACTCCTCTAACAGCAAAATGACCTAATCCTGTGTTATGATTACCGGAAGATGTATTAGCTAAACTGAGAGTTCCGGCAGCAGTATTGTACCTACCTGCACCGTTTCCTTGAAAAGCAAAAGTACCTACTGCTGTATTATAACACCCGGTATGATTAACACCTGTAAGACTTCCAATCATAACCGAATAGTTTCCGTGTCTTTGACCTGCTCTTGAACCTATTGTAACACTATCCTTACCTGTAGCTAAATATGAAGCACATCTACCTATAGCAATAGCATTAGTAACCCCCACTCCTACACTTGATAAACTGTTTTGGCCAATTCCTATAGAAGTAACATTTTTATTATGAATATGAATATTATCATCAATATAGGTATCTCCTTTAAGATTTATGACTGGTGAAGAACCGCTAACTATAAATGAACCTGTTATTTCAGCATCTCCATCTCTTGTACCGTCCCATTCTGAAGTAGTAGTTATACCTGTAAGTCCAGAGCCATCACCTACGAAAGACCCAGAAAATATTGATCCTGAAATACTTTCTACATTTGTAAAGTCTACTATAACATCTGAACCAGATACTATGAGAGAACCTGTTATTTCAGCATCTCCATCTCTTGTACCATCCCATTCATCGGTTACGGTTAATCCAGTTAACCCAGATCCATCTCCTGTAAAAGAGCCCGTAAAAGAAGAACCTGTTACCCCTCCTGAGAAGGTTATTTGACCTGTTGCAAAATCTCCTAATACTAAAGGAGTATCAGATGCAAAATTATTTATATACAGTTTATCTGATTGTCCAGTTGCTGTAGAAGGTCCGGCTGCATTACCTAAATATAAGTTACCAGCTCCTGAGCTAAGATTTAATCCTGCTGAAGCACCTAAAGCTGTGTTTGAATTACCAGAACTTAAACTATTTAAAGAATTATGTCCTATAGCAACTGTATTAGAAGACGCCAAAGCATTCTCTAAAGAACCGTATCCGTAAGATATGTTATTATTTCCTGTTAAATTTTTTCCTGATCTGTACCCAATTCCTACACTACGGATAGTACCTGATATTGAATCACCTGCTTCAAGTCCGATGAATACGTTATTATCACCATCATCTTGACTTACTCTCCCGGCTATAGTTAATACGTCACCGTCAAAAAGAAAATTGCTTTCGGCTTGTATTTCTCCATTTGATCCAACTGAGGTTAATATTCTATTATTCTCTTGACCGTAGATGGTTACATTACCGGTTCCTCCTAAAGGTACTCTATTATAATCTGATAAATCATTTGTATCGTAGTGTAAATATAGAGCATCTCCATTTTCTTGAATAGAACTAGAATAGATAACAGATCTAAAGTTATCGTCCATCTGTTGATGGGTAAGAGAAGTGTTTTGTTCTAATCTGTATGTAATTCCCGGTATTGCCATTATATATTTTTATTATAAATATCTTTTATATTCTTATTACACTCCCACATAAATTATATATGCTAAAGCATAGAATGGTGGTATTATTGCTTTTGATGCGGTTGTTCCTGTAAATGCTCCGGTAGGTCTTGTTTGAGTAGCGGTTTGCATTATAGTTGTTGAGTTTGTAGTTGTATAGCGTGAGTTTTTACTTGTGGCATACACTCTCCTAGCTCCACTATAATCACTATCTGCATCGTACCCATTTATTGTACGTACTCCGGTTGCTGCGGTACCAGAAGGCGAACCAGGTCCTCCGATTGAATCAGTATTGTTTGGGTAACTGGTATTAAGGTTATTATATAACCTATCGTCAGCAAGGAAAAAGTGATGGTGAGGTGCTATATCTGTTTGTAACAGTTTATCTAAAGTAAGAGTCCCCTCTGGTGTGTAAGATGTACTACCCCCTGTAGAGGTTGGGCCTGTACCCAGACCTTCTATTGTTGAAGTTGGTGTTCCAGTAGAATTACTAGATGCTATTATAAATTTATTAGATAAATTAGGTACTACAACATTATTTACCGTTCCTACTCCATCTTTACAAAGTCTCCATCCTTCTGGTATATCATTCGTATCCCCTGACCACATAATTATACCTCCTAAAGGTACAGGAGCTGCTGCTATTTTCTGAACCAGTCCTGTAGATGTAGCAACTAAAGCAGAAGTATTATCTGCTGTACCTGTTGCTATTGTACCTACAGTAAGAGTTCCGTCTATTTGTCCATTACCTGAGCCTGATATTATCCCATCTACTGTTAGTCCTTCAACAGAAGGAAAATTAGTATTTATACCTACTTTACCGTTTGCTTGAAAAGAAGCAATTACTTCTGAATTTGCATAGCTTCCGTTTTGAGCGTTTATAATATTAAATCCTTCATTTTTTACTGTAGTATCTGTATTAATAGCTACTACGATATTACCTCCGTTAGTTTCATTAGGTGAGGATATTAATAGACCGGCTGTTGATGATTGATGTGGTATAAGATCGTGTTGACCACTGGGGGTTAAAGAGCTATAAATAGAATAAGGAATAGGGGCAAGAAAGGATTGATCTGTATTCACATTGTTTAGAGAGATTCCTATTCCCTGCTGACCTACAAAAGTACCTTGTCTATTAGGATCACTTGATCCCATTCCTACACCAAAGTAAGGAACGGTTCCTGTTTTTGCAAAAGTACTTACTACTCTAGATTCATCATCATTAGGATCTCCTATAGCTACTTTTACTTTACCGTATGGTTGAGCTCTACTTCCACCACTCAAAGGAAGTGGGTAATTATTTGTTATATATAAATTATGGTTATTAGGATCCGTCCTACCTATACGCCCTATAAATGTAGAGCCTTCGTAAAAATTTACCTTTGCATGTATGGCTGCTTGAAAGCCACTAGTTGCCCCTCTAAGTGATATAGAACCTGCGTTAAAACCATCTCCTTGTATATCTACTCTATCTAAAGGATTACTTGTTCCTATACCTAAACGATTTTGTACTTTATTAAATACAAATACTGAATCAGCTCCAAAAGCACCATTATCATTAAATTGGATCTGCGTATTATCACCAGCAGCGATTGCTTCTGGTATATTTATATTGTTAGAAGGAAATTGAATTTCATCATATCTTGTAGGACCGTAATCTTCTGTTGCAGTATCTAAATTATCACTACCGGTAAAGAACAGTCTTAATTTAGTTCCATCAGGTGATAAAGAACTTGAATAATAAAATTGCGACTGGTTTCTATCCATCTCATCGTAAGTGAGAGCTGAACCTTTGTTTGTTCTAAGAATTATACTCATTTTTTCTTTTTTGTAATGGTGTTAATCCGAAAGCGACTTGCGAGAACCCCTTTTCGGGGTGTCCGGGCCACTACCATTAATGTTAACTTTATGTTTCCATAAAGATCGGACTATATCATCAGGATTTCTCCTGCCGGGCGCTAATTCTGGTTATTAAGGGAACCCATTTTCCCTCCAGTAGTCTCTGAACCTTCTACAGGATGGCCTGTAGCTTGGCTGCTGATTGTCCAATCTCTAACATTGTTACGCTTTGGTAGTTAGAGCTCTAAGGAGTTTCCAGCAATTCACCCGGTTTAAATCGGACTGTTATTTTTATTACTAAGCTGAGGATTCTTCTCTCAAGCTATACGGTAAAGTACCTGCAATAGGTGTCTCGTATGTATAGTTGCAACTTAGTGTATTTTCATATAAATATTGTTCTAATATGTTTATAAAGAATCTTTCACTTCTTCTATTTCTTTCACTTGTTCTTACTCCGTAGATAACTTGATAATCAAATCCTACTGTTGTATTTCCGGTTGCAATCACATCTACATAACATCTTGATCTGTAATGAGAGTCATTTCCTCTTACTTCTTTGATTAAGTGATATGTGTTTTGTACACCATCCGTATCTCTTTCTATATAGTCGCCGTTATCTCTTTTTAAATATAGTTGATAGGTACCGTCATCATTAGTAAATCTCGGTTGACCAGAATTTGGGTTTCCATTACTGTTTATTCCAACCCCAGTTACTTGTACAAAATTCCTAAAAGTGAAATAATGAGTACATACAGGTGCTGGGGTTGTTATTCTACCTCCTGGTAACCTATTTACACCAAAATTCATATCTAGCTTAGTTATGACTACCATATCAGTTTCTGCTGATTTAGGTAATGGCTGTCCTAATTTTCCTACAGCTACTAGTTCGTTAGCATCATTGTATAAGCCAACTGTAGTAATATATGGTTGAAAAGAAGAACCTGATACTAAGTCTGAGATTTGTCCGTCGGTGGTTTGTAGAGCAGTTTTGTTGAGTGTGTGGTTGAATTCACCATTCTTAATTCTACAATGGTAATTATGTGTATATATCGGTAAATTTGATTTCCACCCTAAGATAGCGTCAAAATAGTGGTTATAATACATTGCTACAGTTTCATCTGTAATAATAATTTGACCATGAGGATAAATTACATTACCTACATAAACTCTAGGAATAGAATATTTAAAATATAATCTTCCTTCTCCATCGTCTACTATTTCATTACAACTTTTAATTTTTTCATCAGTATCTAAATATTCTCCTGGATTAGGGATAGTTTCTTGTATGTAATCAGATTCGTTTTGTATATAGTCTGGGTCTGCCAAATTACAATTCGCTCCAGAGGTACCAAAGAGAAACTCTGTATTCTCAATATATAGGTTGTATTCAGCTTCTATTGAATTTACACCGTCTTCAGTAGCATAATTATTAAGTACATAGTTGTCTAAGTCGCTGTCTTCTTCATTATTGCTATTAATAAAATCAGGTATTATTGAAACTGAGTTAGGTTCAATGTGAGTACCGTACATTTCTTTAGGTAAAGAGAAAATAGCTACTCTAGTATACAGGTACCTAGAACCACTTACTTCAAAAGAAGATTGTAAATAGTTTTCGTAAGATGAGGAATTAGGTAAAACTGCATCGCTAAATTGACTGTAGTAGAGATGGTGATTACTCTCAAATACTAATCTCTTATTGAAAGAAGTACTTCCTGAGTTTGCTATATTACCTCCGTATGCTAAATCTGAATTGTTAGGAACGTAATGTCCGGAACCTGATAAACCAACAATGTTTTGAATTCCTAATTCTCTATATTGACTTCCACTAACAACCCATGACTTACGGGCGGTATAAGTCGATATATACGCATCTTGTTGATTTAGTTTTTTGTAAGCACTCATTCATTAATAATCAAGTTTGATTCTAACCAAGGCTTCTTTTGTAAAGTCTTTGAGAAGAGGTCTAGATAGTTTAGCTACCCCTAATAGATCGTTATTGTCGTTATATAATCCTACTGTTGTAATATACGCTTGTGGAGTATTTATCATTACATCGTGACGTAATTCTCCAGAACTTGTAATATTTGAAGGGTTTGTAGAGTAGTTAAATTCACTATTTCTCACTCTAACAAAAATATAATTAGAAGAAATTGTTTCTTCTGACTGTAGAGATCCGCTAGCACCTTCTTTTATAGTATTAAAAAATTTATTTAAATTTACAGCTGTACCATCAATCTCAAAAGTTGTATCCAGGTTTAATCCTTGCACGTTGTTCAAATCCAATGCAGGTCCATTTAATACTACTATTCCTACATCAGGTAGAAACTTACCGTAACTACCGTAGCTTGTAGTGAATCCGGTTCCTCCATCATAAGAAGTTCCATCTGAACCGCTAATAATGTCGTATACTCTTCCTGCATCTACGTAAGATACAGTAGCTAAATCTCTACTATTATCTGTTAAATCTAAAGTACGACTTCCGTTTGTAAGTGTAATGTTAAATGATCCTGGTAAAAGTTTTTCCTTATATCTTGCTCTATCTACATTAATTACGTAAAAGTAATCTGCTTCAAAAGTACCAAACATAAATCCGGTATCTTCATCGCCGAATATTAAATTTCTATATTGTCCATAAATTGTTGATGAAGGTGTTTTTGAAGTAGCTCCATTATTGAATGGTACAGCTCCTTCACCTGATTTATGTCCAAAAGCTATTGCAAATTGTACATTAGCTGGAACAGATGATCCAGGGTCGTTTTCGTATATTTCGTAATAGTAGTTCCCTGTGTTAGACGCTACTTGACCTGATGAAGTAAAAAATGTTTCAAGATATTTTGTATCAGTTGACCACAATGGTGCTACTACTGATTCTGCACTTATTGAAATATCTTCTTGGTCTAATCTTTTAAATGACATATCTTATTAATTATTTACTTTCACAATTGTTAATGGTACGGTTACTCTAGCTCCTGAATCTCTACCAATTACTGTAATAGTAGTTTGTAGTGTGGTTTGACCTGCAAACAAAGTATTTATGGAAGTTCCAGTTAAGTTAATTGAAGTACCTATAACTGTCTTAGATACGTTAGTACCTAAAGTAGTAGTAGAGTTTAATCTTTCAGCTTCTGGAGTGTTGATTCCTACTCCGTTGTAGGTTTGTAGAACTCTTGCATCTGCTATAGTAGCAACATATCCACCTGCTTCAAAGGTTTGGGATGAACCTAAATAGTTAAGAGTTTGTGGGGTAATTGCTAATGATGCTCCTTGCTTTAATCTAATAGCTGTATATCCGATATCAAGAATAGGTAGCTTAGCAGTACCTCTTGGTAAAGTAGTTAGCTTATATTTCATAATCTGAGTTTCATCCGGGAATGCTTCTAGTAGCGGTAGGTTTTCTATAGCTTGACCGTAGTAAGCGGAACCTAGTGGATGTTCTGGATTATATAAGGTGTAGTCTACTTCATCATCAGATAAAGCAAATTGGGTTATTTTAAAAGAGCCATCTCCTCTGGCGAGAAGTTCTCTTCCTTTTTTTGTCAAAATTGCATCGACTGTTACGATTGAATTATCTAAGTATCCCATTTTTTAATTGTTGTATATTATATAAATATCTATTTTTATTGTTTTATAAACTTAACTTTAATCTACTAAGTACCCAGGAGGTGGACATTGGCTAGATGAAATAATTTGGCCAAAGTCGTCTGTGTCGAGTATTGTATTATTTCCGTTTATGTATATTCTTGAATTGTTTACAAGTTGTATTCTATTTAGACCGGTATTTCCAAATCTAAAAATATCAAATCTCTTAACTTTTGTCCATTCAGTACTTGCAATATAAGACGCTGGACGGAAGTCAGGAATTAGGTAGGCTCCGTAAATATCCCTATCTACAATTAGTTTTCTGAGCTGTATATCTACTTCTTTTATTCTTATATATTCGAACAGGTATGCCCCGCTTGTGACTTTTAATACATCTCCTATATCCAGAGAGCCTGCTATTGGAAATTCATCGTAAATTAACTCGGTTTGATATCTTCCGAAAGGAACTACAAGATTAAAATTAACATCCTCATCTAATTCAAAAGTAGGAAGCTCATTATCAGATGTATGAAATAGCTGCTGATCTACCCTACTATTTAAACCACAGATGTAATCGGTATCGCTACCTGAAGCAAATGTTTCTCCTATAAAAGAACGGCCGGTTAAAGTTGGGGGTATTCCTGCGCTTTCCTGTGCTGTTGTTTTTGAACCAACATACCTTGCTTTAGACCAACCTGAATCATAGTATAGGGAATCTTGAATTGAGGCTTTAATTGCTGATTCATTTAAAAGAGATTCTATATTAGCAGGTAGGACGGTTTGCTCTAATCTATCTGATTCCATTATCTTAGAAGACTTTCTACCAAAATCTGCGTTACTTATTAGTGGATTAAATTCACTAAAACCAAATTCAACATCTAAAAGATACGGTGTAAATGTTACATCTTCAATAGAAGGTAAAAATTGATCTTCATTAAATATATCATCTATTACTACCTGTTCCTCAAAAGAAAAATAAAAAAATGGATTTTGGGCTGGATAATATACTCTAGCAGAAATTGATAGATCGTATTCTATACCTAAAAAACTAAATTTTACAGATTCTATTTGCTCTAATACGTTTTCTATCATTGTACTATTATCATCTTGGTTACCATTTACAGAATATGCATTTACGTGTATGATCATACTTGAGACGGTACCTTGACTTGATTCTCCTATTTGAGTAACATTTAAGTGTAATCTACCTGCTATATTTTCAGGTCCTGTTGGAAAATGTATTGATATAAATTCTTGTTCTGTCATTTAATTTATTTTCTATAAATATATTTTGTATAAACTATAAACATGAATTTAAGTTAACATGAATATTGTTACTGCAATCAATAAGACTAGTTTGTTGGTTGCTTGGTGGTAGAGAAACTGTAGATCCCCATATTAGCATTTCCCCGTTCCAATGTCTTGCATATTCTCCGTTAGTATACCATCCGGTTGGAGCTGCTACATTAGGATCGGTAGAGCTCCAAATATAAGGGGGTGAATTTAATAGCGTCCAAAATTGAGGGTTAGATAATAAATCATCTACTGATGGTGCAGATGTATATACTGTTTGAGTGGCATTACCTTCACAGCAGGCACTAGTTACATATGTGTTGTAAGATATTTCAAATTGATTATACTGTGGTGATTGAGTAGGTGCGCTTAAACTTACTGTTCGAGTGTGGGGTACTACGCAACCGGCGCTATTTTGTGCTCTAAATCGCATTCTAATGGGTGTTCTAAATATAGGCACCAGAATATCTAGAGAAGCTTGTATTGCAGTGAAAGAATTATATGAAGGATTAGCTATAGTTTCGTTATAATTCAGTGTATTTGCTGCTGGGTATTGAGTAAGTACTGAGTTTAGTAATCCACTCTCTACCAAATTATTAGGGTCTATTTCAACCCAAATTCCATTATAGTCTGCATCAACACAAGATCCAAAACCAAGGCCTTGATTACCACACCACTCTAATCTGAATGAAAAAGTAGTTACATTCTCTAACACACCGCCGAAATTGTATGGAAATGTATATTGATTTTGCGGGTTTGGGAATTGCTGATTATCTACTACTGTAATGGTACAGTTACTAAAAATAACGTTGATATCTAATTTACAGACTGTAGGGTTATTGTTTTCTTGAATAGTAATAGTGATGGTTTGTCCGTCGGTAAACTCAGTTTCTGAAAATTCAAAATTATCTATTTCTGATGGAGTGTAATTTGTACCGTTTATAATATAGGTAATATCTGTATTAGGCGATGTATTAGAGTTCCACCATGAGCTTAGATTGTAGGTTTGGAGAGGTTGTACTGTAGATGGTATATTTGAAGGTATACCAGCTATGTTACATGCTACTAATTTTACTAATCTCTCATTATTACAGTTACCATCAAAGAGTGATTCATTGTTAATATGGAATGCTGTTACTGAATACTCATCGTATTGAGTCCAGTTTCCGTTATCTAAGAAATCATAATGTACATCTAAACCGTTTAATCCAGTTGTATTCCCTACACTATCTGTAACAGTATAGTCATATACAGGGGACGAATTAGTGAATAATGTACTAACGTTATAGTTATTATACGTATTGTTTGAAAGAAGAGGATCTAATATTTGAGTATCTAAGTCCCCTACCTCTAGTAGACATACGTCTTCTGGAGGGTTGAGAAAGAATTGAATATTATATTTTACGTTTGGATATTCTAAATTCTTAAACGGATTAGTACTATTCATCTCTCCGTTGGTTACTTTAATATAAGAATTATAAAGCTCGCCGTTAAATTTAGGTTCATTATGAAGCTTATCTTTAATACCTCTTCTTCCTAAAGGAGTAGCTATATTGTATAACTTCCTTGTCGAAGATTCCTTATTAAACAGTGTACCTATAGCTCCAGTTCCAATATTCTTATAAGCACCTGCATTTGATCCGGTTACGAAAGCAGTATCTATAGATCCGCTGTATTCAGGTCTTGTCCAAGTCATAACCGGAGAAGTATATTTACTTCTTTCTAAAAGGTGTGGTTTGATTATAATACCGGCGTCTGTAACTGATCTGGCAGGTACAAAATCTCGTACCATTCTAAATACTACATTATCAAAGAATTTTATCAGGCGTACAAAATCTTTTAAATTATAATATCCTACATTTTCAAATATTTGATCAGCATAAGATCTTAATGATTGGTATATGTTAGTATCAACTGATCTAGGATCCCCTATATAGTCATCTATATTAAAAGAATCATTTGGGAATAATACTGCTGATTGAGATAAAATATAAGAATTAATATTATCAGCTGGGGAAAATCCAACTTCAATCCTATGTAAATCTTGAGTATATTTGTTATCTATATTAGTTATACCTGTATAGAAAGAAAGGGTATCACCTTCTGCTATACTCCCTGTATTATCTAAACGAACTTTGTCTATTGAACCGGTCCATGCTTGTTCTCCTCCAAAGTAGGGTAGTTCTTCAACTGATTGACCTCCGTATATCTTTATTTTCAAGATATCAGACGGTATTCCAAAACAGTTAATTAACGCTCTTAACCCACGTTCTGTTCCTTTACTTTTAAGAAGTAGAGGTAGATTGTGATAAATTCTTTTATAGATCTCTTTTTGGTAATCGTTTTGAGATACTGGTTGTTGACCTGATTGTATTATTCCTGATGGTTGAGCTGGTAGATATTCTCCTTCTGCATCGTAAGAGTTAGCTGTAAAGTACTTAAATAAATCTTCTACTGATTTATTACTGGTGTATAGCTTAACCCCAAAATTTTTCAATAATTCCTCTACTAGATCTTTAGAAACTCCACTAGTTAACCTATTATCAGCATTATATTTTTGAGAAACTGCATCTGTGTAGATCCATAGATTGTCAAAATGTTGACCAATCATATGAATGAAAATATTATAAGGTTCGTTGCTAGTATCTTCTTTAAGGTAAGCTGGTATAGTATTAGTAAGTATATTTGGATTCTGTGCGTCAAATAGTATAGCATCTTCTAATTCAGATGTATACCATGCTATAGCTTCGTTAGTTGCAGATACTTGGTTAGTATACGGTTTTACTAAATTACTTTTTGGCCAGGCAGTTGAACCGCTTTCAAAATAAAGATGTCTTTCGTAATGATCAAAATTATTTATAACTCCATCTAAAAGATTTTCATAATAATCTCTACTACCTGTAATTCCGGTTGATGTATAAGTTATACCTGTAGAATTAATTACATCTAAATTTGCCTGATAAGAATTAATTAAATCTAATTTATATTTAAAATTACGTAATCTCTCTTCAGCAGAAGAAAAATTAATAAAATTAGTGAAATCTGTATATTCAACTCCTAATTCAGCTCCTTTTTCGTTAAATAGTGAGTTTAGTTCTCTATAGCTATTATTAGTAGGGAAGCTAAATAATTCTTCATAATTAAAATATTGTGATGGTTCAGTTGTTTGTTCCTCTACCTCTACATTAAAATTAGCTCCTCGTAAAGTAGGTATTACCGGATCATCAGGGATAATATTTGTGTTTATCTCATATGATATAGAATCAGCTACTTTTTCAACTATATTTAATCTAGTTTTAGTTTTTACAGAAGTTGATAGAGGATTATACAGTTTTACTAAAACAGCGTTTGTATTTCTATACTCTTCTATACTTATATTAATAATTGATAGAAATATATTATCTCTTAAATACAAGTGAAAATCTGGAGTATATACGTCGTTAATAAACTTGTCAATTAAGACATTAGTAATATCTCTAACCGTTTCAGCATCAAGATTAACTGAGATTAATCTAAGTTCTGTTCTATCTGGAGAGATGCTTTCTATATAGAAATCTTGAGGATTTAAAGAATCAGAGTATGGGTAGTCTAGAAAGTTGTAAAGAGCTTTAACTTCAGTACCTTGAAATCCATAAGATATGTAGTCCTGTTCTACATCTATACTTATTTCTGAATTACCCTGTTCTCCGTTTCTAGTATCTCCTGATAATATAGAATAGTTAGTGTAGTTAGGAATAGTTAAAAGTCTAACTTCATCTAATGTAAAGTAAGATAACTCAATAAAATTATCGTTAGGTTTAAATGTCTTGGTAATTTCAGCAGAAGGTATAAGATCTAAATCTGTATTAGATAATCCTCTAAACCCGGACAATCCGTTAGGTTCAATTTTATATATAGTGTTTTCTATTTCTGCCATTACTGTTGATTTTCTAAATCAAATATTTGTTGATTAGCTTCTAATAGCTGTTGTCTTAATTGAGCTATTTCTTCTAATAGTGGTTGAATATCATCTGTAGTTTTTTCAAAATCTACTAACTCTGAGCTTTTTTGTAAAAGGTATTGGTGTGAATTTGTTTCACCTTCTAAGGGAATATTGAAGTACAGTTTATCGTAGAGTCTAAAAAACTCTTCTACAGTATCTGTATCAATAGTAATTTCTGGTTTTTTGAATGTTTTAAATTCCCTATCAACCAAATTAGAGTATTGATTCGACCTATAAGATTCTTTCTGTATTTGTATCTTCTCTCTAGCCATTTCTAACCACCTTAAAAATATTTTGATTATCTACTACTACAGTACTGGAGTCTAGAGTAGTTTTAACTAATATACGATAAAATCTCTCAGGTTGCAACCCATCCATATAAATATCAAAATAGGAACCATTAGAATCACAACTTATTTTAGTAAAGTCTGTGTTAAAATCAACTACCATTTCTTCTGTATTCTCATCTCTTAATCCCCAGTATGAAGCAGAAGGTAGTACATAATTAGTTAAATAAACAGATGATGTAGTAAATGTACGTGTAGGGTATTGAGGTCTTGCTGTAATTTTAAATCTCTGCTTACCTGTATCGGCATACTTACCTCTGTTATTTTTAATATCTATAATAGAGATATCTGTATCAAGTACAGATAAACTACCTTGATCGTAAACTCTGTCATCCCATCCAAACTCTAAGAAGGGTGGGTAGATTGTATTTGTATCTTTTCCAAAGTACTTAAGACGAACAGAAGAACTAGGGTAAAACTCATAAGAATCCTGTAGCTTAACTATAAATCCTCTGTTTGTTAACGTATCATTATAAATTTGTTTTATTGCAGCAGTAACATTAATATCTACGTCGTGATCTGAGGAAAGATTATGTGTTTGAGAAAATTCCATACTCTCACCATTTGAAGCTGTGTACCAGTTTCCTCCTCCTTCATTACCTACTGTATACGATCCTGTAGTATATTGTACAAAATTTAGAGTTGGCCATGGGTTAATTAGCCCTTGATTTTGGTAAGTCCAGCTAACCCCTGTTGTATTAACTGGCAAATCTCCAAATTTACCTGTTCCATTATCCCAGTCTCCTGTTGCAGAAAAAATAGGATAAGCATATAAGTTGTATTCTGCAGGGATTTCACTTGCTTCAGCTAAGTAGAGTTTAATACTGGAGCTAAAGTTGGTGTTTCCTATTTCATTTGCGATTACATCATCTATTTCGCTATCTGCAAATTTTAATAAAACACGAGAAGTTTCTCCAGTACCATCTATTGCACTTGGGTAACCGCCGATTTCTATTATTTCGTCTTTACCTGCATTACCTGTAAGCTGGTCGGTGTAGATGAATGTATCTTTTTCTGGAAATATTCTATAGATTGCCATATTATAGTACTGTTGTTCTTCCTTTTATATCTTGGTTAGGATATTTTAACTCAAAAATCATTGTATCATATGAAGGATATACTACATTATTTCTAGTAGCTCCTTTTATATCATATGCATATTGAGAATAATTTCCTCCTTGTTTATTAATAATTTCTATTTTACTTACTGTCTGCACTCCTGTAACTCTATCCAATAAACTATAGATAGTTGATATATTAATTGGTTGGTTGATATTCCATTTAGAAATATCAAAAAAGTCTTTAAGAGCGTTATTACAAGCAAGTAGTACATCTCTACTATTATAGTTAGGTCTTACTAGAATATCAAAATTAACTCCTATATTTACAACAAATGCATCTTTTATATTTAATGCATCTGTTAGAGGCATATAATAAGACATGTATGTTCTTAAATTATCCTTTAATGTACTGGTAGCAGTTACTAATTTCTTTTCATTATCATATGCTAAAACATACATAGATAAAGCAAGAGGGTTGCTATCTATGATGGAGTCTGTAATAGATTTAGTACTATTTAGCTCATCTTGAGTTACAAAGACTTTTGCTACTGTGCCAAATTTAGGATCTAATGATAGACCTCTTACTGTGTAGTCTTGTAGAGTAACTGTTCTTTTCTGTTCAGCAAATGACCGTAAAGAGTTTTGTCTAATTTCTTCTATTGTATCTCCGTCTTTACCTCCTGCTGCTGGTTTATTATTATTAAATGCAAGTGTATTTTCAAAGGTATTATCTACAGCTGTAACTGTAGCGGAGAATCCTGTTAATGTGTTTGCAGGTACATTTGCTTCTATTCCTCCACCAACTATATATTTTATAGTTAAAGTTGTATTAGATGGTGCTAAACCATACGTCTGGGTATATAAGAAGTTAGATGGATCATATGCCTTATCAATTGTGGTTACTCCTTGATCTGTGCCTATCCCTACATTAGTAGGGTCTGGAGTAAATATTGAATCATCCACTCCTGTTGTACCTGCTCCGAATTGTATCTGTAAATGACCTTGTGAATTAAACCTAGTAGTAAATCTCTTTGGTACTTTTTGAAGTTGAATAGAGTTGGGTACTTTTTGAGAGTCAGTACCTATATTAGCTTGTTCAACGAATACACTATCTTGTCCTAGAAAAGGTACTTCATACCATGTGGTTACATCGTCATTAGAAGAATCTGTTATTTCTAATATTCCTATAATATTAGGTTCTTCTATTGTTATAGTGTTGAATTTTTCAGCAGTAGTATAGGTCTGTGTAAGAGTTTTTACAGTTCCTGAAAATGCTTTTACTTTTTTTGTTAGGGTAAATTGGGAGGGAACTCCTCCTTGTATTTCACTTATAACTACATCTGTAGGATCATATGAACTAGAGTATGAAAAATCTATTTTATTTTCTACGAAAAAGTTAACTCTCCCGGATGAATTTGCGGTAACTACTGCATTTTCATTTACAACTAATGCTTGATCCCAGTTAGGTTGGTTTGTTGTTGGGTTTGCACCTATATTTTGTGATACCTGTAATTCTACTTCTGCTACATTAGTTACTTTAGGTTTATACCCCATCATATAAGCCATGGTGTATAAATTACCAGGCTCTTTTGCGTATTGTAAAAATGTTTCTTGAAGCTGTGTGTCTTGATAGAAGGATAGAATATCTCCTACATATGCAGCCATTTCAATAAACATCATTCCAGGTGAAGTTGGAGAAAAGTCATTATAGGCATCAGGATAGTAGTTTTTAGCAAACTCTATTAATTCCTGTCTGTAATCGGAAAATTCTCTAGCTACATATTTTATATCTCTAATTTCTGCCATTATTGTTCAAAATTAATTACTACCTCGTCTTCAATATTAGTTCCTTGGATAGCATATCTAAGTAATAACGTAACTGTATTTGTATCTGGTTCACCTAATACTTGAAAGTCTGTTGGAATAACTGTAGGAAAGTATTCACTTAATCCTCTACGTACAGTTGATTTAACTCTATCCACCATATCTTGGTTAATATTTTCAAACATTAAATTTCTTAGTATAGTACCAAAGCTTGGGTTTAAATAACGTTCACCTTGTCCGGTTAGAAAGTAATTTATTAAATTAGTTCTAATAGCATCTTTAGTTTGATAAGTAGAATTAAATACTGCTTTACCAGATAGGGGTAAAGATACGCCTATTGCTTTTCTAGGCTGTAAATCTAAAGGGTTTATTTTTCTACTATTAAATGCCATTTTATACTATACCGTATTTTTCTTTATCTTTTTGAACTGATTTTTTATATACATCACCTGCTTTTTTTACAAAATCGAATTGAGAAATATCTAAGCCAGGCATAGGACCTTTAGTTTCTGTCATTCCCATATTAGATGCCATCATAGAAGCAAAGTTTGGTTTCTGAACCATATCAGAAGTACCTGTATATGCGTTTTTATATTCTTCTGATGTCATTGATGCTCTTGTTTGATTAAGCATTTCCATTATAGGGTCTTCTGATTTCTTAATTGGTTTTGCTACATCTGTTGTAGGAGTACCTATTCTGTTTTCATAAGCTGTTTGTCGAGACTGTTGAACAGGAGTAGATGCTACTCTAACTGCTTCATTAAGCATTTCCTGTAACTCCTCCTTAACAGCTGCTTTTACCTCTTCTCGTATGATTTTTCTTAATTGATCGAGTTTCATAATTATAAATAGTTGTTTTATGGAAGTTGATTATCTATTCTGAATTTTAATTCATCTAATAGTACTTTTGTGTCTGAACTGAAGGATGGCTGCCCTCTAAGAATTATTACTCCTAAATTATCTTTTGCTACTGCAATTCTTCTAGGTACAGGACCTTCTCCTTGTTGTTCTTGTATAATAGCGAGAGTGTAATTTTTACCGTTTGCTGCTTTATAAAAATAATCTTCACTTGGTGTTCCTTCTGAACCTGTGTTTTCTAATGGTTGTATTTTACCGAGCAGGTCCTTTATTACTTCAGAATTATTTGATTGATCTGTTATACAATCTTGTATTTTTACATTAACAGATTCTAAGACTTCTCTTACAGTGTTTAAACTTGGAGCTACTCCTGCTACTAATCCTTCAATAGATTCTACATCTCCTTCTAGCTCTTCTAGTATTCGATTAATTTTATATAACCTATCAGCGAGTTTAGTTAAATTACCAGCTGTTTGAGCAAAAATTAATCCTCCAGATGGTCCAGGAGGGGTTCCAATTGCTGTTGGAGTAGGGTTATTTAAAAGCAATCTTATAACTACTCTTGCTACATTAATAGCTGTTCTTATACTAGTGGCAAAAGAGGAAAATCTATTAGAAGATTTTTGAAATCTATTTACTCCACTTAGTAAATTATTCCTAGTGTTAACAATTTTTATAAGATCATCATTATTAGGACATTGGTTAGCAAATTTATTAAGCATTCTAGTAGCTTCAGACTGTATCCTTGCTTCTAGCTCTCCCTCTATTCTACCAAGCTGGTTTGCAATTACAAGTGATATTTGAGATTTAAGAGCCATTATTCAGTAAATACTTTTTTAGATTTAAGTTGAGAGGGACCGCTAGGGTTAATTAAGTTTTTTAACTGCCTTATTACTGGCTGTGCTTGTACTCCTCTTTTGTTTATAGCCGGGATTGGGTGACCTTTTATTGTTTTAGCTTTAGCCATATCTTTAGCCATTCCTTCCAGTAGATTTAATACGTTCTCTAAAAATGCTTCTGTTTGATTACCTAAAAGTACAGCTTCTCTATTGCTGTCTGGTGAAGTTCTAGCTTTAACTCCTAAGTAGATTATTGGGGCGTCTAAACAGAGATAAGAAGATCCATCTATGTTAATAGAACCTTCTGTATTAAGCCCTATAGAGCTAACACTAGATAGTTGTATATCATTCTCTTTTGCATTAAAGTATAACCTACCTCCGTTAATTACTACTTGATTTCCTTTAAATTGATCAGCTTTTTCTGGTTGTTCGTCATAAGCTTCTCTTTTTTCACTAGCTTGAATTAAAGGAAGTTGGTGATCTGAAGCCATATAGATAGAAGAACTATCGTCATTTATATTTTCAGCTAATGTGGTGAAACCTTGTTCAGTTGTAGACTGTCCGTTACTAACTATAATTAAAGGCTTACCGACGTTTGAATCATTTATATAAGATGTACCTTTTACTTTACCTCCTGTAAAGCGAAGAGATTGCCCTTGTCTACCTTCAATCTGGATGTCTCCCGGTGCAGATTTAATTGGATTAACATCTGATAATTCTTTAAATGCTCCATTAGAAGTTACATCTAGATCCTCATTATTTACTATGTCTGGATAAATAGATGAGTTAGGATTATTCCAAATATTAACAATCTTAGAGTAAGTCTTTCTCGTCTTATTATCTTTGCCTAAAGCTGATGGTGTATTGGTATTTACTACTTCAACTATTTCACCTACTACGGGAATAGTTTTAATATGAGAGCTATTTTGAAAAGCAAAAGGCAGTCTGGAGGTAATTGTTTCTCCAAACGCTTTATTAAGTGGTTTGTAAAAAACTCCATTAATAGCTAACCCTCCTCCTTTGTTTAAATACTCTGGGTGATTTTCATCTAGGATAATGTCAACAACTCTACCATATACAGCGGTAGCAGTATTAGGTGATGATTTTGAACTACCTCCACTTCCTCGTGAAGTAATTAAACTATTTAATGTAGTTTTGTAAGACATTATTCTTCTGTATCTTCTTTGTCTTTAACCTCTTTAAGTTCCTCTTGTGTCTCTTCCTGTTCTTCTAGAAGGTCTTGAAGATCTGAGAAGTCAAATATATCTCCATCAGAGCTTTTTGCTTGTATTGCTTCAATTCTTTGAATGACGGTAGCGAGTTTTATCAGGTGTTCGTCATTTTTAACTCCAATTTCCATATACTCCTTAATCATAGGAACTAGGAGGGTAGCATCTCCTATATTTTCAATAAGAGGTTTAAGTTCTCCAATTAGACCCTTTACTTGAGTTTTAGTTTCTCTAGAATTATTATATATTTCTTCAAAAAGGTCTGATAATTTCTTACCTTTAAATATTTCTTTATCCGAATCCATATCTTTTATAATAAATAGATTACTGTTCTTTTATTATAATTTTACCCTTTTCATGGTACTTATAGTAAATTTGATAGAAATCATCTTTGAGTATTGAAATAACTTTGGTTAAATGAGGAGTTTCGCAATCTGTCATTTCTCTTATGTAAATATATAAGGCTTTTTTCTTAAATATATCTAAATCATATCTAGTTTTAAAAATAGTTAAAACAGCATCTGCTATCCTTTTTTCTGTATCTTTACTAAATAAATCATCTAGGCTATCGTAAGTACGTTCAACCCACATATCTAGAAACTGACTAAGGGTTATTCCTCCAGGAAGTTTAACATTCATACTTCCTTCGTATGATTCTTCCATATCATCAAAAGATCCTATCTGCTTAAGCTTTTTATAATTTTTATTGTTATAATTTATTAGCCACCTCTTAACAATAGTTCCGAAGTAGGAATATGCTTTAGCTCCATTATTAGGATCGAATTTCATTATCTTCTCTTCTAAAAGCATTGATACTACTTCGTGCTTTAAGTCTTCTATACGTTCTACATCGGTATAGTAGAATTTAAAAGTATGTATAATATTCTCTGCTAATTTATAAAAAGGGAGATAAATATGATCCGTAAAAATCTTAGCTCGATATTCGGGATCTATAGATAAATTGTACTTATTAATGTACTGCTCTGTTTCTGTTGTAAAATAATTAGCTTTCGCTCTTTTTCTTGCCATAATTTTCTGGGAGCATGTATCGGTCTAGCTCTTTTTGTACGTTTTGCATTTGCTCAAAAAAATAACCGACCTCATCATCTGATTTGAATACCCCTCGTTCATCGAGACTATGTAGGTGCTTTTGTGAATCTTTAATAATATTTGATATATCTTGAAGATACTTTGTTTGATCCACGGTAATATCTTCATATTTCTCTACTTTCACTATAAGATTACGTATTGCAATAAGCAATACAACATCTATGATTGATAAACTTATAATAACTGCTAACATTTTATAGATTTTTTAACATATTGGATAATCCTACAGAAGAGTTAACATTTTTTCCTGTGGAAGATTGTGTTTTTTTAGCTTTTGGTGTAGAAGAACCGCCATTTCTTTTCCATATATCATATTCAACTTTAGAAGCTAAAAAATCTGCTGTATGTAGAACTGAGATAATAGAGGTTTTCTGTCTTGAAGACTCTACATTACTGAAAAAGTAAGCTTCATTTGCTTTATCAAACACACCATCATGACATCTAATTCCTAAAAACTCTTTTTGATTAACTTTTATACCAAATTTCTGAAGAATATATAAAGATCTGTCTGGAATAAGCATAAAATCTAAATCAGGGTTATAAGTATACATCTCTGATAGTTTATCTTGACGCCATTTATCAGTTTGTGGTATATAGTTAGGAGATTCTCCATCACCTATCTTTCCTAAATCATGAAACAATGCAGCAAATACAAGCTCCTCCTCAGTATAATCAGCAGTTCCACCCATTTTCTCATAGAGTTTATGCTGCTCAATTGCATATTGAACTACTCTATTAACATGATCTACATATCCACCCGGAAATGCATTATGATACCAAGTCTTACTACTAGCAGGAGCCATAACATAAGTATCTTCCATATGTTTAATCATCTCTTTACAAGCAATAGCACG
>ENA-OUOG01000492-OUOG01000492.1-marine-metagenome-genome-assembly--contig:-NODE-492-length-52222-cov-10.624854_pt1 | contig 52222 bp, 50 predicted proteins | sample MGYA00248635_ERZ508505 | MGnify/ENA primary metagenome ERZ508505 (study PRJEB26176, sample SAMN06267871) | marine metagenome | isolation source: Saanich Inlet, British Columbia, Canada | place: Pacific...
TGCTCGCATCGATCGATCGGCATGCATATGCTTATTTATTTTAGATATGCATCGATCATCATCAGCGAGCGAGCGAGCGAGTTTCAAGTTTTATCGATATGCTTATTTTATTATTATTGCGTTGGCTGGGATAAAATGTATGTACATAAAAACATAATAATAATAGCAGCAGTCCGTGTCATCATATATGATTAATAATGGGCTTCGAAGGTACCTTCTTTCCACTTTCTTCCAGCGAGGACCTCAAGGGCCCCTCGTTGTGTCACTAGTCAACAGAGTCGACAACTCTTCAGGCCTTGCTGTCCGGCCATCGCGGTTTCGATTCACGGTATCTCATCCTCAACCGGTGGCTGAGGCGTGATTGCCAAGCGAGTGTCCGCTATCAATGGTATGCGCTTTTCCGTTTCCGCGAACGAAAGATCGTCTCGTAGTTCCCCTCGTTCAACCGTTGCTCACCACTCCTCTTTCCGCTCGTCGCAGGCGACAAACTGCGAAAATCTCGCACCGGACACTGTGAATGCCATCGTGAAACAACTTCGTGAGTTGCAATCGCATCCTGCGGAAGGCATCAGTGTGAGTGACCCTTCAACCTTCTCTAACCGCTTCAGTTTCCGGCACGGTAGCGGTAGTTTTCTTTCCGGCTGACAAAATGTGTCCACCTACCACGACTCCAATGAGACAGGTAGTAATGAACGAAGAAAACGTCGCAGATGTACATGCAGAGGTCGATGGTCCTGGTGCGTCTGACGATGTTCTTGTCGTGCTGCTCCCTCCCGCCGTTCCTTCGAGGGAACTTTAAGTGATTTGGAACTAACCCATCCCGACTGTACCTTGCAGTTGACACGCCCTTTCAAGGCGGCGTCTTCAAGATGAAGCTCGTTCTTCCTTCAGACTACCCTCATACGGCGCCAAAAGGTATGCCACGCGTCGCGACATCTGCCTCAGCAGTTTCTGCTTGTGACGTAACATGCGTTTAGTTTAGAACGCGGAGTGGGCAATTCTTCTTCTTCTCCTTCTTCTTGAAGGACTTGCGGGGCCAGCACTGACCACAAAAACATATTCAAACAAACAGGGTTTTTTCTTACGAAGATTTTCCATCCTAACATTCGTCAGCCGAGTGGTGAGATATGTGTGAACACTCTGAAAAAGGATTGGCAGCCTTCCCATGGGATTCGTCACGTGTTGATGGTCATCCGCTGTCTTCTCATCGAGCCATTTCCTGAGTCGGCACTCAATGAAGAGGCAGCAAAACTCATGCTTGAGGACTATGACGAGTATTTTCGGCGCGCGAAGATGTTCACAGGAATTCATGCAAAGCCCTGCAGAAGCCTGTTGCCGAGTGAAGGTGGCAGTGCAGAGGGTTCGAGTAGCGCCGCAGAAAATCCAGCGACGAAAAAAGCGAAGAGCGAAAAAAAAATGGACAAAAAGAAGAGCTTACGTCGCTTGTAATAAGGAGAGGAAGGAGAGCATCTTCGTCGACGCGTTTCGCTGCTCGTGACTTGAAATAAAGAATTCTTGAGAGCGTCTCTGAAAACACCGCCTCTACCATCAGTCTCAAACACTTTTTTATCCTTCATGCAATGTCGTCACCCCAGGCGATGTATGATGCCTTGGTTTTGAGGAATTCAGCAGGCTCACCCTCAATTTTGAGGCCGGCATCATCGCCGCCGATGATCTCATCGATGATGCCATAGTTCTTCGCCTCAAGAGGAGACATGTACCGGTCGCGGTCAGTATCCTCGTCGATTTGCTTGACATCCTGGCCGGTATGAAATGCCATAAGGCGGTTCAGGTTGGCCTTGTGGTACATGATCTCCTTCGCCTGAATCTCGATGTCGACAGCTTGACCAGAGGCACCACCAAGAGGCTGGTGGATCATGATCCGCGCGTTGGGCATCGAGAGACGCTTCCCCCGCGCGCCAGAGGTGAGCAGGAAGGCACCCATCGACGCTGCAAGACCCATACACACCGTGCTCACGTCAGCACGACACATTTGCATCGCATCATAGATACCCATGCCCGCAGTCACAGAGCCGCCGGGAGAGTTGATGAACAATTTGATATCCTGATGGAAGGAGGAAAGAAAGTCAGTTGAGTGAACGTTGAGAGTCGAACCAACTCAAACCATACCAAGAAGGCGTTGAGAGCGCTTTCTAGGCATGGAAAGTATCGCGAATGTCACGCTCGTTAGTTTTACACTCACCTTTTTCGGATCCTGGGCATCGAGAAGGAGAAGCTGACTGATGACAGCGTCGGCGGTGAAGTCGTCAACTTGGTTGCCGAGAAAGACAATGCGCTCGCGAAGGAGCAGACCGAAGGGGTCGCCCGCCTCTTGACGCGGCACGACCATCCCGCCAGCGCGGATAGTGCTCACGAAGTGAGCGTCCATTTCAGAGGAGATTCCATCGGAGGAAAAAGAAGCGCGCGCGGGGATGTGCACGCCACGGAGGCTCGAGGCAGTGGCCGAGCGCCTAGAGGAAGCGCGGCCGGAACCCTTGATCAAAGGGGCACCACGGAGGGTCACCCCTTGCGACATCGAGGTGAGAGCGAAGGCGGACATGGTGCCGGGAGCTTGGCGCGGCAAGAAGAATGTGCGGAACGCGAGCTTCTTTCAGATCTGGTTACCAGGCGTACGGGCGAGTCGTCCGCCAGCACGCGGGCGAATCAATGACGTGGGCGCCCGCCGCAGATGGCAGCAGGGCTTGGAGCAAGAAATCACGATCACCAAAAACGCGGCTTGATTTTTTGCATATTCCAGACTGATTGCTGGTTCGTAACAAGTGTTTTTTCGAGACAGGTGTCAGTCGTGTCAGTCGTTTTGTGTGCAAAACGAGATCCGACGTTTCTTCAGACTTCTCAAGTCGAGTGGATAAGGAAGAAAACCTTTTGTACTGCAGGTTTGGATACAGTGTTCCCACAAACGATGATGTCGGCTTGCAGCCGTCTCACCGCGCTGCCCGCGCAATTTGCGCGTGGCAGAACCGCGAGCTTGACCGCTCGCACCGCTAAGTTCACCGCGCAGGTAAGCAGCAAGCAGCATATCATGCTCGGACCCTTGCTTTTCTTTCCCTCTCCTCGTCGCGAAAACTTTTTCCACGTCATGCCCGCCGCCGCCGCCGAAGATCGCAACTTATCGTGCAGCCGCGCGTGCAAACGAGCGCTAGAACGCGCAAACGCGATAACCCCCATTTTTTAGCTAACGCGATCTATTCGTTACTCTATCTCCGGTTCCACACGCAGCGCTCCTCTGTCCGCGCCAGGGCGTCTCTTCACGATTTCAAGGGGAAGACCCTCGGAGGCGGGACTCGCAGCGCTCCGGTTGACGGCGAGGAGTTCGACTTCGCGCAGCTCAAGGGCAAGGTTGTCCTCATTAACAATGTCGCGACCATGTGAGGTACGACCGTCAGGGATTTCATTCAACTGAATGCCCTGGCGGAGAAGTACGGCGACAAGCTCGCTATCCTTGGTTTCCCGTGCAACCAATTTGGCCACCAGTGCTACGACGCAGATTTTGAGCTCATGAACACCCTCGAGCACGTCCGCCCCGGTGATGGCTACAAGCCCAAGTTCCAGATCATGGCGAAGTGCACCGTGAACGGCGAGAACGAGGAGCCCCTGTGGACATACCTCAAGAACGCGATCCCTGCGCCTTCGGACGACCGCGGCGGCACTGGCGCTGATTTCATCTACGCGATCCAGCCCAACACGATGCCCATCCAGTGGTCTCCTGTCCGCCGCTCAGACATCACCTGGAACTTCGAAAAGTTCCTCATCGATCAGAACGGTGAGCCGGTGAAGCGCTACAGCCCCAAGTTTGAGAACGCTAACATCGCCGACGACATCGATGCTCTTCTGAAGAACTGATCGACACAACATCGCACGAGCACTCTTCATGAGAACTTCATGAGAAGCTACGACAACGCGTTAAGAGCAGAGTGTTGATGACCTCTGAACTCGCCCTTTCTTTGAGACAGTACGGCTGCTACCCATATGACAGTCCCCGCGCCAAACTTGTGTACTTTTTGTACACCTGCGCCTGGACTTGATACATAGCAGTGTTTCAGAAGCAACAGGGACGACAACGAATCAGTCATTGCCTAAAGACTACTCTTTAATACACACAATACACAAATCAAAACGTGCTCCCAGACTGCACATCGCCCTCCCTTGGATAGTCACTCCCTACTCGTTACCACAAGAAGTCCAAGCACGCCGATGACGACATACTTGACAACGGGATAGTCGTTCATGATGATAGTAACTCTCCCAACGTGAGGAAGGAATCCGACTGCCCTGCCCATGATCTGGCTTTCTAATAGCCAATCCTGTCCCGCAGCGTAAAGCACCGTGTCATCACTGTAGTTGTTGTCACCCTTTGTCAAGAGTTCCTGCCCACCATATTTGAGATCACCGTGAGCCCTTATGACCCTGTGCACGATCGGAATCTCGCGCCCTTTGATGTTGAAGACGACTATTTCCCCCACCCTCGTAGCGCGCTCAGCAAGGTACAGAAACAATATGTCACCTCGATAAAACGCCGGCTCCATCGATCCACTCAGCACAACCACCACAGGCGAATCGCTTCCTGTGACCAGCATCAGCGACTTCCAAATCACCAAGGCCGAAGTCACGATGAGTCCGAGGCTCACCAACTGAAGCAACAGTTGACGAAGGTTCATTGACTTAAGATCCGACAAAGCGGAGGTGAGTAAGCTGAGCATGCTTGTGTGAAGACCTAAGTAACCCGACAGCGCCACGTATTGTGACACAGAAGACGCCGAACTATGCTTCAACCAATCTCCACGTGCGCTTCGCTCTGTTCGTCACTCGCGTAGTTGCTTTCACGAGCCCGAAAACGTCTTGAGAGATTTTCAGGATTCAGGTCCAGCATGCATTGCTCAAGCTAAAAAAAATTGAGAGATTCTCTCGCGTCTCGGCAGGTACAAAAATGTAGGATGAAGAAATCACAAGTTTGCTCGGTGTTGTTTGTTCACGCGTTCTTGTATCTGTCGTCTGCTCTTATGCTGGAAGATAAGCGATGTGCGAACTGTGAATAAGTGCTGTCCATCTACGTGCATGTAATCTCTTGAATGAATGAATGTGTGTAATCATAACCTGTATTGAGCTCTTTGTATCTACCTTCATAAACATACGACTTCTCCAGCTTGGCTATATCACTCGTCACTTCACAGCACTTTGAGAGGACAAACGGGCTTTCCTTTCGCGCATTTGGTCGTCGAAACCCCCGTTCTCACTCATCTTCATCTTTGCCCCCCTTCTTGCGGTGAATACGCGAGATATGTCTTTGAGGACTTCTTCTTCAGAAAGATCTGGAACTTCAGTCATTTCCACTCCAGTGATTTCTTCTATTTGATGAACAAGAGTAACATCAAACTGAGAAATAAGTGTCACGGCTCGACCCAACCTCCCTGCACGAGCAGTTCGTCCAACGCGGTGGACATAGTTTCGTGGGACTGCAGGTACATCGTGGTTGATGACTAGATCGACAGAAGGAATGTCGAGTCCACGTGATGCAACATCAGTTGCGATGAGCACGTTGACTTCTCCTGATTTGAAGCGCGCAAGGCTGGCAACCCGGTGTCGCTGTTTCTTGCACGCGTGCAATGCCACCGAGTCGATGCCAAGCAAGGTAAGGGTTTCCTGCAGCAGCTGACAGGTATGGACAGTACCGACGAAGATGATCATAGATCGCACACCCCACGTTTTTGCCTTGGTGATGAGGTGCACTAGATACACTTCCTTCACTTTCGCCGGAACAAAGCAGTACTCTTGTTTGCACCGCTCAACCACCTTCAGTCCTTCGAAAGCTTCAAAATGCACTGCCTTTTTCAACGTAACTTCTTGCAGTGCTGAAATCGATCTTGTGATGGTAGCCGAAAAAAGCAACGTCTGTCGGTTCACCGATGGCAAGTTATGCATGATAATTCGAAGCTCTGCTTCAAAGCCAGGATCGAGAAGTCTGTCCGCCTGTTCATGCGTGCAATTGTATGTGGGAAGAGAGTGACGAGTTAGCGTTGCAAATGAAGTTAAATACGAAAAGAAGTCCGGGGCCGCACCTCATCGAGCACAAGGCATCGGAGCTTGGCGAATGCCTTCGCGAGTGAGTCATCATACATGAAGTGTTCCATAAGTCTACCAGGGGTGGCGATTACCACATGAGGACGGGAAACCAGAGCCGCACCTTGGATCCTGATATCCTCGCCGCCAACAATCACTTCACAGCGAAGCGTCATACCCGCAGAGAAGGCGTCGAACTGGTCAGCTATCTGAGCGGCAAGTTCGCGAGTTGGAGTCAGACAGAGGCAGAAGACCCCGTATGGATCGTTGCCGAGAAGTTGTAAGATAGGAAGTGCAAACGCTGCAGTCTTTCCCGTTCCTGTCTGAGCTGTGCCAATGACATCGCGACCCGCCAGGATCGGTGGTATGCAGCCTCGTTGCACAGGGGTGGGTTTCGAGATGCCCATGGCGACAACGTTACTGCTGAGCCACTGGTTCAAGCCTAATGCTCGAAACGAGGCTTCACCTGAAACAAGCGTACTTTCATTCATCTGCTCGGGCCTTACACGATCTGATATCTCCCGGTCGTCACTCTTCGCTTCTTTACCGTCTGCACCTTTCTCCGTCTCGTGGTGTGCGCTGCTACGCTGCCGTTTCTTCGACGAAACAGAAAAGAGGGAGAAGCCACTGGCGTCCACTCCATCCGCGCTTGGACTCGACTTCTCAACGCGTTCGCGCATGCTTCTTTTACTCTCACGCACGTCCATATTGATTCACCACAAGATGCTAGCTCAGTAGCGATATCATCTCCAGCGCGCGGCACTGTGTGAGCGACTAGACGTCGGCGGCAACAAAATGGCGGCCGCCAAAATCGTTGGGGAGGAACCCAAGATGAGTGCGTTTTCGGGTACATATGTAGACTAGACTTGTCTATTCATGTTACCCTCTATTATTGCTTCTATTATTAGTACATAAATATGTTGTAAAAAAACAAATAAAGAATATGCATTTTTTCTTTCCTGCAACGCAGTACTGGTACATGCGTATTGTGTGATGCGTGCACCCCATGCATAGTATGCTGCAGTATGTAGCGAGCAACGTGTTATTACCGGAGAGTACATTTCTTGCTTGATATCGAACAACAACATCATACAGACACTTCCCTCCTAACCCTATCAAATTTGTCTTCAACAAACCTTGCAAAGTCTGGCTCTATCTCTCGCATGCGGACTAGGCCTTCACTTCCTTCGCCGCTCATGAAAGTGTCGTGTTCATCAGCCTCATCAAGGGTAAACAATACAAGATTATCAAGCACCGCCGGCCGCATCGGATCCCAGCGAGTCAGACACAAGCCCGCCGTGCTTCTCCACATCCCTTTGCTCATTGACCAAGATTTGTCGCGTGCACTTCTCGCATGCCAGATGTCTTTCACGAGGTACACAATATCCTGCAAAGTACGAAAGTATTTGTTTGAATGCGTCAGCAGTTACTAAGGACTTTCGTACGGGGGATTTAAAGCGCGGAGGATGAGAAAATGAACGATGTCAAAGGACACTAGACGTGAAGTCTTTGTGAAGTCTTTGACTTTTACCTACCTCAAGATCCACGCCGAGACAAGCATCCGCACTTCCCTTACTGTCCTCTCGATCGCGTAGACGCTCGAGTTGTGTTTCATACTGCTGAAGCTGCATTCGGAAAACGGGTTCAGAATCGAAAGGCTGTTCGGCCAGTGTTGTGACAACGTGGGCCGCGCAAGCCATACCGAAGATGGCCGGCAGCGCTCCGAACACGGGTATAGTTCTTATCCTGAAATTAGGTAATACCTGGTAATCTTTGAGAGACTTCCCATCTTCAGCTTCCACAGGCACAAGGTCGCATCTCTGCTTTTCTGTTGACAGAAGAACTGGGATGCCACCATTTATTCCATGGTCTCGCTTGAGGCGATGTCTGACAGCACGTGCGAGGGGGTCAACGACGCTCTCTGCCAAGTCAACAATCCTAATGCGCGTAGGGTCGCATTTTGAACCTGCGCCTCCGCATGCCAGTACAGGAATCTCGCGTCTCACACACGCGGCAAGAAGTTCGACTTTAGTATCGATGTTATCAATGCAGTCTATCACGAAATCAGGTTCACCTCCCAGAAGCTCTTCTTCTGCTTCCTTCCGATACATCGCTGTGCAAACGTCAAGACAAGCTTCTGGATATATGCGAGCGAAGTGTGCCGCGAGACATTCCGCCTTTGACATACCGACGTCTTCCCGAGTTGCCACTGCATGTCGATTCAGGGATGAAAGAGAAACCTGGTCAAAATCCACGAGCCGCAGGCGTGAGACACCTGAGCGAAGCAACATATGTGCACAGTGACTTCCAACACCTCCTAAGCCGATGACGACGATAAAAGCGCGCGCTACACGTTGTTGACCCTTTTCGCCAAAGAACTGGATGTTTCGGGTGAAGTGCTCTCTGACAATCTCGTCGTCCATATGGGTGAAAGTGGACACTTGCCTATCGCTAGTCGAAGTCGTCTTTGCAAGGCCAAGCTCATTCCGAGCGGCGGCGGCGGCCTCAGCGTCTCTGCGATAAAGCAGAGTACACGACATGCATGCTCCTGCTATTCCCCCGGCAACGAACGCGGCGACGAACCTCGAATCCATACCGTCGCGTCGAAGTACAGTGCTATCTACGTGAGTAATATGAACGAGGTTGGACGAAGTTCTGACGATAGGCCATATGTGTTTGTCGAGCGAGCGAGCGAGGACGAGCGAGCGACAAAAAAGATCATTGTAAACACGCATACGATACCAAATCAATCAATTAATAGGCAATAAGCAGAGCAGCGAGCGAGACTGCCATCCATACGAATAAGCGCGCGCTCCCACAAGCCAGCCTCCAGTCGTACTATTACTAGTATTATACTACACATTATAGCATTCTGCCTCGTGGCGGAGTACATGGATGGTACCTACTACGGGTCGGTGGAAGCCGATGCCTGAGACTATTTCTTTCACAGTTTCGTGCGTGAGCGAGCAAGTGAATGAAAGTTTTTACGGTCACCGAAGTTCACCTGCGTGACGCGTACCAAGGGACACGAAATCACGACGAGCGCGAAGTGTCAAAGCCAAGATGTAGCCGAAAAACTTCACCGGCTGCCTCAAAAGTGGGTCTTAAGTCTGCAGACATAAGTGTTCCGACGTCGACGTTTTTCCTATGGCGTCAGTCGTTCGAACCGCGCTCCGGAAGATTTTACTATAATCGGTGGAGCTTGCAGGAGAGTCTGTCAACACCGCCTTGTACCGGGTTCGTCCCGCTAATACGTCGCCCCGCCGACTTTCTGAAGGCACAGAACTCCATGCCGCACTCTGTACCGCATGAAAAGTACTGGTCTCAGAGACGAAGACTTTTCTCTCTGTTCGACCACGGTGTTCAGCTAGACTCTGAGTCGTGGTTTTCCGTGACCCCAGAGTGTGTAGCTCATCATCAAGCTTGGCGGTGTATGAAAACGCTTCGCGATGAAGAACATCTACGGAATACCAATGGACACAAGCCTCTTGTTATTTTTGATGCTTTCAGTGGAGTCGGAGGGAATACAATTGCGTTCGCGCGTCACTTGAACGTTCACGTGTTCGCCTGCGACACAAACAAAAAGCGCATCAGTATGGCTTCACACAATACAAGGATTTATAACGTAAGCACAGCCGTTTCCTTTCTTCACGACGATGCTCTCGATGTTATGAACGAAGCCATATTGAAAGGAGACTGCTCTCCATTTTCAACGCGAAAAGTTGATATGATTTTTCTTTCACCGCCCTGGGGTGGACCGGAATATCGTAACGCCGAAACCTTCGACCTCAGTACTGTCTGGGTGTCTGGGGTCACGCTGATACAGGTGCTGAACCTCGCACTGAAAATGTGTCCAAACGTTGCCTTCTTTTTACCGCGAAACACGGATGTGCAGTCGCTCGCAGCGCAGTTGAGAGTACCATTCAAGGTGGAGCGAGAATACGTGAACGGCAAGGAGAAAAGCATGACGCTATACTTTGGAAAACTAGCTGAGGGTTAAGTGAATTTGCTACGCGTGGTGCACTCAAACGCTGCTCCTGATGAACACGGGTAGCTTCATGAGTGGAGCCTCTACCTCGACCCAGCAAGGTCCGGTAAAATTTTCTTGTCCTTTGTACTCGGACCACACGCCGGCAGGTAAATACACCTTGCGATTCCTTGCACCCTTGACGACAACTGGGGCAACCAAGATATCGTCACCGATCAAGAACTGGTCGTCTACGTTGAATGTTTCTTTGTCAAGCGGATCAAGCCACCATAGCGGTCGACAGATAGGTGTCAGATTTGTGGCGGCGTTTTCCAAGAGGTCGTTGATCCGAGGTAAAAGGACATCGTCCCTCATAGCGTCCGCGATTTTGCAAGCATCTGATGCTTCATCACTCACTTCCCACGGAGGAATCGACCACTGAACGGCAGGCATGAGAGCAGAAACCTGTGCCCATCGAACCATGAGTTCTGTATCTGGAAACTGGCCCCAGTACGCGTTGCCACCAATCATGTCAGGTAGACAAAAAGGGTATCCCAACACTGACGAGGTGAGAAGAGCAGGAATAAGTGACTGCAATCCATTATCGACGCCCCATACCGTGTCTCGATCACCCATCCGAACCAATCCACGATACTCTGTTGTTCCCATGGCACTTCGCACCTCAGATATGCTGAACTGAGATACCACACGGTTCACCCAGAGTTGCGTGTATTCTGCGGGATATTTTAGCGGGCGGCTTGTCACCGCCCCCCGGGGAAGAAAGCAGGGTTCGCCGGCATCAAACTTGAAACCATCGAGCCCAACTCTCTGTTGAAGCGCCTTTAAACGTGCAACAAACCAATGCACTGCGGCATCACTCGTGAGATCGATTGCACGAACTGGCTGTGTTCCCCACCATCGAAGTTGGCCAGACTGCAACGTTCCTCCCCCACCACCACCAGCCCAATGGCCAGGAGGCCAGTCGTATTGATCAACAAGAACCTTCACGGCAGATCCGAGTCTTTCACCAGGGCCTCCAACGGAAATTTCGCGGACGAGAGACGGAGGATCACCACCTTCAACAAGGTGCCCAAGTCGTCGCGCCTCTGCACATGCTACAGAACCCTCTTGCAAGAAGGGCATGACCCACACAGTCACCAGAAATCCTTCTTTGTGAAGCTGTTCAATCATGCCTTTTGGGTCAGGGAACTTTACACTGTCAAACTCGAGATCTCCATATCGTGACTGCCACCTATCATCGATTTCCAGTACACCTGGGCGATAACCATTGTCGATCACAGCTTTACCTAGTGCGAGCACGTCAGCCTGCACTACATCAGCGTGTGAAGTAGCCCACGTGGTCCAAGTTGAACGGTTAAATACGACAGAGGGTGGGGCTACTTGTGGACTTGGGAGAGATTTGAGTGCAGAGAGCGTAGCCGTACGCACGTCTGAAGATGCAGCAATTGCAATTCGAAGCACACAACGATCATCGAGGGGATCAATGTACCGCTGTCCCTCGTACGTCGCGTCAACGACTTTTCCTTCATTGAAAGCCCTCCGCTGCTCTCGTGCTGATTCAGGTGTTCCAATCGCTTGCCAGGGATGCAACACACGTTCGTCCTGCCATGTGCTGCGGGCCTGTATCCTGAGCTTCCCATCTCCCCTCTCAGAAATCTTTTGGATGCCAGAGGCCACTCCGTCCTCATATGGCAAAGCTTCTTGTGTGAGGTGTTGAATTCCAACACCAAAATATCGTGGGTCATCTCGTGATCGTTGCTGCACCGGTGCGTTAAGTCCAGCATGAAGCATCGGAGTTCTTGGGTCAACAGCGACTAATGTGCCACAACTGCTGACCCAGTGAGCACCGACCACAGAGCCCAATCCATTTGGCCCGTGATCGAATGGATACATAGGACCAATTTCCCACTGTGATCTATCCAGAGGCCACAGTTGTCGAAGCAGGTGTGCACCTCCGTACCAACGACCACCGCTTTGTAAGTCAACGTTCAACTCCGCCAGCTCGTTGTTACCATGGATGTCAACCTTTGATGGAACAGAAATTTCGAGGAAAAATCCTTCTTCTAAACCAGCAGCCCAATCAAATAAGTGACGACTATCATCTACAGACTCGGCGCCCGAAGCCGGCCATACCACAAGCTGAGTGCCCCCGGGCCACTGAAGGGCAAGTAAGGCTCCAGGAGAAGTTTCGCTTGGTGGTAGGAGACTTGCCTTTGATTTACTTGCAGATTGAGGCAGGGTCACGTCGAAAAACTGAGGAGATGCATGTCCATTACCCCGAAGGTCCAGCGTGCCATCAGATCTGACAACTAACGTCGAGAGACCTACCGACAGGACCCATTCTTCTGGGTCACCTGGTTCGTTTATTGCGGCGAGTGCTTCGCGAGTCTCCAAACCTTGCGTCGTAGGCAGGACGGTAGCGCTTACGAACGCAACGCCTGTTCTCCTCATGATCTGGCGCCGGTTTATCAGCTTCGCATTTTTCTCATGGGATGCACAGCACGTTTCTTCGTGCTGCTCCACAGAAGAAGAACTTCCAGGGATGCCTAAACCTTCTCGGGCAAAAATGCGCGATGACGAAGGCGATGTTGGAAGCCCTCGACGACATCGCTTCCACGTTAACGCGCTCGAGCAAACAGTAACCCCCGCCAAACATGCATCCATCGCTTGAAGCTCTCTTCGTAGTAATCAACTTCGAGTTTCACCCTCCTCGCGTATTTGGAGTGTGAGGGAAGTATGTGCCCTCGGGTGTGCGTGTACCGCATATGACAACTAACAGCACACTATGTCACGTCAATCGCAACGAACAGCTAGAGCTACAAATTGTAGCTACGTAGCACACTGTGGGATTTTTCACACAGAAAAAAAGTCCAGACCATCATATGCTATGTCGGTCCATCTAGAGCTAGCTAATTAATTCATGCATCTTCCTCAGTAACGTGAAAATCGCGTCGAGGCGGCGCCGCTCACTCTCCGAATGCGCCTTCGAGTGTGACAGACGCTTCATGCAGGATTTGGCGAGGTCTCATGAGAGTATTTTGGGAGATGATATTCTGGCGCTACGGAAGCTCCTAGCCTGGGTCCAGTCCAACGGAGGCTCTGCGGACAAACTCCAGTTCGCTGAGGATTCGTCGTGCTCACGGAAACTGGTAGCCAAGTCGAAAATTTGTGGAACTACAGATGAAGGCGATACGATATTCTCTATCCCTACCTCGTGCTTGTTACACCCTGATTCAGCAAAATCGGACTCCGTGTATGGTCCTGCTTTTACTTCGTTCGCTCTCGAGCCAGGCGTCGACGATAGAATCGTCCTCACTCTCTTTCTTGCCTTGGAAAGAGGGCGGGGTGAGTCTTCAAAGTGGGCACCTTACATCAACGGACTTCCCGCTCGCATTCCTGTTCCTCTAAGCTGGTCAGACTCTGATCTAAAATGCCTTGAAGGTACGCGTTTGGAGCACGCTGTTAAGCAACATCGCAAGGCTCTCCAACAAGAAATTGAGGTTTGGACCCCGTTGCTCCTTGCACACATTCAGCAGAATAAGTTTAAATCTGTATCCGCTGAAGCACAAGCGCTGGCGAGGAGGGCTTTAATACCAGAAATGATATCTTGGTCGCGAACCTGCGTGTGGAGTCGAGCTTTCTCACTTTTCTTGAATCAGACCAAGACAATCGCCTTAGTTCCTTTAGGCGATATGTTCGATCATTCTCCTGATGCTCGGGTTGAGTGGCTCACAGACGACACAGCTGCGACTTTCTCTATACGCTCCTATGAGGCCATCTCTGAGGGCAGTGAAGTATTCAACAACTATGGGGCAAAGTGTAACGAAGAACTGCTGCTTGGGTACGCGTTTGTCCTTGAGCAGAACAAGTCAGACACCTTTCACCTAGAACTCGCAGCGAGTGAAGCATTTGAGCCGAACGATCTTTCTGGTGGCACACACTCTGTTCGTGAGAGTGGAATTCGTGACTCACTCTTGCGTCATTATGAAATAAGCTCGACCCACTGTCTTCGGATAGATGATCCATTGCCAGGATCACTTCTGCTTGCAGCTCAGATTCTCTCGTCAACGCCTGCGCTTGCATACAGATTGTGTTCTGAGATTCCGCCCGGCAAGTCGCCCGCCGAAGCACTCTCTGCACGCATACCTTCAGACGATGTATGTACATCTTTCCGCGCGTTACGCTCCTTGCACATGCTAATTATGGAACAATTGAAACGGCTCAGCAAACACGCAACGCCAGACGAAAATGACAGCCCCGAAATAGGTCAGGGCTTTTCTGCAAAAATGAGTTTCGTTTATCGTAAATCTCAAACTCGTATTGCTAATATGACACTCACCGCAATAAAACAACGGGCCAGATCCCTCTTATCTCAGCTAAGCACTACCATCGATGAAAAACGTATTACTTTTGACTGTGACGAACTATACTTGAAAGAGAAAGAAGAATACATGTCATGGTTATCCGAGCTTGGTGTTCTGAACAGTGCCGTGGAAGAGATCTCTGTCCGAAGTTACTTTGGTTTCACAGACGGTTTGCGGGTTACATCGTCGATAACAGAAGGAAATTTTCTCGGAAGTGTGCCATCTGATGCCATCATTGTTGCATCAGATGACATGCTTGAATCTTGCTCAAACCTTGGCATAGATGCCGAACAGGCTGCCCTGGCAGCTACCCTCTTACGATTAACGTTGAATGGCAAAGAACGAGAAAGGTATGCGCCTTTTGTGAACTGGATTATGTGTGCACCTGTTACTGCTGCGGCTTTCAATTCAGATGTTCTGACAGTTCTTCAGGGAACTGCAGTTGGGCAGAGTGCTCTTGGATTGCGCGCAGAATACGACGAAGAGCTCGAAATGCTCTATGAAGCTGCCTGTTTACGAAACAACATTTCGCGTTCAAACTTGAGCCCTTTGTATGCGAGGGCACGAACACTTGTCGAACGATATGCGGTCCGACTCCCTCAAAGCGAGCGTGAGATCAAAGTCCCTGAGGCCGGACGTCTAGCAATTGTACCGTTTATCGGTTTCTTCCCTAAGGCACTTGAAGATCTCGTTGCAAAATTCGTTTGGACGCAAAAGGTGGTAGCTTCCCCAACTTGCGAGGGAAAATGGCATCTGGAACTGAAGAGCTTATGCGACCTGGACGCTGGCACTTTTCTTATCGAACCAACTGACGGCATGGACGAAGGAACTCAAGTTTTAGAGATCGGGACAGAGTCGCTGTGTTCGCTCATGGAAGAAGACAGCAAATTCAAATTTTCATATGCATCGACATCACGCGCGGCAGGCTCACAAGCGGATTGTTCGAGGTTTGTCATGTGTAACTCGGTAGAGCTGCTTCTAGAGCCTGCCGATGAAGATGAGAACCTTCGCCGAAGCAAAACTGCGCTGCTCCGGCTTATGGGAGTAGGCGACTCTCACTATCTTTCAGTGTCACCTAATTCAGAAATATTTTGCGTCGCACTTTTGGTTTGTAGTGCCGAAAATCAAGCGGGATTGGAAAGGCTTCGAGATGCCTGGCTGACAGCTGTCGAGTTCAGTAATTCACCTGAGAGTCAAGTTGACAACACAAATGCTTCACAAGCGAGCCGCAGAGAGTTGAACTCGTTTGGTGCGTCGAGCTCTATTGATCGAAAGTTCCCCTCTGCAGTAGGCAAACAGAAGAAGATTGAGAGCTCACTCGAGATCGAGTCTATGCTCGATGTTTCAGATCAGATCCTTGATGCACCTTCACGGAACTACCTGTGTACTTTTCAGCTGGCTGCTGCAGCTTTGCAGCTGAACATCGGTAGCAGTAAGAACGCAAAGAAAGTGGCTCGAACGATGCTGAGGAGCTTGATTCAACAGTTGCCAATGCCCTCAAATACTGATTTAATCGTGACTCGTCGCGGTACCAGGCTAGAAAAAGAAGCAAGCTTACAGCGTGCCGTTGCTCTAAGATATGCTCAGCGGCAACGAGAAATATTGGAAAAAAATGTCGAGGCACTGGCAAGGCCGCGCAACATCAAGAAGATCGAGAAACGAAAAAGGTCTTGCACAACTTAACTTAGCTCCTTACTTGGATGCCGCTCTTCATAGTACTAGTATTTATTATGCGCTGGCTAGCAAGCAGCCAAATCAACTTCAGACATAGCCATACTAGTAGCTAGAAGATGGGGATTCAATGCTGATATTAAATACTTCGCCCGACTCCAGGAGTAAAACGTACATATTAGTACTACATTATTATGTATGTCTCATCGTTTCAAACATTTATTGCTCTTCGCCACGCGATTCACTTGCCTTTGTTCGTGCCTTTTGATCGTGCGCCTGACTTCATGGCAGTGGTCCTATTTACGCCGAATCCGGACCCGGAGCCTGTCGTGGCTTGCTTTCGAAGAGCAAAAGCAAACGCAACCAGCGTTTCATCCTCATCTACGATTGTTTGGTTCCAGTGGCGAAGAACAGCAGGCATCAGCTCCTCCTTTGTGCCTCCGTTGTGCACCTCTCCGAGCTTGTAGGTTCGACGATATTTGCGAAGTGAAGGAGCCTGTGATTAAGGATCACTGGTCAGGGGTTTGAACATGGAAAGTTATGCCGTAAACAGCTAGAAGCAAGGGATGTCGCATACCTCTAGTCTGGAAAGATCAACACGGGTATCCTGTCGCTTTAAAGAGGTGCCCGGGGTGGCTCTGGCACCAGCAGCCTGCAAACGAAAGGGGAGGAAGATTAGGTCAGGGCAAGAAAACGGGAATGAATCTCTTCAGCGTTCTTGTAAGCGTGCGCTTCCCGAAGACGCCACGCCATGAAGGATTTCGCGTAAGTCTCGTTCCGCGCAAGCAAACCGATGACCGTTAACAGCGACTATACCGTTCTATGCCAGTGATACTCACCATGTCCTCGGCATCGTCCTCACTTGACAATCCGCCGCCGACACTGCCTTCCGCCCCGGCCGGTTTTTGATCCTGAGGATCGTGCTTGTCAGCAATCGCGCGAGAGCTGCGTCGACGCGACTCCATGTGATGTCAGCCGAGGTGTTCGCAAAGTGTAAACCGGTAGGCGCGGATGAGGGTGCGCGCCTTTCTGCGCTTGCGAGGTCACTTATGCGGCACACCGAAAAAGCTCCTCGAAACTTCTTCTCGGTAATCTGATATAGGACATACGTCGACTGACTAAGAGCTTTGATCTTGCTTGATCATCGTCATTTATCAAGAAAATCAAACGCAGGACACAGGACAAAAAAAAAAACGCCGACGCTACTCGCGCAGCTGAGGCGCCTCTGAGGAGGCGGACTGATAATCGCGGTTTAAAACTTGTAATCGATTGCGAGAGATACTGAAAAAAAAAAGCGCGGCTGAGGCGCCTCTGAGGAGGCGGACTGATATCGTGGTTTATTATTAAACTTGTAATCGATTCGATTGCGAGAGATACAGAAAAAAGAACTTCGAAAAAAAAACAAGTCCTGACAACAGAAGAAGAAACTGCTTCCTGTTTGGATTTACAAAAGACTTCATTTACACAATGAGAGGGACACAACTGCTAGCTTGCTGGCTTAGCTCTAGCTAGCGAAGTATTAATATCTACTAAGCTAACGACCCAGTGCGTTTACGTCTGCAACGCGAAAATCGGAGCGCAAACTTAAAACCCGTTTGATCTCTATCTCTGAAAGTCGCTCCAAGAGATCATTCCAATAGTCGAGAACTTCAGATGGGCTTTCCATGCTAAGCATCATCGAAATCTGCAGCACGCGACCGAATAACTCACGGCAAGGGGCCTCGGGAAACGAAGTTGAGAGGTGGAAGACGATTCTGCGGACAGAGCGCTCTAGCAGGAGACCCCCAAGCTGCGTAAACCGGAGATCGTTGAGAAGGACAACCTGCGTCACGGAAGATGGAAATCGCGTCAGAATGTTGTGAACAGGGGCTCAAAGACAGAACAAAATTCTCATCGCGATCTGATATGATCTGTATGTGCGTGTGTAGCAAACAAAAAAGCATTCGTTCGTTCAGTACCTCGATCCGTAGTGCAAGAGACTCCTCGAAAGCATGTAAGAAGGCGCGAAAGCAAGATGTCACAAGCAACGGTTTCAGAGCATGAAGGAGCTGAGTACGGAGAATGCGGAGGGGAGTCAAACTTCAGGCTTTCGGTGTGCAGGAAGGAAAACAGAAAGAGTTGGAGGTACGCAACAATCGAACGAACATCAAAAAACAACCAAACAAGTGAAGAAGGAGAAAGCAGAGGAGAGAAAAGCGGCGTACTTACATGGTCCACGGCAATTAAAAGATGATGGACCCAGGAATCCAAACTGTCTTGATCCTCCTGATCTAGATCATCAAGCTCGAAAGATGTAGATGACAAGTGCATCAACGCATTGTCGACGGACTGAAGTGAAGTGTTCGCAAAAACTTTCAACGAGTTATGCGAACAGTGCTCGAAGAATTGCGAGGTTTCCTAGAGAAGAAAATAAATAATACATGTTGTTAGCTGCGAGAGCGGAGGCAAAACAGATAGCCGATGAAAGAAAGAGTAATGGGGAAGCATTCCGCGCACCCGAATTTCATTCAAGCAATTAGAAATGCGCTCCCATTCGCCGGGAATGTCAAAAAGTAAAAGGAGATACTCCTGGTGCCAGATGCAAAAATTAATTCAAAGTCAGATGTAATTCAACGAAACGAAAACAAAAACGCGTGAAAGCGCACCTGAATGTCGCGTGTGAGAATGTTGACGTTCTCAAAAATAATTTCAGCGTTGTTCACCGCAGTTGTCCACGAATGCAGAGATTCCTGTGCCCTCGCAGAGAAAAATAATTCAGAAAGGAACGTCGGAAACAAAGCCGCATCAAAGTGTAAGTGCACAGATTATTACCTTTGAATCTTTGCTCAGGATGTCTGTAAATCCTTCCTGGGAAACTTCCGCGAGCTCATGCTGAACGAACGAAAGCACCTGGTCGCTGAGGATGTTGCTTACATGATGGAGCGATGCGCAGACCGCTTGAATTGAACCTGTCGAACCAGAAACGCGCTCTTAGATCATTGATAACCTTTCAAGAATCCTTATCGCACGACGATAGCATTCTAGTGTCGAGAAGGTCGGGTTCATTTGGCGTTTCTCACCTGTCTCGCTCGCACGTCTTGCGCATTTCTGCAAGATGTAGAACACGTCATCTACTACGGAACTTGTTAGTGTTTCGCCTCTCTCGTTGATCTTGATTGCAACCGCGACTGTTTCATACATGTAGAACTCCTGTGCGCATTTCCCATCGTTAGTTAGTAAGTGGACCGCATCACTTGTGTGGTGAGCAAGTAAGTAACCGTACAATCAATCTGGGTTATTTTCATTAGCACGAGCAAAAAATGTGTCATCGTACCTCCAGCCTGATGTAGAAGCCGACCATCTCGTGCAATACACGGAAATAATGCTCTCCATCAAAGGTTTTAGTCGAAACAGGATTTTGCTGATGAAGAAGATGATATGCTGAAGCTTCTTTCGTAGAAGATGATTGCAGCCTTTCCTTGAGATACCTGCGATGGTAGCGAATTGAATTTGATCATGATGACTCGTTAGCGGAAAGAGCCACACACTCTATTAAGAACGCAGGAAAAAAGTCGGTGGTTTGTTCGACTTGCCTGTTGTATTTGATTGAAACCTGGCATATGGAAACGATTTCTTCCTGTGTGTGGTGGAAAAAAAAGGGTTTGATTAATTTTTTTTGGGCCCTCAGATATTCTTTGCTTTCAAAAAAGGCGCATGTCAAGAAAACCTTTAACGACAAACAACCGGTGTACAAGTAGTCGTAAATAACCGTATTAATAAAGAAGATCAGTCGCGTACCAAGTATTCTTCGATCAATCTGCGTGTACGAGAGAAGGGAACAGGCTGGAAGTCAATGAAGGTGACTGTAGGTAGGTGGCACTTGACTTTTCGATGTCAAACAGATCGTTATTTGTTCTGCTCGCCACTTTTTCTTTTTGTCTTCGCACCTTGGATCGACGTTGCTCTCTCCCTGTTTCTTAGATCGTAAACTGACGTCTTTCGCTATTTGAAGGATGTTCCTCTGGTCCTGATACAGTGAGGTATGCAAGATGAAATCGTTGGGAACATTCGGGAGTTAATTAATACGTCTCACCTTGGGAAAATATTGAAGGGCACGTACAATGTATCTTTTCAGCAGCTGAGCACCACAGATATCACACTCCTGCACAAAAAAAGAAGCGTTAGTTTTCCTGCTTAATGAATGCCGTTACCTCAAGCCTGGTAAAAAGCTACCAAGATTTTTCATACAGTTGAAGATACACCTAGCTAAAGTTCAAAAGACACATACCTTATTGAGACTCTGGACCACGGCATGTACGGCAGCACCTCCAAAAGAAGAAGTTAAGTCGTCTCCGTGTTGGTCGACTATGGTAACTACGGATTCAAAGAGCTCAGCGAGAAGACTAGTAGGGCCACTGTTATTGCCTGAGTGTTCCGATATTCGTTATAATGTTGTTGATATGGTCAGTTTGGTGAGAGCTAAGGTCTTCCGCGAGCAAGACTAGATGGACCCAAAGTGATACTCACCTTCTATGTTCTCGGCGCTCCACGTCCGTTCACCGTGTTTGAAATGTGCAGTGACAAGCTGTAAGCAAAGGAGGGGGAAAACAGTCAACATAAAGAACACAAACAAAGAGAAAGTTTTACGTCGTACCTTGCGAAGTTGGAGGCACACTGTAGTTAGCCCCTCGTCAGACAAGCATAGCTTTGGAAATAGTTTTGCAAATCTCAAGACCTGAAGGTTGGAAACAATTTTCGCATAGTAAGTGCCTTGGTCTTGGTGAACTAGCAAGAACCTACGCTGCACTTGAAAGAAGCGTGCAGAGCTGGATTTCCGTCAAGTGAAATTATTGCCGCATACGTACCTGCAACACGTCACTCTTAGATGCTGCAGTATGCAGCTCTTCCCGGACAACTCTGGCCACAGCGTCTCGGACTCGAACAAACTGCGCATTTTCACTGTCTGACGCGGTGATGCCTTTTTCTTGGGGCACAAAATTATGAAGCTTTGCGAGGGTGTCCACGAAATGAGCCGCAGCCTCATACTCTTTGTTCTCCAGAGAGCTCTGTAGGAGCAGAATCTTGGATTAGAATGCAGACCTAGTTAACAAGCAATAAACCACGTCAGCGTGTTGGGGAAAGAAACATACCGTGACACCGTCCATGCACTGTGTTACATCTGCATTCAATGACACTCTAGCAATCGCTTCTTGAGCATGGCCATGAGCGGTATCGAGCTGACGAACCTGTACGAAAACAATAAAAATGAGGAGTCAGACTATCTTGAGTGAGGTAGGTTGCAATCGACATACTGTTGCTCCGGGTGGCACACTTGCCTGGTCGCTTGCGGCTCTTGCAGACAAGCTTGTGTCCTTGATGTCATCAAGTAGAGAAGCCGAGTGGTTTCGCACAGTCTCCAAAGAGGAGATGTCGGACTGCGAATAATGGTTGTGAAGAGTTGCGGGAGGGTTTGTAACTTGTGAAAGATTGTTTCGAGTGCTTCAGAAGGACTTACCTGGTGCTTCACCATTCTGCAAGAGATTAGCTCTTTCTTTTCTACTGTGTCATGTAGTTCGCGACGAAGACGCCGCTCTTTCTGCACGACCTCCTGCAAGAGTCTGCGCCCGTTCGTGTAAGTTAGTAAGGAGATGGTGTTTCTCTATGTTACGTAAGACCAGCGGATAGACCAAGTTCACTGCGTTCTCTCGGCGGACTGATTTAAGATGCTTGCCGAACAAAGAACACACCTGTTGATCGTGCTGACGTCCATGGCGACATCGAACGGGCCAGAACCATTTGTCATCTTTGTTCTTGCACGTGCCACCCTGGGCGCCGTCAAGAGTGGCGTATCGATGAACGACTGCGTTTTGTTCTGTACCGCTGCGTATGAAGCGGAAGAGAACTCGCCGAAGGGGCAAGGGCGGAGCGAACGACACTTTTCCTCCTCCGCGTCCTCCGCATGAATATGAAGCAGCTTCATGTCAATTTAAAAACGAACAAGCAACTAACAACAACAACTACATACAGCAATATGTAGTATTAATACAATTGTACATCGTTTTCAAAAAAAAACGTTCTATTTTTTTCTTAGGATTACAACGTTTTTAGAACGTTTTTAGAAAATATCGAAGAACTTCATCGGACAAAAAGGCTTAAAGCAAAACAATACCAGCAAGCGAACTGGAATACAAGCAGTGCCGCTTGCCGCGGAATGGACACGTCTGGTATCACACTTCAACTGAAACTGTATGTCCGTGCGAGTGTATGAGTGCAAGGACACGAATTGAGTTGCACTCTTCTTCTTCCAGTGAGGAAGAAAGAACAGTGACTGAACAAGATCCAACCGTGAATCTGGGTGAAAGATTCCGACTCCTTGCCAGGCAGGTCCTTCGAAGGCGCCGTTACTTTTCTCCTCGCGAATGCGTCAAATGTGTTGCGGAGCGCAAAACGGTGCCTCCTGAGGCAATATCAACTGAACCACAAGAAATATCCATCCCAACCACATCTTTATAGTTACACCCAAGGGCGCAGGTTCCCGGGACAACTTGGAGTTCGCTCAAAACAAGTGAATCAGCAGCAAAAAGTACACGAGGTGAAGTCCGAAGTGCTTTCAACAACAACGAATGAAGATGTTCCGGCTTTCAAGAGTGTCAACAACATCGATGCGATCGGCGTGTACGGCACGCGCGATGGGAAATTCGAGAGGCTCCTTCTCGAGCCCGTTGTCAATCTACAGGTGTGTGTATGTGTCAACAGGCGGTCCCCAGTTTCACGGCACTTTTTTAATCACGAGTTCACATCGTCCACGTCCTCGACTGAGCACAGGAACTACAAAAGCTGGTGTGGAACGGTTGCCCCCCAGGGCGACGTTCCATCTGCTGGAAATTATTACTGGTGAGTAGGAATGAATATGAAAGATTTTCGATCATGCATGTACAGGTCATTGATCATCACTTCCTTGTTTCTGTCGCAGGGATATCTGCCCCAGAGTTCGGGTCGCCGCGTCGAGGTGCTCTCTCGAAAGCGCGAAGAATATCACATCTGGGTACAAGAACATTACGATGTTGATGACATTGATAAGAGTGAAGACGAGCTCAGAATATTGCACCAGATTAAGATTGACGTGCCGCGCACCGCAGCACTTGGATTTCTCCCAAGCAAAAACGACGGTTTCCGAAAGTAAGCGCAACATCCTTTTTTCGCTCGCTGTCCGACCGAATCCGTCACCAAACTTCCAGCTGATTACGAACCTTAAATCATCGGTTATTTCAGGTCCATCGAACGAATCCTCTACGTAAGATCCATACGAAATCCTGGAACATCGTACGTGCAGGGTATGAATGACCTTGTCATCCCATTCATGTCAGGTGAGGTTCAGGGAAAACATTTTTTTTGTTTATGGCGTCTGGCGAACGAATCAAACACTGACAACGCAACACGTCTTTCACCGCCGCAGTCTTTTTGTCTGACTTTTGCTCGGAGGAGACGGACCGGTTGGACAAGACCGCATCATCATGCAACGAGCTCTTCGATGCTGAAGCGGATTGTTATTGGTGTCTTTGCAAAGTTCTTGACTACATTCAGGAAAATTACACATTTGCTCAGCCTGGTGTTCAGAAAACATGTTTCCACTTCAGCGAGGTGCGTAGAATCCACAGGCTGCGGGCAGCAGACTTTTGTGATTTCGTGAGCTTCTTCTCTTCGTCTTTCGTAAACTTAACAACTACGTGGATACAGCTTGTTAAACTCCTTGATGGCGACTTGCATCAGCATTTAAAACAGGAGGTAAGTATTTGCACAATAATGTTATCACTCACACGATGCCTACATGTCTATGCTCACACGATCTACCACCCCTGACTATAGGGAGTCGACTTTTTACAGTTTGGATTTCGCTGGATAAATTGTCTCTTGCTCCGTGAGATCCCGTTTGCTCTCGTTCCACGTCTATGGGTAAGTTTCGCTTTCATTTGGAGAGAGAAGACGATTTTTCGCTCATTACTTTTTCTTTCGACTGATCACGAAAACGTTTTATGACCATCAGGATACATATGTTGCTGAGAACAATCAAGTTGGTGACTTCGTAGCATACTTCTGCGCCGCACTTTTACTGAACTGGTCTGCTGACTTAAAAGCTCTGGATTTCCAGGGTATCATCGTTTTCTTGCAACGTCTACCGACAGACAACTGGACACTTGTGGAGGTAAGCAATTCACAACTCACTGCTGTTTTCTGCTCCCGAATACTTACCCTGCCTCATCCTCACACGTAATTCAGTTGGAAACCATCCTCTCACAGGCACACCTCTGGAGGCTCGTTCATCAAGACGGGCGACGTGGTGACTAGCTTGTACGTAAAGCTTATCACTCTCGTGTCATGTTTTGCAAATATAACATTCAATAGTGTGTGCTTGCTTCAACGCCTCTCACTTTGGCTCGGACGACATCGGGGTATCGAGATTCTACACTCGCGTATGATCTTGTCGAAGTAAGGTGATGTGATTGGCATGAAGCTGTCGCAAAAGCCCCGCGCAAGTGTGAATCCTGATAGAAAAGCGGGAAGCAGGGCTGTAGGTGAGTACGTCGCTTAGAAAGTTAACTGAATGATGAGAGGAAACGTGTTTGGAGTCTACTAGAGCTATGCTGCGGTAGCTACTATCTAGCTAGCTAGCTAAGCTATCGTCGAATGATTACCTTTCCTTTCCATGTCGCGTGTCTAAGTGACCCGTGTTGAGCGTACAGATTTTCCCGTAACCGTTCACCCACAGAATGCACAGACTGCAAGTATCTCCTTCTGTCATAAAAGCTGTGAACTTTTTTTCGACTGAAGTGCCCGCGCCAGTATCGCTGAAGAATAAGTGCAGCTCGTTGAAAATGCTGGAGGCGACTATCAGACGCCACCTGCACGCAAGGAAAAATGAGGTCAGGCGAGGTTGGACCAATAAACATTTTTCGAGTTGAAAATAGTTGACTAGGAACTTACCAGGTGAGACCTGCAAAGCGCCCGTTTGCGGCCAAGATGTCCGCGATATCCAGCCTGTATCGAAAGAACAGCGGTTTTCAACCGTTCAAAGTTGTTTCGAGTGTTGTATGATCTCCAGCGACTTTGTATGTACGTAGAAGCTTGTTCCTCTCGTTGACGGAGGTTCTCGGAAGCACTGCGGAAGCAAAAGAGGAATGAAAAAGGTGAGCACAATTCTCGTTCGCAAGGAGAAAGAACCCGTTCTTAAGCTCCGAGAAAGACCGGAAACGCACCGCATCAAGCTGAAATGATCATCGCATACCGCGCTCAAGGCGTTGTGCCTGAGCTTGGCCTCGTTCGACATGCGCAAGGTTTTGGTCAAAACATGTCACTGTAGGACGTAAGTGCGACGCCTTCCGTAGTTGACCGCCCTTTTCGGTTCTAAGAAAATTGCAAGCAATAATAATATTGGCATAGGCATAATTTAATAAGGTGGGTTAATCGGCGCAGCCCGTTCAGAGGAGCCTTGGACGATGGCAAAGCATCAAAGGGATCACCGCCCCTTGACATATTCATCTGAAGCGGGGATAAACTACGCAGACGATGATCTGCTCCCCCAGGAACCAGATCTTGTTTTTGAGGCTGAACTGTTACGCAACCCCAAGCTTCCCAGCCTATGGTCACGTTACCTCGACGCGCGCAAAGATGCGCCCGCTAAGCGACGTTACATCATCTTCGAACGCGCAGTGAATGCTTTGCCTGGTAGTTATAAGGTATGCAGCTCGGATCGGACGTTCCATGCGATATATACGGTAATCTATGTCGCGGGGCGAGGTGCAACGGCTTACTTCTGCAGACAGCTCCGCGTCTCGGATCCAACTCAGTTCACTTTTTTTTTGCCAAGACAACCCTCAACTGACCCCCTTTCCCATGGTTCCTTCTTCGTCAACAACAGTTATGGCATGCATACCTTGAAGAACGTTATCAGGCTGCACGCCTTCTGCGCATTACTGATGCTGCGCACGTGGCTCTCAATAACACGTTTGAGCGTGCATTGGTCACGATGCACAAGATGCCGAAGATCTGGGAGCTCTACCTTAACTTTCTTGTTGAACAACAAGATGTGACCTCTGTCAGACAGACAAGCGATCGAGCACTTGCGTCTCTTCCAGTGACTCAGCACGATCGCATTTGGACAATCTATCTGGTAAGTATGCCCTGAGACTTCTACTAGCTCCAGCCCACGATCCGGGTTTTTTTTCGTCTTTTGCCGCTTCTTCGCACGTTTTCCTCTCTTCTCTTTCTGACAAGCATTTGCTCCTGAAAAAACTGTTTTCGATATGTTGTGCACATCCAGGGATTCATTCGACAAAATGGTGTACCTGTCGATACAGCTCGCCGCATTTACCGACGTTATTTGAAATTTGAGCCAGGACATGCCGAGGAGTACGTAGAGTTTCTGAAAGCCCGTGGCCGTTGGGATGAGGTTGCAGAGAGACTCGCAAAAATAGTAAACGATGAGACATTCCAATCTCTGGCTGGAAAGAGTAAGCACGAAATGTGGTTAGAACTATGTGAGATCGTCGCGACTCATCCAGAGGAAGTTGATTGCCTGGATGTTGACTCGATGATAAGAGGTGGCATTCGTAAGTTCACTGACGAGGTTGGAAGACTGTGGACCTGTCTCGCTGATTTCTACATTCGTCGCGGCCTTTTTGAAAAGGCCCGCGACGTGTATGAGGAGGGTCTGGCAACCGTTATTACTGTGCGTGATTTCTCGCTGATATTTGACGCTTACACTCAATTCGAAGAGAGCGTTTTGAGTGCAAAAATGGAATCTGCTGCAGGGGGCGCACTCGATGATGACGCAGAGAAGGATGGGAGCCACTGTGGGTCTGACTTTTTGCTGACAGACTCTGGTGATGATCTTGATCTTCGACTTGCGCGTCTTGAGTTTCTCATGAGCCGAAGACCCGAGTTACTCTCGTCAGTGATGTTGCGCCAGAATCCGCACAATGTACACGAGTGGCGAAAACGCATCGCCCTGTTTGAAGATGATCCTGCACGCCAAGTTTTGACATTTACGGAGGCTGTTACAAGCGTGGATCCCTCAAAAGCTATTGGAAAGCCACACGCTTTATGGGTCGATTTTGCAAAATTTTATGAGATCCATGGCGATGTTGAGAACTCGCGTGTTGTGTTTGAGAAGGCTGTTCGTGTTCCATATTCAGCAGTTGATGATCTCGCAACTGTGTGGTGTGAGTGGGGCGAGCTTGAGTTACGCCAGCAGAATTTTGGAGGTGCACTCAGTCTGATGCGCCGGGCTACAACTGAGCCACCTCGCTCTCCTGGTCTGCAACAAACAAATTCAGAGCTGTTGCCTGTGCAGGGACGAGTGTTCAAGTCACTGAAGCTTTGGACATTCTATTGCGACCTCGAGGAATCTTTGGGCTCTCTAGATTCTGCTCAGGCGGTGTACAATCGTATGATCGATCTCCGCATAGCGTCGCCACAAATCATTCTTAACTTCGCTCTTCTGCTCCAGGAAAACAAGCTTTTTGAAGAAAGCTATAAGGTTTATGAACGAGGTATCAGCCTTTTCAAGTTTCCTCACTGTCGTGAGATTTGGCAAGCATACCTGAAGGATTTTGTTAGCAGGTTTGGTTCGAAAAAGCTCGAGCGGGCTAGAGACCTGTTTGAGCACTGTATTGCAGCCGTCCCGTCAAAGGAGTCTAAGCCTTTTTTCTTAGAGTATGTTCGTTTAGAGGAAGAGCACGGGCTCGCGCGGCGTGCCATGGATATATACGAGCGTGCCTGTGAGAAAGTGCCAAATGATGAAAAGCTTGACTTGTATGAGCTTTATGCCTCGCGAGCTATGGATTCTTTTGGCGTGGGGAAGGTTCGAAACATTTACGAAGCAGCCATCGGACAGAATCTGCCTGATGGAGTTACGAAAGTTTTGTGCACTCGCTATGCTCGTCTTGAGAGAAAGCTCGGAGAAGTCGATCGTGCGCGTGGCCTCTATATCCACGCAAGTCAATTTGCAAATCCTCAGCAAGAGAGCGAGTTCTGGGAAGAATGGAATCAATTCGAAATCCGGCATGGAAATGAAGACACCTTCCGAGAGATGCTGCGAATAAAGCGATCTGTGAGTGCCAGCTTCAGCCAAATGCACTTCAACATGGCCACTGTTGAGCTCCCCTCACGCGCAGGCAACTCTGACTCTGGCAATCTTCAGCCGCCAGTGAACGCAAGGCGTCAAGAAAGCGAAGCTCTAGAAGAGTCCATGGCAGAGCTAGAACGAGGAGGTCTTTCCGACAAAATTGAAGGTTTCGTCAAGGCACGCACCGAAGGCGGAGGGGGTGTTGCTGTCGGTGTTGTTTCAAGTATTGAAGATCCTGACGAAATAGACATTGGAGACGAGGAAGTTGAGGAAGATGGAAACGCGGGAGAGGGCATAGACGTGGAACAAACACTTCTCCCCGAGAGCTTGTTTTCGCGCGACGGAGAGGTAGGAGCACGAGACAAGAACGCAGGTGCGTTGGATAGGTTCAAGCGACAGAAACTGTAGACCGGATTGAAAAGTTTGAATGCTGAAACAAAGCTCTTCATTCGACCATCGACTCTCCAGCTAAACACTACTAGCTAGCAGACTACTATCTCCCTCGTTCTCACTCGGAACAAGTTAACGTATCTACTTGATTTGACGCTCCCCGCCCAGTTCTTCTGTGACAAGGTCTATCTGCCAAGAGTTTTTTATTTACCAACAACTTTAAATCTGATAGATCTGAGAGCGAGGGCTGCCTCGTGCTGAATAAGTGCAGATGTATGATACGTCAATATCTCCAACTTTTGCTCCAGGACGTGAAACTGTATGCGACCTTCGTTATTTTCGGCGATGTTCGAGATACACTGAAGACAGTTCAGGATAAATTTTTCGTGGTCTGCTTGCACTTCAAGGCCCTCAATAAGGTAACGACTGATCCCAAATTTTATGCACTCTGACTTTCCCAATACATCGATCGAGAGATGCATGAGAGCAGCTGCTGCGGCTGTCTTCGTATCCACTTGCACGTGGTTCTTGAGTAACGGGATCAGGATGGGAACAATTCCAGCTCGTATGACATCCTTTTTGGTACCTGGTTCCGAACACAGCAAAGACATTACATGGGTAGCTGCGTCTAACAAACTCTCGTCGACCGTGGAATTCATGACGCGCGCAAGGATTGACAGCATTTCTTCGCGCACCAAGCGCCTCTGTGTTAAGGAGGATAAAGAAGGTTAGAATATTTTTAGTGACTTCACGACTAGGCTTGAGAGGGTCATTTCTTCAAAACTCACTGCGACGTCACTTGGTCGCCGTTGACCAGCCAGACAAGTTCGGATCAAGCCAAGTGCTTGACGTGAATCCATCAGTCTCATGCTTTCAACTTGCAGAAGAAGACTTTCCAGCATGCCCTTCTCATCACAAAGCAGATCTTGAATTTCAGAGGATCGCATGCAGGCGTTCATCAGGACGTCATATGTGGCACGACGCACGTTTTCAGAAGAGGAAGTCAGCAGCAAGACCATTTTCTCCACAGCACCCGTTCTCAACAGATGCTCGCATCCTTTTGACCCGACGATACTTATGATAATGTTGATGTCATGAACCGCGCGCTCTTGCACGACTTCATCCTCAGAAGCGAGGCATTCGCTTAAAACAACAATCACGCCCTCGTCAATCAACTGGACGCACGATGAAGCGTTTGTCAAGAGTTCCTACATTAGTGAAAGGGTGGGGGCATCTCAGCATGAGGACCGAAGTGACGCGAACGAGGGCGTCGAGCGCAAGCAAAGGATCGAATTGAAATAAAGGTGGAAGCATTACCGATATTGTCAGCAATGCTTTGCGTCTTAGTACGATGTCCGCCTCGTTCAGAAGTCTGACTGCCTTCGGAAAGGCAGATTTCAGAAAGCCGGCCGAGACGATGTTTTCCTCTTGAGGGGCTGGATTCCCCGCCGACGCAAACAACATTATGTGATTGCTCATGATATCGTGCATGTGTTATTGATCGTCTCTGTATGTATCCATGCCGATATTATGTCATTCAGATCGTTCCTTCTCTCGTTTCGACGCCGAGCGCGTGGTTGGCGCGCGTTGTTTTTTGCGTACCATAGAGCTTTGACGAAAATGGGAATCACTTTTGACCGATCGGTCAAATACATCAGTACGAAAACGAATTTTCTAAAAACGTTCTAAAAACGTTCTAAAAACGTTCTAAAAACGTTCTAAAAACGTTCTAAAAACGTTCTAAAAACGTTATAGCTAATTCTTCTTCATATGTACAAGCAATGCAAGCAACGTATGCGTGGAATTATTTATTGCGTGGGTTGCTCGCTCATATCATCTCTCCCAGCTGGTTCACATATATCTGCACCGAGTCGCCTAGACCCTTCGTGTTGCACCAGGTTCTTGCTTGCAAATGGCGCTCCAAAGATGTTCCGTTCAGCCAATCGCGTCAATGTGGAAGCACATCCGCTGCTTCGTCACCGCGCCAGCACTGTCCCGAACGATCTCCTCCACCACTGGGACTCCAGAATCGAGCGGTCAGGGCTCGTTCGTCAGTGAGAGGCCTGAACAAGGAAATGATACAGTCTTGGCCAACCCTACGAGCCATAGAAGGTCCGGTAGTGTAGATGTCGCCAGCAGTACGCGTGCAGGTGGAAGTAACGCTGACTTGAAGCTCGGACGAGTGTCTCAGTCCCGGATCTACTATCCTGGTCAATCTTACGAAACCGATGATTTGGCACCGCGAGGTCGCTTTGATCCTGAAACACACTCGCCCACGCAGACGACCAGACGCGCACCGATGAAAGGCAAAGATATCGATAAGCAACTGCTAGAATCCCTTGACTTCAGGAACGCCAGCTTGCTGACTCAATTTATATCTGACACGGGAAAGATCCTTCCCCGCCGAAAGACTGGCCTCTCCGCGAAGGTGCACAGGAAAATGGTGAAGCAGGTGAAGACTTCAAGGATGATGGGTGTTATCCCTTTTACAGAGCGTCTTTCTCAACTCGTTGCCAAGCGAAAGAGTAGGTGAAAATGCAGATGTCTGCAGTTAAACTGCTGGCTCGATCGAAATGTCAGAGACATTGCTCGGCAGTGTTTAGCTAGCTCTAGCTAGCTAGCTCTAGCTAGCTAAGCTAGTAGATAGCTAGTAGTAGGTGGCGCTTGTAATAATAACGTGTAGCGAACGAGATACGATGACAACTAAATACCCTCTTCGTTCGCCTTCGTTCGAAGTAACGTATTATTATGAAGGTTTAGGGTTTAGGGCTGTGCTAAATAAAGTTTTCACGCATCATCTATTGATGACCGCATCTCTCATCAGGTACCCAAATATGTCGCGTTTTTCAAGTAGCACGCCCGACATGCCGGTTTGTACGCGTCGGAACCCCCGATCAGTTCTTGCGTGCTCTCCCCAAATATCGTCCGCAGCGAAAAAAGTGCGGGCCGTGACGAACATATTCCACACTGAGCTGTGAGCTTGGTGACAGAGTCACAGAGTGGGAGCAGGTCGAGGATTTCACCGAATCGACCGCGTTTGAAGTCACCGTCAAGTCCTGCGACGATGACTTTCTTGTTATGCTCATCAGCCACAGCAACGCAAAAAGACACCAGGTCTGGAATGAACTGTGCCTCGTCGATTGCGATCACGTCAGTATTCGTCCATCTCTCCTCCCCGATCGCACCACGCAAGTCCTCTAGACAGAAAACTGACGTGCATTGCCGGGCAGTTCCATCATGGGATACGATTTTGTCTTCAGAATATCTACAGTCTTTGCTCGACTTCACGAGAGTCACGGTCTTACCTTTGGCCTCCTCTTCAGCAATGCGTTCGAGGAGGGCTGTGGTCTTCCCGGCAAACATCGGTCCGAAGATGACGTGTATTTCCCCTGCGTCGGTGGTCGAGTTCTGGGTGGTTGTCGAAGCAGCAAGTCTCCAGGTTTGACGCTGGCTCGCAAGAGAAGAATTTCGCGGCCTAGCCCCACAACGCAGCAGATCGCACTGCGCAGAAGCGAACGATTTCGAAGACGCACAGCAGGTCGGTGGGCTATGACTAAAGGTACTGATCGTCGACCCTGCAAACTTTGAATGTGCGAAAGGGAACGACTGCGGCACCTTGAAAATTCTGTCCCGGGCTCCACGTGCAAAGGAGAACCGCAAGGATTGTGCCGCGGTCGAAAGATGCATATCAGCATATACTGGCCTGCACACCTGTCGATTTTGCCTCACGAACGCATAAGATTGACCCGCTGAAACAGCACTTGTGCACATAGATCTGGAACAACCGCGATGATCGAAAATCGATCTCGTCAAGATTCCTTGGCAGATATTTGCATTTTGCAGCGTCGACAAAATCTTGCGAGACAGACGATTCGACCGACGTTCGCCCAGTAGAGTTCACGCACGCCGCAGGGATGCGAGGACTAGACAGGTAGCATCTTACGTGCATAGGTTAGCAGACTGAATGTGAAGCTATGAGGAAGATACTACTTTCGGCGTTCCTATGCCTTATAAAGCTGTTTGCCTCTCACCCCAGAGCTGCAGTGGCGACATCGACGCCTTCGTTTGGGATGAGGCAGTCCGGAGATGTTTCAGCTGACGACGGCGCTGCAGGTAAAGATGTTCGAGGTGTCGGACAAGCTTTGTCGCTTTGCGTTGCTTTCGGTAACAAACTGTTCGTCCAGGCGAAAACGCGTGCCACACGCTCAGGCGGAAGGCGTTGGATTGAGCAGGGTTCAGACCATGAATACGTCGCGCAATACGTGCAGAGTCACGTCGCTGATGACTTTAGTCTGATACAGCTTTTTGACCGAACTCGTGGCTTAAGAATTTTCTTTGACGCTCGGGATCCCGACTCTGTCTTGGGCTATTGGTGCACGGAGACGCCAAACTGTGTGTGGAACGTGCTGGTGACAGATGGAGAGCTCCGGCACGGGGCAGACGTTGACTGCACACGCGTCAGAGAGTTTGACCAGGACCGCCACTTGGCTTCGACGACTATTAGGGCTGTCGATCCAGTGATGCGCATTCCTTCAGATGGCAGATCTGCACAGGACATTGCTTTGGTCACCGCAGGCACTCCAAACCTTGTGAGCGTGTCTGACCTTTCGGCAGAACTCAACTCAAGATACGCACTGGCTCACGGTTACGCTTTTTATCAATATCACGATTCAATGGTTCCAAGACACATAGTAACCTGGAATAAAGTCAGAGTGCTGCTAGACATGATCAATCGAACCACTCACGAATGGATATTATGGCTTGATACCGACGCTGTCGTCACGAATCGCAGCATATCACTTGGCGACATCATCTCGAGCGCAGAATCATATCCTACGCATACAGAAGTAGATCTCATTCTTTGCGACGATATTGGGGGGTGGGAGTTGAACACCGGAGTCATGTTGTGGCGGAATACTCCATGGGCAAAAACTATACTAGAGAAGCTGTGGGACATGGAGCATCTACCTCACATGCAGGGCGCTGAGCAAGCCCAACTCATCAGATTACTGCGGCATGAGGACCCCAAGAAGTTTCGACACCATATTTTTGACCAGAGAGTTTTCAACGCGCATCCAAAGGTCCACACAGAGGGCATGTTTATCATCCATATGATGGGTTTTACAGACAGAGACCGCATCGCTTATTTCACAAGTCTTAAAGAAGCATTCGATGCATCCGAATCGGACGAAGTTTCGGACAAAGGACGGGTCGAGTTGTAACAGTGTTACAGTACTGTCGAGATCATTCGTATCCGTCTCTAACTCCTCGAAGTTGAGGCTTGCCTGAGGGAGTTGAGTGAGATTACGTTGAAGCTTGCTTCTGTAAAGAAAAAGATGTCTACCGTACTGAACTTCAACCTACTCATCACTTGCCAAGCCCTGCCACCGATACACCCCACGATCTGGTTCGACCATCAGGAATCGAAAACAGCACCATCGGCGAACCGGCTGACACAAAAGGCTCGTCAACGATGAAGTATCCTTTCCTCTCTAGCTGCAAGACGTCCCCTTTTAAGAGAGTCCGCATGTTTGCATCACCGTGGGTGATGGTCCGCACCTCGCTGTTAAGGTTGACGAGGTCAGCGAAGATATCATCCTCTTCAACCTTCTTTTTGGTGATCAGGTAATCAAAGTCAACCAATGTCAGCGGCACGAGTTCATCTATCTTTGGCAACCATGTCAGTTTAAGCTTTGTTGTTTTTACCGACCCCTCCAAGTGCAACTCAGCGTCTATCCCAATCACACCCCCATTCTGGTCGACGTCGATTTTCTTCACGATACAATTTCCCCAGTCCATGAGAGTTATCTCTTCACCAACCTTAAGAAGTGCAGCATCGATTTGTTCAAGCCAGATCTGGGACATCCTTGTCGTCAACTTTGTGCCAGCAGGCGGATGTTTCTTATGTCTCGGCACAGAAACAACTTCAGGCGTAGCAGGACCATTGAGGAGGGTCAACAGAACCCTCCCCTGATCAACAACCGCGACATGGCGGGGACATACCGGGTCTATGACACGTTTGTTTAGAGTCCAGAGTTTCTCCCATTCCATTAAGTTTACGTTTCGGCTTGCACCTTGCATGAGAATAAACTCTTTGAGTGCCTCAATTTGAAGACCTCGTCGTTTCATTCCCTGCACAGTCGGAAATCTAGGATCATCCCAACGCTCCACGTGACCTTGGTCCACGAACCACTGAAGTTTTCGTTTTGAAAGCGTCGTATACACAAAGTTCAATCGGGAGTAATCCCAAATATGCACTTTGCGCATTCCCATCATGTCCTGCACCCACCTATACTGTGCTTCACGGTCGCGATACTCTGAAGTCCGCAGAGCATGTGTAACCCCCTGTTGGAAATGTGGTTATGGGATATACAAGGGTTAGATTAGTGGCGCCTTTAATAAGAACATGACATGCGAAGAAGAAAAGCGACAGGTACTTCTTACCTCAAGGGCATCAACAAACGGGCAAGCACAGTCATAGGTTGGATAAACCTTGTACGTTGTTCCGGTGCGATGGTGAGGTGTCAGGTTACACCGGAAAGCAACTGGGTCTCGGAGAGCGCCGTTGTCATTTTGCATATCCATGCGAAATCTCGCAGCGCATGATAGTCCTTTCTCGTTGCCTTCGATCATGTCCTGCCACAGCTTCAGGTTTGTGTCGACAGTATTGGCTCTCGCTGCTGAATCAATCCTATTGATGCGTTCATCGCGCATTCGTTCCATGGGCGTATCATCTATATACATTTGACCTTCTTTGATCAATCTCGTGCCGATCTCCAATATCTGAGGGAAAGAATCTGATGTGTATGTGATGACATCTGGATCGAGGCCAAGAGTTTTGCAATCATCCAAGATGTTCTCGACGAACTCGTCCTTTTCTTTCGAAGGGTTTGTGTCATCAAAGCGGATAATCAATTTCCCCTTGTAGTGCCGGGCAAAATACTGATTCAGAAGAGCGGCCTTGGCGTGCCCGATGTGCAAGTAGCCAGAAGGCTCTGGCGGAAAGCGGGTCACGACGTTCCCTTCAGAAGCCCCTTCGAGATCGATGTCGAAGGAGCCTCCAGTGTCTTTACTGCCTGCAGTCTTGGAATTTTTTTCTGAATTATCTGCCTGTGCGACTGCACGCTTTGCTCCAGGTCTATTGGCCAAGGCCTCTGAAGTAACTTGGGCTACTGTCTCGTTCATGGAGCATAAATCGAGCCAACGAACAATGTTCGAGTGCGCTGGTAATTTCTTGAGGGAATCCCATTGGCGAGCAGAGAAAAGTTGACCCCATACAGCGAGATCAGCGATGGTGAGAGAGTGACCTACCAGGTAAGTCGTCGAAGCCAAGTGTTCAGCAAGAGATGCACATACCGTCTGGAATGCAACCCCACTGGAAATTGAAGAAGACTGATCTAGTACGTGATCGATCTACGTCGTGTTGAAGAGACAATGAGGTAGTTTCAAGTTGCAGCAGGGCATGGTGAAGCGTCGGTAGAAAGAGTGTGTCAGTCTAAGTAGAAAGGAAAGAAGAGCGTTGCGTGTTCTTGCACCGTGTGCCCTCTCGTGTAAGACTTACCATGGTGGAAGCAACAGGATCGCTGCCATATAGCGCGCTGCTGGTTGTTGAGCTTCGGGCCAAGTATCTTAAGATTGAGGGGATACCCCTAAGCTTTGCTTTGTCCTGAAAGACAAGAGTTGCGGAGGCGGCGCTGGACCAATCTTTCTCAGGTTTTTCAGTCAAGTCGACCCCGCAGATGCGCGCCGCGACGAGGGCTGCGACTGGAGGAACATTTGCTGGGTAATGGAGTATCGGATTCGGCAACGTCATATCGGTTGCGCTCAAAGAGGCTAAGTGAGGCTTGTGCGGCCGAACTGCGAGAGAACGCGGAGGCGAGCTCGAGCGATGCTGGAAAAGGTGATAAAGAACGACGATCGAACGACGGCCGACGAGGGAGGAGGGACGGAGGAATATGCAAATGTAGCTACATATTAGTGCGTACGTTTGCACCGCATCATTATCCGATCGTCGAGGAATAATTTAAATAGACTCTATCACACGAAGCTTATTTATATATCTGTTATTACATAATTAAAAGGGAGGCAGAAAGTAAGTTTTGTTTTGTTTTGTTTTGTTTTGTTTTGTTTTGTTTTATCTATCTATCTAATCATTTTTTGGTGTAGATAGGTATATAGGTATAGATAGGTATAGATTAGGTGTAGAAGGCAATGAGCTGACGAGCGTGCCGGCGGAGATCGGGCAGCTAACGTCGTTGGAGCACTTGGACCTCCGCAGCAATCGGCTGACGAGCTTGCCGGCGGAGATCGGGCAGCTCACGTCGCTGGAGGAATTGAGCCTTAGCGGCAATCAGCTGACGAGCGTGCCGGCGGAGGGTTTTGCTCTTACAGCGTTCGCATCTGCGTACACGACTTCGACTGTGCAGGACCTCCAAGCTCCACGTCTGGCGGATCTTCAAACTTGGGAGAACCCTAAACCGTCTCACTCTCAAATTCTTTGTCCCACCTTAAAGCCTCGTTCGACTCTTGAAACAATCCACTTGAACCATACAAGAGACCAGAAGAAGAACCAAACGCGACCCCAATGGCGCTTGCACCCATGGAAAACCAAAGACCACCACATAATCCCACGAAACATATGATTCCTGCCGCAACCAACCCCATTCCGGCATGTTTATTCATTTTTGCATATTTCATGCGTTCTTCGTGCGTCATGGCCTTGATCTTTCTGCGGCGCTCTTCCTCGCTTTTGCAGAAACAAACGTTAGTGCGAGTCATCTTGCACCATAACTAAATCTTACGTGGGAGCGAAGCGTGTCGTGCGACGCGCTCGGTGAAACAAGACGTGGCTGGTGAGCGCCCGTGGTTATGACGCGCGTCGACGGGAACGCCGAGAAATAATTTTAATCTGGAAATATGGACACGTGGCGATAAAACACGTTGACGTGCGTGACTAGGCCTATGTACTCTAGCAATAAGAAAGAAAAAGACCAATTCGAAAACTCTCGTCGCACTTGCTGGCGCGCGTGCCAGAAAGCATGACGTTCTCTGCAGGTTTTGGCGGCGGGGGAGCTTTCGGAGGAGGAAGTAGCCCAGGTGCATTTGGCAAGCCAGCTGGAGCCTTCGGTGCGGCTCCAGCGTCCCCTTTTGGCGCGCCAGTCGCCTCACCTTCCGCGTTTGGCGCCTCCACAACTAGCTCTCCCTTTGGCACGAGTACGCAGCCGAATGCTTTCAACGCCCCTGGCGCGTCTCCCTCGCCATTCGGAGGGACAAATACATCAATACGGCCGCAGGGTTCTGTTTTTGGTGGAAATGGAACGATCGGTGGTCCAGGCGCTAGCCAAGCACGTACGTTCATACCCTGGCGTCCTCTTTCCGCTTCTCGAGATTTCCTGCGCCGCCCTCGCCTGCAAAACCCAAAGTTTAGGATTTTAGATCTCAGCAGCCCGTTAGTTGAGCCAGCAAGACAAGACTGACCAAAACCTCCTCTTTTGTTCATGTCCTTGCTTTCCGAATTATCACGCAACAGCGAACAATGCTTGCAAGTTCTGGAACAAAGGTTCCTGTCGCTTCGGCGGCAGCTGCCGCAACCAGCACATCTGCAGCACCTGTGGAAACTCTGCTCACAAGGCAATAAATTGCTCCATGCTCCCAGGCGCCGGAGGTTATCGGGTCACGCGAGTCACGGACAAAGAGCTTCTCACGCAGAGTCAGAATTTCGCTATGATGCATTCTATATGTGCTATGCAGGAAAATCAACATAAATGTGTCGAGGAGATACGTTTCGATGCGTATGCAAAGGCTGGTGAGCCTTCTCCACAAGGAGCAAGCCCTGGAGCCTTCGGGCAGCCAGCCACTTCGGCAACTCCTTTTGGAGCGTCGCCCTCAGCTGGATTCGGAGCAAACGTAGGTACTGGTGGTGTCGGTTTTGGATCAACGGCTTTGAATCCTTCGCTTGGAGGTCCTACTGGTGGGCCGTTTGCACCTGTTGCAGCAGCCAGTCCATTCGGGGCGACAGGCAGCGCCTTTGGTGCCAGTGCTGGAAGTGCAAGTCCTTTTGGAGTGACTGCACCAAGTGCTGCTGGTCCCTTTGGTTCATCTCAGGCTGGCGCGTTTGGTGGTGCCGGCTCAACGTTGGGGGGAGGCGGAGTATTTGGAGCTAGCAGCACACCTTCAGGGAATGCATTTGGAGCATCCCCTGGCGCGTCTGCGTTCGGTAGTGCGCCAGCTCCAGCGTTCGGTTCTACCACTCCGGGCGCTGGAGGCTCTCCGTTTGGCACCTCGCCTACAGCACCCGCGTTTGGTGGTGCGGCGGCAGCGACTTCCACAAATCTCTTCGGGGCAAGTATTGGTTCTGCATTTGGTGCCGCTGCATCGGCGCCAGGTTTTGGTGGCGCTGCGTCCGCGCCTTCCTTTGGAGCCAGTGCTGGGGCATTTGGAATGCCTCCTTCAACGCCTGCTTTTGGAGGAAGTACACTTGGTGGTAGTGCTTTCGGAGCACCGGCATCAAGCTCAGCATTTGGGGCAGCACAATCTTCTCCAGCTTTCGGTGGCAGCAGCGCCTTTGGCGCTCCAGCAGGTTCTACTGGATTTGGTGCTGGTCCAGCAGGCACAGCTTTTGGCGCGGCTGCATCGAGCTCGGCGTTTGGTGTAAACACGAGCACTCCTGCCATCAACCTTTCCCCATTGAGTGGTTCGACAAACTTGTTTGGAGCGTCTGCCCCTGCAGGGGGTGCATTTGGTGCATCTTCCCCTTCTACCGGTGGCGCTCCTCCATTCGGAGCTTCTCAAGCCAGTAATGGGCTGTTTGGTGCAGCTGCATCAGCTCCACAGGCAAGTTCTGGATTCGGAGCAGCAGCTACCACGTCTTCCTTTGGAGGGTTTGCAAGCACCCCTGCATCTCCGGGTCTATTTGGAACTGCAGGAGCTCCGGCTACTGGTGCCGCACTTTCGCTAGCGCCGCCTGCGGCATCGACCCCTTCTTTCTCATTCTCTGCTGCCTCAGCTCCTGCCACAGGTGGTATATTTAGCACAGGAGCGCGACCGACAGGCACACCTGCATTTGGTGCTGCCCTGCCATCTACAACTCTTATTGGTGGAGGATCTGCATTACCGTCTTCTCCAGCTCAAACACTCTTTGGAGCTGCTCCTTCATTTTCGAGTCCGCTTGGCGGAGCAGTTTCTTCTTCGGGTGCTTTTACACCAGGTGCTGGTATCCATGCATCGAGTCCTGCGCCAACAGGGATCGCCATCTTGGCCTCTCCGAGTGTAAACGCTGCACCCTATGGCAACTCCTTGGCTGTTCCTCCTCCTGTGATATCTCCAGTCTCCACCGCCAAGCAGTCTCATAAAAAATCTTTGCTTGGGAGCACATCTCCTACCGCAGCTCACGTAGCGTTTCCTGTGCGATCATTGACCCCTCGATCACCCTGGCTTACCACTCGTGGAGGACTTACTTCACGTATGAAACCTCGAGGATATTCTGTTTCACCTTCTCCTCATGGCAGTGACTTTGTCAGCGGCACTGTTGTTGATGCTCCTACTGGAACTAGTGGGAGCACGCCCCCAAAGCTTCAAGTTGCTGACAACTGGATGTTCAAACCTCGAGAGAATCCTCGAAGCTTATTCATACGCAAGCCACCAGCTATTTCTCCGCCTACCTCCACCTTACTTGCAGTAAATCCTGTCAGTGGTGCGCTATCCCAAGCGACAGAATCTGATACAGTGATTGCACGCGTTGGTATTGGGAAGCACAATGAAACTCCTGAAAGAAGACACGTGCACTTTGAAGACGAAAATGTTGCTGACGACCCTGCAGCAGTTCAAAATTCCCTTGACGTTTCCAACAAGAGTGGTGAGAAGACCGCCTTGAAAGTTAACAAAAATGAGATACCTGTGATATCCGCACAAGATGGGTACTCGATAGAACCTAGCCCTGATATGTTGCGAATGCTGCTGGAAGAGAAAGGAGAGAAAGCGCTTGCTCAGATTGAAGACTTTGTGGTGACTCGAAAAAACTTTGGCTCCGTGAGGTGGCTTGAACCTGTTGACATTCGTGGACTGGAGATCGACCGTGTTGTTCGTATTGAGCGCGGTGTCATATATGTCTACCATGAAGATTCTGGTGTTCCGAGCCCTCCGCCTGGAGAGGGTCTGAAAAAGCGCGCCGAAGTAACCTTGTATGAGTGTCGGCCAAAAAAGGAAGGAGACGCAGCAAGGGCTAAATTTGAGGACCGCATCCTTAAACAGACGCGTCGCATGGGAGGGGAACTTCAAGAGTATGACATTAACACCGGTGTGTGGCGTTTTACTCTACAACTTTGAAACTTTTTAAGGAGTTCTTGCGATCTTTTTTCTTTTTTTTAAAGACGTTGACGTAAGTTGAAGTGGAGCTTCAGAAACATCTACTTCGGAACCCTTACAAGAGCTACAGCATCTTCCGCATACGGCATATGCATGCATGATGAATACTCTGATGAATACGAAATACCGATATAGCTCCTTCGTATACATTATTAGCTTCCTTCAGACCTCAGCTGAAAAAGATTTTGTATCGTGCACACGCGCAAAATCTTTTGTGAGACTACTGGTAGATTTGTAATATTGATGGACGACATCTTTCACCCCCGTGCGCGCCGATGTGTGGGGTCTCGCGCGCGAAAAAAGTTTCGGCAGACACCACGGACGATGCGCATCTGAAGACGCGTTTTGAGGGTTCAGGGTTTCGGCTCGCGCGCGATATTACGGGTCATCGAAACTTCGGACGACCACTCTGCGCGGGGGCCCGTCGGTGGCGGCCCACGCACCCCCACAGCGCCGAGCGGGGTCGCGCATCCTCCATCATCCTCGCGCCGTGCCCGATGGTATTTTGCTTTTTTGTCTTGGTCCAATTCTAGCTAGTCTTCTCTTTGTCCTTACTTATCTATCATTACCTTCGAACGAACGAACGAAGGTATGTTCATGTTTATTTATACATCGTTCAACAACTGAAATATGGTAGCAAAGTCTGCGGGAGGTTCGACGGCAAAGTCTAGCTCTTCACCTGTTACCGGGTGTTGGAAACCTAGAGTCCTGGCGTGAAGCATTGGGCGGCTACATTTTTGCAAAATCAATTTCGCTTGGTCGATGCTCATCGCGCCTTTGCGGTGCAACCTCTCAGCCGCAGATCGACCGCCACCACCATATGTATCATCACCCAAAATAGGATGTCCAATTTCTTTCGTATGAACTCGAATTTGATGCGTCCTGCCGGTTTCTAGCTGCCATTCCACAAGCGCAGCGTTTCCTCGTGCAAGAGAGGTTCTGACAGAGAAATTACTTGCCGCATGTCGGCCGCCAGCCCCGTGTACTACTCCCATGCGAAGTCTATCCAAAGGATCCCGTCCAATAGGGGCGTTGACCCTCCCTGATAAAGGATCCGGAGCACCGATGACAATTGCTAAATACCGTCTCCTGACTGTTCTCGCAGCAAACTGATCACACAAGCCTGCGTGCGTAATCGGATCCTTTGCAACTACCATCAAACCAGTGGTTCCTTTATCTAGGCGATGGACTATACCAGGTCTGATGATAGTATCCGGGAAATCAGCAGGATTTGCGAAGATCAGTGATGAATCAGCTTCGTCGCCGTCTGTTTTCTCACGTGCTGATAGGTGGTGCTGGTTACCTGACAAGACACGCATGGGAGGAAGCCGACAGTGGAATAGAACTGCGTTGACAAGAGTTCCACTTTCATGTCCAGCTGAGGGGTGCACAACCATTCCCGCGGGTTTATTCACAATCATCAGATGATCGTCTTCATAATGTACTTCTAGTGGGATGTCTTCAGGGTTTGCTTCTAAAGGTGGTGGTGCTGGTATTTCACACACGATCCTGTCGCCAGCACTTATTTTGTGAGAGGGTTTCTTGACGTGAATGCCGTTGACAACGACGAGGCCCCCTTTAATGCTAGCGACGATTCGTCCTCGACTAACATCTGGAACTTTCACAGTCAGATATGCGTCCAACCTCGATGGCTCTGGGACGACACCTGGCGCAGCACAGACCTCAAACACAGCCGAGGCTGTCTCCGACTTCGCCGAGAGGTCGTTCGTGTCGTCGTGAGCTCGACAGCGAACATGGACAGCGGACCGGAGAGCGCGAGCACACAGTGATTTCTTGCCACTAGAAATTCGCATGTGTACCGCCAGCCGAGCTGCGACCAGCACCGACATAGAGCCTGATCCCTCCCGTTTACTATCCTTGAGTGAGACACTACCCGTTAGTTCTGTCCAACGCGACTCTCATTTAGTGCCTATCACGAAATTGTATGATAGGAGAAAAGGAGAAAATAGGAGATTTCAGGATATTTCAGGAGAATCACTACCAACGCCGTCGGACTGGAACCCTCCCAGCAGAACTCTCGTAGTCAGTCATCGCCTTCCTCGTATACGATGAGCGTGTTGCTCGTAACACAGAGGGATTGGCAACTGGCCGTGCACTGCCTGCCAAAGCTTTGTCCAAGACCAATTGCTCGCCCCATGTTTCGTGGTGTTCGCATGATGATACGGCTCTACGTATACGTACTCGGGGGCAGGCTCTGGGGCGGGCTCTATCTCTGCCATGCATACATACATACATACGACTCGTACACTGACCTCGCCTTCTTCGTTAATAAGATGCATTAAATCAAAATGACACCCGACACACTGCCACTGTCACCCCGGCATCGCGCAGCGCAAGTAGCCAAGCCCGCTGCTGATCGCTTAGTTGGTCATTTTTACTTTTGACCTCTACAGCTTTCACTTTTGGTTCACATGAAGAATGCCGCCACAATAACAGATCAGGAGCTCCTCCGGTCCACCCAGAAGTATCCTCCGCGATAAGACCCATAACTTCAGCCAAAGCCGCACCGCCAAGCCCGAGGATTATGTCACAGAGTTCGTCCAACGACAACAAGACCCAAGATACACCGTAAATTGCGGTACCATAATATCGACGCCATACATCACGAACGATCTTGGGTCCTTCCCCTCTTCTTATCTCAGATAAAATTTTAGTGATATCGTCCCTACGCACTTCTACAAAGCTATCTGTGCCGAGGTCAAGTGGGGCGGATTGAAAAGGTCCATGGAAAACTCCAGGAACAGGTGACAAGATCACATCTGCAAAAAGTAATCCAAAAAGTGTCATCCACGCGCGACTTTCAGAGTGTACACCGCGCCAACTTCCTGCATCTTCTTCAGCATAATGCATTATTGCGAGCTCTTCAACAGAAACAGTGGCCTCGCCAACTTCAGAAATTGTGCAGTAACGTTTTTTCTCTCTCACAGAACCGTTGAGTGCCTGCGCCCGAATAGAATCAATAGGAGCCTCCCAGAGAATATCGCTGCGCCAACGAGCACCTAAAGTTCCCCAACTCTTCACTTTTCTGGCTAGTCGTAAAGCGCGCCTCTGAATTCCAAGTCGATCTCCACAACGCACCCACGGATCTTGCAGTGCCCTATCACACGCCTGCGTTGCATCCTTTAGACGCCCAAGATGATTTGAGTTTATTATCAGCCGTAAATACCATGTTCCTCGCCTTTCTGGACATATTGGACAAGATAGTAGACGCGTGAGCATCGCAACGGCATCGGTAAGACGACCATGCCGCTCCAATAAGGTAATACCGATAGTTGCCATCTTGGCACGAACCCAGTCCGGCTCAAATCTTCTTCGAAAATTTTGATGTTTCAACGAGTGTATTACACTTGAACAACTGTTCACCCATGGGAAAATATTCGTGTCCAAGATGTTAAGCGCTGTTTTCTCGTCGCCAGCGTCTAACGCGGCGTCAACAGCAGACGCCTCAGCGATTACGCTCAAATAGGCATCCAGATCAGATCGCGACGTGAATAAAGCTGAACCATCGTCTAAGCTTCCCCGATGAGGTGGATAACGGATGACGCCAACATCTTCAAGCACAAAAGACTGCAAACCGCAGTCGGGACGGAGGAATGTCAGGTAGTTGACAACTTCCACGGAGCGCAACAACACAGGACAAAGCCTTACCATACCTGATGATCGACCGTTAAAGATACTCAACCAAGTATGAAAAAGAAGTTGTCCACCATCGCTATCACTGATGTCCCTTGAGGAGGAAAGAATCGTACCAATAAGCTTTTTCCTGGTATTGCGATGATGTTCTAAACCCAAACGTTTAGAGAGAATAATGAGTTCGTCACTTTTGAGAGCAGATAGCCGTGCTTCCATGTTTTCATCTACTTCACGATCATCACCAGAAAGGACTATGCCTCGTTCTCGCAGCTCGTCGACTGCAGCTTCTATGTGAGGTATTTCTGAATATTGCAGCGAAGAAGTGCGAAACCAGGTAGCCTTTCTTTGCAGTAGTCGAAAAGCGAGTCGCTGTGCACGTAAGGAACACCTATGGAAAGTCTCTAGGACGCAAACCTCGACAGTATCCAGGAGGTGAGCATGAGCGCTGCAACGAATGCGTCCAAAAGCCGACCAAAATCGACGACGGATCACTTCCTGAAGACCGACGTGAGCATCCTCAGAAGCTTGACTTGCAGCTGACCAAGAAGAGGCTACCAACATGAGCTGCTCTTCTCGAAGGACTTCTGTTGGTGAACAAAGAGATGCGCTTAACTCGATCATACCATCTGTGGATGACCCTTCAAGAAGCATGGGAGTATCTGTCAGCGTAGAGCGCGACCATGCCGTGAGGAAAATTAAGCCTTCGTCGATCAAAGGTGATAGATGAGTGCTCACTTGTCTTGGTAAATACCCGAGGACATTTCGAAGCTCTTCAGCGTCTAGAAGCTTCTCTGACTGTGCCAACAAAGACGTGCAAAGCAGAGCTCTTGAGTCCACTGGGTTATCTTTTTCCCTGACAACGTTGACAGGAGTGCCATCTTTGGGCATGGGAACGAACACCTTGTCGTTGCTGTCTCTTTTTCGACCGTGCAAAGGTACCAAAATTCTCAACAGCTTGGGCGGCAGACTGGAATTCATGACATCAACTCTTTTCGAAGGAGCAGCAACTTGCACTGCATTTCGAGTGCCACCACCCCTGGCAGGAGAAGAGTCCAAACCTGTCGTTGGAAGTCTCCATCTCTCCCCGCAAAGCGCGATACCTAATCGTGAAGGCGGTCGCAGCTCGGATGGTGAGATAAACAATGGAGGAGATGACGGTGGCGGGGAAGAGACCTTCCGTGTCTCAGGTAGTACACTCCAAAGCGTCGAAATCGAGGCGTCGGGTCCACATGCAGGTCGGTCCCGCTCACCAACCTCAGCGAACTTTCTTTTGCGAGACGGTGATGCGCATTTTTTTATCAAGCAGGTGCCCACGTGCCAATCCGCCTGGGAGAGCCGACACTTTTCCTCACAAACTGGGCAGACTGCCCATTCCTCCAACCCCTCCCCCATAGAGTGGAGACTCTCACTTTTGAATCTTGCTTATTTATAATCTCGCTCGCTCGCTCGCTCGCTCGTCCGTCGTCGCTCCTCGCTCGCTCGCTCGCATCGATAATTCGATATTCTCTAGCTAGATTTCAATCGGGTGAAGAAAATTCATACATAATTGCATATTATTATTATTATTATTATTGCTTGCATATTATTTACTTGTTGCTTGAGGAAATAAAAAATAATAAAGGTTGATCAGGAGCGATGAGGGACGACGGCGGTAGTTGCTACCTTATTTTTCTTGTTCGAGACGTGCGTGGCCCTGCCTGCCTGTTCGACATTTAGAGGAAGAGGGGTTCGCGGAGGCGAATCATGCTCAGGCTATTCCAGACCAAGTGTGCGGTGGCGGCTTCGGCAAGATGTCGTTTCTCTCGGTCGTACCGTATTCCTGCACACCAACCAGCCCGAGCTCGACACTTTTGTCGTCCAAACGTCGCTATACGCGCGATGTCGATCGTCTCTTCACAAGAACGAAGAAGCGGGGTCACGCTCTGCGTCGAGGGAAACATTTCTGCTGGGAAGTCGACATTCCTTTCCGATATCATAGAGGGGTCTAAAGTTCTCAAGGTGCGTTTTCCACACCGCCCTTGTGGCAGTCTCTAGAAAGTCTCTTGAAACGCGCTCATAAAACGCGCTCACCGTGAATCATATTCTTGTCCCCCCAAAACAAAATCTAATTCTTGAGCAGGACTCTGGCACGGACATAGTGCTGGAACCAGTAGAAAAGTGGCAAAATGTGAAAAGCAAATCCACGGATCTCTGCGAGTCGCGTCAGACATATAACATATTGGACGTCTTCTACGATGCGCCTGAACGCTACGCATACACTTTCCAGCACTATGTTTTCATGACGCGGTATTTGCAGGAGATCGAATCACGAAGGGAAAATGTTTCCCTGCGCATCTTGGAGCGAAGCGTGTTCTCTGACAAAATGATATTTGTTGAGTCTGTGCATGAAAACGGATGGATGTCTGACATGGAACTCGCCTTGTTCAATAGCTGGTATGACCCGATGGTCCATGTATCGCCGAATTTGGTTCCAGACGGGTTCATTTACCTGCGAACGTCAGCTGCTACCTGCATGCGTCGACTGAAACAACGTGCGCGAGGGGAAGAGACAGGAATCCAACTCGACTATCTTCAAACCCTCCATGAAAAGCATGAAGCTTGGCTCTATCCTCCGGTAACGAGAGAAGACTCTTCTACCGTTACATATGCTGCGGATGACAGCATATTTACTGCGGTTAGAGACAAGGTGAGGTTTGTTGACGATGACCGCGTCTCTGCTCTAACCGGTGTCCCCATCTTGGTCTTGGACTATGACGTTGACTTTGATGTCTCGTCTGACGAGCGCGTGAAGCAAAGCTACCAGAAACTCGTTGAGAATTTCGTCAGTTATGTCAGAGAACGGAGGAATAGACAGTGTTCTGAATGAAAATATTTTTTTTGCGTCGTCCGCATGCTTGCTCTTATTACCGGCTCGAACATCATTTTAGCTACCTTTGGCTAGCTACTAGCCATTCCCCAATTCGCAACGCTCCATGTTCTATCACTGTACTCAGCGCGCGGAAATAATAATAAACCGCCTTGCGATAATTTTTCCCGAAGCCCGTCGAAAAAGGAAACGCGAGGGCAGAACGAGCTCTTCAGCTTGCGTCCTTACCGATTATCGAGTGTCATGCGCATATGTATTGGAATCAAGATAAGCGAAATCAATGGCATCATCTATGGATGCGATGAGGTTTCCGGTCGCTGACGAGTTCACGATTTCCTCAGCAAAACTTCGACGCAGAACACTGACAAGTGGACGATGGGATGATTTGAAAAGTTGTTGGTTACAGTTCGAAGATTGTGTGTTCAAGGGAAAGATATTCGCGTGCCTAAGCGTACGTAGAATAGCATCAGAAAGTTTGAGAAACGTACGTACATACCTGCGAATGTCATCTATAGTATTCTTGCAGTTGATGAATTGCTCGAAATGCTTACACACAAGGTTTTGCCTTGCCGTTGCTTCACTTGCGTGCACTCGAACAATTTTGTTGAGCTCTTCAACAAGTGCCTGCACAAATCAAAGGCTGTCAGTGTCAGAATGCCATGCAATCATTCGAGAGCATCGAAAAAAATTTCGCGTCACGTCTCACCGCTACGAACCTGGATTGTGGCGTTTGCATCCTTACAGCTTAAGAACAGCTTTGGATCTATCTGTGCAGGAGTTTCGTTGGAGGTGAAATTCGAACTGTTCGCACTTTCGGGTTGTTCGTTTGCGGTGGCAACTCGCGATGACTTCGAGTGCTTTGCCCCTCGACCGACTCTCGTTTCAATGCATTTCAGGGATACTGCATCCAGCAATAAATTCCTTGTATAATCTTCACCCGCGTTACTTCCCCATGAGGCTCTCTGCTTTTCTGCAGGCTCTGAAGAACAGGTGTGCTGTGCGACACTTCCCGATGGGGCCTTCAACGTACTCCCATGAAGCAAAAGACACAGCTGTTCAAGACCGAGAGCGACTGTAGCACGCCCGCAGCTGTCCATGTTTTTTTCACTGTTGTTATCTAAAGCTTTGTTGGTCGACGCATTCACGCTCGCGTCAACTGGGGGTGCGAAGCTCGTCGACAAAAGCGTGTGATGGCTCATGTCAGCTAAGCGATTCGCAGCTTCGCCTGAGCCGAAGTTTCTGATCTCCGCCCAAGTAGAAGGCTCCACCTCTGGGACTTTCAGCTCATCTTCATATTCAGAACCGCGGTCACTATCTGATATTGACAAGTCTGAAAGCGACACGACGTCATCAGAACTTGATTCCATCAAGGGGCATCAAGAGCTGACGCAGTCGTGTATGCTTAAAACTGTCCCACAAACAACGAACGAACGAAATATGTAGCTCGCTCGAATTATTAATAATCCGCCAAAATCTATTTTTAGAGCATTTTTAGAATTCTAAAAACGTTCTAAAAACGTTCTAATTCTAAGAAAAAAAAAAGAAAGTTTTTAGAAAATTCGTTTTAGTAGTGTATTAGAAGCATTAATAAGTAATAAGGAAAAACACCAGTTTTAATCATTCAAGCACGCACGCACGCACGCACGCATGCATACTACGCAGCAGCAAGCAATAATCAAGCTAAATAAGCAAGCGATAATAATTCACGGACTTACTGATCGATTGGGAGCCCGAGTACCGCGCATTGTTCGAACCGCGAAGCCGCTCATTCGACACAGCATCAAAGGGGGACCTACGGTGTATGCCACCCGATAAAATGTTCGAGGAGGGTCCAACGACGCGGAATGATCCTCCTATCCATACTCCAGAAACACCACAAGCGGCACCGAACTCAGGAGACGACGCGAGGCACATCCAAGTGAAAGGCCCTTCTGTGCGAGGGGTGAGCACGGCCGCTGCTCCCTTTCTTCCTCCAAATCTCGTCAAGGTGCAAGAACAGCAGCCAAACGTTGGAGCGGCTCCTTTCATTCCCGCTGTTTCCATCAAGGCGAACGCTACGCCCTTTGTCCCCGGAGCTTCCTCTGGAAAACCATCGGCGGGAACGTCAAGCCCTGGGGACATACATCTTCCAAGTGACGATGACTTCACTCTTGGACTCACAGACATATCCACAGTATCAAGGGGCGCTGGTGCTCCTCTAACTATCGGTTTGGCTTCTCAAAACGATGTCAACGTGAATAATGGAGGCCCTTCTCCGTACAATATGCAACACACCACTGCTGGTTCTGCGAAGGTTGGGAGAGGCCAGAATTCTTCGCACATACGTCACGAGCCCAACCATCCCCGTTTACCTTCCGGGACGTCAGGTCAGACGTTTCTGTCTGCGCGATTCGCATCTGAGCATCTTCATGCAGAACTAAAGCACAGGGCATTTCTTGAGCAAGCTCAAATTGATCCAGCGAGTGAAGGTGCCGCAGACCTGCCTCGGGTACGTTTGCGTTCTGTAGCCCGCGTCGTCGGTCGAGCAGTTATATTTCTCATCATTTCTTATTCACCTCCCCTCCTTCACATCAAAACAGGTGCTGAATCATTATCACTCGCTTGTCCCACTCGAAGATCTCGAAAGAGTAGATGTCTCACCCGTGCTCGGACTTCGTTCTAACGCGATGAAAGGTGTAAGCTCGATCGATGGTAAAGCACATGTACTTCGCCGTATGGACCATAATCGTTTGGTCCCCAATTCCGAATTAGTTGCCGCAGCGAAGGAAACAGTGAATAGATGGATGCCCTTTCGTGGGCATCCACATGTCGCCGCACTTTGTGGGACATTCGTGAGTGCTGACATGCGGGATACGCCGTCGCTATATTTCGCACACACGTATTATCCTGGTGCGTCGACCCTAGAAGCAACACACTGTAGCGACAAAGAGGGTAGTGTGCCTGCCTCAGAAGCTGAACTCTGGAACTATGCGTCACAGCTTTGTTGCACCCTCCGTGCTGTACATGGCGCAGGACTCGCTGTTGGAGGAGCAATTGCGCTATCTCCCAGTAAGATTATACGTTGTCCGTGCGCATCATTTCCCAATGCACGCACGAACTTCTCATCGCGCGTAAGACTGTCAGCGATTGGAGTCGCCGACGTCTTGCGCCCAGATTTGGTCGGTCTTGTCTCAAGTAAAGGGCATGGGGTGGGTTTAGCTCAGAAAGATGATCTCCGGGCGGTAGGCAACTTGCTGGCCGTGCTTGCATGTGGTCAAAATCAGGCGCAAGTGATCGATCACGTCACATCTGCAAGGCACAGATGTTCTCAACCATTGTGGCATCTAATCTCAGGGCTTGCCTCTGGTTCAATCTCCGACTGTGCCACGTTTACGCAACTCGTTGCTCCAGTTGCGCTTGAATCTGTTGAGGCAGAACGAGCCGCGAACGATCGCTTGGAGTCAGAGCTTGCCAAGGAGCTAGAAAATGGTCGCCTTCTTCGACTGCTTGTTAAACTCGGGTTTGTAAATGAACGCCCAGATGGCGACATGGACACGGAGTGGGCAGAGACTGGAGATAGGTACATCTTAAAGCTTTTCCGCGACTACGTGTTTCATCAGCACAACGATCAAGGGTCTCCCGTGATGGATTGGGGTCACGTGTTTGAATCTTTGAATAAACTCGACGTCGGTGTTTCAGAGAGAGTCCTGCTATTATCGCGCGATGAAATGTCGATGCTCGTCGCAAGTTATGCAGATATCAAACGATGTGTAGATGGTGCATATGCTGAGCTTTTGCAAAGCTCAAAGGCGTACAACTGATTTATGTAGCACAAAAATGCGCAAAAACAAAAGCTTGATTGTCAGCTATTCTCTCCTCTGATCTCCTGCTATACATTCTACCTTTAGGTATCTAAGAGCTAGCTAGCTAGCTAGAGTTAGTGCTTTTGTAAACCATATTAAAACTAAAAGACTACGTTGTTGGTGTATCCCACCGCTGCAGTGACAACCACACAGCCGGTCAAACCAAGAAAAAATGTCACTTGCCGAGGCGTGCGCGCCGAAACTATTTGTGGAAGTGACCAGTTTGCCGCGGGAGAGGCACTTCGAAGAACCCCTGCGCGTGACGACGTCTTGGCCCGTTTATGTCGCGATAGTACTTCTTCAAGCACATCACCATCTGCAAGCTCATGCGATCTACGGAAAACTTTTTCAGCGCTGACGTTGCTTGTTTGCACACGGGTGCTGGGTTGACTTTTTCTTTCCCGCTGTGGACCTGTCGAACACTTGCCCAACTCAGAGCTATCAACCCTCGCGGAACTTGAGGTGTCAACGTGAGTACCTCGTCGCTCTCGCCAACGCCTTGCTGCCTCGAATCTCGCTCGCATACCAGGACCATAAACGTCATCTTTTTTATCGTCAGAAGAAGTTGCCGAGAAATGCAGCATACATTCGTATGCTTCGCGCAAGTCAGCGAACGAGCTGCCGTCGAAGTGAGCACCCACCGTAGACGTGTCCGGGTGCATCATTTTTGCCTTCTGCCGATACGCCTTTTTTATGTCCTCCTCGGAGGCATCTAAGGACACTCCAAGGAGAACTGCGCTCTGTGATCGTGAGCCTGGATCATGTTTCCAAGTCATGCGACGGTCCTGAGTCTCGCTCTGGGTCGGTTTTACCGAAGATGGCGCACGAGACAGTGGCTTTTAAGTGCTCCCTAGCAGAAAGTGCATCTTGCGTCAGCAGGTTCGTTCGTTCGTTCGTTTATTT
>ENA-OUOG01000493-OUOG01000493.1-marine-metagenome-genome-assembly--contig:-NODE-493-length-52214-cov-5.745459_pt1 | contig 52214 bp, 29 predicted proteins | sample MGYA00248635_ERZ508505 | MGnify/ENA primary metagenome ERZ508505 (study PRJEB26176, sample SAMN06267871) | marine metagenome | isolation source: Saanich Inlet, British Columbia, Canada | place: Pacific...
CCGGGGGGGATGCCGTTCCGGAAGCGGGCGCGCGGCGCGACAGCTGGCACAGGTTCAGCAGTCGCAAGAAATCGCACGGCTGGTGCGACTTCGCGCGGAGCGCCGTGGTGCTCGATCCGAAAAACGGGTACCTGGTGGACGACGCGCTCGTCGTCGAGGCGCGGATCGTCTTCTTGAACGAATCCTCCGAGCTCGTCGTCGAAGCCGAGGCGAGCCGAAACGGCGCGGCGCCTTCGCCCTCCGGGGAGGCGCCTCGTAAGGCCGATATTTCGCCGCCGGTCAACTTGACCGGCCGGTTCACGTGGACGATCGAGAACTTGAGACACTTCGCGGTGATGATCAAGACGCAGAAGGTCATGTCGCCGTCGTTCGTCGTCGGAGACTGCGCGTTTCGACTGAGCGCGTACCAGAGCGCGGCGGGCGCTAAGAAAAAAAACGTTAAAGACGACGCCGACGCCGCCGACGCCGACGACGGGCAGTTCTCCGAGTGCCTCTCGCTGTGCCTGGAGAGCAAGGAGATCGACACGATCAGCGGCGACAAGCAGGGGGCGCTCTCGGCGCGCACGGCGGCGCTCGGCGCGGGCGGAAGAATCGGGGACGGCGGCGATGCGGCGCGCGTGTCGAAAGTGGCGGGCGACTTATCTCCCGGATCGGGCGTCGCCGCCAGCCGGTCGTGCTGGCTCGTCTTCCGCGTCTCCGCGGTGCACCAGACGGACGGCAAGAAGAGCGTGCACCGCGACTCGTACGGGCGCTTCGCCGGCGACGCGCTCGGCGGCGACACGACGAGCCTGGGCTGGAACGATTTCATGCCCATGTCTGTGTTCGCGGGCGGAGACGACTTGGAGGTTGACTCGGGTTCCGACGTCGGTTCCGCGTCCGTGAAGGATGCGAACTTCGTAAACACCGGGTTTCTGGAAGGCCCCGACGGCCGCGCCGTGTTCACGGTTTCGTTCCACGCCGCGCGCGAGGCGTGCGAGGCGCGCACGCACAGCCGGCGGAGCTCTGATTCGGGGCCGGCCACGGCGCTTCTCTCGCCGGACGGCGCTGTGCGCGCCACGGGGGGGGGCGTGCCCGACGAGAAACGCGGCGAGAATCTCGCGAATCGACGTCGTCTCGGCGGCGCGACCGGAAACCGCGGTCATGGCTCCGGTCGGGCGAGCGACTTTCGTCGCCAAGACTCCGCGTCGAGCAAACAGACGCTCGCGTCGAATCGCGTCGGTGTGTCTTCCAAGACCGGTCCGTTCGCGGGCGACGCGCACGACGTCGTCGGAAGGTTCGTGTGGCGCCTGGACAACTTCACCAAGCTTAAAGACATTTTGAAGAAACGCAAGATGTCCGGTCTGAGCGTGAAGAGCCGTCGGTTCGCGGTGGGCGGCTTCTGGTGCCGTCTGATCGTGTACCCGCGCGGGCAGAGCCATCCCCCGAACCACCTGTCGATGTTCCTGGAGGTGACCGACCCCGACGCTTCGCAGACGAACGGTCGCGACGACGTTTTCGTCTCACACCGGCTGAGCGTGTATAACCAGAGCGACGCCCGAAAGAGCGTCTCGCGCGAGTCGCAGAATCGGTACGGCCGCGGCGCCAAGGACTGGGGCTGGCGCGAGTTTTTGTCGTTGACCACGCTGTTTGACGAAGACGCCGGGTTCTTGGTCAACGACACCGTGGTGTTCACGGCGGAGGTGTGCGTGCTTCGCGAACGCGTCGATTTCGGGCCGATCCCAAAAGACAGACTGCCCCCCCACCAAAACCAGATGCGCTTCAACCCGAAGAGACTCGCGCGGTTCATCGCGCGCTACGGCTTGGAGGAGAAGGAAGCCGAGGCGGCGCGCTTCCTCTTCGGCGACCGCTTCGAGGAGGTGAAGGCAGCGGCGATGGCGCGCGCGGAGCGTCGAGCGCAAAACGTCGACGTCGGCGCTCTGCTGGCGACGGATATAAGGGACGCGAAGACGCAGGAGGCGAAGCGGAGGGCGCTGCGCGAGGCGCTCGGCGGACCGGAGGAGCGCGAAAGAAACGCGCTCGCCGACGAGACGCGTGACGGGTCGAATGACGCGACGTTCGAACGAGACGACTGGCTCGACGCCGATTCCGATTCCGATTCCGACGGCGACTCCGACCTCGAGGACGTGCACATCCAGACGCCTTCTCTGGCGCAGATGGCGTACGTCAAGGCGGCGACGGAGGCGAAGCTTCCCGTGGCGTCCCGGCTGGTCACCGAGCGGGGCATGGCGCCGCTCGAGGGCGAGGGCGTCAACGTTCAGTTCAACTGGCGCTTCGAGCTCTTCGCCGCGTTCAAGGAGGTTTTGGAGACGAAAAAGATTTACTCGCGATTCTTCCGCGCGGCGCCCGGCGTGGAACTGAGACTGGGCGTGTACGAGTCGTGGTCGACGCTGTGCGTGTACGTCGAGCCCGAGGCGATCGTCCAAGGTGCGGGGGGCGAAAGAAACGAGGACGATTCCAACGAGCGTTCGAAGAACTATTGGGTGCGGTACCGTTTGGGTTTGGTGCACCACAAAGACGCGCGCAAAACGGTGTGGAAGGAAAACTCGATGTGCACGCGGACGCGGTGGACGAGCCAAGTGAGTCAGTTCGTCAAGATGGACACGCTGATGGACCCGGCGAACGGTTATGTGGTGAAGGATACCGTCGCGATCGCGTGCGAGATTCTAGATTGCTGCCCGTGGTTCGACGAGCGCCAGCTCGCGCCCGCGAACCAAACGGACGCCTCCCAAAAGGCTCTTCCCGGCGCGCGGAAGGAAGACGTCTCTTCGACGTTTCCGGGAAAACACGCCGAAGCCGACGGCGCCGCCGCCGTGGAGGCTCTGACGGAGACGCTCTCGAGCGTCGGGCTCGGTGGAAGTCAGGATGGCGTCGCGCGCGAGTTCGGGAGGGTCCTCGTTTCTGGGATCGAACCCACGAACGATGGGCGTCTCCGCGGGGCCCATCTCGACGACGAGAAGGACGAGGAGGACGAGGAAGCGCGAAGAAGCTCCGCCGCGAAGAAGCGACAAAAGCGCGATAAGCTCGGTCCTTTTATGGGAAAGGACGTGCTCGGTCTGGGGGGCTTGGGTTTGGACACCTTCAAGAGCGACCTATTAGATAAGGACGATGAGGACGGCGCCGGGAGGACGGGAGGGACGGGTAAGCCCTCCGGCTTGGCACCGCCTCTGTCTGAATCGTTGCGCGTGAACGAGACGCTTCGCGCGGCGCTGCGAACGAGCGGGTTGGATGCCGATCGGGTTGACCCGAAAGACGTCTCTTTCTCTTCCTTTCCCACCGACGGCGACGGTTCGGGTTTCGTGAAACGAAAAGAGGACGACCCGTCCGAGCGCGGCGCCGCGTTCGCCACGCTGCTTCGCGCGGTGAACATCGACCTGGGGTCCGTCTCGAACGCGGACTCGGAAGAAGAAGCGGAGGCGGCGCTTCTGACGGTTCGAGCGAACCTCCGTTTGGCGCTCGCGCGCGAACCGAGCGCGCGCGACGCGTTTCCGGCGGCGGTGCGGGCTTTGTTGTCGCCGCGCGGCGCGATCGAAGCCGCCGCGGCGGAGTGCGTCTCCGGGATCCCGAGCGACCCACAAAAGATGTGCAACTTCATCTCGCTCGAGATGCGTGTCCCGAACCCGGCGATCGGCGCGCTCGCTTCAAACTCCGCCGACCCCGACGCGCGCCACCGCCTCGCCGCGCTGTGCGGCTGCGAAGCGACGCGCGGCGTCGTCTACGAGCGGATCTTAGAGTCGCTCCTCGAGAAGTGCGGCGCGCTCAACGAGGCGCTCAAGTCAAAGAAACCAGCGGGATCGGAAAAATCGCGCGAACAGAACCTCGCGACGCCTCTGTTCGAGACGCGCGTCCTGCTGGGTGCGCTGTCGCGTCTTTGCGATGTCGCCGTAAGCGACCGCGGCGAGCCCGTGGAGAGCGGCGGCGCGGAGGTTAAAAGGCCCGAGATCGCGCCCCGGGGGAACGCCGAGGCGACGTGCGCGCGTCTCGCGCAGGTACTCAACGCGAACTGGCCTTCGCTAACGATCGCGAGTGAGTCTGGCGTGACGTTCACGCTTCATCCGCGTTTGCTAGTCGCCTCGAGGGTCAACCAGATCGTGCCCCGCTCGGCGCACGGCGGCGCCGCCGGGCGGTCACTCGTGGCGCCGCTGCTTGAGGGCGCGCTCGGCGGGTACGCGGATGACGGCTACTCGACGTACTTCCAGGCGCTCCGTTTCCTGGATATGCGCGAGAGCGACGAGTCCGTGGCGTTCGCGAAGTGCGTCGCGGCGATCGAGCGCGGGAAACCCACGCGATCGAACGATGATGGATGCGCGAGATTCGGTAAATACGACGACGCGTTTGTCGCCGAGGCGGTGGACTTTGCCTTCTTCGTCGCCGCCAGGCGCGGATTACGCGCCGAGAAGACGCCGGCGGAGACGAAGCGAGCCGAGGCGCTCGCCGCGGTTTCGTCCTCGTTCGCCGAGGCGACGCGCGCGGCGCTGCGCAGCCTGGAGCTCCGCGCGGAGCGTGCCGACGGAGAAAAGTCGGGTTTGGCGGAGGTTTGGCGTTACGGCGACGACCACCCGGTGCTCGAGTCGACGCAGTACTGGATGCTGGAAAACGACGTCGTCGCCGAAACCGTTCAAGAGCGCCTGTCAAGCGCGTTTGTCGGAGCTTTGTTTTCGGACAAGGCCAAAAACGAGAGCGCCGAAAAGGTCGAGACGCGAAAAGAAAAAGACAGCGGCTCATCTTCGTCCTCCTCCCCCTCCTCGGAGAAAAACGACATCTCCAAGCCGAAGAAGGAGAAGACCAAAGCCGAGCGGCGCGCCGCCGCGCGCGAGGCGGCGGAGCGCGAGGCGGACGCGCGCGAGCTCGCCGCCATCAACGCCGTCGTCGGCAAAGCTTCGTTCGTCGGGAGGACGAACGAAGCCTTGATGATGGGCGAAAAAGACGCGGACGACGAAAGCGCGAATACCGCGAACGTTCAAGACCGAACGCTGAAAGAAAGCGCCGAGCTTCGAGCTCGCAAAGAAGCGGCGCTCGCGCCTCTCGCGATCGTCGCGCTCGCGCGTCGCGCGGGGCGGTTCGCGGAAACCACCGAAGCGGCGATACGCGTCGCGCTCGATTCGCGCGAATCGACGACGCTTCGATCGGCGCTCGACGCGCACCCGAAACTCGCCGGGGCGGCTCGTCGCTGGATACGGAACGTCTTCCTGGAGCTGGACGACGGCAACTTCTTCGACGACGACACACTCGGCCAGGCGCGCGCGCTGGGCGCCGCCGCCGTCGCGTCCGTCCTCGCGACGAAGGCCGAGGACGGGAAGGAGAAAAAATCTGAATTACAAACGCCCTCCGCGACGGAGGGCGTCTTGGCGTTTTCCGAGTCGCTCAGAGCTGTCTCCGCGCGTCACTCGCGGTACGACGACGACGACGCGTACGACGCTTCGCAGCGACGCCGCTCGACGCGCGAGTACGCGACGGTCTGCGACGGAATCGCAACGCTTCTCTCGTGTCCGTTTGCCAATCTTCCGACGACGACGCGAACGGCGCTGACGCGGTTACTCGCGTCGGCGCTCGCGGGCGAGGCCGCGAGACCGAAAGGCGAAGATGTCGATTCGGACGACGACGGCGACGATCCGCGCGCTGACGCCGCGAAACTCGAGGCGCTCGGTGCGTTTCCCGACAAGAGCTCGAGCGAAGAGGCGTGGGTCGCGATCCGAGAGAAAGCGCGCGCGGACCGAATCTTACGCTCTCGAGACGACGCGATTCTCGCCGATCCATCCGCGGAGGATCCATCCGCGGATGATTCGTCGTCGAGTGATTCATCCGCGCGACAAAAGCTTTTTGTTCTCGACACCGCGCTCGCCGCCTCGCGCGTGCTCGAGTCTGGCGCGGCGCGTCTGTTGTCGGCGCGCGCGGACGCGGCGCTCGCGCGCGCGTCCGCCGAGGAAGCCGCCGCGCGCGCCAAGGAGACCGCGAAGAAGCTCGAGTCGGACGCCGCCAAGCTCAGCCGCGACAAAAAAACCGTCGCGTCGGCGCGCGCCGAGACGGAGCTCAAGGCGAAACGCGTCGCCGACGAGGCTCGTCTTAAAACGCTCAAGATTGAGCGCGAACGCGACGAGATGCGTCAGAAGGCGCGCGACGCCGAGCGCGCCGGCGACTGGGCTCGGGACGAGGCGAAAGAGCTGAGACGAAACTTGGACGAAATGCAGAGGAAACTGCTTTCCGCGGAGACGCGCGCGCGCGACGCCGAGAAGGAAACGGAAAAACGGCGCGAGGAGCTCAAAGAAGCTCTGCGGCGCGTCTCGGACGACGCGAAGCGAGAAAAGAACCTCGCCGCGGCGCTCGAAAAAGAACGCGCGCGCGCGGACCGCGCCGAGCGCGAGCTCGACGATAGCAAAAGGGCGTTTTCCCAAAACGCGAGCTCTCGCCGCTTCGGCGGCGGAGGTTTGGGCGGACCGGCGGCGGACGACGGCCGCCGCGGCTTGCGCGCCGCCGCCGGCGGCGCCATCGGCGGCGACGCGCCGCCGTTCGGCGCGTCGCCATCGTTCGGCGCGTTCTCGAAGGGATCGGTCGCGGCGCCCATCGGTCCTCCCGGCGCGATCGCCGCCGCCGCATCGAGAGCTTCGCGAGCGGAGCCCGCGCAAGCCTCCGCGGCGGCGCCGTTCGCGGGCGGGTCTCTGTTCGGGCTGGGCGGCTTGCCTCTGGGCGGGCTCGGGAACGGCACGTGGAGCGAAGACGCCGAGACGTGGAGATGAGATGAGGCCTTTTTTGTCTCTCGGCGCCGTGAGAAAAAAGCAGTACGTAACAGTCGACAGTGTGAGGTAGAGAATAGTAAAAACAGCGATGATGATACAACACTTTGAACGAAACGAACGTGTTTCTTTTCTCCGAGAACCTTAACCTTACGGGAACTTGGTGTGCACGGGCTCGTCGTACCTCCCGAACGCGCCGCCTCTTTTCTGGAACATGGTGATGGAGTTTTGGAACATCTTGTGCGGCTCCAGCAACGACATCGTCTCGAAGCGCCCGTACGCGCTGCACGGCGTTGGAGCGCGCGCGAGCTCGCGCATTTTCTCGAGCCACCCGCGTGAGAGTTGGTTCGTCAGCGTGCTGTGCACGATCACCATACCCCCCTCCGCGCGCACGCGAGGCCACCACGCCTCCATGAACCCCTCGATGCGGTGCGCTGCTCCTAAATCGATCCAGAGCATGTCGAATTCCACGCCGGGCTCGAGGACGCTGGGCAAATCCGGGTCAAACGCGTCCGCCTCGTGCAGACGCAGCCGGTCCGCGCACCGCATTTTTCGAGCCGTCTCCACCACGGCGTGCGCCGTGGTGTGCTCGTGCGCCATGTTGTCGATGCAGTGCAGAACGCCCGAATAAACGCGCGCATCCTCCGATCCGGGCGCCGGCGCCGGCGCCGGCGCGTCGCGCGTCTCGAGGCGGTCATCGAGGCTCAAACGGCGCTCATCGAGGCTCTGCCGGCGCTCCGAATCGGACGAGCTCGTCGATCTCGGTTGGTCGGGACCCGGCGCGCGCCGCGCGAGTGTCTCTCTTCCGACCATCGTCCCGTCGTCCCCTCGGTACCGCCCGCCGCCGTCGCCCGCCTCGCGGTCGAAGAAGGCGTCCACGGACCAGGGCGCGTCCCCGCACACCGCCAAGCCGACGCGTCGCAAGTCGCGGTACGTCTCCAGCTCGACGGCGTTATCGCGAAGCGCCTGCAAAAGAAACGCGCTCGTGTACCCCGCGCCCACTTCCAGGATCCGCGCCGGTTTCGTGAACCGCACCAAGTTATACAGCATCGGCCCTAAGTTCTCTGCGCCCATGTGCAGGTCGTACAGAGGCTTGATGAGCCGCAGAAAATTTGGGTCGCACAGCCCGCCGGCGGCGCCGCGAAGCACCCGCTCCTGCGTCGATTTTTCGACGGGGTCATCTCTGAGATACAACCCCGAGTCCTTCGGGCTGTTCTTGCTCGGGATCGTCCGCGGGCCCTCCGGGTACGGAGGCGACACCACGTCGTCCAGGGAGAGGCGTCGGCCGCTACTCTCATTGCTCCGCAGACGGTCGCGCACGCTCGTCGGCGACGTTCCCTCGTGGTCGCTGTGCGACACACGGCTGGCTCGCCGCGACGCGACGCGAGCCTTGGACGCGGCGATCGCACGGCGCACGGTCTGCCGCTCCTCTTCGCTCGGCCCGCGTCGTTTCTCCTCACCATCCGAGTCGGAAAAGGTCCGCGTCGGCCTGCCTTGTTCCTCCTCGACGTCCACTCCGCCGTCCAGGGTGTCGAACTGGAACAGCCGGTCCGCGCTGAGCACGCGCTTGTTCTTTCCCGAGACGCGCGCGTCGTCGTACTTGCTCACCACCTCCTCCGAGATCTCGGCGGCGTGCATCTCCGTGAACCCCAGGCTCACGAGGTACGCGCTGACGAACATCAGACGGTCCTCGCGCGCCGTGGGCTCGTCCCCGGCGGACGACAACGACGTCGCGGAGAGGCTGCGCCGCGACCGATGTGACTCCGCTTTTCCGGACGCGTCGGCGGGTAAAGGGAAACCCTCCGGGGTCCTCGAGCGTTCCTCCTCCGCGCTGTGCAGGCCCACCTTCACGAGCACGTCCAGCACCGTGGACACGCCCTCGTCCGCGAGCATGCCGACGTACCACGGGTACCCCAGCTCGGAGACGAGCGCGGCCATGGAGGCCTCCAAGGCCTCCATCGTGTCGCGCGCCCCGGTTGAATGATGATGATGCACTTTCTAGAAAGTATGTAATGCAGAAATCCGACTCAGCAGGATCTCTCTCGTTAGGGTGCAGAGATTGAAAGCAGGACTGCCATATCATAGGGTATGGGCCGAGATGCGAGTGATGGGATTCTGTGACTAATTCCTCATACAATATACATTTACGTTTTCCAGAAACCGGATACCCATAGGCGGTTCGACGAAATCTCCCAACTCGAAGGTGGCAAGAAAAAAGGAGCTCTCGACGAATCACGTGGCAGTATATTTTCGCGTCGATTTTCCGAGAGAAGATCTCGTCTTTTTCTGCTTTGGTGGCGTTTTCGGGGGGGGCACGCGCGCGCCATCGGCACTCACGCACGCACGTAGACGTCGCCGTCTCGCGCTTCGTCGACCTCGTTGACTGTAACAATGGCCTCCGCTATGACCATGGCGGTCGCGAGACCCGCGCAGGTACGGATCGAGGCGCGGCGCGCGCGCATCCCCGCGCGTCGAAGATCGAACCCCGATATCCGATACCGTATCGAGAATTCCTCCGGCGCCTCCGCCGCGAACCCCCCGCGAGCCGCGAGAGGGCCTCGGTCTGACAACCCCCCCCACCTTCCCGATCCGCGCACCGCGCAGGTCCGCCTCTCGACCAAGGCCTCCAAGAAGGCCCGCGCCCCCCGCGTCGCCGCGCGCGCCGCGCGCAAGGCGAACGTTCAGGCGGTCGGCATCGAGCAGGAGATCTCCATCGACGAGGCGCCCCTGACGCTTCTCCGCGAGGGCGGCGAGGACGATGCCGACTCCATGCGCGCGCGCTTCGAGAAGATGATCCGCGCCGCGCAGAACGAGATCTGCGGCGCGATCGAGGAGCTGGACGGCCAGAAGTTCCAGGAGGACGCCTGGACGCGTCCCGGCGGCGGCGGCGGCATCTCGCGCGTCCTGCAGGATGGCAACGTGTTCGAGAAGGCTGGCGTGAACGTTTCCGTGGTGTACGGCCAGATGCCCCCCGAGGCGTACCGCGCCGCCACCGGCGAGCAGGGCGGGGGCAAGGATATGATCCCCTTCTTCGCCGCCGGCATCTCTTCCGTCATGCACCCGCACAACCCCATGGCGCCTACCGTGCATTTCAACTACCGCTATTTCGAGACGGACGCGCCCGACGGCGCGGAGGGCGCGCCGCGCGCGTGGTGGTTCGGCGGCGGCACCGACTTGACCCCTTCGTACATCTTCGACGACGACGCCGCGCACTTCCACGGCACGCTGAAGGACGTGTGCGACAAGCACGACGAGGCGTTTTACCCCCGGTTCAAGGAGTGGGCGGATGAGTACTTCATCATCAAGCACCGCATGAACGAGCGCCGCGGCATCGGCGGCGTGTTCTTCGACGACATGAACGACCGCTCTCAGGAGGAGCTGCTGGCGTTCGCCACGGACATGGCCGGCGCGGTCGTGCCGGCGTACGTGCCGCTCGTCGCGAAGCACAAGGACGACGAGTTCACGGAGGAGCAGAGGGAGTGGCAGCAGATGCGCCGCGGGCGCTACGTCGAGTTTAACCTCGTGTACGATCGCGGCACCACCTTCGGGTTGAGGACCGGCGGGCGCATCGAATCCATCCTCATGTCCCTGCCCCTCACCGCGAGGTGGCAGTACGACATGCAGCCCGCCGAGGGGAGCCGCGAGGCGGACGCCATCGACGCCTTCCGCAACCCCCGCACTTGGGTCGCGTGAGTGAGGCGCGACGCGACCGGATCGAACGTCTCGCGAGGAGGAGACATTTTGAGAGACACGGTTCCATCGGAGCGAGGGCCGGGACGGGAAGTTCGGAGCGAGGCGGGGACGGCGAGGCGTTCGTCTCCGAGGGAAACAGCGACGGCGACGCGGCGGATGAAGCGGCCGCGAGACACTTGTGAATACGAATAGTAACGACGCATTTTTTCACAGACACGGGTCTTTTTTTACACGGCGATCGATACTTTCGGACGCGACCCGACGCTCGCGAATCAGACATCGAGAGGTGACTGTTTGCCTGTGTGCCGAAACTCGCACGTCGTCTCCGAACGACTCGTTCCTTTTCGGCACGCGGCGCGTGCTTCGGGCGCCACAGATCTCTCGCACCGAGGCTTGACGCGAGGCTCCCGGCACGCGAGCGTCGGCCACGATGGCGGACGGCCTCCAGATCAACCCCGACAAGGAGCTCAAGTTTCGACGTGCGTCCCCGCGCGCCGCCCGTCCCGGATCGCGCGCCGCGCATTTGGCACCCTTCGGGACGCGTCTCGTCCCCCCGGGCGTCGGAAAATGGCATCTGCGTCCCGGAGGTCCCGGGACTACCGTCCCGCGGGGACGGCTCCCGTCGCGACACCGCGCGCGCATCGCGAGTTCGGTCCCCACCCCCCGCGCTCTCTCCGCGCTCCGTCGCGAGACTGACCCGCGTTCGTCCCCGTCCCCATCCCGCGTGAAACAAAAAACCAGTCGAGCTGAAGAAGCAGATCCCGACGACGATCCGCCTGTACAACCCGACCGCCGCCGAGCTCGCGTTCAAGGTGAAGACCACCGCGCCGAAAAAGTACTGCGTCAAGCCCAACACCGGGTTCATCGCGCCCGGCGCGACGCAGATCGTGCACGTCATCATGCAGGCACAGCGAGATTGGCCCGCCGACGTCGCGGGGTGCAAGGACAAGTTCCTCGTGCAAAGCGTCGCGTCTGGCGGCGTCACGGATTTCACCGAGCTCTTCGCCAAAGGCAAGGAGGGCATCAAGGAGTCTAAGCTGCGTGTGGCGTACACGCAGCCCGCTCCCCCCCCCTCGCCTGTTCCGGAGGGCGAGGAGGATACCAGAACGGAGGACACAGCCGCCACCGCTCAAAGCCGCATGCCGTCGGACGTGCCGGGTCTGCAACGCGAGCTCGAGCGATTTCGGATCAAAAACGAAAGCCTGTCCGCGGACCTCAACGCGTCGCTGCGGACCAAGGACGGCGCCGCGCGGGGGTTCTCGCTGCTGCACTTGCTCATCACGGCCATCGTCGCGTTCATTATCGGGAGGTACCTGTGAGCCTAGCCGTAAAAAGGCGGAAGAGACGAGACGGGTACGGTTCGCGGCGCTTGTACAACGACGGAGACGCGACGCGACGCGAAGCGGGCTCGTCTCGCGAGAGTAAAAAAAAACACACTCATCATCACATGAATCGAAAAGCCGCTTAATGGTATCGAGTTATTACACACGCCCCGCGGATGCGCGCGGGAGCGTCTCTACGCGAAATAGTCATACAGAATCATCCGCTCTTCCCTCTCGCCTGTATGCCGCGGTCCGTCCGGGCCGACATCGTCTCTGACAAAAAGACGATCGTCCGCGCCGTCTGCCCGCGGGCGCGAGAATGAAACATTTAAAAAAACCGTCACAGATCGGAAAACTGCGCGGCGACGAAGCCGCTCGAGGTTTCGTCTCGAATGTCGCGCAAGCCCCCCGGTAGGAGATCCGCCTCCGCGGAGAAGAGCGACGACAGAACCTCCTCCGCCTGCACGACGTTTCCCGCCTCCACAACCTCCGTGCCCGTCTCGTTCGCCATGCGCGCCACGAAGCGCACGAAGGATCGGAAGTTGTCGTCCTCGAAGAGCTCCTTCGAGAGTCGCAGAAACGTAAACGACGCCATCGGCGGTAACAGCGCGCCGGTGCTCCAGAGCTCGGCGTCGTCCCCCTCGCCGCGGCAGTTGGTGATGATCTTGTCGTACGCGTCCTGGTCGAAGCGACACAGCGCGTTCTCGCCGGCAACCTTCACGCCGTACCGAGCCGCCGCCGCGCGGATCTGCCGAAGCAGACCCTCGGGGCCGCACCGCGAGAAAAACGGGTGCTCCACGTCACGCATCTCCGCGCACGTGAAATTTAAGCGCGCGCCGTGCTTCCCGCAGATGGCCACGATCGGTTCGTACCCGTCGCGCTCGGGGCATCGATCGCCCGAACGCGTGTTGAAGTACCCCGCGGTGAGCTCCGCGGCGTGGCTCCGGCTGTTGTACCACCAGTGCACGCCCGCGCACTTGATCGCCAACGCGGGGACGCGCCGCTTCCGCTTCTGCCGAGAAGTCTTCTCGGACGACTTCTTGGACGTCGAACTCTTGCCCGGCGCGTCGCGACCACTCGTACCGCCGTCCGCGTCAGAAAAAACATCGTCGTCATCCTCCCGCTCGAACACCGAGCGCGCGCACCGCAGCATGCGGTCGCCGTGCTCCACGAGCTCGCCCGCGTACCACGACAGGAAAAACTGCCCGTACTCGCTGTCCCAGCTCCCCTCGTGCGCGCGGAAAAAACCAGTCTCGTGCGGTAAGTTGTTGTACCCGCCGGCGTCGTGCGGCCCCGCGCCGCCCCACTCGATGTGCCCGGCCTCAGATCCGGCGCGCGCCAGGTTCCCCAACGCGCGCTGGTCGTAGCACTGGAACTCGCCGATGCCGGGGAACTGCCACTGCGACGAGTTCGGAACGATCTTGTTCTCCGGGTACGCGGGGTACCGAAGCTCGCCGCACGGCCCGCACCCGACGGAAACTTCGCTCAAGGTCTCGCCTAGGCCCTCGCTTTCGACGGCGTCCCGGAAACTCGCCATGAAGTCGCGGTAGCACTCCAGCGGCGTGCGGCCGTGTAGCGTCATGGCGTTATCCGCCCACAGCGAGATGCACTCCGGGTTGCGGTAGCCGTACTGGTCCGTGAAGAACAAGTCGGGGTCGCTCACCGCGGCGTCCAACACCCACTTCGGAAGCGTGACTTTGAAGTAATCGCCGACGTTGGCGCCGCACGCGTGAAACGACATCACCGCGTTGAGTTTCAAACCCGCGCCCGCCACCATGTCCAGCAGCTCGAGGTACGCGGTCCAGTCGTACTGCTCTGGGCCGTCGCGTTCGACGATACCCCACCACACGTCGATCATCACGCCCTCCACGCCGATCTTCTTCAACGTGCGTAACGAAGTCAAAAGCGCCGTCTTGTGCTGCAGCGCGCCGTCGCGGCTGATGACGTCGAGCGGGAGCATGACGAAGACCGGCGTCGGGGATTTGGCGTACTCGAAGTCGTGCGCGACGGTAAACGACGGCGTCTGAGGGCGTCCTGTGGAAGACGGCTTCGTCTCCGCGAGCGCGTCCGACGCGTACAGCACCGACTCGAGGTTTTTCTTGCCCGCCGCGCTCGCGGCGTTGGAGGACGCGTTCGTCAGCGACTCCATCTCGGGCGTCGGAAACGCGGTCGGCGCGTCCGACGCGGACACCCCCTGGCTCAACGCGGAGAGGTGCCCGTTGCGCGCCATCTTCTGCGCCAGCGCGGGCGAGAGGTAATCGACGGGTAACAGCAAGTCGACGCCCTTCTTGGGGTTCTTCGTGCGTCGCGCGCCCGAGCCCGGAACCGCGCTCTGAGACGCCGCGCGAGACGCCGGACGCGCCTCCGGCGAGACGGGATCGGGCGAGTCCGAATCCGAGCCGGACGCCGAGGCGGACGCCGAGTCGGACGCCTCGCCGCTTTTGGAAGACTGATCCTCCGCGGCGGTCCGCTCGGCAACCGCCTTCGCCTTGGCCTGCGCGGCGGCGGTCTTCTTGCTCTTCTTCTTCTGCTTGCGAGACATCTTCTTCCCGCGCGGGACGGAAGGCGCAGACGCCGACGCCGACGCGTCGGGGTCGGCGTCGGCGGCGGCGTCGGCGGCGTCGGCGGCGCCAGAAGCCTCCTCCTCCTCCTCCTCCTCCTCGCTGCTGGACGCCTCGGGCTCCGCCTCCTTGACGGCGCCGTCCTCGGTGTTGGCAGCGGACGCGCGCGCGCGCAACCGCGAGGCGCGCGCGGCGTGCGCGGCGCGCGGCGCCCCCGGCGTCGGCGACGGCGAGAAACAAAGTCGTGTACGATTGTCAGCGTCGTCCGCGCCGAGGCGAACGCCGCGTCCATCCGCGATCGAGACGCATCGGGGCCAGGCCCGGACGATCGCCGCGCCCGCGCGCCTGCCGGCGCTGCTCGCGGTCGCGCGGCGCCTGCTGTCGGTGGGTGGGGTGCGTGGGAGGGGCTCGCGTCGGGTCAGCGTCGTCGGATGCGGGAGAACCCGCGGGAACGCGCGCGAGGGGCGGTCGGGCCCGTCCTAGTCAGCTTTTCGCGCCGGGCGCGGTTGCCGTCGTGCAGGAAAATGACGTCGACAGGGCGCGCGCGCGCGGGAGGCGCGGGCGGACGACCGCGGACCACCCCGCTCGGGTTCCGGAACGGGAAAGCCGCCGCTGTGTGCATCGCGGGCACGAAAACGCTCCGAGAGGGAGGCCCGCCGGTGCGCCTCGCGCCCTGGGCGTCGAAAGGGAGGCGAGCGCCCCATCCCCGAATTCGGACGGAGGGTATCCTCGCACCTGTGTTCGTGCCGCGCGCCCGCGACCGTTCGCGGCGCGGCGCGGCTCAGACCGGCAGCCCCGCGCCCCGATGAGCTCGCCGCTGCGTCGTTGACGTGCACCAGGGGCCTCTGCACGCACGACATCGCGCCCGCTCCGGTCGCTCGGCTCGCGGCGGCGCCGAGTCGGTCGCCTCGCGCCGCGCCCGGAGCGCGGGTTTCTCAATCCCCCGCGAACGCCGAACACAAAACGGCGTCGCGCCCTTCGAGGTCGCCCGTGAGTCTCGCTCGACCGACAGACGCGCGATTCGCGCGGTTCGCGAGCCGCCCCGCCTCGGCGCTCGCGCGAAACCTCGACCCGCGACCTGCACGTGCGCGCGGCCTCGGGAAGTGCCGCCGATGCCGGCCGATGGGGGGTCGACTCAGCCCGTGCACTTTTTCGGGCCAAAAAACTCGATTTTTTTGGCCGGGCAACGGCGATCTTTACCAATCGGCGCCTACCAGGTGGGAGGGGCAAATCTCGGTATGGGCAAATGGTCTCGACCGCGGCGTTGTTGACTTTTTCCTGGAAAAAAGGGCTCTCACATCACACGTCGACACGACACTCGAGGTTTCGGACGACGCTTGGGGCCCGAGGGGCGCATTGATGCGCCCGGCAGCCGCGCAAGTGGGAAGAGGCGGACCTTCTCGCGCGGCGCGCGTCGGTTTTGACACCACACACGCGCTCGGAGGGCGCGACGCACCGCGCGTTGGAGGCACCGGGAAGGCGACCCGCGGCCCCCCGACCCCCGAAGCGCGCTTCCGACGTCGGAAAAAGTGACTCGGACGCGAAGAATCTCCGTCGGTGCGAGGCATGGCGCCCCTGTCGCGCCGCGCGCGGCGCGCGCTGGCGGTCGGCGCCGGCGCGACGGTGGCGTACGCCGCGGTGGTAGCGTACCGACGCGCGCGCGACGCCGCGCTGGAGGCGCCCGACGCTCGCACCAAGCGCCTCGAGGAAGCCAACGCGCTCGCCGCGCTCGAGCGCGAGCTCGCGGCGCTGGACGAGGAGACGCTTCGCGGCTCGGGCGCGTCCGCCCGTCCCGCGCCGCGCCGAGACAACGCCGGCAGCTCCGGGGACTCGCTCGCTTCCGGCTCGGCATCGGGCACGTCCTCGCTGGCGGAGCGAACGCGCGCGACGGCGTCCGCGCGCGCCGGGGACGAGGCGACGAGCGACGCGCGTCGGTCCGCCGAACGCGCCTCTCGGCGGTCGTTCTCCACCACCTCTCGCGACGCAAACGACGAGAGAGACGAAAATGACGAATCCTCCGAACCCTCCGAACGCGCGCTTCCCGGTGGCCGAGGTGGTTCCGGCTCCGGCTCCGGTTCCGACTCGACGCCCGACTTCTTCGCGTCCACCAAGTTCTTCGCGTGCCTGGAGCTGGAAGAGAGCCGCGAGCTGTTCGACGACGCGGCGGAGACCGTCGAGGTGCCTCCGAAGGCGGTGGTGTTCAGGCAGGGCGACGACTCCTCGTCGGGCATCTACGTCGTCGAGCGCGGGTCGCTCGGGGTGTACCTGCAGGAGGAGCAGACGACCGAAGCGGACGCGGAGCCGGGTCGGACCACACGCCGATCGGGGCCAACGGAGGCGCGCGACAAAGAAGAGAACACGCGCGAAGGGAAACCAAATCCGTCCGAGTCGTCCCCCCCCGACGACGCGCGTCGATCGGCGGAGGATGTTCGTCAAAACCGGGACCCTGACCAAAACCCAGACCCGCCACGAACGCGCTCTTCAAAGACCCTCGGCCCTCCGTTTTTAACCAACATCCTGCGCGAGGGCGAGTCCGTGGGCGACATCGACGTGCTGGACAACGCACCGCGCGGCGTCTCCGTCGTGGCTGGCGCGGAGGGCGCGCGTTTGGTGCGCATCGGCCAAAAAGAGCTCTTCGCGTTTATCGCGAAACACCCCGAGACTCTGGAGACGTACGTCACGCAGGCCGTGGCTCGACTGTGGCGCGTCGCGCACTTCGTGCTGGTTGACTTTCTGGGGCTCCCGCGATCGACTTCAGGGGACGCCGTTTCTCTAAACGCGCCTTCGACGCGCTTCGATACGTGTTCGCCCGCGCGCGAAGAAGGAAAAGAAGAGAAAGAAGACGTACGCCGTGAAAAAAACCTTCGCGAACCGACGCGCGTGTCGCCCGCGTTCGCGCTGACTGACCACGTCGCCGCGCTCGAGAGACACTGCGAAGCGCTGCGAATAGACGATTCCGGTGACATCGAGACGACGCCCCAGAAGCTGTACGCGGAGGGAGAGCACGCGACGTGCATGTTCCTCGTGCTGGAGGGTGTGGCGCGCGCGGACGCCACGCCGTGGCCTCGCGGCGACGGACAAAGGGGAACGCCTTTTTTGGCGCCCGCGCTGCTCGGCGCGTCGGCGTTCCTCACCAGGTCCGCCAGGCAGGAGACGGTGCGCGTCGAGGCGCTGGACACGAACGTCGCCACCTCCCGCGAGACGTCTTCTTCGTCTTTCACGAGCTCTTCCGATTCTCTCGACGACGCCGAGTCGTCGAAAAAGAAGATTCGCGTCCTCGTGATCGGCGCGCGGGAACTCGCGGCGCTGCGCGTTGCGGCGCCCGAGGCGTACATCGCCGTGCTTCTGGCGTCCACGTGCTCGTTGTCTCGGCTGCTTCGGCAGTTCATCAGCCTCGGCCTGAACCGCGTGTGGCTGAGAGCCGGCGAGTCCGCGTACGTCGCCGGGGAGCAAGCCACGTCCATGTTCGTGCTCATCTCCGGGCGCATTCGGTTACTCCGCGGCGCGCGCGAAGACGACGACGACGGCGACGGCGGCGGAGACGACGGAGACGACCCAAATTGTCGCCCTTCTTCGTCGTACGCTTATTATCGCGCGCGCCCGAACGAAGAGCGCGGCCGCGGCGAGACCATCGGCGAGGCACCTCTGTTGGCGAACGGGCGCTACCCCAGCACGGCGACGTGTTTGCGCGACAGCGAGTTGGTGCGCATGAGCCGCGGCTCTTTGACTCTGGTATGCGCGCGCTACCCTACTGCGGCTTCGCGTTTGCTCGAGGCGATGGCGAGGAAACTGCACGCCACCTTAAAACCGGGGTCGTTTCACAAAAATCGCCCCGACTTGGTAACGATCGCGCTCGTGCCCGCATCTAAAAACGGCGACGAAACAGTCACCGCGGCACTCGCGGCTGCGCTGCGTGTAAAACTCTCGCGGTTCGGTCCGACGCTCTTGCTCGACGAACGCGCCGCGCGCGCGGCGCACTCGGACGGGACCGTTACTCGTCTCGAGAACGCGTTTTACCGCAGTAAGCTCACAGGGTGGATGGCGCAGCAGGAGGAGAACTACAGGTTTATTTTGTTACGAGCGGACGCCGTTGGAAGTGCGTGGTCGCAGGTGTGCGTGTCGCAAGCGGACCGGGTTTTAGTGGTGGCGAGGACGACGCACGAGACAAAAACGTCGCTCCGAGACTTACCGGGGGTCACGCCGTCGCGCGCCGAGCGTCGTCTGCTGTGGCGCCGCAGACGCGGCGCCGCCGTGGAGCTCATCTTGGTGCACGACCCGGGCTGTGCGCCGCGTTTCACGGCCAAGTGGCGCGCTTCGAGGCCCGAGGTGGAAAGGCACCACATGCTGCGTCTGTCGTCCGAAGAGGACGTCGAGCGGCTGGCGAGGCACGTCGCGGGCCGAGCGGTTGGCGTCGTGCTCACGGGCGGCGGCGGACACGGGTTAGCGCACCTCGGCGCGCTTCGCGCGCTGGAGGACTTGGGCGTCCCCGTGGACGTCGTGGGGGGCACCAGCAGGGGCGCTCTGATGGCAGCGTTGTACGCCAAGTACGCGAGCACGACGCACATGCTCCCGCGGGTCAAGGAGCTGGTGGGCGCGCTGAGTTCGCCGCGGCATTTGCTCACCGACTTGACCCTCCCGATTCTCTCCGTGTTCTCAGGCAAAGGGCTCGACAAAATCCTGCGCCAGAGTTTAGGGGAGGACGACGTGGAGGACCTGTGGTTGCCCTTCTTCTGCTGCAGCACGAACTTAACGCGCGGGTCGTTATCGACGCACGTGTCTGGCTCCGCCTGGAAACGCGTCCGAGCGTCGATGACGACGCTCGGTTTGTTGCCTCCCGTGCGCGACGACGAAACAAACGAGCTCTTAGTGGACGGGGGGTACCTCAACGCGATTCCCGCCGACGTGGCGCGCGAGACGATGGGCGTCGACGTCGTCATCGCGATCGACGTCGAGGATGACGATTACCTCGCGTTCCGGGATCTGACCCCTAGAGACGGAGGTTTAGGAGGGTGGCGTCTGCTGTGGGAACGCGTCAACCCGCTCGCGGCGCTCTCGTCGTCGTCGAAGAAGAAGAACGACGCTAACCACGTCTCGTACGCCGGTTTGTTGAGCGCTCTGCTTCACGCGACGTCGAAACGCCAGTTCGCGCAGGCGTCAAGAGAACACGCCATCAACCTGTACTTAAGGCCGCCGGGCGTCAGCGGCTGGACCGCGCCGCTCACGCCGAAACGCGTGGACGCGCTCGTACGACGAGCGCACAGGCACTCCTGCGTCGCCGTCGCGGCGTGGCGCGCGCGCGAGGAGCGCGAGGCGCGCGCCGCGGAGCGCGCCGTCGCCGAGACGGGCGAGCGCGGCGCGCTCGTCTCTTCCGCGTCTAAATACTCGTACGCGTCTGACTCCGCGGAGACGGCGTGTGCGCGCGGGTTGGGTTTAGATGGAGGGACATCTGCGACGAACGTTCCGCGAACGGTCACGTCCGTCTCTTCCGGGTACGACGTAAGTTCAGGTCGGTCTTCGGGGGGCAGTCTTCCCCTCTTCGTGTCCTCGGCGGCCACCGAGGGGAGCCCGAGCGCGCCGTCCTCGGCGCGGCGCTCGCTGGATCGGATCACCGCGGACCGAACCGGACGCGCCGACCGCGACGACGCGTTCGTCGAGTCGGTCGTTCGAGTCCCGACGCCGCGTCGACGAGAACCGCCCGGCGGCGCGCCGGTCGCGAAGAGCGCCAAGAGCGCCAAGAGCTCCGCGAAACCCGCCTCGACAAATTATGAGACTAACTACTCATCGAGAGTCGACCGACTCGACCGACTCAAGACGCGGTCGGTGACGCTTCCGCCCCCCGCGGCGCCGGGCGCCGACGACGCCGTGACCCGGCTGCGCGGCGGGTCCCGCGGGTCGGTTGCGACCGGCTCATCAGTGTCGAGCGCGGGGAGCTTCAGGTCGGCGCTCGAGGAGGGCGGCAGCGGCGGCGGCAGCCCGCGAGACTCGAGAGACGGGGGCAAACGACTCGACACCGGGGCGTCCACCTCTCACGACGACGAGAGCCGTTCGATAAACGCCGTCGTCGCGTCCTCCCTGCTGTATCGCGGCGGTCGCGTCTCGGACGACGAAGTGCGCGGAAACCGAAACAGACACGTCCGTCGGCACTCCGCGCACGTCGACGCCGCCGCGCTCAAGCGCGCTCTGCTCGCGACGCGGCGGGACGTCGCCGTATGGGCAAATAGTCACGGCGAGACCCCATCGCACGGCGCGCCCGTGTTCGGCGCGCTCCTGGCGCGCCGCGCGGAGGATGAGGATCTCTGGCGCCGCGCGTTCGAGGGACACCCTCCTTTGGACGTGCGTTTTATCCACGAGTCGCATTCGCGTGGCATGACGCATCGCCGGCGGTCGCTCAGCGCGGGGGACCTGGCGGGGGCGCTCGCCAAAGACCAGCCTGTTCCTTTCGAGACGACGGATCGCGCCGCGGAGGTGGTGAGCCGCGGAAGCGCGGCGTGAATTCGCGCGAATGATGAGTGAGGCTCTTGGATGTTTTTTGACTTCGAGACGTAAAAACGTGCCGGGGGCGGGCGGGGGCGCGCGAGGGGGGTTCCGGTAGTGGTAGTGTCGCGACGTGACCACCCGCGCGCGTCGCCATCGGCGCGCGTCGCCGCCCCCTTTCGGGTCCCGCGGATCCCGGCGCGCGCGGCGGGCGAATCTGCGTTTTTTGCAAGAAAAAGAAAACGAAGAGCGTTTTTCGCGCATCCCACCTCGTGTGCGCATTCCGTCTCGGAGAATTCGTATGAGTGCCAGTCTGCGATTCGGTTTCTCGTCGCTTCCGGAAGCGCTTTTCCTTTCATTTTATCCACGTCCGACGGCGCGAGGCGAAGGAGAGGCGAAGCGTGGCTGTGTCGTCGGCGGCTCACGGGGCCACTCTGACCGCGCGCCGTCGCCGTCGAACCCGAGACACGCATCGCACGATGTTCGCCGTTCACAGCTTCGCCACGCACTCCTCCGCCGCCGCGTTCCGCCCGTCGCTGCGCAGGTACGCGCCCCGCCGTCCGCCTCCGATCGCGCGCGCGACGTGGCCGACGCATTCGACGCTCGCGTCGGTTGACGGACCGCCGCGAACCGAGTCGCGTCGCGCGTCGCGTCGCCCACCTCGAACGCGTCTCGCGCTCTCCCGCGATTAATTCGCGCTCGCGCTGACGCCCCCCCTCGTCACGACGCACAGGCCGGCCCCCGTCGGCGGCCGCGGCGCCCTTCAGGTCCGCGCGGGCACCATCTCCACGAACGACTTCAAGGTTGGCGTGAACGTGGAGGTGGACAACGCGCCGTGGAAGGTGATCGAGTTCATGCACGTCAAGCCCGGCAAGGGCAGCGCGTTCGTCCGGTCGAAGCTGAAGAACTACCTCACGAAGTCCACCAACGAGAAGACGTTCAGAGCGGGCGAGAAGCTTCAGACCGCGGACGTGGAGAAGCGCACGATGCAGTACACGTACAAAGACGGCGACCAGTTTGTGTTCATGGACATGGAGACGTACGAAGAGACGCGCGTGGATGACGACGACTTCTCCAAGTTTCTGATGGAGGGGACCACGTGTGAAGTGTTATCGTGGAACGGCAAGGTGATCGGTGTCGATTTGCCCATCAACGTCGAGCTCGAGGTGGTGATGACCGACCCGGGCGTCAAGGGCAACACCGCTTCAGGCGGCGATAAGCCCGCGGAGGTGGAGACGGGCGCGATGGTCACGGTGCCCCTGTTCATCCAGATTGGCGAGAAGATCGTCGTCGACACCGTCTCGGGCAAGTACGTCAAGCGAGCTAAGGAGTGAGAGGAGCGCTTTCTAGACGCGGTGTTCAAAGAACGCGCGTCTCGTGATGGTGCGCGTAGTGTCGGGTTGTTATAAGATGGCGTTTACGACGGAGGACGGCGTCGGTCCGCGACGCTGACGCGACTCTTTTTCGCTTTTTTGGGACGCTTTTCGCATCATCTTTTCGCATCAGCTTCCTTCCGTCCGCGCCTCACTCGCGATGGCGTCGCGCAAGGTGGCGGACTTCTACGCGCGGCGCGCGAAGGAGCTCGGGTACGTCGCGCGGAGCGCGTTCAAGCTGCTCGAGATGCACGAGAAGTTCCGCGTCGTCAAGGGAAGCGTGCTGGACCTCGGGTCGCACCCGGGCGCGTGGTTGCAGGTGGCGTCGCGAGCGATGCCGCCGGACGCGTTCGCGCTGGGTGTGGACCTGCAGGAGACCTCCCTCGAGGGCATGCGGCACGTGGACGCGACGCGCGTGCGCGTCGTGCGGCGCGACGTCTTCGAGCTGGACGAGCTCGAGATCCGGGCGATGCGGCGCGACGCGGGAAGGCCAGGAGACGTCTTCGGCACGGTGCTCAGCGACCTCGCCCCGCGAACCACGGGATCGAGAGTCACCGACGCCGCGCGTTCGTACGCGCTGGCGGAGCGCGCCGCGCGCCTGGCGCTCGGGGAGAAGGCTCTCGATGTGTTGTCGGACGTCTCCGAAGACGAGGTAAGCGCGGCGGAAGACGACTCCGAACGAAGAAGCGACTCCTCGGGGGTGTTGCGCGTGGGCGGGAACCTGGTGGTGAAACTGCTGGAAGGACCCGGCGGCGGACGCGACGACTTGAGCGCGGTGTGTAAGCCGCACTTCGAGTCGCTGCGGTGGTTCAGGCCCAAGGCGACGCGCGGTGAGAGCACGGAGGTGTTCATGGTCGCGCGAGGAAGGCGACAAAGCTGACGTAGTCGCGTAAGAGCTCTACTCGATCGGCGTAGCGTTAGTGTTAGTCAAAGACTTCTAGTTCGAGTTAAAAACGCGAAACCCCCGCGGACGGCGCCGTCACCGCAACTCGTCCGCGACCGTACGCGCGCCGCCGCGCTTTTCTTTCGCGCGTTCGAGCCACGCCAGAGCCACCGCGAACGCTAACCCCAGAACCCCGACGATCACCCCGAAAAGCGCGACGAGGGAAACGCGATCGATCCTTCGCTGCGCCTTAAGTTTCGTCGCGTTTTCCAAAGCGAGCGCGGCGGACGCTCGCGCCGCTTCGCCGGTGGTGAGTCCCCGGTGCGGGTTCGTTGTCGCGTTTCCGCGTTTCGAAGCGCTCGTCTTCGCCATCGCCGCCGCCGCGGACGCCGGCGCGGGCTGCCTCGTGGCCTGCTTGTCCCACACCTCGAGGATCTCGCCGACGGCGTGCCACCGAGCCACCTCCGTGATCCGAACCGTCGCGCTCCGGCCCATCAGCGGGTGGCGAGCTAAAAGTTCTTTCCGAGACGTTTTCGTCTTCGCGTTTTCGTCGTCCACGTCCGGCCTGAGAAGCACCTGCTCGTAGCTCTTGGTGTGCCCCACGAGTGAAACGCCGTCCTTGGCGACGTCCGTGACCCAGACTCTTTGCGTCGTGTTTAAAAGGTGCGCGTGCGGCGAGTAGGATTCCACGTACGCAGTGAGCTCGCGCGAGCGTCGCTTCACCTCCTTTGTGTCGACGCGCTTCATGCGCGCGGCGGGCGTCCCCGGTCTGGGGTAGAACTGCGAGATGTGCACTTCCCGGAAATCGTACTTGCGGCACAAAGACATCGTCGCGTTCCAGTCCTCCTCAGTCTCCCCCGGGAAGCCGCAGATGATGTCCGTGGCGATGGTGATATCCGGCACGTTTGCGAGCAGGTAGTCGCACACCGTTTCGAATTCCTCAACCGTGTACTCGCGCCGCATCGCGTCGAGCACGGAGTCCGAGCCCGCCTGCACGGGCACGTGCAGGAACGCGTACACCGAGGGGTGTTTCATCGCCTCCGCGACCGCGGGCAGGTGCGCGAGGATGTACGGCGGGTTGGTCATGCCCAGCCGCAGCATGCACGAGCCGTCTTCGGGAAGCTCTTTGACGAGGTCCCGAAACAAACGCGTGACGTCGGTGCCGAGGTCGATGCCGTACGCGCCCGTGTCCTCCGAGCTGAGCCAAATCTCCGTCACGCCCTCCGCGACCGCCGTCGCGACGCGCGCGGCGAGCGCCTCCGGCGCGTACGAGCCCAGCTCACCGCGCGCGTGCTTGGTCTTGCAGTACGTGCACGCGCCGAGGCACCCCGTGCTGAGCGGCAAAATCTCGACGTGTCGGTTTCGCCGCACCTTCGGGAGATCCAGGCTCGGAAGCGCCTTCTTCTCCAGCAACCGCACGGCGTGTCCTTCCAGCGTGCGCTCCACCACCTCCACGATGCGGTCGATCTGAGTGACCCCGAGCACGCTCAGACCTTCGAGCTCGCGCGCGTTCTTGTCGCCCTGCGGGACGCACCCGGCGACCACCAGCCGCTTGCCGGCGCCCTTCGCCTTGGCGATCGTGGTGTTCATCGCGGATTGACTCGGGTTCTTCACCGTGCACGTGTTCACCACCCACACGTCCGCCGCGTCCGGGTCGTCGCTCAGCTCGTACCCGTACGCCCCGAGCTGGCCGGCCATGAACTCGGAGTCGCTCACGTTGTGCGAGCACCCGAACGTCTTCACGTGCACCACGCCGCGGCCGGGGATGGACGGAGATCGAGACGGCGCGTCGGTATCGCGCTCCGACATCCGCGAGACGAACGTCGCCGCGGCGGAGTCGCTCGTGGCGTCCCCGAAGCTGTCCGAGGCGCGCACGGGGTCGTCCTCGACGTCATCGACGCCGCTCTGCGCCGGCTTGGCCGCGCCGGACCCGGCGCGCGCGCGCATCCGCACGACGGGCGGGAGTTCCCTGGTGACGCGCGCGCCGTCGGCGGCGAGCGCCCCGCCGAGGTCCTCCAGGTCGTCGAGGTCCGCCATCCTCCCCCTCCTTCGCTCCCTCCTTCGCTCCCCTCGCGCTCCCTCGCCTCCGGAGAGCTCCCTCGCCGCCTCTTCGCCTCGCGGCGCGGTCGATGCGCGGGAACGCCGCGCGGGCGTCTCTGGCGACGCGCGGGCCGCGCGCGGTCGACACATCCGTCGTTTTCTTCGCAGGCGCGAAAAAGGCCCTGTCTTTTCTGTCGCGCGGCGCGCGCGGCGCACCGAGAGACGTCGCGCGCCGGCGTTCCCCGACGGTCCGAGACTCGCGCTCGTGACTCGTCGTTTCCTGGGTCTCGCGAGCCGTTCGCGCTCGCGCGACGCCCGAAAAATCGGAGGGTCTCGGAAAATCTCGGTCGATTTTTTCGCCCGTTCGCGTTTCCCGAACGGAGAACCGGGGTTTATTTCGCCCCGACTCGCGTTGAGAGAAGAGAAATTTTTGACTCAAAAACGGGGGTTTATTTTCCCCTAATGTCTACTCACTTCGATCCGGTATCAGAGGCGCACGATCCCCCTCGTTTGGGAGTCGATCGAACGACGACGCGTTCGGTTCGTTTTTGAGTTCTTTTTATGACGAAGAATTAAGTGCGATTGGTCAATACTCGAGACGTTCGCTTTGTGCACCAATGAAAAGAAAGTTCAGCGCACGCGAAACAAAGCGCTCGACCGGTCGACTCCCTCGACGCCCCGCTGAGTCAGTCCCGCATAGAAACACACTAGGCTCGGTCCATAGAGGTTCTCTCGCGGCGCGCGTTCGCCGAACACTTCGTCGCGCGTCGCGCACGACTTCTTCACACCCCCCTCGCGGCGCTCGCACGGCGCGCAGGTTCAGCCAACATCACTCCCGAGATTACTCCGGACCCCACGCGGGCGTTCGACTCGACGGTACGCCAAAGACCCGCGCGCATCCGACTTTTCGGGGCCGGGAAAGATCGTTGTTTTAACGGGATGCGGGATTTTCCCCGTCGGTCCTCCCGGCGCGCGCGCGCGCGTCGCGAGCTCCGCGCGCGCGGCACCCGCGCGGGCGCGCGATTCGCGCGGTTGCGTGCTCGCGCGTCCGTCGATCGCGCGTCCCGCGAGGTCCCGCGCGTCTCGCGCCGCGCGTTCGCCGCGCAACGCGGGACCGCCGCTCTCACATGCCGAGTGCGCTTCGACGAACACGCGAAAGCGCCGAGCGCGTTCGAAGCGCGACAAGCGCTGGTTCGGTTCTCGAGTCCTTTCCCCAGGGAGTTTCCCTTTCGCGACCTTTCGGGTTTCCCGAAACCGCGTGAAAGGAAACCCCAAAGGAAACTTTTGGTTTCACCGAGAATAAAGCGCTCTTTCGCGTCTCGGTCGACGCGATCGGCGTTCCTCGACCCTCGCGGCACGCGCTTTTCTCGTCGGTCGTTCTCGTGAAGGTTCCACGGCTGACGGCCTCCCCCCCCATTGCGCTCGCGCCGCAGCTCAAGATGGTGGACGCGTACTCGCCCAACTTCTCGCTCGACGGCCTGGGCCTCGACCTGAGCTCCGTGGGAAGGTGCGATCTCGGTCCGCGCTCGGGCGCGCGTGCCTCGACGCGCGCCCTCCCTTTCCCCCTCTCGCGCAAAAGCGTGCGCAGGGCACATTGGAATCACGACCCCCTCTGGCGCCGCGCGCCCGCCGCGCGCCTCCGCTGACCCGCGCTGACCCGCGCTCCCTCGAAACGCAGGTCACCCCTCATCGGCGGTCTCGACTCGCTGATCCACAACGATCACTGGAGGTGCGTCGCGCCGCCCCGTCCCCTCCCCCGCGCGCTTGAAACCGGTCGTTGGCGAAGAAACAGAGCCGTGACGTGGGGCCCTCGCGAACCGTCGACCGGAGAGTTATTTTCCACCCTCTGCGTCAGACCGAGTCGAGTCAGATCGAGATCCGAGGCTCGTTTGGGTTAGTGAAAGGGGCTTTTCTCGCGCTTTTGTGCTTTTCGGGAGCCTCGACGCTTCGATTCGAGACGCGCGGAGGCTCTCCGCGAGCGCGCGCGCGCGCGCGTCTCCACCCGCGACCGACGGGCGTTTCAACGCGCGGTCGACACTCCGCGCTTTTCATCGACTGACCGACGAGTGAACCCGAACGAACCTTCCTTCGCCCTCCCGACCGCTCTCAATGCTCTGTCGCAACAGCGCCGAGGAGGAGAAGCTCTTCGAGAACTCGCTGGCGAAGCTGGGCGACATGGACGGCGAGGACCCTTTCATGGCGTTCAACGCCGCGACCATCCCCGGCAAGAACATGATCGGCTTGAAGCGAAGGTTCAACCTGCTGCAGGAGGATGTCAAGAACATCGAGAGCGGCCGAGTCCCGCTGCCGCACTACGTGCACGACGAGCAGCCCGTGTCGCTCGCCGGCGCCGTCGGCGCCGTCGGCGCCGTCTCGGCGCGTCCGTCCGGCTCCGCGACCGCGAACGGCACTGTGAACACCACTAACACTAACGCTAACACCAAGAAAAGCACCAAGGCGCCCGCCGCGAAGACCTCCGACCAGGAAAGACGCAAGGGCATCCCCTGGACCGAAGAGGAGCACCGTCTGTTTCTCCTCGGGCTCGCCAAGTTCGGCAAGGGCGACTGGCGCTCCATCTCGCGCAACTTCGTGGTGAGCCGCACGCCCACGCAGGTGGCGAGCCACGCGCAGAAGTACTTCATTCGGCTCAACTCCATGAACAAGAAGGACAAGAGGCGGAGTTCGATCCACGACATCACCAGCGTCGGCCAAGCCGGCGCGAATGAGCCGAATGTCGGAAACCGCGGCGGGCGCGGCGGCGTCGGAAACGGCGGCGCGCCGCAAAACGGGGGGGCGTACTACGTGCAGAACGGGTACATGGCGACGCCGGGGATGATGCCCGCGTACGCGCAGCAGTCGCACATGTGAACGAACCACGTGTGCGATGGATTCGAACGCATGATTCGATTCGATACATTTTTTCTCTCTCACGCGAGGTATGAGAGGGTTCCGTGATTTTTTTTAGCGAGCCGCGCGCCGGGGACGGGCTCCGCGCGCGCGGCGATTTTTTGAGGAGGAGGTCAAGCGAGCGCGCGGGTTTCGGTGGCCGACGCGAGACTTTTTAGTCTCGAGACGACGTCGTCTTCGACCCCGCGCGTGTACTATTTGGGGAGGGTGCAGAGCAGAGACCGAACGTCCTAACCTGCGGGGCGGTTTCGGTCCGAAAAACGCAACCTCCGTGGGCGGCGCGCGGCGCCCTGTCGATTGTATTAAACGACGGGTACCCGGCCGCGGCGGAGGCGCGAGTTTCTTTTCGCGAACGTTCCGACAACGTTCACGAGAAGAAGCTTCGACGACAAAAACAAAGAAAGCATTCACGCGAGCAGCGAATCGGCGTGGCGCATGTACAACGAAGAAGCGTACGGGGTGGCTTTGGAGGAGACTTTCGTATTACGCCGCGAGTCAAACGTCTTTCGTATTACTGAAAGACGCGAAAGGCTCGCGGGCGAAAAACCTCCGGAGATTATGCCGCGCGTTTTTAACGAAAAGAAAGAGACGTCACAGCCGATCACACGTACAGTCAGTCACACGTATCGTCACACGTATCATCCCACGAACGCTCTTTCGCGCTGTGTATTACATCACAGAGAGCCCTCGAGCGTTCGAGCGTCGTCGTCGTCGTCGTCGTCTCGCGCGTCTTTCGCGTCGTCTCGGACCCAACACAGATCGATCGGCGTGTGGCTCACGCGCTCGTGACCTTCGCGGCGAGCATGTCCGTGACTGCCTTCTTGCCCGCGTTTACCTGCGCCTGGACCCGCTCGATGGCGGCGGCGGCGTCGGTCTCGAGCCGCGCGGCGCGCGCGGACGAGTCGCCGACGCGCGAGCTCAACAGGCTCTGATACTTTTCCTCCCTCTGCGCTCGGTACGCCGCGATCTCGGCGTCCGCCTCCGCCTTGGCCTGCCGCAAGCGCGAGGTCTTCTCCGCGCGCGCCGCAGTCACGATCGCCTGCGCCTCCTGCTCGGCCGCGAGAAGTTTCTGGATGCCGTCGCGCGAGTCCATCGCGGCGACGGGCGCGCGGGGAGCTCCGCCTACCGCGCGAGCGACGAGCCCTCCGCTGGGATCTGGCGGGGGAAGCGCGACGCGCGAGGCCGCCGGGAGGGAAACGCGACGCGCGAGGCGGCCGGGAGGGAAACGCGAGCGAACGGCTCGCCCCTTCGCGACTCTTCGCGCGAACGCCGTCGGGGACTCGAGGAGACCCGCGACGCGACCAATGGCGGGACGCGGAGGCTCTCGCATCTCGTGTTTTGGAGTCCGGTGTTTTTTCATTATTGGAAAAAAAAAGCAGACTGAAAGCGCGTCGCGACGAAATTTCGTGACTCCTCACCATACCATATCCGCTCCTTCTCGACGAAACACGCAGAGTCGCCGCGGATGAACACGTCTCGGCTTTTTGCCGGTCGATTGGCGCGTCCGCGTCGCACTCGACGACGTCGCGCGCACAGTACCGCAACGATGTCCGCCGCCTCTTTCACCGTCAAGCCCGTCATGCAGGTGCGTGTCCGGCCCGGCTCGTCAGCTCGCGCGCGCCGCGGCACGCTCGCCGCGTGCCCCGCGCCGCTTCCCCGACGCGCGCATCTCGACACCGCCGAGCGCAATAACTCACCGCGATTCCTCCACCCTCCGCTGTCGTTCCCGCAGGTGACGCGCCAGTTCGCGTCCCTGGGCAACACCTTCACGAAGAAGGCCGCCGCCGCGCCCGCGAAGGTGGACACCACCGTGCAGAGTACGTACCATCGCATCGCCCGACGACGCATCGCGCGCGCGACCGGCCGCGCCAGCTTTTCCGCTATAGATAGGGTCATAGGGTTTTGGTGCCCACCGAAACGGCCGGCCGCACTGTGTTTTCAGTCTCGCGAAAACGAAAACGCGACCGCGCGAACGCTTTTTTGGGAGCGATAAGAGCGAAAAAGCCTCGACGCACGCGCGCTGACCCTGACCCGCCTACGCACGCGTCTCTCACCCGCGCAGGCATCCACGGTAAGTCCGGCCGCAAGTGCATGTTGACTGGCAAGAAGGCGAACAACGGCTGGACCGTGTCGTTCTCGCACATCCGCAACAAGAAGCTGCAGGGTGTGAACCTCCAGTACAAGCGCGTGTACTGGCCCGAGAAGCAGCGGTACATTCGCCTGCGCATCTCCACCAAGGCGCTCAAGACGATCAACAAGGTTGGGCTGGAGGTTATGGCGGAGCGCGCCGGGCTGGATCTCGAGTCCCTGCCGTACACCGACGCGGACCCCGCGCGCAAGGAGTGGCTCGTGGAGAACGGCGCGGCGCCTACGAAGAAGAACAAGCGCGCGCCCAAGGGCCCGAAGAAGCTGTACATCCCCAAGTGGAAGGAGGCGCGCATGGCCAAGCAGGGGAACGCGGCGACGGAAACCAAGGCTTTCGCGGAGCGCTGGGGCATGGAGGTGGCGTGATCGGTCGACGTTCAGGCTTTTCGAGCCCAAAGCGTTTCAGGTTCGAGCGGGCTCGAACGCGGCGGTTTAGATGGCATAGGTTAAAAGCGGCGCTTTACGTCTCGGCGCGCGCGCGCCGGCAAACGAGAGGGACGCGCGAAGGAGGGAGGAGTTGAGGCGTGTGATTCATTCTTTACACCACACGCGCACTACCGGTACGTACGCGACACGCACCACCGCGCCCTGCCGTCTCTCTCTACCTCTCTACCCCATGTACTTGACGCAGAGCTCCGCGCCCTGCTCCGCCTCGAGCCCGAGGTCGGCGGGTCGCGCGCCGGCGGCGACGGCGACTTCCGCGACGGCGCGATACTCGAGCGGGTTTTGCGTGAGCGCGTTGGCGAGCGCGTGGTCGATTTTCTTCGCCGCCGCGAACGCGGCGCCCCACGCGGGGTCGTGCGAAGGCGCGTGTTTGGCGTTTTTCCTTCGCGACGCGAACGTCTCGAACGCGCCGTCCGCGTCGTCCACCTGGAAAGAGACGCCGTAGGTGTCGTGGCGCGCGACGAGCGGCGCGGCGTCGCCGGACTTCACGACGAATTCCTCCAGGTACTGCACGGCTTGCTGCCAGGTCTGGCCTTTCGTGCCGTCGTACGGGGAGGTGGATAACGTTATCGCGTCCCCGTTTGCGTCCGTGCCGAGCTCGAGCTCGAACCAGAACGCCACCGCGTTACACGTGCCGTCCTCTATGATCGGGGCTCGAACGCGCTTTTCCTCCGGCGCGAGCGTTGAGGGCGAGACGTCGTAAAAGTCAAACTCGAAAAACGGAAACGGCGCGCTCAGCGGACGCCACTTCTTTGCGTTCGCCGCGCTCTCCAAGTCGACGCCCTCGTACTCCTCGCGCCAGCGCCAGCGGTTGGCGTGCGAGAAGTCGAATTTGAACGACGACGACGAGGAGGATGAGTCGACGACGTCGCGATCGTCATCGTCGAGACTTCCGACTTCGCGATCGTCGGACGCGAAGCCGCCGAGCTCCACCGTGGAGGTTTCCCCGAAGCGCGCCTCGATGAGCTGCGCGAACATCCGCGCGCGCGCCGGGACGAGAACGTGTTTTTCGCGGAGCAGCCGCGCGCGCGCGGCGGCGATGACGTGCAACGCGCCCTCGCCGATCAGACCGCTGTCGAAGATCTCGTACACCATCAAATCCGCCTTGGCTTGCATCTCCGTCGGGACGCCGTCCGGTTTCAGCGCACCGTTCAACGGCGAGACACCCGGCAGACTCTCGCGCGTCAGAACGTGCCGCGCGTCGCGGTGCAGGCAGTGGATCTTCCCCGCGAAGCCGTTGACGCACGCGATCTCCTCGCCGACGTCGGTCATGTGCGCCGAGCGCTCGATCGCCGTCACGAAATCGGCGCCCGCGCGCGCCGCGAACATCGCCAGAAGACAGGAACCGGAGCCGGCGTCGATCACCGAGCACGGACGCGTCGTCGGAGGCGTTTCCGGCGCGGAAGAATCGTTTCCGGAAGAGTCGTGTTTCGTCGAAACAGCGTCGCCGAGCGTCTCCGCGCGGCCGTTCACGCGCAAACCCTTCACGCGTCGTACGGCAGAGGTTATCGCTTCGTCGTACGCTTCGTTGCGTCCCGCATCGTTGAGCATGTCGTAGTGCCAGGTGGGAATCGTAGCCGTGCGCGGCGTCGACGCACTCGCCGCCGACGCGAAAAGAACCTGGTCGTCGTCGCGGCGGACGCGCATCGAAACGGTCTCCCCGCGGCGCACGAACACCTCGTCGAGGTACTGCGCGGCGAGCCCCCACGACGTGGCCGTGAAGACGTTTCGGTGGACTTTTAACATCTCGGAGGCCTCGGAAGGAGAAGGTATCTCCGGAGAAGGTATCTGCGAAAAAGGAAAACGCATCTTAGGCGGCGGCTCGGCGCTGCGCAGGACGTCGCCGGAATGGCCCATGTCCGCCTCGAACCAAAACACGACGGCGTTGAACGCGCCGTCCTTCGTGATCGGGACGGAGAGCGTGAAGTCCTCGTCCCACGAAGCCGCGCCGGAGCGATCGATGCCTCGTCTTCCGATGTCTTCTGCGTCTTCTCCGTCCCTCGCATCGAAATTCGCCCTCAGCCTTGCTTCCAAGTCAATGTCGAACACCTCGAACGCGTCGGACAGCACGACGTGCGGTTCGCGCGTCGGGTCGAAACGCGCCGCCTGAGGGTGCCACCTATACGCGTTCATCAAGCGCAGGTCCAGGCCGCGCACGCTCTCGATTTTGATCTGCGCGAGGCACGCGAAGGTTCTCAGGCGTTTAGGGGACACGAGGGCGTCTCTAGACGCGAGGCCCTTGCGTGCGACTTGGTCGATCGATCGAAGCAGGCGCATGCCCAGCCCGCCGGCGCGGTCGAGGACGTCGAGAAGCACGACGTCCGCCGCGGCGCCGCGAAGCTTGTCGTCCGTCGGGTCCACTTGGTCGATCGGGCGGTCCAGCACGGTGATCGTATCAGGTCGCACGACGCCGCGCGCTTCGTTCGCGCGGCACACGCCGCGCGCCGCGCGGAACGAAAACGGACCGCGCTCGACCGAGAAGACGCGCGCGGCGCCCGCGGCGGCGGCGCACAGCGGCAACACCCCCGGGCCGCCACCGGAAAGGCACAACGCCACGACGTCGCGTTTGTTTTTTTCAGACTCGGCGTTTTCGTCTCCGCGCGTTTTTTTCGCCTTCTTCGCCTCCGCCACGAGTCTCTTCGCGGCGCGCGCGTACGCGCGCGTGCGCTCTTCGTCGTCCAGCGCCTGGAGCGAGAGTTTTGGCGCGGCGAGCTCCGCGAGGTTTTTGAAGTGCGCCAGCACGCCGGCGCGCCTCGGGTCTTTTGCGAACGCGCGTTTGTTCAAAACGGAGAGGCGCGCGTTTTGCGCAAACGTCGGACGCCACTCTTGGTCCTCCACGTCCCACTCGGGACCGGACATTGTTTGTTTCCATCGCATGAGCGTGGCTTCTCGGTCGTCCGCTCGGCGAGCCGCGCGCAGCCGTGACGCGAACGCGCGTCTTCTCGAGAGCTCATGCGCCACCATCCGCCCGCGCGCGTCTTCGCTCTCCGCCTGCGCGACGGCGAGGAGCTCGAGGACGCCGTCCAGAGTCGCGGCGTCGCGCGCGTTTGGCGGCGCGGCGTTTACGGCATCTTCTTTCTTCTTTCCGGCGACTTCCGCGTCCGTGACGGAAAGCCGTTTGTGTGTGTCTTCTTTCGTCGACGTATCTTCCGAATCTTCCGACACATCACGAGACACACCATCGTGTTCATCGTGTTTCTTCTCGTCGAGCCCCACGCCGGTCATGAGCCTGGCGCACGTCTCGAGAGAAGACGCGGCGGCGTGCCACTCGCCCGCCGCCGCCAACGCCTTCCCGAGCCGGTAATGCGCCTTCGGCCACCTCGCGTCGAGCGCGACGCACCGAACGCCGTCCGCCACAGCCTCCTCGGTTCGCCCTAACGCCAGGTACGCCGCGGAGCGGTTACTGCGCAACGCCTTGTCATCCGGAGCGCCCGCGATCGCCTGCGTGTAGAACCGCGCGGCGTCGGCGAAGCGTTTGGCCGCGAACGCGTCGTTGCCGGCTTTTTTGCTGACCGCCACGGCGTGGCGCACGAGCTCCGGGGGCACGTCCGACACGCGCGTGCGCATCTCCCGCTCGATCGCGGCGAGCACGTCCGCGGGAAGCTCGGCCGCGGAGGCAGCGAGGCCCGAGGGGGGGATGGGAGGGGCGGTCTCGGGGGCGGGGACGTTCGAGCGCGTCATCGCGAGTCGTGCGTGCGGCGAGTCGCGCCGAGGGGATCAAGATGCGCGGTGACGTGACCGCGATCGATCTCGGGGATCGCGCGTCTCGGGAGCGACGGGCGTCCACGCGCTCGTGGCCGGCCGGGGGTCGTTTCGCGGACACGCGGTGCGTGTCAGGCTCGACGACGACGCGTGCTTCGAGTCGAAGCGGAGCTTTCGCGCGCCGTACGCTGTGATGCGCGCGACGCGTGCTCTTCCCGCTCTCGATCGTTTTCTTCGAGAAAAGGCGTTTCTTTTTCCGAGATCCGGGAGGCGAGGAGCCGTTGCCGTCTTGCCGGGTCGGCGATTTCCGCTTCGGTCAACGCCTTGGACGCACCGCGCGCGCGGGCACTTCCGCCGCGCGCTCGGTACCGCGGGAGCGCCGCGCGTATCATCATGGACCCCGAGGTGGCGGAGAGAGCGCGGGGCGTGTTCGACGCGCTCGCGGTGCGCGGCCGGCCGTTCGAGGATATCCAGGCGAGCGACTTCGCCGACTGGCGCATGTTCTTCCGGTTCGTCAAGGACGCGTCGGCGGACCCCACCACCGCGCTCGGCGAGCTGAACGCCACGAGCTTTCTGGGGAAGCACGACATCTCCGTGTCCGCGTGGGGGAAGAGCGTCAAGGAGCGCTCGCCTCTGTTCAAGGAGGAATTCGACAAGTTCATGCGCATCGAGCGCGTCCGCGAGGCGCTCGCGGCGGATCTCGGGGTGGAAACGCCCCCTCGCGTCGAGGCGAAAGATGAAAACGTCGCCGCCCGACCGAGCGTCTCGAACGAGCATTTGTCTCATCCCGCGGTTCCCGCGGTTCCCTCGAGCACACCTCCGAGGCGCGTCGCGTCGTCGCCGCGAGGCGCGGCGGCGTCGAACGGTGACGGCGACGCGGCGTTTGGAGACGGCGCGAATGAGACGCGTTTTCGAAACGCAGACCGAGCCGGAGGAGAGGCTGTTGTTGAAACCACTCTGGAGGAGACTCCGCACGTCATCACGTCCGAGTTTCACCGCGAGCGCGTTTTGGCGTACCTGGACGGTTTCAAGACGCTCCTCGTGGATCTCAGACAAAAGGTGGACGAGATCGCCACCGCGAACGTGTTAACAGTGGGCGGCGCCGTCGAGCGCGCCGACGCGCGACTGGAAACGGCGCTCGCGCGCGTCGACGCCATGGTTCAGGAAGAGACGAACGCGTTTCGTTCTAGGTGACAAAAACGTATGTAGTACTCGTCTCTGTTTGTAGTCTATCGGTTATGCGTTCGTCGCGACATTGGAGAATGACTGGTAGAGTATTCATACCTACTAAAACGACGCTCGAAGCGCTCACAGTCTATGCGTTGTTTATGTCACGCGCGCGCGTCTCCGCCCTGCCGAATCCTCACTCCTCGTCGAGGTCGCCGGCGACGTTCGCGACGCCGACGGGCGGCCATCTCGGCGGGTCGTACCCCACCCCCCCCCACGGGTTACACCGCAGGATGCGCCACGCCGTCAGCGCGAACCCCTTCGCGGGCCCGAACCGCCGAAACGCCGTCATGGCGTACTGCGAGCAGGTGGGGACGAAGCGGCACGAGGGGGGGGTTAACGGCGAAATCTGCGTGCGGTAAAAGCGGATGAGTGCCAGAGCGACGCGCGTCGCGAGGGGCTCCTCCGCGTCTTCGAGAGGCTCCTCGTGGTTTATTTTTTTTCCGTCCGCCTCCTCCGTCCTCGCGTCGTCGCCTCGAGACGACGACGCGAAGGGCGCCGGTCGGTCCGGGCACGCGCGTCGCCGCCGGGGCAGAAGCGACGACGCGCCCCTGCCGACGCAGAGGTGGCACGCGCGCACGTTCGCTCCCGGCGACGTTCGCGGCGCCCGACTTCGCGCCCCGGACCTCGTCCACCGCACCCCGTGCCCGCGCATCTGCCGCGGGAGCCGCGTCGCGGTCGCCCCGGGGAAAAACGCGGACGCCGCCCCGCACGCCGAGACGGTCGCCATCGCGCTCGCCGGGGGTGCGCGACAGATGTTTGGGGGAGTGAGAAGCTCGCGAGGCTTGCGCTTTTTCGTCGCCGCTGGCCGATGAAAAAATGCTTTCGTGATTCGTCTCGGACTGCTCGCCATACGAAATCGTCTCGGTGACTCTCCGCCGCTGCGTCTTCGGGTCTGAGAATCTCGATCGCGGCTGCCTGCGCTGCCTGCCGTTGAGTGAGACTGTCGAGTTCCGACGCGCCGACTCCAGAGGGACGGCGCGCGGTTCGGCGCGACCTCCCGACCGGCCGGCGCGATGGCCCCTCTCGGCGGAGGCGTGCCCGCGCTCATCTCCTCGCCGGCGCTCATGAGCGCGTTGCTGGCGTTCAGGTACGCGCGAGCGCCAGTCGCAGACGCCGGGTTTTTTCCCCTCATCTTTGCCACCTGGACGTTTCGATGCCGCCGGCGAGTCTTTGCCACCTCCCCGACTGACCTCCCCACGCCGCTCGCTCGTCGCGACTCCCTCCCCGGTCCCACTCCCGCAGCTTCGCGCAGTCGGCGAAGGTCTTCACGCACTGGTGCGTTCAAAGGGCGCGCGAATCCGAGAGCGGACGCGGACGCGACGGCGGAGACCCCGGATCGCTTTCAGCGCGTATTTTCACGATGCGAGTACTCCGAGCTCCGGTTCGCCCCGCGCCCTTCTCGACGTCTTGGCGCTGACGACGAACCCCACACCCCGACACGAACCTCACTGTGAACCGCCAAACAGGTACTCCACCGGCAAACTGGACTGGGGCCGCCTGGTGGGCAGCGGCGGCATGCCCTCGTCGCACACCGCGTTGGTCGTGGGCCTGACCACCGCGGTTGGGTTGAAAGATTCCGTCGACTCGTCGCTCTTCGCGCTGTGCCTGGTGTTTTCGCTGGTGGTGATGTACGACGCGACGGGCGTCAGGCTGCAGGCGGGCAGGCAGGCGGAGGTGCTGAACCAGATGATCCTGGAGTTGCCGCAGCAGCACCCGGTGAGCGACACGCGGCCGTTGCGGGACTCACTGGGGCACACGCCGGTGGAGGTTGGCGCCGGCGCCATGGTGGGGGTGGTGATCGGGTGGCTGCACTACTCCATGTGGATCACGCAGTGGGGACCGTGACGTGTGACGTGCGCGTGCAAGCGCGAGACCGCGCCGGGATTCATTATTTAATACACACAGAAGGCGGGTGATAGAGAGGCGTCGGAAAGTCAAAAGAGAGGCGTTCGCTCCGGAAGCGCGGCGCCGACGCCAAAACGAATACGGATGAAAACCTTTTAGCCGCGCGTCCAACTACCTCTCGAGCGCGACGAGCATAGTGCCTCCGACTACGGTCAGACCCCCGACCCACCCCATTGTCGCCATTCGCTCGCCCATGGTGGCCGCCGCCCACGCCGCGCCCCACAACGGCGTCGTGGCCAAGAGCACGGCGGCGCGCGCCGCGGGCACGGACGCTTGCGCGACTGTTTGCCACCACCCGCACAACCAACCGGGCCCGACGGCCATGAACGCCGTCAACAAAAGCGCGTTTGGAGACGCCAGCCACGAGCCGTGCGTTTCGTGTCGTCGCCCGGCACCGTCGTCATCCACCGCGCCACCGTCTTCCACGGCGCTCCACGCCAACAAACGCTCCACTAAAAACCAAACGCCGACGAAGCCGGCCATACAAAACGACCGCGCCACCGCGAGTTTTAGCGGGTTGACGTTTGGCGCGAGTCGCGACAGACGGAACGTGAAGAACGCCCAAGCGACGCTTCCGATCAACGTCAACACGTCGCCGAAGAACACATCGTACGAAGCTTCTTCTTCTTCTCGCGTCGTCATCACGTCGCCTTGTGATCGCGCCGAGGACGCGAAGACGATGAGCGCCGTACCGCACACGGCGACGCACGCGGCGATCCACGTCGTGGACTTAACCGCCTCCCCCGCGAGCGTGGACACGAACGGCACCATCATCGTGGTGGACGCGGCGATGAACCCCGCGCGCGTGGCGCCCGTGTACGCCACGCCCGTGCTCTGGAACGCGATGGTCACGAAGTGCCAAAACGCGAGCTCGCACGCCGCGCCCCAAAGCGACGCGTTTCGGGAAGAGGCGGACGATTTGGGCCCGGTCGCCGGCGGGGCGGACATCCAGGCGTCGAGCGACAACACGCGGTTGAGTTTTTTTCGCGAAATGCCTTTTGCGCCTTCTTCCGCGGAAAGGAGGCTCTGCGTGGACCCGAACGCGTCCCCCCGACTGTTCAGCGACGCGCGGTCGTCGCCGCCGCGTCGTCTCCCCAGTCGCCCGAAGCACGCGGCGTCCGCGCAGGCAGCCTGCGCGACGAACAGCACCGCCACCAGAGAGAAACGCGCCAGATTGATCTCGCTGGGCGTCGGCGCGCTCCCGTGCTCCGTCGTGTCCGTCAGCAGCATCCGCATGCACGGGTGGTACCCGCCCCACACGAACGCCGTCAACAGCAACAGGAGCTCGGGGGGCATCGCGCGTCCGGTTGGCAGACGTCCCAACAGGCTCCCTCGGTCGTTGTTCGCGCCACGTTTCTGGTTCATCTCTGCCACGTTGGAACCGTCGCGCGTCCCTCGTCCCGTTGAGGCGTCCGCGGCACCGAGCCCCTTCCGGAGGAGGCGCTCGAGGCGCTCGCGATACGCTCTCCCCGAGAAGCGACCGTCGCTCTCGCGGCGGGTGTCCCCTCCTCCCGCGTGCTCCCTCCGCCCGCGCGCTCTCGTGTTTGGGACATGCGAACATGTTTGGCAACCGAACATCCGAACTGCAATCGATCGAGGTTGATCGGCACCTCCGGTCGACGCGCGACGCGCCGGTTTCGGGTTCACCCACCCTCGATCGGCACCTCCCGTGCCGTTAAATACACCTTCCCAGGAGTTCAAATCGAAGCACATCAGCCGGCGCGTCCGAGACTTCGGCCGCTCCGAGCCGGGGCCGGGGGCGATGGCCGCGGAGGAGGGCGCCGCCGCGCGCGACACGGCGCGCCCGTTCCCCGTGGACGACACTCGCGCCCTCGCCGAGGAGCTCGAGTCCCTGGGCGGCGCCAAGGACGTCGCCGTGGGCGTCGCGTCCGTCTACTGCTCGGTGTGTCCCGCCCCGGCGCGCGCCGCGGCGCTGAGATGGACCGCCGCGCGCCAACCCCGGCGCGAGGTTTGCCGCGCGGTGGACGAGCCTGTCGCCGGGTCGGGCTCTCGGGCGCTTCTCGAGGTGGACGACCCCGACGAGACGCGGACGCGCGCGGGGACCGACGTGGACGGCGTCGTCGGACGGAACGACAACGACTCGGCGTCAACATCTTCGGACGCCGCGAAAAACCGTCGCCGCGCCCGCCGGTACCGCCTGGACGGCGTCGCTCCGAGCGGCGGCGTCCCCGACGCGATGTGGCGCGACGTCGCGGACTGGCTGCACAGGGGCTTCGACGCCGTCGTCGTCGCGCACGGCCAGAGCGGCAGCGGCAAGACGAGGGCGCTTTTCGGGGACGGCGGCGGCGCGCACCAGGAAGACCGCCCGGGTTTGACGTCGCGCGTCGTCCGAGCGCTCTTCGCCAAAGCGCGAAGGAACGAAGATACGCGACGTCGGTTCGCGGTCTCCGCGTGGGAGATGTCGCCGAACGGCGACGTGCTCGACCTGCTCGACCCCTCCGGCCTTGGAAAGGGGTTCGCGGTTTCGGGGAGCGGTTCGTTCGGCGGCGCCGGCGACCGCTTCGGCGACGGCTTCGGCGCCGCCGGCGCGCGCGTGCGTTGCGTCGAGGTGAAGAGCGCGGACGAGTGCGAGGCGGCGTTGGCGCTCGCGAGGCGCGCGTCGAAAAACTGGACCGTCCCCGCGAGGAAAAACGCGCGCGCGCCCACGGAGGGCTTCGCGGGAACCGCCGCGACGCCGCGGCCGGGACGCGCGCACGCGTTTTTCCGGCTCACCATCATCTCCGCCGCCGACGACGTCGTCGCCGAGCTGCACGTCGCGGACCTCATCGGCGCCAAGTCGCTCGCCCTCGCGTCCGTCGACGACGAGGACGACGATGGGGACGACGAATTGTATCTCGACGCATCGGCACGTCGCGCGAATCGGCGCGACGTCGCGCGGCAGCTCCTCGCGTTCGGGCGCGTGGTGGACGAGCTGGCGTCGCGCGAGAACCGGCGAATCGTCGAGGCTCGCGACGGCGGAGACGAAGACGTCGGAGACGTCGGAGACGTCGGAGACGCGTCGTCGGAACGCGCCTCTTCCTCTTCCTCTTCCGCGCCTCTTCCGTCGTCTTCCGCTGTCGTCTCCTCGGTCGCCGTCGCCGCGCGCGAGAGTCGCTTGACTCGTTTCCTGGCGCCTCTGCTCGCCGCGGGCGCGCGCCTGTTCTTCCTGGCGTGCGTCTCGCCTCTGGACGTGGACCGACTGGACACGCTCGAGACGATGCGCGTCGCGCAGAGAGCCGCGAGGCTCCGCTCGGCGTGTGTCCGGCGCCGGCTCGCGCCGGAGCACGAGCGCGGACTCGACGCGGACTTCGTGAAGTTTCCCCGGCTGGAGTCCCTCCGGGACGTGCTCGCGGAACGCGCGCGGGACGACGCTCGGTACGACGCCGCGGACTACCGCGGACGGAACCGTCCACGTAGCGAGAGGCGCGCGGCGCGGGACTTTTTTGAGCGCGACGGCGGCTCCGGAGTCGCTCCGGAGCTCGTCGTCTACGGAGACGTCGCGTATTCCTCTTCCTCTCGACCGGGCGTCCTGAGTCCGAACCGACCGGCCAGGCTCCCTGTCGGGCTCACGAGCTCGCGAGCGTTCCGCGAAACCGGCTCGGCGCGTCGAGGCTCGACGCGCGCGGACGAAGACGGGAGCGTCGCGACGCGTCAAGCCTCGTCGCCGTCGCGCGACGCCGTCGAGGCGTACCTCCGGCTTCACGAGCGCGCGACGCTGGACGCTCTGGCGTCCAACAGCCTTCGGGACTTCGAGAGCGACGCGGACGCCTCCGTCGCGGCGGCACTGGGGGACCCGGCGGAAATCGGGCGCTCTGTGGACTCACCGGCTTCGGAGGCGAAAAACGGCGACCAAGCTTTGGACGACGAGGACGACGCGCCGCCCACCGTGCCGCGTCCGCTCGTCCGCGCCGGATCTCCATCCGACGCGGACGAAAGCGTTTATCCGCATCCCGCGCCGCGATCCCGCGAACGGTCCCCCCCTGAGCCCACGCCGGACGCGCGTTTAGAGCCTTCTCGAACGTCGCTCAAAGAGCGGTTCTCCGAGCTGTACGCCGAATTAGTGACGGCACCCCCGGAGAGCTCCGACGTCTTCGCGGACGCCGGGCGAAGCGCGACCCCGGAGTCGACGAGAAGATTGAACGAAAACGAACAGAACTCGCCGACTGACGCGTACGGCGAGTTTTTCGCCGTCGACGGCGTCGAAGACGCCATCGGCGATACCTCGAATTCGAACGTTCGATTCGAGCCGTTCGACCGCGCGTCGGACGCGCGTCTCGGCGCGCACGAGCTCCGGCGGCGCCTGGACGCGTTGACGGCGACGCTAGGCGCCGAGAGACGCGCGCGATCGGCGTGCGAGGAGAAACTCGCCGCCGTCACTTTAGAGTGCGAGACGCGCGTGTTGGAAGCGCGCGCGGAGACGGATTCGTCGACGCTGGAAGCCGCCGAGCTCCGACGACGACACGCCTTGCTTCTGGAGTCGAGCCCCGAGGCGTTCAAAGAGGTGTTCGCGCGGTACGAGCGCGACGTCGCCGCCGCCGAGCGCGAGTGCGCGCGTCTGCGCCGCGAGAACCTCGACCTGACCGTCGAGGCGGCGACGGCGACGGCGTCTGAAGGCGCGCGCAACGCAGCGGACGCGCGCTCGGCGGATCCGTACTTTCCCTCCGTCCCGAACATCTCGAGCGTTTTTAAAGACGACACCGAAAACCCGCGAGAACCGGGCTCGAGCGTGATCGGCCCCGAGGCTGGCATCGCGTCTGTGCTGGCGTCGCGGGACGTCCAGCGGCGCCTGGACCGGCTGTGCGCGGCGCTGCGCAAGTCCGAAGACGCGCGCGCGAAAACGGAGTGTGAGAACGCCGAACTGCGACGCCGCGAGCGGGTCACGGCGACGCGCGCGCGCGCGTTTGAAGACGCCCAGCGGCGTCTTCGGGTGCTGGAGACGCAGTGTCGCGACGTCACCGAGGCGACCCGCGAGGCGCATTTGGCGACCGCGCGCGCGAACGCGCTGAGGCACGAGGCGGAAGAGAGACTGCGTTTGGCGAACGACGCGTTGGATGATGCGCGCGAAGACGCCGATCGCGCGACCGCGGATGCGCATCGCGCCAACGCGCGATGCCACGAGCTGGAGGCGTCGTTCCTGGAGCGGCGCGCGGCGGCGGGCGGGGCCACCTTGTTGGCTCGGGACGCGGCGCTGGCGTCCGCGCGAGCGGCCGTGAACGTCCCCGACCAGCCCTCGCTGCTGAAGATGGCCGCCGAGCTGCGTTCCGCGGCGACGCGCGCGGCGAGCGCGGGGGACGCCTCCGCGCTCGCGGAGATGTTCGACGCCTTCGTGGACGACATCGAGCGCGGGTTCGAGGCGTCGCGTTCGAAACGCGTCGGGGCAGAAACGCCGGGCGGTGACAAAGACACGGAAGGGGCGGCGCGGACGAAGACACGCGACGCGGAAGGGACGGCGAGATCTGAAACGAGCGAGTCGAGATCTGCTCAGAACTCCGACGCGACGACGCCTTTGTCGCGCGAGGCGAAGAAAACGCCGCGCCGCGAACGACCACCCGAGACGGTTCGAGTCGAAGATGACGACCACAGGCTCGGTTCGGGTTCCGACGCCGAGCGCGAACGCGAAGAAAAAGAAGCGTTCGATGCTGACCCGGAACCGGTCCTTTCGTTCGGCGGAGCGACGAGCGCGTCGAGCGCGCTCGGCGCGACAAAAGCTCGCGGCCAAAAAAAAATCGCCGCCGTCTCCAAGAAGCTGACGCTTCGCCCCCCCCCGCCGGACATCGCCGCCGCCGCCGCCGCCGCCGCCGCGGTCGCGGCTCGGCGCGCGCTCGCGCCGCGCGCGCCGTTCGCCACGGACGAGACGTACGATTTCCTCTTCGACCCGCCGAGGCGAGCCTCGGCGCGCGACGAACATTACGGGGCGACCGGCGAATCGGTCTCAAATAACGCGCAGACAAAACGCGCGCGGTCGCCGTACCTCCCCGCGCCTCTCACGCCTAATAGGAGACGCGACGGGAACGACGAAAACGAACGGACGACGACGTCTCCGGGCCGACGCGCTCGGAAAGAATACTCCTCCGAGAGGATCCTGGTAGAGGCGGACACGGACTCGCCCCCCGAAGCTCGTTTGACATCCTCCGTCGGCGGGCTCGTGCGTTTCAAAGTCGGGCGGTCGCCCTCGCCGAGCCGAAGGCGCTTTCCTTCGCCGGCGGAGCGCGGCGCGCCCGCTTCGCCCTCGTCGCTGGCGCGGTCGCCCCCCGGCTCGCCGCGCGCGTTCTACCCGGCGGGGAGGCGCTCCGTGTACGAGCACGGGAGTCCGTAGAGAGGCGCGAGCCGTCCTTTTGTGTGGTTGTTTGACTGCGTCGTGGCGAACGGTAGAGTCAGAGGTCGGCGTTAGTCTACAAGCTTGTACCGCGAAAGGGAAACGAAAAGCATCATTTCGTCAAACGCTCGCGTCGTTCGTCATTCGAAAAAAATAGAACGCGCGCGTTTCTCGCTTGCGAAAAAACTCGAAAAAAACTCCTGAACAGACGGTCGATTTTCAGCCAATCAGCGTCGAACACGTCGGAGGCGAGAAAAACGACCCATCTGGCCTCTCTGGCCACAAGACGATAAGCGTGCGCTTACTTTTTCTCGACGTCTCGCGCGTCGCCCCGCGCCACTCACCCGCGCGCGGTCTTCCGTAGACGCACGTCAACGCAAGATCACCAACACGCACACCATGTCTTGCGTCTCTGCCACCTCCGCGGTCGCGCGCGTCGCGCCCACCGCGCGCGTCGCCAACAAGCGCGCCGCGAACGTCGCACCGATGCGCGCGGCTCGCGTGAACGTCGTCGCCGCCGTCGACCTGAACGGTGCGTCTCTTCTCCGCTCAGCGGCGTGCGAACCCGTCGCCGTCGCGGCGCGCGCGTTTCCCAAACGCGTGTACCGATCGACGCCGGCTTCGGAGCGCGATCGCGGCGACGGAGCGCGCGCGCCCCAGCCCCGCGTTCGCGCGAAAGTCGCGGAAAAGACGATCTCGTCCTGGCGCGTCCACGTGGAGCTTTGTCGCGGAAAAAGAGCGACTTTCGATGCGTTCGCGTTTTTCCCGCTCCGCCGTTCCTAACAAGCGCGCCCCTACCTATCCGAACCGAACATCGTTTATTCCACAGCCGTGACCGTCGCGGACACCAAGGCGAAGTTCATCAAGTCGTACCCGTTCCCGATCCCGTCCGTGTGGTCGGTCGCGGTGCAGGAGCTCCTGGTGACGCAGCACTTCGTGCGGTACTCGACCAAGTACTCCTACAGCAAGATCTCGTCGCTCGGGTTCGTGTCGGTGTTCGACCAGCTCTTCGAGGGTTTCCCGTCCGACGAGGAGAAGGAGAAGATCTTCGAGTGCTTCGTGAAGGCGCTGGAGGAGGATCCCGCGCAGATCCGCAAGGACGCCGCCGAGCTCGCGTCTTTCGCCGAATCCGCGAAGTCGGCGGCTGACATCGTCGCCAACCCCGTGTTCGCCGCGACCAAGTCGCTCGCCGACGCGAAGAAGTTCGCGTACAGCCGCTACGACGCCGTCGGTCTGTTCCGCATGCTCGAGCTCGCGGGCGCGGCGGAGCCCTCCGCGCTGGAGACGCTCTCCGCCGCCGCGGGCATCGACCTGAAGAAGGTGAACGGCGACCTGGGGCTGTACAAGGGGCTGCTCTCGAAGCTCGCCGCCGCCAAGGAGCTGCAGAAGGAGATTTTCGAGCGCGAGAAGCGGAAGGATGCCGAGCGCGCGGCGAAGAAGGCGGAGGCGGCGGCGGAGAAGGCGGAGTGAGCGCCGTAGAAGGCGGCCTGACGGGCGAAAGAAGGAGTACGGTTGGGGGTGTGTGTCGGTGCCCGGGCGGCTGGCTAGCCGCCCGGAAGAGTGATGAATCGCGCGCGCGCGCGGGAAGTGTAATAGAATACGACGAACGATCGCTTTTTTGCAAAAAAACAATCGCCTCGCGCAGACGAGAATAAGGCGTCGCTACGACGCGAACGCCCGAAGCGTCGTCGTTCGCGTATTGTTCGTCGCGCGTCAAGAAAAGTCTCTTTGTGAGATCAACTCGTCGAGACGCTTCATCTGTCTCACGCGCTCGGCGATCTCCGCCGTGACACGCGCTCTGTGCTCGTCCCCGCGCCCCGCGTTTGTCATGGCATCCAGAAACGCCCATCGCTCGTCCACTTCTTTCGCCAGCTCGTCGCACAGGTCATCCGGCGACATGGTCCTCAGCGCATCGCGTCTCGCGATACGCTCGTCTCGTCTCGCTTCGTGCTCTCGAAGACGCGCCTCTTCCGTCGCTCGTCTCTCCCGCTCCGAAACGTCTTCCGTCTCCTCTCTCCGCGTGCTGAAACTTCGCCGAGCCATGGACGCCGCGAGCTTCGCCTTCTCCGCCTCGGCGTCGACGCCGCGTCTGGTCTGCGTGCCGTTCCAGGTCTCGCGTTCGTAATGCGCCGCGTCTCTAACGATCGTCTCGCGGGGCTTGATCCCGGCGCGGTACGCCGGGATCTCGGGGTGCGTGGACGTGCCCGCGCGGCCCACGCGCGGCGCGACCACGCCGTGCGCCTTGGGATGCGGCGGTCGGTCTGAGACCGAGCCCGCGTTTCGAGACGAGGCGCCGAACCGCCCGACGGACGCGTCGTTCAGCGCGTGCTCGACCGCGCGCTTCGAGGCGCCGCCCGCGCGGAGGGTCTCTGCGGGTCGCGCGTGGAGAGGGGGCGGGAGGGAAAGCGGCGAGGCTCGCGCGAGTCAGTAACCGAGGGGCGCCCGACGGACGCCTCGCGACACGGCACGAGATGTCGTCGTTTTCTTCGGGGGGTCAACGCGAGGTGGGATCTTCGAGGCGCGCGCGCGCAGCGTGACGCGTCCACACGCACCCGCGAGGAACTGCTCGGTCTCCTTGGACAGTCCACCGCGCCTCGCGCCCGGGGGGCGCCCGAAGTCCATGGTGCGCCCACTCAGCCGCGCCCACGCCACTGCCTATGAACGGAAAGCCTGGCGCTCGTGAGCCGTTACCCGCGAACAACAGCGAGAAGGGTTCACCGGGAGGAGTCGACCGGCAGCGTGGCGATGAGCCGCTCGCGTTTCAAACCGGCCTTGACCGGCTCACTGTTGATCCACTTCGAGATCAAAATTTTCCACGTGGGCCGAAGTTCGTCACACGCGTTCGCGCCGTGTGCTTGTCGGCGGCGAGCCTGACGCCGCGCGCGCCCGCGAACGACCATGAGTTTCGTGGAGGGCATCAAGGCGATCCCCGCGGACATCGCCGCGGTCCCCACGCGCGAGGGTAAGCTGAGACGCGCCGCGGAGATCGGGAAGATCCTCGTGGACGAGGTCACCGGCGTGTTGAAGGCCATCCCGTACGGCATTCGCGCTCTGCGGCAGCACAAGAAGCTCCCCGACGCGCTCGCGAGGTCGAACAATGACGTCAACGAGGTGTCCATCGCGCGGAACGTGCGATACGCGGACTCGCCGCGCGCCGTCATGGACGTCTACCTGCCCAGGGGCGTGTCTCTCGCGGACGAGTTCGCGCTCGACGCGGAAGGTCGGGTGGTGGATGCGACGCTCGCGGCGCCGTCGTCGTCGTCGTCCGCCGCGGCGAACGGCGAAGACGACCCGCTCGGTACGCGCGCGACGAACGCGGGTCAGACGCCCACACATCCGGTCGCGTTGTTCATCCACGGCGGCGTGTGGGCGGTGGGCGAGAAATGGCAGTTCGCGCCGATGGCGCACCGGCTCGCCGAGGAGGGCGTCGTTACGTGCGTCGCGACGTACTCGCTGTTTCCGCAGGCGCTGGCGCCGCGCATGTGGGAGGAGGTGAGCGACGCGCTGACGTTCACCATGGACAACGCCTCGAAGTTGTGCCCGGGCGCCTCCGCGGACAGAGTCGTGCTCGTGGGGCACTCCGCGGGCGCGCACCTGTGCGCGATGGCGCTCATGCACAGGCGAGGCGCCGTGCCTGAGGCGGTTGAAGAGAAGGATCACGAAAACGACGTCGCGAAGGAAGACGCGACGAAGACTTTGACAAACGCGAAGGTTGACGCGCGTCAGCCCCGCGCGTTCGTCGGTCTGTGCGGCGTGTACGACATCGCCACGCACTACGCGTACGAGGACTCGCGGGGTGTCGCGCTCGTGTCCACGATGGCGCGCGCGATGGGCGGGAAGGAAGGCTTCGATCGCGCGTCGCCCCTTCGGCTGGTGCGCGCCGCGCCGGAGGCGTTCGCGGCGGTTTCGGTCGATCGATCGTCGACTTCGTTCGCGCGACGTGACGATCCATCGGACGACGGGAACGTCTCCGTGTCTCCCTCTCGCGCGGCGAAGGACGCCGACGACGTGGCGACAGAAACACAAAACGAGACGGGCTCGCTGTCGGAGACGAGCAAAGGCGATTTCATGCGGCGCACGGACTGGGCGCCCATGGGCATCATGGACACGGACGAGAACATCTCCGTCGGGGACATCGTCGCGGAGGCGCGCTCGGCGCTCGCCGCGGCGACGGCGACCAAAACCAGACAGAGAGAGGCTTCGGTCGCCGCGGACGCCGTATACGCGAACGGCGTGACGGGAAACGACGCCAACGACGCCGCGAAGGAAACGACGGACCGAACGGAGACGGCACGGCTGGCGGCGTTTGCGAAGCGGCGTCGCGCGCCGCCCCCGGGCCCCCCGACGGGTGCCTTCGCCGGCGACGAGGCGGCGAGGCAGGCGGGGTACGTACATTCCGCGACTTGTGCGTCTGCGTCGTCTGCGTCTCTTCTCGAGCCCGAACCCGCTCTCGCGCCCGGGTGCTTCCCGCCCGCGTACCTGCTCGCCGGGTGCGCGGACATCACCGTGCCGTGGTTTGAGTCGGCGGAGTTCCACCTGGCGCTCACAGACGCGGGCGCGCGCTCGCGCGTGCTGTTGTACCTGAAGGAGCAGCACGGCTCGTTCGTGCTGAAGTGGCACCCGCGAGGCGAGGCTCCGAAAACGAACGCCGTTTTCGCGTCGGGGGACGGGGAGGCGCGTGACGCGACGAGCGCGTTCGCGTGGAACGACGGGCTGGGAGACGGCGACGGCTTGACGCCGTACTGCCGCGACATCGTGCGCGTCATCAAGCACGCGTGATGTGACGTTTTTTATTATCAGCTTCATATCTGGTCGCGACACGTCACTTCTTCTTTCGACACGTGCCGACACGCCCCCGGCACATCACCATGCTCGCGGTCTCCGCGACGCGCGTCGTCGCGCCCTGCGCCGGAGTCGGGCGTTTGGGGAAGTCCCGCCGCGCGTCGTCGCGCCGCGTCGTCTCCTCGCGCGCCAAGACTCGCGGCTCCGACCGCGCGTCCCCCCTCGGACGCGTGTTGGTCCTCGGCGGGACCGGCTTCGTCGGGTCGCGCATCTGCGTCGAGCTGCTCGACGCGGGGTACGACGTGACCAGCGTCTCGAGGCGAGGCACGCCTCCGGTTTCGGACGACGGCGATGCGCCCCCCGCGTCCAAAAGCAGTGCCGCGCGTTTAAGAGAGTCGGTGGACTGGCGCGTGGGGGACGCGTCCGACCCGACGACGGCGCTCGATGTGTTGAACGAGGGCGGCTTCGTGGGCGTGGTGCACGCGGTCGGGATGCTTCTCGCGTCGGACCTGAACGCGCTCGCGTCGGGTTCGGGCTCGATTCCCGATAAAGATGCGACGTACGATAAAGTGACCCGAGTCACGGCGTTCAACGCCGCGGACGCCGCGGCGCGGTGCGTGGAGGGTGGAACGCGCGTGAAGGCCGCTTCTGACGCCGCCGCGAGAGGCGACGACGCCGTCGCGTCGTCGCCGCCGCCGCCGTTCGTGTTCGTGAGCGCCGCCGAGGCGCGCTGGGACTTCCGCGCGCCCTTCGACTGGCTGGAGGAGTACCTGGTCGCGAAACGCGCGGTCGAGGCCCGATTGGCGACTCTGAACGGGGAACAAAAATTGCGAGCCAGTTGGTTACGGCCTTCGCTCGTGTACACGTTCGAGAAACCCGCGGCGTTGCCCGCGGTGTTCGCGTTCGTTTTGGGAAACGCGCTCGGGATCCCGTTCGTGGACCGACCCGTCACCGTCGACACGCTCGCGCGCGCCGCGGTCAGGGCGCTGTCGGACGGAAAAACCTCGGGGTGCTTGGATTACAGGGAGATGGAGAGGCTCGCGAACGAACCTCGATGAGACGTACGTGTTGTATTGCACGCGAATCAAGAAAAAGCACGCCGTAACTCCGCGCCGTAACTCAGAAGGCCTTCTCACATGTACAGGCCCTCCGGCACGCCCTCGCGCTTCTTGTACAGCACCTTCTCCTTGGCCTTGGTGAAGTCCGCGTGCGTGACCTGCATGCGTCGCTCGCGCAGCGCCAGCAGCCCTGCTTCGGTGCAGAGCGCCTTGATGTCGGCTCCGGAGAGGTCGTCCTTGGCCATCACGAACTCCTCGAGCTTGACGTCGTCGGCGAGGTTCATGCGCCCGGTGTGGATGCCGAAGATGTGCCGCTTGGTTTTCACGTCCGGGAGCGGGAACTCGATCTTGCGGTCGATCCGACCCGGCCGCAACAAAGCCGGGTCAAGAGATTCGATCTTGTTCGTGGCCATGATCACCTTCACGTCGCCTCGAGCTTCGAACCCGTCCATCTGGGTTAATAACTCGATCATCGTCCGCTGGATCTCCTTCTCGCCGCCGCTGTTGCTGTCGTAGCGCTTCGACCCGACCGCGTCGATTTCGTCGATGAACACGATGGAGGGGCTCATGTCCTCCGCCACACGGAACAGCTCGCGCACGAGCTTGGGGCCGTCGCCGAGGTACTTCTGGATGAGCTCCGACCCGACGACTCGGAGGAACGACGCGGACGTCGAGTTCGCAACCGCCTTGGCGAGAAGCGTCTTTCCCGTTCCCGGTTCGCCGTACAAGATCACGCCCTTCGGGGGTTTGATCCCGATGTCTTCGTACAACTCCGGGTGCGTCAGCGGGAGCTCCACCGCCTCTTTGATCTCCTGGATCTGGTCCTCCAGCCCGCCGACGTCCGCGTAGGACTCCAGCGGGGCTTTGTCCACCTTCATCACGCTCACCATCGGGTCGACGTCGTCCGCCAGGACGCCGACCACGTTCAAACCTTTGTTGTGCAGCAGCACCGCGCACCCCGGCTCGAGCTGCGACTTGTCGACGAAGGACATGATGTTCACGTAGTACTCGGGGCCCACGGACGAGGAAACGATGGCGTGGCTGTTTTTGTTTTTGGAAGCGTGGGGGGGTAGTGACGACGGAAGCGGAGTAAAGGTCAGCGAGGAGGAAGCCGCGCGCGGCGAAAAAAACCATATTTTGACCGTCATTTGGAACCGGGGAGACCTTCGAACCGTCGCGCTCGGACGACGCGAGATGGGCGAGATCTGTCGATGACGTTCGAGACGCGAGGGGACGCGAGTTCCGCCGCGATCGGAACGAGCGTGAAACGCCGTCTGTCGCGCGCGTTCGAAAGTCGACGCCGCGCCACGCACTTGTCATCGATGATCTCCTCGAGGTTCCCCACGGACATGGGCGCGCCACGCAGGTCGTCCACCTTGCTCTTCTCCTCCTCCGCGCGCTCGGTGTGGGGCTTGATCCGCTCCTGGTTCCCCACGAACTCCTCCTCCATGAGCAGCCAGTCCTTGACGCGCTCGAGCTTGAGCTTGCGCAGAAGACACTTGGACGCGGGCGTCACGTTGGGAAGCCGGTTCGCGCCGTCCAGACCCTTCTTCTTCAGCTTCTTCCCCACGCGCGTGGGAGGCGCGGGCGGTTGCCATTTCTTCTTCTCGGGTTTTTTCTTCTTGTCCCCCTGCTGCCCGTCGGGCATGAACCCGCTCTGGTTCTGACCCATCTCGGCCCCTCGGCGACGTGCGGCGCTCGAGCGCGTGCGCGACGACCTGCTCGGCCCCGAAACGCCGTGCGGAACACGCGCGCGTCCGACTGTGTCGACGCGAGGGCGGAGCCTTAGAACTTCAGATCTGAAGATGGGTTTCAGGTCACCGCGTTTTGGGCACCTTCCTGAACGGCAACTTTGAACTGCAGGGTTCGTAACTCAAAGAAATGGTCGATCATCCGCTCGGAGCCTCGGAAAAAAACGTCACCTCGCCCTCATGATCTCCCGCGTTGTCGTAAACTCGCTTTTTCTTCGCGGCGACGACTCGCGTGACGTCGCGCGCTCTCGCACTCGCGGGCGCGCGTCCGCGATGAGCGTCGCGAGCGCCCCCCCCGCGGACGGCGGGCTCGCGCTGGAGCCTCCCCGCCCGCGCGGAGGCGCGTCGGGCGGGATCTTCTCGTACTGGTTCGGGACCTCGTCGCTCCGCGCGGACCCGTCCGAGGTGTTCGCGGGGCTGGTCTACCGCCTGCGCGCGCGCGATGCCGCGTTCACGCCGCACGAGCTTGCGTTGCTGAAGCAGTGCGAGACGGACGTGCAGGTGCGCGCGGTGACCGCCGGGTACGTCACCGGCGCGGGCACGCACAGCGCGCTCGGCTTCGTCTCCAAGAGGGCGCCGAGACTGATGCTCAGCGCGCTCGCGGGCGTGTGCGGGGCGTACGCGGGCGTGCAGAGCATGGCGCGCGACTGCATGCGCCGCATCGCGCGCCTGGAGGACTCGCAGCTCGCGGCGGACGCGCGGTTCGTGATTCGGCAGGTGGCGCCGCACGACCCGCTGGGACGCGAGCCCACGGGAGTTCACGGCGAGGGTGGCGAGGAGGCAATCGCGCGCGACGCCGCAAAGACCGCCGCGGGGTCGCCGCGAAGACGTCGTTTAAGGGCGGAGGAGGCCGAAATGGAAAAAACGACGGCGCGCCGCCTTCGTGAAGATCGCGCGGAC